>Ga0265797_10003331_pt1 | contig 25820 bp, 19 predicted proteins | sample P2T30metagenome_FD_192433 | JGI IMG/M metagenome (GOLD analysis project Ga0265797, IMG submission 192433) | Plant litter microbial communities from East Loma Ridge, Irvine, California - P2 T30 | ecosystem: Environmental > Terrestrial > Plant litter > Unclassified | place: USA: California... | reverse complement strand
GCCCCCGCCGCGCGCAGCAGATCCAAATCCCAATCGCCCCCCCACGCTCTGCCGCAGCAGGAACCCGCCAACACGGCGAAGCGGCGTTCGACTGTCATCAACACTACTAACAACAACAACAACACGACGACGACTGCGGCGGCGAAGAGCAGCAAAACCCCGCAACCCCCGCCCGTGCCCGAGACCAAGCAGGCGAAAGTTAGCAAGCGGAAGAGCTTCTTGTCTGCTTTTAAGCGGTAGTTATGTTAGGTTAGGTATGGTATGGTAGGTGTAGGCAGTCGAGACTCGAGGGTGTGGTTGGTTGGGTTGGTTGGGGGACATGAACAAAACTGCGGTGATTTTTCTTTTTTCTTTGCATATAATCCCACTTGCCAGCCTGATTATTACGATCTTTCTGATTTGATTTTTTCTTTGGTTGGTTTGTTACTTGACTTGACGCGTCGTATGCGCTCTGAGAGTCGATTGAGTAGCCGTTTGGGACGAGAGAGGGGGAGAGGGAGAGAGAGAGAGAGAGAGAGAGAGAGCAAGAGAGAGATAGAGAGACAGAGCAATCTTCCCCCAAAAGAAAGAAAAGAGGAAGACTGCTGAATGAAAAGCAGCAAGCAGCAGCAAGCAGCAGCAGCAGTAATGTCTCCACCGTAATTAATAGGGATCCCGATCTTTTTGGATCCCGAAAATAACAAACAACAACACATAATCCTGAGAATTTTAAACTTGGAGAAATTCGATCTCTCTACATGTACATGTATAGCCTCTGGTGTATTGTTCCATCTCTGTCTCTCCCTGTCTCTGTCTCTTTCTTTCTTTTTCTCACTGTCTCCCTCCAACAATCCCCTTCAAGAAGGATCCAGACCAGACAACCTTGACAAGCATCTTTCCAAGCCAATCCAACCCCCTCACAACCTCGCCTTCTCCCCCCCACCCCCAACAACCTCCTCCTCCACAACCCCCCTAGCAACCCCCCTCGCAACCCCCATACAAGTAACCATAGGATTAACCCCACTCGCGCTCGGAAAAACACTCGCATCCGCCACCCAAACCCCCTCAGTCCCCCACACCCTCCCCCTCTCATCCACAGCACTGTTCGCCTCCGCGCTCCCCATCCGGCACGACCCCATCTGGTGCGCGGAAGCAAACCGTACCGGCGGGCCCGCGGCGCGTAGTTGTGCGCGCCAGGTTTGGAAGGCGGGGTCGTTGAGGGAGGGGTGGGGGATGGGGGTTACGGTTTGGGTTGTTGTGTTGTGGGAGGGGGAGGGGCGGATGAAGGGCGGGAGGTTGGGGAGCGTGCTGTGGATTTCGCGCGCGCCGGCGACGTAGAGGAGTTCGGCGAGCGCTTCGAGGCCGTGCTGTACGCTTGTTTTGTCGGTCGCGGAGGGGGTGTAGGAGATTTTAGGGCGGAAGGGGTCTTCGGGGGTGGGGGTCACGGTGCCGCCGTTGCGGTCGCGGGCGAGCGAGATGTAGCCCGTTGTGCGCCTCATGTTTGCCGCGAAGGTTTTGGCGTGCAGGGCGCTGCGCCAGGGGAAGGCGGGCAGGAACATGCCCGGCAGCATGGTTGTTGCTTCGAGTTTGGCGCCGTAGCCGTCGCCGGTGAGGTTTTCGTGCTCGTTGACGACGGAGGTCAGGATCGGGCCTTCCCAGGGGCGGACGTCGTCGGGCCAGACGGCGCACATCATTGAGACCGGGTGCAGGTGGAGGTGGCGGCCGATGTGCGGGCTGGTTAGGCCAGAGCGCTTGAGGAGGAGCGGCGTTGCGATGCTGCCGGCTGAGACGATTACGCGCGGTGCTTTGATGATGAGCTCGCGGGTGGTTCGGTTGGGCCCGATGGTGTTTCCTGCGCTGTCGCGGGCGGTCCAGCGCCCTCGCACGCCTGTTGCTGTTCGTTTGCCCGTGGTGGCGGAGGAGTCTTCGAACAGCACTTCTGCGCATTGGAAGCCTTCGATGAATTGTGCGCCTGCCTCCGCGGCGTCGGGCAGGAAAGTCTCCGTTGGTCCTTTCTTACCGCAAGAACCGCATCCCAGCGTACAATACCCGCAGTTGTGTGCTTCGCCGCCTGTGTTCTGCGGCACGGCCTTTGCACTCCAGCCCAACTTCCTGGCACCCTCGAGCAAGACCTCGTTGGTCTTGTTGTGCTGGATCGCAGAGGTCCCGACCCCCATGCGGTCGCAGACCGCATCCAAGTCTCTCTGGAAGTCGGCGCTGGTGAAGTACTTTAATCCAAACTTCTGCGACCACTCGTGGCGGACATAGCCTTGAGTCTGCAGCGACGCGCTCCAGTTGACCGTGCCTCCGCCTCCCCAGGAACTGCCAGCCGCGATGGTGACAGTAGCACCCTCGGACATCATCATTCCGCCATTGTCAAACAAGTGGGCCGAGCCCTCCAGCTCTGACATTGGGAGGCGAGGGGGCGACCAGTAGTACCCCTTATCCACGACGAGAACCCTCAGACCTGCTTCGGCCAGAGTTTTGGCAGCGACCGCGCCTCCGCAGCCACTGCCTACAATAACGACATCGGCACTGATGGTCTCTGGTTCTGCGGTGTTCGTTGGAGGGAATTGCAGAAAGCGAAATGGGTAGCCGTCTTTAGCCGGACTGCCGTGCGTGGGCACTCGAGGATAGCCAAGAACGCGTCCCAGAGTTGGAGATGTGCGCACCCAATATGAGATGGTCAGTGCCGTCAAAGATGCGTGAAGACCTCGAAGGAGTGGGATTCGTGAAGTTGCCCATCCCTGTAGAACTCGTTCTCGGTCCTGGATCGGCAGACAGTCGAGAGGGGTGACATAGCCAGTCAGAAGGAGCGAGCCGGCTCGCGTGCTTGTCTGTGTTAGTTACGTTTGATGATGGAAAATGGACGGGATGTTTTTCGACTGCTCGGATTACATAAGAAAGTCATGGGGTTTGACGTTGATGTTGATACTCTTTCTTTGGTGATGTGAATGGCAAGAAAACGATTACGCCTTACTTCAGGGCACCTAGGATGAAGAGGAAGCCTTTCCTCGCGGCGGCGTCCATCTGATAGCCCACCATCCGCAGGAGGCCATGCCTGAACTCAGACTGAGCGGTGGCACTCTCGCCCAAAAAGGCATCGATTAGGCCCTCTTCCTGTGAGGCGCCAGCTATCCGCTGAACGTCATCTTTGGCTGCCGCGTAAAGATCCGCGCGCAGCGGGTGCTGGAGCAGTCTGTTGCCCTTTGCAGGAGTGAAAGACGGGATCACGGTATCGGCGATGGCGGCGAAGATTCCCCATTGCTCAGCGGTCAAGACATTTTCCGGGGGTGACGGTAGGAGGATCGCTGGGGGAGGATCGTCGCGCAGTTGCTTATCCTGCTGCTGCTGCTCAGTCATGTTGAAATTTGGCTTGGAAGCACCACTTGCACCGCCCAAGATAGCGATGGCTTGAGCGCGAACTATAGCCGGATATGCAGCTGTGGGATATTGCAGCGTGTGCAGCTGGGGAAGAGCGGTGAAAAGAAAGTTTTGGTTTGGGGCAACAGCTGCAATGCGGGCGTGTCAGTGTGGAAGCTTCGTCGTCAGACCAAACGATTCATTTTTCTTCGAAGATGGTGTTGGAGAATGGAGACGATGGTGACGATGATGATGTATGAAGCGACACGATCTTCAGGTCAGGGTCAGGGTCGAAAAAGCCTTGATCATCGTGTAGACAGTTCGGCCGCCGCATCACTGTTTTGGCGTGACTACTGGCGCAAGCGACAGGACCCTTTGCCGGTGTGTTGGCCGAGGCAAAGATCAAACGGTTCAAACCACCCCCCCGGCCACAGCTAATCAATCGACCATCAAACGTGGCCGGGTAAAGCGAGGGCTGCAGATGTTTTGATTGTTTTGTGCATGCGATGAAACGGAGAAGCGTCGATCGGTCGAAGAAGGTCTGGAGGTGCGTGTGTCAAGTGAGGGTCGGAGCCGTGGTTGACACTGGTAATCCTCAACACTTCTACCAGGTGCTGTCGAAGGTTCCATCCCATCCGTCCATCGAGTGATGTCAGTGATGTGACGGGTGGCAGGGAGAGAGGGAAGGGAAGAAACTCGGTGTGCAACACGCTGCAGTAGAAGCTGTCACTAATACTGTAAGACGGGGGAGCGATGTCTTGCCTTGCAAGTGGGAGGAACAGGTGGGCGCTAGAGCGATCCCGGAGGAATGACCTGCAGATTTTGGGAAATTGGTTGAGAGATGGAATCGATGGAATCGTTGGAAACTACCCCAGCATCGCTACGAGAGTGAACGGAATTTGCCTTTTGTTAATATTGGCCTTTCTGCCTCGTCATTAACATCAATGATAATAATACAGGCTGGAGGACAAGAATCGCTCTCCGCGGAGTCGAGGAGTTGGGACGTGTGAGATGTGAAGATGATGAGCTGGTATAGTGCAGCTTGCGAGGAGTGGCGAGTGCCGATGATTCAGCGTGTCTAGGCCATCCTCCTTCGAAACAACTTGCCACCTTGCGTTGTGGACTGATTGATGACTATCCTTGACTATCCTTCTGTCGTTGGAGATAGGCAGTCTGCGGCTTTCTCGTAACATACTACGGCGACCGTTTGTTCTGGCTGGTCATGGTCGAATTGGCGCCGTCTTGATTGGGAGTGTAAGGCAAGGACGTGCCGTGGGGTGGCAGGCAAGCAGGAAGGATATAACGTAAAACGACAGGCTGGACTCTTCAACGTCCTAAGATGTCGCACAGACAGTTGGCAAGCAGCAACGAACGCACGCGACACGAAGCCCTTTGCGGCAACGACAGCGTGGGACGATCAAGACGATTACCACGACCGGCCCTGCGAGAGGCTGCGAGCACTTTTGAAGCTTTTGACTAGCAAGTCTAGTCGAGTCTAGCATGCCTCCTGGACTTGGTTCGTGCCAGTCTTGCTCGCAAGGGTCGAGTCAGCACGAAACCCCGGCTGTCAAGTCTCGCCGTGTAATTGGACAAAGATAAGAGAGCAGAAGCATGCATGCATGCTCAACGGCTATTCTGCACCATCGGGAGGGAGGGACATGGAGAGACACTCGGCATTGCTGTTGTGTTGACGATGTGTCGTGCTGATGATTAGACCGATGTTGGAAGATGATATAGAAGATGATTATACTGACTGTGAGTATGTTGACAGACATGTACTGTATACAGCACTTCAAGACCAGAAACACTTCCAACAAGACAACTCGGCTCAACACATCTTTTTCCGGCATCACGGCCAACGTACGCCATGCACCGAACAAAAGGCGAAGTGTCGTGCGACGCCTGGCGGCATTGGGTTAGTGTCTGGCGATAGTATGCCGCTTAGTGGTTGCGCTCCGACCTTTGGTGACCCGCGGCGACCCACGCTTGGGGAAACGGCCGTGTTCACTTCTGAGAGTAGTCGCCCTACCGACCTTTATACAGCCATATCACCCGGCGCCCTGCTCTCGCCTATGTACTGTACTGTACAGTATCGTCGTCGTCGTCGTCGTCGTTGTCGCTACCACCAGACTCCTCTCGTCTAATCGACACTCGCACACAGGCCCCTTGTCGCCAGGATCAATCCAACAAGTCCCACTACCAGGACACCACCCCGACCCAACATCCTCGTCAGACGGATCCCGACGCTCTGTCACTCTTATCTCTGGCCGGTCAGCATTCAAACGCCTCTGGCTATCTATCCATTCGATTCCTTTACTGCAGGTCCGTACCGCGACAGGCAGGGATTCTCCAGACCGCTACGATAACCTAATCGTCCGCGCCTTTATTATTATTGCATCGTTCGCAATCCTTCCTCGGAGAAACAACAACATCGCGATTCTTCCAAGTATCGTGAACTGCGAACATAGTCCACCGACGACTACTCAACTACATCGATCAGGCCAACATACCTGCTCATGATATAACGCTTCCTCCACCAACCGGCAAGAACATCTTCAACATGATCGCGACCAGCATTGCACAAGCTGCGAGCCACAGCCCATACGCCATGGGCCAGAACACCCAGAACACTACGCCTTCGCCTCCCCAATCCTACTACCCAGGCCACGCCTCTCCTCAAACACCTCCTTCCTCAAATCAATCACCCACAAGCTACCACGCCCACCTCCACGTCCGTCAGTTGCGCCCCCAGAAACAGCCTCTCTACACACCAGCCTGTCTGCGTCCGACCGAGTCCTCAAGACCTCAGAACATTCCCGGGCCCCGCGCACCAGACACTCCTCCTGCGAGCAAGCAGAACAGTCTTGAGAGCGGAAACATCGGACTCAATTCGCCGGAAGCGTCGAAGAAGTCGTCCCAAGAGGCCGACTTGGATATGCTTCGCCTAGGCCTTAGCAGAGCCGCCAGCGAGAGTATCGACGAAGAATACTGCGAGGTTACTGGACCACCCACCATGGCACACTGGAAGGTAAGTTGTAAGATCAATCACCCATTCATATTCGAGTCGTGTCTGCATGCACGTCCAAGTGTCACTTTCCTGGCACCCGGGACATGCAGAAGAGAGACCATGACAGACGGGTGAAAACACGCGAGGCATGGTCTGCTTAATATATGCAGTGTCATGAGAGCACGCGACCTGTCACGCAATCATTCATCATGGTCTCACACGGGCGCAAAGCGGGGTGTCACCACCGAAGCGCGCGCCTGTCCATGCACAATTTCCTCCCTTGCATGCAAACATGTCACATTACAATTCCCTTGACTAACACTTTATCCCTACAGCCTAATGAGTCTGCCGAAGCCTGTGCCATCTGCCAAACCGCTTTCACATGGTACTTCCGCAAACACCACTGCCGTCGCTGTGGCGACGTCGTCTGCGCCAACCACCTTTCACGCACCGTCCCACTCGACCAGAACGCCCGTTACAACCCTTACGGCGTTGAGAGCAAGTCCTGCGACTCTTGCTTCACCGCATGGCGCACCATCAAGAAACTGCGCCACTCGCGCACCTCCAGCCTGGCTGGCTCGATGACAAGCTCGTTCTCCGCCGGCACCGCCAAACCTGGCATGCTTATTCCTCAGCAAGTTAAGAACGACCCAAGCACGTTCGTTGGCAGCATGGCCCGTTCTGAGGGTGGCATGGTCTGGAGCACTTTCTAGATGCTCGGTAATTACCACCCACCCATCATACTATGAGTTGGTCTTCAAGTCATACCAACCACCACACCACCACACCAACAACAATAACAACATCACGCCCGACACGAACCACAGTACGCAGTCATACACCAACATCCTACACCAACCAATCCGAAACCGACCAACAGCAGCTCTCGGAAGGAAGGAGCAATCGGCGTTTAATCCTACTTCCTGTTTTTTCCTGCGACTTTAGCGACTTCGCTTCTACCCGGCTTGGTGTCTTCTTCTTCATCTCAAGTCATCTACTCGACGGCTTGTAAAGACGAGGGAAACACCAGTCAATTTGTTCTTCCACCATTTTGTTTTGCAACCTTAGCGTTTGAGCGATTCTTCTTTTTCCTTCTTTGATCTACTCTTCTCGTTCGCAAGGGACAATACCCACCCCCCTCCTCCAACCTGGCCACCACCACCACCACCACAATATAGAGGTTTTTGCGCGAGAGAGATTTTTTCTGATTTATTTACTACTTTCCTGCCTTGGTATTCTTGGTTTTTCTGCTTTCGTTTTTTTTGGATTGGGATTTTTTTTTTTTCGCAATCGGTTATGGGAAACGGCAATATAGATTGGATGTTAGAGGACTGAACTGAAAGAGAGAGGAGAGGAGAGGAGGATGTGTATTATTATTATTATTATCATCGTCGTAGTTTGCTATATACTACTCGAGCGGTCGACTTTATGGCCGAGAAATATTATAGATGTGATCGAGCAACGGGATGAAAGTTCACCTTGTTGGAATCTTACCTACTTCAATATGTGGTGTTCTTCATATCTGACGCTTTGTGAGTTACTACTGTCTGTACGACTATGGTACCTTGTAGAGCAGGTAGTAAGAGGATAACAAAAGCAACAACAACAACACGCAATCCCACGTTCTACAGGGGGGAAAAGTGGGCAAACGGAGATTCGAAGGGTCTGGAAATCTATCAATCTAATGATTCACAGACACTTGCGTAACACGAAATAAAAACAATGGTAATAATGGAGATAGGGAATCAGCGGAGGAGGAGTTCATCATTATTATTACGCAAGGGATCCCTCTCTATCTGGTCTGGTCTGGTTCGAGCAAAAAAGTGTAATCCTCAGGGTTCTAGGTAACTTAGGCGTCCCCTTGTCAGGAATAATCCGCGTCGTCGGAAATAATCCAGGTTGATGATCCTGTATAGATTTTGCAAGGATACATGTATAGGCGCGAAACGACGGTGAGGAGAAGTACTATAGTTGACCTGTGCTGTGTGATTGAGAAGGAGGCTGGTACGCTGGTTGCGACGTTTACATAACGACAACAACTAATAACAGAACAAATGTTGAATACACACACTCTCTCTCTCCATCAGCCCTGTTGCCTGTCACTGTCAAAACGCACGTGTCGGTCGAGAACTCGAGATTGAGAAAGATCCGTTCAACACACTCCCGCGCCGAAACGAATCCACCCTCCAAGCACGTCCGTGAGCTACTACTCTGAAGGTGTGACTGCTTTCTCTCGGCAGGAAAAGAAGGGCCATGGAAGCGCCATGGAAGGGTCTTTTTTAGTCAGGATCCCTTTGCAGCTTAATCGAGACGTGCCCTTTTGGTGTTCGTTTGGGTGCGGGGGCTATCCTGGGATTCTTCTGGAGGATGTGGATGTGGAACGGATACTTCTGGACTACTGTAGCGTTATGGACAAGGGTAGTCTGTTGTGGTGGATGGACTGCGGGGCTTTGTGGTTGTTTGTGGGTTTCGGAGGGTTTGACGACGCGTTGACATGGCATGGAAAGGGACCTTGGGACCACCGAGGTCAGGTGAAACCGGCGGTGTGTGTGTGCGATGCCGGATTCCGTCTTTCTTTGAACTTCACGAATACACTAAGGTACTGAACATCGTCCCTGAACCTCACATCTGGTCTACCAATAGCGATTTTCGCAATGTGATTCTGTGCGATGGAGAAGGAATGCTCACTTGTTCCCTACGACGTTGCTGCTTTACGACATAAGCACGATCACGCCTCATCTCGTCATCTGGTCCAATAATAATAATGGCCACTGAACATACAGTATGGTCCCTGGCGCGAATGTCGAGCACCATCAAATGTCCAAGCCATGCTCGCTGGAGACTATGCTCTCTTCATCGCCACGGCTGAAGAGCTCGCATTGCCTATGTTTTCCTCACCAAGTCCTCGTCGTACAGAATCGCTGGAATGGAGGCAGTGCCGGAGCAGTACCTTCAGTAAAGCCCTAAGGGATCTTAAAAGAGAGCAAAAGAGTATACTGTATCTCGTAGAATCGATCTCTTTCTGACCGAGCTCTTATCGTCTGAACTATGCTACTAACACTTGTGATCCCCACCGTAGTCAGTACCATCGCATATTGCGGTTGTCCACTGCATGTCCTCGAGACAGTACATGTACTGTATCGTGGCATGTGTGTGGAATGCACAGTCCGCTTTGTATACCAGGGGCTCATGTTCAGAGTGCAATCAAACATCGGTCTGGCTGCCCAGGTGTGCATGAATGTGTCCGTCCGTCTTCCAAGCTGATAAGTATCGAGATCATCAGCCTCCAAAGCGTGTGTAGGTCACAACTCTTGACGAACCGACTAAGCGCTCTGCCAGCACCTCGTATAGTAGTAACATCTCGAACAATGGGTCTTTGATGCGTCGCGGCTGTTGCGCAGTACTATGCTGCTGTTTGAGCCCCTTGTATATCCACAACCGACCAACGCCATGCAATAACAGATGCCAGAATTCCCAAAATGTAGTATCTTCCCGTCTCGTCTTGCAAAACAGACGCATCCGCTATTCTCTTCATGAGTTCTCGCCGACCGTTTGCTGCGCACACATCAGAGTTAGCAAAGTATACCCCAATAGCAGCTTCCAAGACCATCAACACAACAAACTCACCACAAGCCAATCCATCCCTTCATTAACACCCCTCCCATCCACCGCACTGCAAGCCATAATACTCCAATTCCGATCCCTCAATTCCCCCAACCTCAACGCCTCACTAATCTCCCCTGCCCCTTTAGCACCAGGCTGATCCTGCTTATTCGCAAAAACCAGTAACGCCGCGTCCCTCAACTCCTCCTCGCCCAACATAGCAGCCAACTCCTCCGCCGCCGTGCCCAGCCGCTCGATATCCGTGCTATCCACGACGAACACCACGGCCGCCGTGTTGCTGTAGTAGCAGCGCCAGTAGGGGCGGATGGAGGTCTGGCCGCCGAGGTCCCAGACGTTGAAGTTCAGGTTCTTGTAGGTGACGCTCTCGACGTTGAAGCCTATGGTTGGGATGGTGGTGACGACTTCGCCGATCTTGAGGCGGTAGAGGAGTGTTGTTTTGCCGGCGTTGTCGAGGCCGAGGATCAGGATGCGGATTTCTTTCGAGGTCCAGAGGAGGCGCGAGAAGAGGGAGAGGGCGCCGCCCATGGTTGTTGTGTTTGTGTTGGGGTGTTGTGTTGTGTTGTGTTGTGTTGTGTTGTGTTGGGGCGTGTTGGTGTGCGCGGTGACTGCCCGGTGAGTGGGCTGGAGGTTGGTAAGGGTGTTTTGTTTGTCGGCTTGGAGTCGTGCTTTATAATCGGTGGTCGGTGTATGTATGCCTCTTCGATCCAGGGATGATGTTGGTGTGTTGCTGGCTGCGAGCTTGTTCACGGAGACTGATTGATAAACCAGGCAATGTGAAGAATTCTTTCGGTTTCGTTGAATATGTCGAATTCGTACAGTAAGTGGTGAATTAGATACGGCTTTGCTGTTGACAAGTAAGTATAGAGTCGCACGATCACCAGATCCATGTCCCTGGTCCATCCCCTCGGCCCGGGCGAGCTCCGCTCCGCGAGCCAAGCCAAGCCTCTTTCCCGCGCGCGCCGAAACGACTTTGTATATTTTGCAGCTTCTTGTCTGCAGCTTCATTTTCCTCACACATCATCCATCATACACCATTTTTTCACCCACCAGAGTCATGAGCATCGCTGCACGACACATCCGCATGGCAAAGCGCAGTCACATCTAAACGCGCTTGTCACGCAACCTGCGCCGGTCCTGCTTTCGAAAATCAACCAGGCCGGCGCCACAATCGAAAAGGTACGCTACACGCAACACATCTCCTACTACCACCTTGCACCCTCCATCTTTGGTGATGACTACATAACCAGCTACTGCTGAGGGCCTCCAATGAAGTCCAAAAAATACTTTTAGTCAAGTTCAACAGTCTGATAAAAAAAAACGACAAAGAATTCATCTCGCTTTTGGCACGGATTTGTTTTCACGGAACAATTTTGGCTAACGAGGTCTTTGAAATAGGTTTGACCATTCACTTGCACGTGCTTGCATGCTCGTCTTGTCTTGTATTGGATCTGGTTTCGCATCGACGGCTCTTAGCATATTATGTATCTCACTTCCAATACCTTACCAATCCATCTACGTCGCTTCTCAATCCTCAAACTACGTGTGGAATTCAATGTGATACATGCATACCATGTCATCCGGACTCGCTCTGTCAGCATTCTCCAAATATCGTGTTGCGTTAGTTGCTTTGACACTTGCTACTGGATCTGACCTGGAGCCCCCAGTCTGATGCCTGCAGCTCTGCATAGGTAGGCAGACGGAAACCTCCAACGTATCTCAATTGGCACGTGCCTTTCCAGCTCTCCGAGGGCAATCAAGATATACACCATCATTCTGAGCGGCGCTATGGGAGCAGACCGACTCGGACTTGAGAGACATGGAATGGGGTAAGATGGTCTATTTACTTGGCCTCTCTCTCTCTCGGCGACCAGCATTCTAACAATATCGTCAATATCACAGGCCTTCATGAATACTGCCTGTCCGTTCAACTCAAGCCCCAACAGCCTGAAGACTCTTGACAGTATCCTTGACACTCTCCTCCAGCGGCCTATACTGCACACCCAACACGTCAATCGAGCGCTTGTTGTCGAACTTGTAAACACCCTCCTCGGGGTAATCGCCACCAGGCGTCTTCTCCGTAGGCAAACCCTCCTTGTACTGCGGGTAATGCTTGCCGACAACCTGCGCAATCTCCTTGTTGGAGAAGTAGCCGGCGGTGATGAAGAAGCGCTGGTTGCCGGCCTCCTCCCTCTCAATAGCAGCAACATGAGCCTGCGCCAGATCCCTCACATCAACCCACAGGAAAGTGCCCGTGGGCGGGATTTCCTCCCTCGCCTTCCCCAGCATGATATCGCGGATCCGCTGGTTGGAAGTGTTCAGCCCATCCAGACTGTTGAGGTAGTGCACGATCGGGCCCAAGACCAGCGGCGGGCACATGGTGGCGATGGAGAAGTTTGGTTTCTCCTTGTCGAGGAAATCCCATGCTGCGCGTTCGGCGAAGGTCTTGCTGGCGCGGTAGCCGTTTGCCGGGTTCTCGATTGCTTGCGCGGCGCTGATGGGGTTCCAGTCGGACTCGCTGTAGGTGTGGTCTGGCCAGGTTGCTTTGAAGGGGTTGATGATTGAGGCGAAGGAGGAGGTGATGACGACGCGCTTGACGGTTGGGGCGGATTTTTGGATGGAGCGCAGGATGCCGGTTGTGCCGATTACGGCTGGGTCGAGGAGTTCCTGTTTGAGGTGAGCTTTGGTCTGGAAGTCTTTGGGAGAGAGGGAGAAAGATGGAACTCCTCCTCTTTCGTCGATCTACATACCTTTTGGACATCAGTCACGTTGAAGTGGAAGGGACTCGCGGTGTGGATGACGGCTTCGAAGGGCGGGTCTGAGACTACGGCCTTGTCAAAGGCATTTTCTTGGGCGATGTCTTCGACGATGGCGAAGTCGAGCTTGTCTTTGCCGTAGCTCGAGTGGGCTTTTGCGATCTTGTCGGCTTTTTCTTGGGAGCGGACGGTTGTTACGACGCGGTGGCCGTTTTTGAGGAGTATGTCGAGCACGTGGGCTGCGATGAAGCCGGAGCCGCCGGTGAGGAGAACACGGGTCATGGTATTGATGTGGGTAGTGGTTGATGTTGATGTTGGTGTTCGTGTCTGGGCTAGATGATGAGGTGTTGGACAAGACAGGTCTTCGATCATGTATGTATAGACTCAATCAGGACAGACGATAGTGCATGTGCATTTATAAGCAGTATATCATTACGTGGCAATCTCCGGCTTATCTACCTACATGTATCGTACAGGATGTTCAGTTGTTGTCATCGTCATCTTTATGATGCCATTGAAGAATCCAATCCACCAATAATTGACTTCCCCACCTCCATCTATCAATTGCCGACCTAAGCTTCCAAATAATCTCCCGTCTCTCTCCTCCATACACTCACAAGGCATGTCCACGCGCATCACTTGACACTTGACTTATGCCCGACCCGCTATCGCGCGCCATTACGCTCAACCCCTTCAGGCAGTTCGCTATACCATCGGCGAACTTCAGTCGTTTGCACGCCCGCCGTAGCCATGGCACTGCAGCCGCTCGCGACCAGGCTCGACCAGCCGACTCGCTACACCACTCGCAGCCCACGGTGAACGACGACGGACAGTTTTGGAAACGGCGCAAACATGGCTTCAAAAGTCTACCATTATCACCGCTCATGCGCGAGAAAGATGCGCCGGCGCCTAGGACTCGCCGTGCACAAACGCCATCCACGGACGACGACGACGCCGCCCTGAAAGAATTCCAGAAAGAAATCTCCATGAACCCATACGGTTTGTCCGCGCCGCCATAACCCGGCTCTTCTCGACTACACACTAACACTCCCGTCCAGCGCAAGCTCTAGCAACACCAGTCCGCTGCTGCAGCCTAACCCTAGCCCACCTACCAACCTACTTCCTCCTCCCCTTCACAACCGTCATCGAGCAAATTGCACCAGCCACCGACGCGAACCAGCAGAAACCGCCACAAATCAAAGCCCGCCTCCAGCCCGGTCGCGGCTCAGATCACCCGCACAAACAGACCCTCGCGCAGACGAGCTACATCATCAACCGCCAGGATGCCGTGCGCCACCTCTCGCGCAAGCGGCATTGGGCTTTCCTGATCTTGGAGAGACAGAAGACGAAAGCTGCTAGTATCGCGCGCCGCAGCCCTGGCGGGCAGAAACTGGTGCAGGATATCTGGGTTTGGGACAATCAGGAGGATGCAATGGCTGCGCTGCTAGAGAAGAGGGTCGTCGCTGAGGTGAAGCGTACGTCCAAGACGGCGGCAAGTGTAGAGCATGGTGATTCTTCGGAGAAGGAGCGAATGCTAAGCTTGAGGCTCGTTCCAGGAGTTACTTCTACTACGTCTCCTGGGGAGGCCAACACGACGACATACGACCTAACTACGCTGCTCTCGTCCGAAGCTCTGGCCAGTATCTCAGACCACGTCGCGCATGCGGTGGCGGAAGGCGTCTGGAAAGTGAAAGGCCCGCAAGCGTGGCGCGTTCGACTGGCAATCGACAAGTTGCAGACCTACAAAGCATCGAACGAAATCCAAAAACGGCTGCCAATGGTGCAGAATCCCGCCGGCTCGCGAATGCCGAAGTTGTTCAAGCTCGGAGCTGTGTCGGGAAAGGATGGAGAGAATGTGAGGCAGTAGTATGATAGCAGCATAGCGTCAGTAGCAAGCAGTAGTGAGCAGGTACCAGTTGCACAGTTGCATGTATAAAGAGTCACATATATCTCGACGTGCAAAAGGTCCCGAGGTCTGGTTCGGCGGACGGCAGGAGGCAGCACTTCTCGTCGATAAACTACCGGAGCGAACGCGGATGCTTTGCGAGTTGGGGTCTCCACAATTAACGTACTTACAGGGTGATGGAAGAAGAATATGGCAACAGGATGTGAATGGGCAGATAGACATTTCAAAAGCCTTCGGGTGGAATCGGCTCGGAGCAATCGGGGAACTCTTTTGCTCTGGACAGGAGTGTATACATGTACCTCGTTGTAGAGAAATGCAGAACACCGACCTAGGCACGGATTCGGTTTGTTTCATCTCAGTCTTTCCCCAGAGCCTCGGCGTGTGTGGGGAAAAAGGGCCAACGACGTCAGGTCGCAGGAACGATCAACATGTGAAATGCTGGAGCTGTTTGCTTGTGACAACAATTATTCTTCAAGCTTGCAGGAACTGGATACAATGGTCACAATGTATACAGTACAGTACATGTATTGAACACTGCTATACCCGACTTTAACAACAAACAAACACTATCCCATTCACTTACATCCCCCAATCCAATCAAGCAACAGCGACCGAGTCTCAAAAACATGGCCATGTCGAACCCTGCCGAGAGACAGCACCAGCTTGACCCGAGGTAGACTTCCGTTCGCCCACCCGCTCGTCCTGTCCTGTCATCCTCACTTTCTGGCACCATCACCACCAAACTCCGACTCGCGGCCCTGTGCTTGGCCGTAGGAGGAGGTAGGTTGATCTAACTTCTACGTAATAAGAGAGAGAGGGAAGCCTACCATACTCTCTCTCCTCGTCAAAAGGTTTGACCTTCTTCTCGCCTTCCGTACCATTCATTCCCCTCTGCTGCTTGCTATACCTGCTGTTCTGCAAGACACCTTATTCTTCCTTGCCTTGCCTTACTTTACCTGGTCTCACTATCCCCCAGAAGAGCAAAAAAGAACAAATACTCCTAGATCCACCAACAGGAAAAGAAGGGATTGGCTTCAACATCACAGCGAACACACCAGCTCCCCCAACACCAACAACCGCATGAGCGACACCTCCCTCAACACCACACCACAACCCCACCACCAACCATGTCCGCCAAAACAACCGCCGGCCCCGCCGGCAAAAAACCCGCCTCAGCAGCCACAAACCTGATAGCCGGCGGCGGCGCCGGCATGATGGAAGCCCTGGCCTGTCACCCGCTCGACACGATCAAAGTGCGCATGCAGCTGTCGCGCCGCGCGCGCGCCCCGGGCGCCAAACGCCGCGGCTTCATCACGACGGGCGCCGAGATCGTCAAGCGCGAGAGCCCGCTGGCGCTGTACAAAGGCCTCGGGGCCGTCATGACGGGCATCGTGCCCAAGATGGCCATCCGCTTCACGTCCTACGAGTGGTACAAGCAGGCCCTGGCCAGCGACAAGGGCACCATTTCGGGCAGTGGCAATTTCCTCGCTGGGTTGGCGGCGGGCGTGACCGAGGCTGTGGCGGTCGTGTGTCCGATGGAAGTGGTCAAGATCCGGCTGCAGTCGCAGTACCACAGCATGAGCGACCCGCTGGACGTGCCTAAGTACCGCAACGCCGCCCACGCCGCTTTCACCGTTGTCAAGGAAGAGGGTGTCGGCGCCCTGTACCGCGGCGTGTCCCTCACTGCCCTGCGGCAAGGAACCAACCAAGCGGCGAATTTCACCGCCTACACCGAGCTGAAAGACATCGTGCAGAAGCGCAGCGCGGACCCCACCGCGCAGCTGCCGGGCTGGCAGACGAGCATCATCGGCTTGATCTCGGGTGCCGTGGGGCCTTTCTCGAACGCTCCCATCGACACCATCAAGACGCGTCTGCAGAAGATGCCCGCCGAGCCGGGCCAGACGGCTATGGGCCGGATTGTGGCGATCGCGTCGCAGATGTGGAAGGCGGAGGGCATCAGTGCGTTCTGGATGGGGATTACGCCGCGGGTGATGCGGGTTGCGCCGGGCCAGGCGGTGACCTTTACTGTTTATGAGTATTTGAAGGACAAGCTGGAGAAGTCGAGGGAGTTTTTGCCGGGGGATAAGTATGAGGAGTAGCGTGTGTTGTTTGTCTGTTTGGGTTAGAAAGGGGGGAAAGGAAGGGTGAAGATGGATATGGAGATTTTGGAGATGATGAAGGAAGTGATGAGAAGAAGATACCATAGGATTTCCTCTGCGTTTAGCATGCCTTTGCGTGTATACATCTTGTTTGTCACCCATGCAGCTTTGTGCCAACTCCTCGAGCGCCGCTGTTGATTATACCTGTTGAGGGTGGGTGCCATCTTCTAGCAGAGGCACGAACAGCAAAGCAGAAAGACCTGCTTGAACTCCCTTCATCCTAGGCATGTAGTGGTATGTTGAGATCAAGGGACCACCCAAATGTACGCTTGACCCATCGCAAATCCCATCTACTAAAACATCCCGCAGTCCTCAATCGTACCAGAATCAGCTCGCCAAAAGACGTCAGTTCGTGTCGTATCGTATCGCATCGTATCGTAACTCGTAACTTCATGATCGTCAAAGAAAAAACCCAACATCAGCATCTCGTCCCGCCATTTGAGTCTCAAACGCTGCCTTGATGCTGGCGCAGAGCCGCATGAGCCACTTCGGTCTCCAACTGCTCCTGCAATTGCCGGTCGATCTGCGGCTTGTACTCGCGTGATAGGCTCTGGTCGATCTGCGGCGTGTACCGCGGTAGAGGCTGCTGCTGTTGCTGTTGCTGTCGCTGTTGCTGCATGACCATCTCCAGAGCCACAGGCAAGTGCGTATCGACTTGCATTGGCGATGACGATAACTCCAACGGCATGGACATCGACGTCGACGACTCAACACCACTCTGCATCTGCATCCGACTCTGCATATGTCGATCCACGACCGCACCCTGCCCATCCCCGTCAGAACCAGGCATAACAACAGCCTGCTTCTTCCCAACCCGAAAGGCTTCCCGCAGGACTTGCTCCTGCGCCTCAGCCGGATCGAGCATCTCGCCCCGCTCCTCCGCTTCGATGACCTTGAGCCATTTGCGCTTGATCTTGGAGCAAGTTGTCGTGCTGCAGACCATTCCGAAGCGCTCGTGGATGAACCAGACCATGTCGTCTAGGTAGCGGTCGCGGTTCGAAGGGTCTTGGAGCCACGTGCGGATTTCCTGGAATGTGGGTGGGCGGTGTTAATAAATATGTCCTTTTGCGGTGTGGTGTGGCTTTTCTTGCTTGTGGTTAACAGGGTGGTTATTCTTTTTCCTCGATAGACGTGTTTCGTCATATCTCACTCAGTCTTAAGATTACCGTGCTTTACTTTCTTCCTGATACCTTTCAGGTCTCTGCAAGTTCGACGAAGAAGAAGAAGACAAGGAGGAATCCATCCCCGAATTACAATTTACTCACCCCTTCCTGCTCAGCAGTCATGACCTTCGGCCTGCCATTCTTCTTGTTCGTCTCCGGCGGGGCGTAAGCGGTCCCGTGCTGTTGCAGACAGCGTTTCATGCGGTAGATGGAGCTGCGGCCGACTTTCAGGCGGCGGTGGATGGTCGTGGGGTCGATGCCGGCTTCGAGGAACTCGATGATTTGCTGTTGGACTTGGTCGCTTTGTTTGCCGCTGCCGGGCATTGTTTTTTTCTTTTTTGTTTTGCTGGGGAAGAAGTGGCGATGGTCGTTTTGGTGATGGCCGTTTTGGTCCCAGGGGTTTTGATGTGGTGGGTTGGTTGATGGTCCCAGGTGTTTCGTGAGGCGGGCTGGGGGAAGTGGAGAAGGGAGCTGTGCTGTTTGGGTTGCTTTGTGGCGATTTGTGACTTATGGTCAACCGTCGTGAGGAGTCTCGAGACTTGAGAGCACAAATGCAACATCAACCAGATCTTTTTATGGAGAGTCTTGACCACATCAACGGTATTCACTAAGAGCGGACTCGTACCATCAAAAGAAAGATGGTCGGCAGGACAGGTCATAACCGCCCTCAGAGCGATTAGACACATACATACGTACACATTACTTTCACTTAGACGGATCCAACAACAACTTCCCCGTCGTCTTCCTCCCCTCAAGATCCTGATGCGCCCTCGCAACATCGCTAAGCGCATACGTCTCATGAATCCTCACATCCATCTTATCCTTGATAATGAAATCCAGCAATTCCCTCGTATACCCCTCAAACTCCTCCCTGGTCGCAATGAAATTGAACAGAGTCGGCCGCATCAACCGCACATTCTTCGCGCTCAACCGCGCAATCGCTAAAGGCGGCACGGCGCCAGACGCATTGCCGAAGGAAATCAACGACCCTTTGCGCGCGACGCAGTCAAGGGAGAGGTCGAAGGTGGATTTGCCGACGCCGTCGAAAACGGCCGCGACGCCCTTGCCATCTGTCAGTGAGTCGACGCGCTTCTTGACGTCGTCATGCGAGTAGTTGATCATATGCGTCGCGCCCGCTTTGGTCGCCAGCTCGACTTTCTCGGCCGTGCTGGCCGTTCCGATGATGTTCGCGCCGACCGCTTTGAGCAGCTGGCACAGCCACAGCCCAGTACCGCCCGCTGCGGCGTGCACCAGGACCCAGTCGCCTTTTTGGACGTGGTGGGCGTCGCGGATGAGCGTCAGAGCTGTAAGGCCCTGCAGCAGGGCTCCGGCGGCGATTTTGGGCGGGAGCTCCGCTGGGATCTTGGCCGCTTTGGCTGCTGGCGCTGCTGTATATTCGGCGTAAGTCGCTTCGGACAGGCAGACGACGCGGTCGCCGGTTTGGAAATCGTAGACGTTGCCGGAGCCGGTGGCGACGATTGTTCCTTCGGATTCGCGGCCGAGCATGTAAGGCCAATGTGGGGCTGGGTAGAGGCCGGTGCGGAAATAGCTGGTGTTGGGTTAGTATTGTCTCCATGTTGTGCTGATGGGAGAAGATGAGACGAACGTGTCGATAAAGTTGATGCCGACAAAGTCGTTCTTGATCAGGATCTGGCCTTCTTTGGGCTCTGGGACGGGCAGGTCGGTTTTGTACTGCAGGACTTCAGTCCCGCCATTCTTCTCCAGGATCACACCCTTCATCGTCTTGGGAATGGAAGCCATTGTGCGGGTATGTATCAGGGTGCTAGTTCGTGTAGAGAGCTGTGATGATAGAGCGGCTGCGCGGCGGGTAGAGCTTGAGAGCAGCGAGTTTGAGAGGACTGTACGTGCTGTGAACATGGAATTGGGAGGATTGAGGGAAGGAATTGAACTTCGACCTGCAAGAATGAGTGAGATAAGAGAGGTCTCCAGTACGAATCTTACAAATCCACTTCTCGATGGGTTGTTGCTATTGACGTGATGTGACGAACCCCGCCATCAACAGGGCGCGGAGCCGACCTCGGCCGAGCAAGGGTAGATCTTTTGTAGGAACACCGTCTAGATTCAAGGTACTTATTAATGTCGACTCATTTGCTGTAGCATGGAGTCAATCGAGCTGCAATGGTAGGTCGGTCCCATACGAGTCTCATGGGCATGGTTGGAACATTGTTGGCAACCCTTGAATACGAAGCCATTCTTGACACCATATTTTTGTGGATTTTTGACTCGGGTATTGATGACCCGGTTCGAGCTTTGACATTTACTTCGTGTACAGTTGTTTAGATCACGTCTATCTACAATTTTGACGAGCTCACAGGCTGCCTGTGCATGACCGTAGCAGCTGCCTATCAAGTAAGTCAGACAAGAGCTCGGCTTCATGACTTCTTGTGCATAACCGTCGCCGCCGCCTTCATTGTCTGTTAGCCGCGAAACAACGAAACCATCTCCCGAACTCGATGACATGGAAAGACTCACTTGGTGGTTGGGAAAAACAAGCGTGTCAGCAACAACAACATTCTCCCTCCTGCCCGCAGTAAACACCACAATCTCAGCAATATCGTCCGGAGTCAAAGGTTCGCAACCTGCATAGACGGCGTCGGCTTTGCTCTTGTCGCCATAGAATCGCACGACGCTGAACTCGGTCTCGACCTGGCCGGGGTCGATTTCAATCACCCGGATTCGCGTGGCGATCAACTCCTTGCGCATGGCGTCTGTGATGCTGCGTACGGCGGCTTTGGTGGCGCAGTAAATGGAGCCGTTGGGGTAAGGCTCGCGGCCAGCAATAGAGCCGACGTTGATGATGTCGCCCGCACCACTCTCGCCGCGCTTCTTCATCTGCGGCAGAACGGCCTGCGTGACATTGACCAGGCCCGTGACGTTGGTCGCGAACATGACGTCCATGTCTTCGGTCTTGATATCGCCGACACGGTCAACGCCACGCACGAGGCCGGCGTTGTTGACGAGGACATCAATCTCCTGAAATTCCTTAGGTAGGTTGGGGATGAGCTTGGCCACCTCGCTGGGGTTGGAGACGTCGAGCTGCACAGGCAGGACTTGCACGCCGTCGCCGACTTCTTTGTTGATGTCGGCGGCGAGCTGCTTGAGGCTGTCGATGCGGCGGGCGGTCAGGATGAGCTTGAGGTTCTTGGGCGATGTGCGGGCGAATTCTTGCGCGGTGCTCTTGCCGATGCCTGACGAGGCGCCGGTGATCAGGACGGTTTTGCCTTCGAGGCGCTTGCCCATTGCTGTAGACATCTTTCTGAAGTGGAGCGGGATTTGCTTTGAGGGGAAGGCTGCCTGTTTGGAGAGAAGGGCAGATGTTGTGCGGTAGATATGGCTGAGCTTCATACGAGTGATGTCGATGAAGGAGAAGAGGATTGTTCTATGCAAGCGTGGATAAATATGGCAGTCACAATGATTAGATCTAGCGCCGAGATAGTCAGTACATAACACCTTGAGGTGACTTATCGCTTGCGTGCTCCTTCGTGCTGCACCATTGGAGTCGCTGAAGTGGGGTCGGTTATCCGAAAATCGGCCAAATCGAGCTGTCGCATGATTGAGTTGCCGACGACCGCGGGTTAGGGTTAAGATTTTTCTGGGCTTGCAATTCTAATTCTCAGCTGGCCTTCACGTGAAGAGCCTACCCAAGTACCTAACATCACCACCTCCCAATCTACAACAATGTCAGACAGCGAGAGCCAGCGCTCCGCCAGCGCGAGTCCCGAGGTGACCGAGAAGAAGCGCAAAAGAACCGCCGTCGCACCAGAAGACGAGCTAGAAATCGACGTCAACCTGCCGGAGCCAGCGTCCAAAAAAGCAAAGCGAAAGGAAAAGAAAGAGAAGAAGGAAAAGAAAGCCAAGGCCGAGAATGGCGAGACCGAAGGAGAGGCCAAACCCGCCGCTGCAGAACCTCCCGCGCCCGGCCAGCGCAGCGAGTACGGCATCTGGATCGGCAACCTGCCCTGGAGCGCGACCAAGGACACCCTTCGCACCTGGTTCGAGGACCAGGGTATCGACTACAAGAGCATCACCCGCCTACACATGCCCGCGCCGCCAGAGGAGAAGGGCCCTTCACGACCCGGCTTCAAGCCTTTAAACAAGGGCTTCGCATACGTCGACTTCCTCGGCCTGCCCGAGCTGGAACTCGCTCTTGCATTGTCGGAGAAACTCATGGGCGGCCGCAAGGTGTTAATCAAGAACGCAAAATCCTTCGAGGGTAGACCCACGCAGTCGGAAGCCGAGCAGGCGAAGAAGGCGGCCGCGGCGCCGGACGGCAAGGAGCCGACGCAGAGGATCTTCATCGGCAACCTGGGCTTTGACGTTACCAAGGATGACTTGATGGAGCACTTTGCGCAGGCGGGCACGATCGAGGATATTCACATGGCGACTTTCCAGGACACGGGCAAGTGCAAGGGTTTCGCTTGGGTGCGGTTCCACGATATGGAGTCTGCGGCTGCTGCGGTGAGGGGTTACATCTTCAAATCTGGCGGCGACGATGACGATGACGACGAGGCGGACGACACTGAGGAGGAGGACGAGAACGAGGAGCAAGAAGAGGACGGAAAGAAGAAATCTGGCAAGAGCAAGAGCAAGAAGAAGAAGGAGAAGAAGCGCAAGTGGTTCATCAACCGCCTCGCAGGCCGTCCCGTCCGAGTCGAGTTTGCCGAAGATGCCCAGACACGATACAAGAAGCGTTACGGCAGCAAACCTGCCGCGCCCGAAGGCGGCCATGCGCCTCGCCATTCAGGACCTCGACCTAGCTATGGCTTCGGCGGCGGCGAGGAGCAGTCGGGAGAGGGTGTGCCTGTTAGGATGAACCCCAGGAAGATGGACGCGGATGCCAGGCAGGCACTGCGCAGGCAAAAGCATATTGATGCGAGAAATGTCGCGCCTGGACAAGCTCTTGCAAATGCGCAGAGGGCCAGCACTGCGATTGTCAAGCCTGCTGGAAAGAAGACGACTTTCGATTAGGTTGTAGTGTTCACTCCAAGGCTTTCTGCAGTTCAAATGTATCAATTCATGGGTGCGTCCCCATAGTCATTATCAACGTTTCGCCAATTCTTTCAACCTTTCAGCAGCTCACGTATGCTGGTAGTGACATATTGGAAGATCTCGAACTGTCTACTTACAAACATGTAGCATTCCGAGCCAGCGCTCATTAATATTGAAACGGCGATCGAGTGTTAGGTAACCCACAAGCATAGGTTTCTAACTTGAGGACAGCAGAAGACGAAGAAAACCACATCCATGTAGAAATATATTTTTGTACGTGTCCATAAAACACCCCTTTTCCCAACAAAAGTAACCGACAAGAACGCCTCGCCACGCAGCAACAACAACAACACGATACATCGTGTACACAAGTCCCCACAGCCCACCGAGAAACCCCGGTTCTAATCGAACGTGATTTTGGTCGCGGCCTTCATGTCGGTGGTATCCTTGTAGAAAGCACCGTACGCCTCGTGGCCCTTCTTCTTGACCGTCGTGCCGTACTTCATCAGCTCCTCGGGCACGGGCTGGCCGGCGGCCTTGAGCACGTTGACCAGGGCGCCCGCCAGGTGCTTTTCGGCTTCGCCGAAGAAGGTGATGGCGCGGCCGTCTTGGCCTGCGCGACCGGTGCTGGAAAGATTGTCAGTCTGGGAGATTTTCAACGGGTTTGGAGGGACTGCAGGAAACTTACCGGCCAATGCGGTGGACGTAGTCTTCAGCGGTCAGAGGGAAGGTGACGTTGATGACCAGCTTGACGTTGGGGATGTCGAGACCTCTGGCGGCCACATCGGTGGCGACGAGGATGGGAACGTCGCCGCGCTTGAAAGCGTCAAGGGACTCGGTGCGCTTGTGCTGGGGCAGGTCGCCGTGGATGCCGCCAACCTTGAAGCCGCGGCGGCCGATGAACTCTTCGATGCGGGTGGCCTCCTTCTTGTACAGGCAGAAGACGAGGATGCGGTCGCTCTTGTTCTTGCCGGACTGGTACTGCTTGAGCAGCTCGATCAGGCGGTTCTGCTTGTCGTGCTGCTCCATCACCTCGACTTCCTGCGTAATGCGCGTGTTGGCGCGCAACTCGCCCGTAGGATTGTCGCCGACGGCGACCTTGACAGGGTTCTTCATGAAGGTGGCCGCGAGGTCACGCACGGAGGGCGGCCAGGTGGCGGTGAACATGACGGTTTGCTTGCCGGTTGTGGGAGTGGTGGAGATGATCTTGCGGATCTCCTGCTCGAAACCCTTATCCAGCATGCGATCGGCCTCGTCAAGAATCATGTGCTCGACCTTGGAGAGGTCGATAGAGCCTTCTTGGATGTAGTCGTTAAGACGTCCGGGAGTGGCGACCACAATGTTCGCGCCGTTAAGCTGCACGCGCTGGGCATCCTTGGGTACACCACCGTAGACGACGGCGATCTTGATGTTGTAAGGCTTGGAGAGCTTTGCGAGCTCGTCGTGGATTTGGCAGGCCAACTCGCGTGTTGGGCTGACGATGCACGCCTTGATGCTCTTGCGCTCCTTTGCAGATTGCTGGCTCAGACGAGACACAGTGGGGACACCAAAGGCCAGAGTCTTTCCAGAACCGGTCTCTGCAACACCAATGACGTCCTTGAAGGCGAACAAGTGTGGCCAGGCGCCGGCTTGAATGGGTGTAGGCGTAGTGAAGTTCTTGAAAGGCGCGCGCTGGTCCTCGGTGACCGGCAGGTACTTGAACGAAGTGAGTGGACGAAGAGGCTCCTTGGCGTCGATTGTGACCATCTTCTCCTCCAGGAAAGCATCGATGGTGGATTGAGGAAGCGCGGTGAGCTCGGGGTTCTCGACGTATCCAGACGATGTGGCAGCAGCAGTGGCAGTCTTCTCGACGACCGCCTCTGCGCCAGCCTCGCTCGCCTTGCCGGCCTTCTTCGCAGCCTTCTCAGCAGCCTTAGCGGCCTTCTTCTCGGCCTTTGTAGCAGCCTCAGCATCGCCGGTGGCCTCTGCGACACTGGCAGCAGCCTCTTCCGCCGCCGCAGCCTTCTTGGCCTCTTTCTTTGCGCGCTTCGCCGCCTTCTCTTCCTTCTTCTCGGGCTCCTCGGCAGCGGCGTTGATGAAATCCGATTCGGCGGCCTTTGCGTCCTCCTTCATCTTGCGCTTCATCTTCTTCCTTTCCTCCTTGGAAACATTCTCGCCAGACCTCTCTTCGGCGCCGATGGCAGCGAGCTTCTGCTTCTTCGACTTCTTGGTGGCCTGCTCCTGCTGAACAGCAGCGTCGGCATTAGCGACGTCCTCGTGAAGTCGCTTCGCCATGTTGGGTGGTCAAAGTAAAATAATGTGGTTCGAGGATCGAAGGACCTGGATCTGAATCTCGGCCTCGAAAAGTCGTCCGTAGAGGCAAGGCAAATTTCTGGGACCCTGCTAAAGTCTAAATGCGCGCTTATCAGATCCTCGGACTCAATCAACCACGATGAATTCATTGTCAGCGAAAGATGACAAACCATCAGAGTCAAGGCGGAAGTACTACACGATTACAGTATCATCTCGTATTTGTGTATGTAGCATACCTATTGGGTAATCCGTGTTGGAGCTCTTGACGTGTTAGGGTTAGGGTTGCGGTCGAGTTCAGCATATCAGTCTGTAAATACATAAAGTACACGTGCTCTTGCAATGCGAATGAAGGGCTCGATCGGAGCGTGAGATAGTCATTGACAGGGAGTGGAGTGAGATATGCAAACGTTTGGGTATACAATGCTGTAATACGTGGGACTCTGATCTTTGGACCCGCATGTTCTTGCGATTGCCGTCTGCAGCTAGGAAGGTGTCATGCAAATCAATCCGATCATCATCGGACGCAAAGCAGCCGAGAGCATATTTTCTATCGAATCTCAAGAA
>Ga0265797_10003330_pt1 | contig 25821 bp, 26 predicted proteins | sample P2T30metagenome_FD_192433 | JGI IMG/M metagenome (GOLD analysis project Ga0265797, IMG submission 192433) | Plant litter microbial communities from East Loma Ridge, Irvine, California - P2 T30 | ecosystem: Environmental > Terrestrial > Plant litter > Unclassified | place: USA: California... | reverse complement strand
TATGGGGTGAGGGCTTTTTGTGGGGGGGATGAGGAGAGGCTTTGGGGGGTGAGTTGTGGGTTGGTGGGTGTGGATGGGGATGGGGAGGTGTGAGGTGGTGGGGTGGGGGAAGGGGTGGGGGTGGTAATGGTAAGGGAGTCAGGTTGGATAGAAGCATACAGAGTTTGGTGGTACAGTGGTCGCAGCAATGAGACTGTTTCGCAGCATACAAACGTCACTATCCATCGTTAGTACAATCGTACATGTAGTTACGTACTTTGAAAGCCATCATACCGTACAACTACAAACATGCAAAAGAAAAATGGATATAAAACATCGAAAGAGAAAACTGTAAAGAATCCACCCAAAAACACAACGGAGGCCCTTCGTATGTAAAGCCGTGCTTCACGAAACATGCGAGGTTATACTTCGTACAGCCCCACCCCACTCGTCCATCTACAGAAAGAAAATGTACAAGGTAGAAGAAAGAACAGCGGTCCAAGCGGCCACTCCAAAAGGAGCAATGCGTGAGGAAGCGCCAGTGAACGCAGCCTCAGGAGGCGTTGGCAGTGACTTATCCGCGCTCTTAGTCGTGTTCGTCGCAGAAGTTCTACCTTAACATTAGCCAACACATTCATACTCATCATCACGGAAACAAAGGCTATAAAATACGTACTACTCACGCATAAATCCAGTACTGCGCCTCATACTCCACAGTAACCACATCGCCCACCGCCCTCCCCTCACAACTCCCCGGCGCAAGTCCACCCACCGTATTCAAGCGATAAATCTCCTTGACGCCACTCGTAGACGCCGCCGTAGCTTGCAAACGGAGCCACTTGACATCGGACTTTGGCGCGGGGGCAGGGCAGTCTTCGGTCTTCTTGAGCTGCGTGTTGCCGAGGCCGGGGATGTCGAAGTCGGGCGTTGTGTTGTCGACGAAGTAGTGTGTGCCGATGGAGGCGGCTTGGATGGAGGTCTCGGCTGCGCTGAGGGCTTGGGTGCTTAGCTGGGGCGAGGCGAACATTGTGCAGGAGGCGTCGTAGAGGAGGGCCATGGCGCCGATGGCGGAGGGCGCGGCGGTGAGGTTGGCGGTACAGCTGGGGAGTGGAAGTTAGTGGTACTTCATGTGCTCGTGTCCATGTGTTCTTACGTGTAGTTTTGGGTTCCTTTGCCGAGCGCGATCATGACGAGGTCGAGACCTGCGGCTGGAGCGGAGAGGGTGTGAGCCGGCTGCGAGAGACCTGACAGGTCGCATGAGGACGGCGGCGCAGGATCAATGCCAGAGCCCGTGTCAGGCGTGGTGTCATTGTGGGTTTCGTTCGCACAGCGGCGGACGTAGTGGGTTGGCAGACGAGCTGCGGATGCGGTCGACAGCAGAGTGACGGCTGCGAAGATGGTTGAAGCGCGCATGTTGATGGTGACTAGGTGTTTTTGGGATATTAAGGAGTAAAAGCCTTGAAGAGTCGAAAAATCTTGTACCACCGGTGGTATGTTTGTATAGCGAAAAGAAAGCTTCCAGAGCTTTCAAACGAATTGAAGAAGAGTAGGAAAGAGAAGATGAAGGAGAAAGCTCAACAACGATAGCGAAACTGCGAGAAGCGCCGTGTGGTTGACATTTAATTGAGGAAACAGCCGCTACATATACTTGTCCTACCCAGGTGGCATGGAAATAGATTGTTGCTGCAGCCGCCATGGATCAATGCGGAGGATGCAAGCTCAAACTGGTCTCAGCATGGTAGTACAGCTTCACGGGTGGTACTTTTTGGACTGCTGGGAGTCTCGATGTAGGTAGCCGAGCTGCAGGTGACAGCTGTATGCCCCATGGTGACATGTCCATGACTCTCGTGCAAAGGTTTGGTGTAGATTGTTGAATTGAAACTTCCCGTCATCCTGGATAAACAATCGTTGGTGCGACGTACTAGCAGCCGTTCACGAGCACTGCACGGTCAACATGGCCCACGCTGCCCGTGTTGATGGGCGACGATCCTTGGTATGTTTTGTGGAGTTGTAGAGACATCTGTTATGGTAGAAGTCTTGCGATGCTGATTCCTGATTCATTGCGCGAGTGCGGTTGTGGCCTATGGTGTCCACGAACCAGCGCGACACCGCGTCGGCAGCCCTGAGCCTCACGCGCAACGCATTGCGCAATCCTGCTCACTCTTGCGCGGCAAGTGACGCTCGTCTACCATCGTCCAGCCTTGCCAGGAATGGAATCTTGACAGGGCATGCCATCTGAAACGGCATCTGAGGCGCTCGAGCGAACACTGAAACTCGCAACGGTGAATCCCAAAGATTGACCGATGCAATGTGTAGACTTCGATGAAACAGTCGCTACTGCCGCTGTATGTATGTGTGCCTAGCTAGGGCTGAGAGGCGTAGTAGCAATGCTTGCCGCGCTCCTGAGAGGAATCTGAGATGAACATGTTCGCTTCGATTCGGCTACTCCTCAAACACGAACGTAACAGAGTCAAGAAGTAGGCTGCATTAGCCTAGGAGCCTAAGGGTCCAGAAGATCAGGCCATCCCCAGATTCTGCTAGTGGATCAATAGTTCCTGAGCGAAAACTGAGAGAGGTCAGGCCACGGGTGGTGCTTGTTGTCGAGGGGAGAGAAAAAGCAAGGAGGATGTGGTTTGAAACATCGGCAAGCCAGCAGTCGCACGAGCACCATGTATCCTACTCAACCATTTCGCAGTGCAAAGTCGCCACTGATATCAGAGACTCGGCGTCGCATGCTGCCATCATCCGAACGGCCAGACGGAGGGTGAGGACGCGCTCCAATGACGTGTGGTAACAACTCTGGTCCCGACCGGATCCGGCTAGGTCGGTCTCCGCGCTTTCCATCTCCACGCGTAACGCCTCCCCAGATTTTAATACCTCTGTGGGGATCTGCCATTTCGCAAAGACATGTTCACTGTCTCTTTTCACCAACATCATGGAGCGTAGGATCACTCTGCAAGAACTCATCCAGCAGGCCGGCGTCAACCAGGACATTACCCGACAGCCGTGTCTCCCAGCCCCTACGGAAACTGCGAACCTCGCAAGTGAAGACGATCATCTGCAAGCTCGGACCATCTTGCTCAACCGCAGAGCAAAGAATCCTGAGAACAAGGATGTCCTGAAACGCATTTTCAGGAGCAAAGATAAGAAGGATTCCCAGGAAGCGGCGCAGTTCACTCAGGAGGAGCTCGACCAGGCCCTGTCGGCCGTCCTTCGAGGACCCACGACAAATCCTGGCCTCACACAGGCGTTCCTGGATCTAGGGGCAAAAGTCAATTTCATTGAGACGCCTGACAAGAAGAGGAGGTCGAGCAATCAGCCGTACACTGGCCCTCGCCGCAGAAGTACCGTCCTTCAGCAAGCAGCTGCTCTCCGAAGGCCGACCTGTGTCAGCCTGCTTGCCGGAGCTGGAGCCGACCAGACTTCTCTGGATGAAGCCCTGAAGGCTGCTCTTACCTCGAAAGATCAAGAGTGTGTCAAGGAGTTGCTTCGTCATGGAGCCGACGTGAACCTTTATCCAAATGCCTTGGCGAATGCTGTGCGATCAAATGACCAAAACGCCGTTCGGATCTTGTTGAGAGCGCCGAAGGCGATACAGCCCAAGGTCATTTCAACATGTCTACCTGCAGCGGTGCAGCAAGGATCCGATGCAATCGTCGCGCTGTTGATCGCTTACGGTGCCGACCCGAACTTCGACTCCTCCAGTGCCATCAACATGGCCATTGGGAAGCAAGACTACAGGATGGCAGCCACCATTCTTACGAGCTCTATACCTCTTACACAAGCAACATTGCAGCGTTTGCTAGACACCACGATGAGGCTACCGACGTGCGAAGCGCAGCTGCAGTTCACGCAGCTTCTGTTTTGCTGCGGATTACATCCCGATAGTATTGGCATGTCGGACTTCTTGATCTGCAGGACGAAGAAGAACGATACCGTTGGCGCCATGATGATGCTGAGCTTTGGTGTATCCACCGCAACAAATGACGCAGAATGCCTCAGAGTGGCTATTTCGAACTCGAACTGGAGACTTGTGGAGGCAATTCTACGAACTCCTATCTCGTCTCAGCAAGCGTCGACTGCACTGTCATATTTGCCGTCCAATACGCCACAGCGAGAACGTCTACAGGTGATCCAAACGCTTGTCGCACTCGGAGCCCGTGACCAAGCTCTTGAAGCCTGGCTTACACGATCCGTCGAAGATGGAGACATTGCCTTGATGAACATGCTCCTCAACGCTGGAACACCGGTCACCTCGAGCGACAGAAGTCCAGTACTTGCCGCTGTAGCGAGAAAGGACGTTCAGACATTGAAATTGCTACTGAGCAAACGTCCACCTCCCGAAGTATTGGCGGGAGCCTTGACTGCGTTGAACTCTGGTTATTCTGCACCAGAGCGACTTGAAGTCTCCCGCTTGTTACTTGAACATGGAGCTCGTGGGCCTGCGGTCGGTCAAGCCCTTGTTGATGCTGTCGCGGACACATCGCCGGCCAGGGACGGCGCCTTAATCACCGAGCTCGTGCGGAATGGAGCCAGCATCGACTACTCGAACGGAAAAGCATTGCAGTTGGCAGTATCACAAGTCGACATGGCTGTGCTGCGTTTACTCTGCAGCATGAAACCTACATCTGCTTCTGCCTCTGCCGCTCTACCTCTCGCCTTCGATAATCAAGGTAACAGGCACTCGCATACTGCAGCAATCATCGACATGCTCCTGGCCCATGGCTTAGAGGAGGATCCGGCTCGCCGGGCTCTGCGGACGGCCATCAGCGGCGGACCAGAGAACATCGACATCATCAAGCAGCTCATCACAGCCAACATCAGGCTACTGAGTCCGGCTTTCGAATATACCATCGCCCTCGAAGACTCAAGACAGAAAGAAGCGATTTTGGAGGTTTTGCTGAAGATGGGCGTGGGTCAAGAAGCTCTCGACAAGGCGCTTGCTGCTGAGACTCGACATGCCGTCTCCAACAAAGACACTACCAGCACCAAGATGCTTGTGGAAAAGGGAGCTTCTGTGAGTCACAATGATGGCGAAGCTTTGTGCATTGCTGTGGCGTCGTACGACAATTTGCTAACGGAAATTCTTCTCAGTGGGAAGCATCGTCCGTCACCATCTGATGTGACCAAAGCGTTCCGGGCGCTATTCGCCAATGATGCATCAACAACCCTTGAAGATGGACAGGTTTCGTCGAGACCTAGGCAATACGAAGAAAACGCTTTGAGCATCGCCTGCATGCTACTTCCCCGAGGTGTGAAGCAGACCGCTGTCGACTCAGCATTGCGTTCTGCGGTGTCATCTCCACGCGGCAGTCGTCACCAAGAAGCGGTGATTGATTTGTTACTCCAGCACAATGCGAATGTAAGCACCGTAGACGGTGTGTGCTTCATCACCGCAGCTCAGAACCGCAACGACACAGTGTTTGAAAAGCTCTTGCATCACTCACCACAGTTCGGTATCATTGTCCCAGCGTTGCTTAGCTCGAAACTCGAAGAAGCCGTAGTGGTTGCATCAATCAAGTCCTGCTTCACCCATGGGTGCACTTTTGACGACTTAGAAGTGAGCCCTTCTGCCAGTCACAAAACGCCAGTCTTAATCATGGCGATGCAACAGTACCCAAGATGTAACTCGCTCATCGAGGTCTTACTTGAACACGGGTGCAACCCGAACATCTTGGTGCGAGATGTCCTCGAGCCATCAGTCGGTGAGGAGCTGGTCTCGCCACTTCTGTGGGCGCTGAACCAACCACAAAAGAAAATCTCAGACTCGTTGATCACGGCTATGCTGAAAGCCGGGGCTTCCGTTACTAGTACCTCCTCCACAACGGAATTAACACCCATCATCCTAGCGGCTCGGGAGGGGCGGAGTAGCGACGTCGTCCAGAAGCTACTGGAGCGGGGTGGTGATGCCTCTGCCCGAGATCGAACGAACCGGTCTGCACTATTCTACGCTAGCAGCATCTCGAACTTCTCCGCGGTTCAAGTGTTGGCTCCACATGCGCTGAAGAATGACGGAAGTCTACACGAGGCTGCAAGGTGCATACAGCTCGACATTGTGGCTTTGTTGATCAAGCATGGCCATAATCCGAACTTCCCTTCACGCCTACACCAGGGTAGACACGTGCTAGGCGAACTCTGCCTACATGCGCACATCACAACCGCCTCTCAACGTTCGAAAACACGCCAAATAATCAGACATTGTCTTGACCATGGCGTGAACCCCAAGTTCAAAGCTCGCAACGAGAAGTCGGCCGTAATACTGGCCCTAGACAATCCCTACAGCGCTTTCGACATCACTGACGCCCTCCTCGAAACCGAAGTATGGGAAGACCTAAATGACGAAGCCCATCTATACCGCGATCCCTCCGGCCTCTGGTACTCCCCCCTGACCTACACCCAACTCATCCCCTCCCCCTCCCGCACTCCCATCAAACAATCCCTCACCTCCCTCCTGCGCGACAAAGGCTGCAAACCAGCCTTCTACTCCGAAACCGCCGTCCAACCCCAAGGTGCAATCGGCATCCCCGCCCCCATCCAACGCCTCGTGGACCGTCAAAAAGAACACGACCTCGCGCTCCGCCACGACCAAGAGCGCCACGAACATGCCCGCACTCTGCAAGAAACGACCCACCGCGACGCACTGCGCCGCAAGCGCGAAGCACAAGAACACGATCTCGCCGCTCAAACACAAGCACACACGCACATCCAGGCCCTCGAGCAAGCATCCCACGAAGCATCCATGCACCGTGTCCGCTCCGCAGAACGCATGAAGCGCAGCGAGCGCGCGGCGTCGCACAAGCTCGTCATGGAGCATGAGCACGACCGGCAAGCTATCAAGGACCGAGAAAATGCTGCTGCTGCGGTGTTGATGGAGCAGAGGAAAGGGGAGCTTGAGCACCGCGCGGGCGTGGAGAGGCGCATGTTGAAGGATAAGGAGGATGTGTATGAGAGGAATGTTAAGAGGCAGACTGCTGTTATGCAGCGCGCGGATGAGAGTGCGCAGTTGCATGCGCGGTTGAGGCAGGATCGGCCTGCGATTGAGGGGGCGCCGCAGTGGGGGAGCGTGGATTGAAGACTTGATATTGGCTGGCTATATATTTAAGGACTGAACAAGTAATGAATGTAATTTATGCTGCGCATGACATCTTCTCATCCCATCTTCCATCCCCTTACTCTTCGCCACCACTCGGATCCGCAACAATGCACTGGAAACTCTGGAACTTGTCGTTGTAGTTCCCCTTGGACGTGTACGCCAGATTCGGGGCGCCAGGGTAATTGAACTCGACAAAGTCAGACTTGTCGCCGGCGACGGAGTCGCAGAACGCATTGCTAAGATTACTGTCAGTATTTCGACATGGTAGTCAAAACGCATTGAACGTACGTGTAGAAGTAGCACGTGAACCCCTTGTCGGGACCAATACTGCTGGCCGCGATGTCGACTTTGTTGCACATCAGGTCCGGCCCGGAGCCGATCTGGACGTGCTTGATCTCGCAGATGCCGCCCCAGTTGACGTGTTCGCACACGAAGACCTGATAGGGTTAGGTCGGTAGGAGGGGAAGTTGGGACGAGCACTTACGGTGGCTTCGGTGGGACTGGGTCCTTCTGGGCTGGAGGGCATTTCTTGCCAGGGGGGAGTGCTGCCGGGGATGGTTGGGAAAGCTGGGGCGGGCTGGGGGTATGCGAGAGTGGTGGTGGTGGTGAGGGAGAGGAGGGCGGAGAGGAGGGTGAAGGAATGCATTGTTGGGGGGGGGGGGGATATTGGAGCAGGAAAGAGCAATCTCGAAGTTGAAATGAGAATTGTATTGAGACGACGAATCGAAGTCGGAAGTGTGCTGTTCGAAGCCACCAAGTTGTCTTCCAAGCCCCCCTTTATACGATTCCAACTCAGTCCCGCTATCGATCAGTTAACAACACCTAATGCAAAGTGGAACCAATTGCCCTGTTCGATAGAGTCGCAGTGTTGTTGACCATCGTCGAACGAGTATAGCAACCTGACAGTGTGGTGACCGACTGTCGATGTTGTAAGACACTGCGTGCAGGTCGCACCACCCTACGGACACTTGCAGTACGCGACCTTCCTGCGAGTAGCTGTCGCGCGTTGACGGCTGTTGTGCGCGCGGGTGCGTGAGCCTCAGCGGTATATCTGGTGTAAGTGTTGAAAACTTGTGCCTGGGAACTGTGATCTGCCCTTACCGAATGACGACTGGCGGTGGGGTGTCATTATTCGACTTTTGCCAGCTTGTGCATCTGTTGGTGGTTGACATTGATTAATCTGCTCCTTGTCACACCCGTACGACGCGTCATTATGTACTCGCCGATCAGTGTGCGACACGCGAAGGATGGAACGGATGTCAAAAATGCTCCCTTGCCGTCGGAAGCTGGTATTGATTGAAGACGAATGTCTGTATATAGAGACGCGAGGTGGTATCATACGCAGTTAACAATTCCAATGTAATTCAAAGAAGCTGCGGTCTGCTGCTCAGAGAGTGTGCCACAGTGAAGGCCAATCGGTTCTAGAAGTGACTTGTGCTATGACGTGGGTTTTGCAGGAGTGTCGGACTGATCGGGCTCGTAAGACGTCTCTCCAAGCATCGAGGGCCCGGATGACGTGGATGCTGCTGGCGCGGCGGATGTTGGTCCTCGAGCTGCCGCAGCGTTCAGTCTCTGGTCCAAGGCTTTCAGGGCCAGGGCTCGTCTCCTCTCTGCCTCGGCGCGCGTTGCGCCTCCTCTTCCACCACGGCTGCTGGGGTTCATGATGCTTGGCAGGCCGCCCTCTGCACGGGAGCTGGCTTGCTCGTTGCCAGCGTCAATGTCCTGCTCTGAGAATGGGGTGCATGCTCCGAGTGAGACGAGTGTGTTGAAGAGGCCGTCGGTCAGAGCGGCGAGCGGCGTGTGGATAGGCTCAGGAAAGAAGTGGGCAAAGGCGAATGTGTCTGAAGCGTCTCCCTTGATCACTGAGCCGTCGCCGGTGGCCGCGGACGAGAGCGAGGGGCTGATGCGGAAGAAGCGCAGGTAGACCCAGGCGGTCATGAAGCCGAAGTAGGCCAGGAACATGGCCGTCTCGGTGCCGATGACTATGCCTGATATGGTGTTGGCAAGGAGGAAGATGGCGGGGAAGTGCTTGACGCGCATGCGGACCAGGCCTTTGGCAATGGCGACTGTGTGTTCGGGCACGAGCTGCTTGAAGGAGACGAGGAAGCCGGCCTGGATGGCGATGCCGCCGGATATGGTGGTGCGCCTGGAGGTCAGTACTGGGGCACGTGAAGGATATATAGGCAGACATACAAGCCAAAGGTGCGGTTCGTGATGACAAAGCTGAGCAGGTAGAGGATGAAGCTCAGGATGTTCGGGATCATGGCCACGAAGAGCACGAACTTGGTGAACTCCTGCTGGCCCCACGCGCGCTCCAGATAGCGGCCGCCGTAGAAGATGGTCAGGCCCGTGACGACCAGGCCCAGCACGTTCTGCTCCACCACTGTCGCCAGGGCAAAGACCCACGGGTACACGATGGACTTGCCGGGTATGATGGTGAGGTAGGGCACGCCATTGCCCACGCCGATGAGCGGCTTCTCGACCTTCTCGACCCAGTTTGCGTGCGGGCGCAGGGCGAAGTTGAGCAGCGTGAAGACGACGAGGCCGGCGAGCAAGCTCCGAGTCAGCGGTGGGAGGTTTATGCGTGCCATGGCGGGCGCCGTGGGAGGTTGGAAGACGACAAAGGAGCGGTGCGGGGGGTTGTTGTACACTCGGTGAAGCTACAGCAGCGGGCGCTTGACGTCGGGGCGGGAAGGTGCGTCTTTTGCTCGGTCGGCTTGCATATCATCGACGCCCGTGGTGGAGCCTGGATGTGCTCGCGAAGTCAGGCTAGCGCAGCGAGTGAATGCGTGCCATTGGACAAGGGCTGCACATTGACGATCATCCTCCCAAACCCAGGTCACCTTCGACTTCGACGTCCTTCACGTCATCCAGCCCATCTCCTACCTGCGAAGACGCGCCGCATCCTACACACCTTCACCGCCATCACGTCTACCCGCCCGCGCTGATTATGTCATGTCGTTGCTTAGCAGCAATGTGGTGAACTATCTCGGTACCGTCCCCACACGCTCGTCCGCGACTGGCCGCGCGCCATGACGCCCTTCTCTTCTGACCCTTCACACAGTCTGGCGATACCTGCAGGAGGCGGGCTTTGGCAATGCCGCCCTGCAGCTGTCGCGGTGCTGGATACGCGACCCCGAGACCCTCCCCTTTGCGCGCAACGTCGACCCGCACACGCTCATACGGATCCTGCAGGATGGCATGTGTTTCGATGAGCTGCAGGCCGAGGCCACACGTGTGCGTCGCCCTTCACCTGTACTGACACCTGGGCGCGCGCTGACGGGTGCAGACTGACCCGCGATACCGCTTCGGCCCCGACCACGGCCAGCCCTACTCTGCGCGCAACGGCGCCCATCTGACCCTCGACAAAGGCATTCCCGCCCACGAGCTGGCTGCCGAGGCCAACGGCGCCGTGCAAGAGCCCCCGCCGAAGAAGGGCGTCAAGCGCAAGAAGCCGAAGCAGCCCAATGGCGTCGAGCAGCCACGCGAGCCAGAGACCAACGGCGATGCCATGGACCTCGAGCCCGCCCAGAACGGCGTCCACCACGTGACCGACAGCGTGCGCGCTGACTCTGAAGCTGCAGCATCAGACGCCGAGTCGCCGACGGTCGCTGAGCTCCCCATATCCACCCTGAGCATCGGCCAGGACGCGGAGATCCAGACCGAGGTCGTAGCCGATCTTGCACCTGCCACTATCTTCGTACCACAGGCCAAGGACATCACAAAGGTCCTGCAACACACTTCCTGGGGCCCCAAAGAGTCGCCCGTCCTGCTCTCAGCCGGCAAGTCTTTGCTCCAGGTCCACGTTATCGAGAAGAACTCCCCCACCGGCGTCCGACCCTTTGTGCGGACCATGGATGTGAATTTTGAGCTCACGGACGTCTCAATCACGGCTTTGTGCTGGCAGGGCTCCTTTGACTTCATTGTCTCTGCCCGCGAGGAGAGGTTCAGCGACCTGGGCGAAAAGATGACCACTGACAAGCTTATAAAGTTCTCCGACGGCGGCACCGTCTCGACTGTCATATCTTCGACTGCTGGTCTTGTGAACACGTTACGATGGAACGCCGAGAGCAACTTGCTGCTTTCAACGTCGACCGATGGGGAGCGGGGCTCGATAAAGGTCTGGAAAAACGACAAAGACGCTTTTCCAGCATGGACCGAGTTTACTGAAACACCAATTTTTGACGCTCTGTGGATAAGCGACAGCGCCTTCGTAGTGTGCGGCATCGAACTCTTCAAGATATTCGAGATTGACGACACATTGACCACGCAGCGCAATCTCGATACGCAGATAACATGGGAGACTCTCAAGTTCCATGCTCCGTCCGGTATAATCGCAGCTCTAGGTATCGGCCAGCAGAGCAATTACCTGGGCATACTACATCCGAACGATTCGCTCAACCTGCAGATCCGCGAATCTCCAGACCAATACCCGTTCGATCTCGACTTCCGGACGCGGCCAGTAACGCACAACTATACCAACGGATCCTCGATGCCGGAAGTGTTACTCGCCACTTGCTCACTTTCAGGTGTGGCACGGATATGGGACGCGAACGAACCTTTCAACGCCATCAAATTACTGCCGACTACTGACCACACTCAAGCGTTCAAGATCGCATTCTCGCCTGACGGTGCATTGCTCGCAGCTGGAGGCCCAGATGCAGTTACTGTGTGGGACCTTGAGAGGCGAGAGGTCCCTGTCGGGTGCTGGCGCGCGAAAGACTGGGCGAGCGACAAGTGGAACCCAGGCGTGGACGGCGAGTTCAACCTTGGCTGGGACCCTGACAGTTCGCGGCTGTCAATCGCACTCGGCAGCCAGGTATGTATCATCGCTACCTACCTCGTTTCATGAGCTCATTGGTCGCAGATCGCAATCATCTCGGTACCAACAAGATAGTGTGCAGAACAGAGATTCACGAAGCGACTTACAGCAAAACAACGTCGAGGTACCCCATCCTGACAACGAGCTCCGACCTGCACCGCGCCTGTCGATCCAGTCGGGTATAGCCGAGTCGAGCCTCCGCGGAGCACGAACTCACGAGGACGAGGACGCTTGGCAGGGCGTATGGTCAACCGATCAGCTTCCGGATCGATAGAAGAGCCATGCGGGTCATGTTGTGGCTCGCGACAGCTGTGGGCTCTTTCCCCGCACTTCTCATGTCAGCTTTCGGGATTGTCGCAGTCATCAATGCGCTCAAGGCATATATACGTCAGTGTACAACGGCGCGTGATACAGAAGAAATGTCGAGCCCCCCTGTGGTGGAACAATCGTGGTCATAATTTTCAACGAAGAATCAACTTGCTCAAACTACCGCAGAAGAGTGCGAATATCGCAGCAGCGAGCGAAGCTCGTTCAGAACCCGTCTCTTCGCCGATGTGGTTGTATGTATAAGACTCGTTGCACATATCGTCAAATGACAATAAATCACATCACCAACTTCCCTTGTGCTTCAATATGCGTATCTCATCTGCTCACCGAGCCATCGTTGCTCTCTCGGCTCTTGCAATAATCGCTACAGCGCAGTTCGACCACCTCACGCCAGAAGAATTCCACCGCTTCAACGCCAATCGCACGCTTTCCGTCGGCTACGCAAGTCTCCCTCCTGCCCGATCCCCCCATCACAAAACACCTAACACAACATAGATCGTCTTCAACGGGTTCACCCCCCTCGACGTCTTCGGCCCCTTTGACTTCCTCAAACGCGTAAACTCCCCACCCCTCCACTCCCTTCCCAACCCAGCCCCTAAACCCACCCCACACAGGTATCCTCCGAATTCCCCATGACGCTCTCCATAATCGCCCTTACCCCCGGCGTCATCACCACCAAAGTCCCCGGCTCGAAGTCCATCGTCTGGCCCGTCTACGCTACCCACGGCGTCGCAGACGTGCCGCGCCTCGATGTCCTGTTTGTTCCTGGGGGAAGCGATACGGGGACTGATGGGTGGATCGAGGAGTTTGTGAAAGAGAGGTTTGGGGAGACGGGGATTGTGGCTAGTGTGTGTACGGGGGCGCAGAGACTGGCGCGCGCGGGGGTACTGGAGGGTAAGAGGGCGACTACGAATAAATTTTTGTTTAATAGTGTGTCGAGGGATGGGGTGAATGTTACGTGGGTGTCGACGGCGAGGTGGGTGCGGGATGGGAAGATTTGGACGAGTAGTGGGGTTGCAGCTGGTAAGTTTGGATTATTTGATGGGGCTTAGGGATGTGTTGTGTGTGCTAATATGCTGGGGTGTAGGCATGGATATGACCGTTGCGTTGCTCAAGTGGATGTATGGGGATAGGATTGATCGCCATGTTAATATGATGGAGTATGCGCCGCATCTGGATCCGAGTTGGGATCCCTACTCGGTTGTTTGGAACGTAAGTTGGTAGGAGGATGTGGCTGTGATTCTGCTGACGGTGTCTTAGGCTACTGGGGCGAATGTGTCGGTGCCGTTTAAGGACGTTGTTCAGCCGTTGGGATACGAATAGATGAGCGATGGAGGTCCACACAGTACGTTCATGGTACCATACGGCTTGTGTCTATGGTGTCAACCTTCAGGACATGCTGAAGGCCAAAGCTCTCGACTCGAAAAATAATAATACCTTGGTATGGGCGACGGTCATGGTGTGCAAGTGAGTATTTACAAGAATTCAATTCCAGTCCACACACACGTGACACATTTCCTCCCAACACTCCCCACAAATGATGGCGGAGACGATCCTCCGGAGCACGAGCTCACAGGGACAGGTTGGGCGCAGAGTCCGGGGTTGTGCATATCTACTGTGGAAAGCTCTTACGTGTGATAGGCTGGCTATTGTCTACCGCATACATGCTTGACTCGGCTACGAAGCCGGTACATGTCCTACCACAAGACCGGCACGAGATTCCAAACATGTCGGCAAATCTTGTGGCGTGTTCAGCGCCACGTCTTTAGGGGTGCTTTTCGGCATATGCAGCTCGCAACGGTTTGAAACGTTATCGTACCCGACATGCATCTAAACTCCTGGACGCTCTGCTATGGAATTGTGTTTCGCAATCTTCAAAGGTGAACAGCCTGGACGCGTTAAGGAATTGAATCTAGCGCTCACCATCTCGTCGACTCCTTCCTCCCATGCAATGTCAGCAATACCCAACCTGCCAATCGATACGCCTGGCATACACGCGAAGACTACTACAAATGGTCATACGAGAAGCCCCTTCAGACTCAACGATATACCTGTTGAGAATCTCCGGCCACTCAAGGTCATCGTCATTGGCGCTGGCTACTCAGGTATCTACGCTGGCATTCGCATACCGGAGAAGCTCAGGAATGTCGAACTAGTGATATACGAGAAGAACGCTGGGGCGGGAGGAACGTGGTACGAGAATCGATATCTGGGTTGTGCCTGCGATGTCCCTTGTCAGTGCATGAACTGATACATATCCACCAACGTGGAGACTGACGGTCGCGACCAGCACATTCATACCAGTACTCGTTCGAGCCCAATCCAAAGTGGTCGTCTCTCTACGCACCGGCGGCTGAGATCCAAGCGTACCTTGATGGCGTTGCGCGGAAATATGGCGCGGATAGGTTCATTAAGCTGCGACATGAGATCAAAGGATGCAGGTGGGACGACAAGATTGCAAAGTGGAATGTCACTGTTGAGAACCTTGTAACTGGAGAAGTGATACACGACCAATCCGACGTATTAATAAGTGCGAGGGGGAATCTAAATACGCCTTCATGGCCAGGGATAGAAGGTATAAATACGTTCAGAGGGGAGGTGATGCATTCTGCGATTTGGAACGAGAAGTGAGCGACCAAGCCTTTACGAGGATACGTTCTGACCGTAACATAGGTATGACTTCACGAACAAACGCATCGGCGTCGTCGGCTCCGGCTCATCGTCGATACAAATCGTCCCTTCACTTCAACGCCTACCTGGCACCCACGTCAGTACTTTCGTACGCAGCAAGACATGGATCTCGCCGCCCTTCGGCCAGCAGCTTTTCGACACACTCGGCTTCAAAGGCTCCACCATGCCCCCAGAAATCCGGCAGCGCCTCCTCGACGACCCGGAGTACTTCTACAAATTCCGCATGTCCATTGAAGAAGACGGCAACGGGATCCACGCAGTCACAATGAAAGGCACGCCTCTCCAAGTCGGCGCAAAGGACGTGTTTCACGAACATATGAAGAAGCGCCTAGCAAGCAAGCCCGAGATCTTCGAAGCGCTGCTTCCGTCATTCTCGCCTGGATGTCGTCGTCTGACGCCAGGTCCAGGATACCTCGAAGCCCTGACGCAGCCCAACGTCTCGTTCATCACCTCGCCCATAACACACATCTCAGCTTCAGCAATCCACACCGCCGACGGCACCACGCACGAAATTGACACTCTCGTCTGCGCAACAGGCTTCAAAACCGGCGCACCGCCGCCCTTCTCCCTCACCGGCGCCAGCAATCTCGCACTGTCCGACAAATGGAAAGACCGGCCAACAACATACATGTCCCACAGCATCGCTGGCTTCCCCAACATGTTCACCATGCTCGGTCCCAATTCAGCCATCGGCTCAGGCAGCCTCACTAAGATGATCGAGACAGTCGGCGATTACATCGTCAAGTGCGTGCGCAAGATACAAAAGGACAACATCGCAAGTATGTCCGTCCACCCATTACGCGAAGCCGATTTCACCGAGTACTGCGACGCCTACTTTCAAGGCACGGTGTTCGCGGAGGAGTGTAGAAGCTGGTATAAGAACCGGGGTACGGGCGAGGTGGTGGGACTGTGGCCGGGGAGTACGCTGCATTGTATTGAGGCGATGAGGAGTCCGAGGTGGGAGGACTTTGAGTATGTGTATGTTGGGGAGTTGGAAGGCAGGGGTGGGGAAAAGCGGACGAATCGGCTGGCGTGGTTGGGGAATGGGTGGAGTGTGAATCAGGTTGAGGGGAGGGATTTGGCGTGGTATTTGTATCCTGGGTTTGTGGAGAGGCCGGTTGAGGGGAGGCCGGAGGAGAGGGGGGAGTATAAGGTTAGGGCGTTTTCTTATTGAGGATTGTAGGGTTGTGGTGGGCTGGGATGGGATGGAGTTGGTCTTTTGTATCGAGGCGAAATCGATCATACATTCAGAGCGAACATGAACTTGCTTCCCAGTGGGGCGTCTGTCTGTCCACAGTATTTTCGCAAAAGAAGTTATTTGCCTGCTGCCGATGCAAACGTTGTAGAAATTGCATATGGTGTCGACAAGTTGGTGGATGCACTCCAGACGATCACAGGCAAATCTGGAGAAACGCACCTTGCCTTTTGCGTCCTGGCGTAACGTGGGGAGCAGCCGAGGCTCTACCGTTCACATGTCGTGAACGAGCTTCGACAGTGTCACTCACATGTTGACATTGAGCTTTGAGACGCACGTGCTGAAGCACATTGACAAGTTCATAAACCCGTGACTTCATAGTCTCTTCTACTCGACCTCACTCGTCACAAACCACATCCCAAATCTCCGCCACGACCGAGTCTCTTGCCGCATGACGACCGCGACCTGAATACCACATCACGAATGCCTCACCCACAATAACCATGGCCGTCCTGTCGAAGCCCTTTTTGCGGCAAGGGCTTTCAACCGCCAATCTCAAATCCGCCATCAGCGACCTCACGACACTCTACCTCTCCAACCGCACACGCATTTCCCGCGCCGTCTACCTCACCCTCTTCGTCGCGCTCATAAACCGCGTGCGCAATGCAATCGCCGAGCAAAAGGCCGCTGCACAACGGCGCGAGTCGAAGCGCTCTTCGATCGCGGAGGGCGAAGCATCTGGGCGTAAGAAGGTCGAGCTGAACCGCGAGTTCTTCAAGAGCTTGCTGCGACTGTTACGGATATGCATACCAGGCTGGAAGAGCAAGGAGCTGCGGCTCATCATCAGTCATAGTATCTTCTTGGTGCTGAGGACGATGATCAGCTTGTATGTTGCAAAGCTGGATGGTGAGCTGGTGAGCAGTCTGGTCAGAGGGAAAGGGAAGGAGTTTTTGACCGGACTGGTGTGGTGGATGTGCGTGGCTGTTCCGGCGACGTTTACAAATTCCATGGTATGTTTAGCTAACTATGGAGAGGATGAGGACGATGAGCTAATAGCTACAGCTTTCCTACCATCAATGTAAACTGTCGTTGCAGTACCGAACACGATTGACGAACTACATACACAACAAATACCTCTCACAGATGACCTTCTACACACTCTCCGCACTCGACGACCGAATAAAGAATGCCGACCAACTCATAACGGTCGACATTGCGAAGTTCTCCAACTCCCTTGCCGAACTCTACTCGAATCTTGCGAAGCCGTTCCTGGACATCATCATATACAACTACTCCCTCTCGAGAAGTGTGGGTGGCGAAGGCCTCTTCTTCATGTCGCTGCTCGTCCAGGTCTCCGCAAATGTCATGCGCGCATTGACACCGCCGTTTGGCAAATACGTTGCGGACGAGGCGCGATTGGAGGGCGAGTTCAGGTCTCAGCATTCGAGACTCATCGACTACAGTGAGGAAGTAGCGCTGTATGGCGGACACGAGGCGGAGAAAGACACGCTTGATAAGGGATACTTCACACTGATCAAGCATGTCAACAGGATACTGAGGAGACGCTTCTACCACGGCGTCATGGAAGACTTTGTGATCAAGTACTTCTGGGGCGCGCTAGGCCTGCTACTATGCAGTGTGCCTGTGTTCTTCAAGATCCCTGGCGCAGGGCAAGGGAGCATGGGCGACCGGACAGAAAGTAGGTACCTCCTCGAATCAGGCTTCACCTAGCCACCAGCTAACAAACCTCACCTCAAACAGACTTCATTACCAACCGCCGCATGCTCCTCATGTCCTCGGACGCCTTCGGCCGCATAATGTTCTCCTACAAAGAAATCACCGAGCTCGCAGGCTACACCTCCCGCGTATCCACCCTCCTCGACGTAATCGCCGACATCCAAGCCGGCCACTTCGAAAAGGCGCTCGTATCCTCCGCATCGACCGACGAAAACGCCGCCGTGCTCGCCGGCCGCGGCACCGTGACAGAAGGCACCGACATCGAATTCGTCGACGTGCCGATCGTCTCACCAAACGGCGACGTCCTCGTGCGCAAGCTCTCCTTCACAGTGCGCCCTGGCGACCACCTCCTCATAATTGGACCCAACGGCTGCGGAAAGTCCAGCTTGTTCCGCATCCTCGGCGGCTTGTGGCCTGTGTATGGCGGGCACGTCACGAAGCCTCCGTTCGAAGACATCTTCTACATACCGCAACGGCCGTACCTGTCTCGCGGCTCGCTGCGCCAACAAATAATCTACCCGGACTCGCTCTACGAGATGCGCGCCAAGTCCTTCACAGACGCCGACCTGCTCTCCATTCTCTCCGTGCTCGAAATCGAATCCGTGGTCGACCGACCCGGCGGCTGGGACGCAGAGCAAGAATGGGCGGACGTGCTTTCAGGCGGGCTACAGCAGCGCGTTGCGATGGCGCGGCTCTTTTACCACCGACCGCGGTACGCAATTCTGGACGAGTGCACGAGCAGTGTTACGCTGGAGGTTGAGCGGGTCATGTACGAGGAAGCAAAGAGGCTGGGCATTACACTTATGACAGTGAGTCATCGGCGGAGTCTTTGGAAGTATCACACCAGGATATTGCAGTTTGATGGGCAAGGGGGTGCGTACTTTGGAGGGCTCGATGCGGAGAGGAGGGCAGTTCTTGAGGAGTAAGTCAACTATGCTGTTTGATGTTGGTGTTGGACGATGGCTAACTTGCGCACAGTGAGAAGGAGGATATCGAGTTGCAGCTTCGTGCTGTACCGGACATTGAGGAGAGGATTAGGGAGCTGGAGGCAGCTAGTTGAGATGCAATCTAGGAGCATTAGGGCGGCATGCGGTGGTCTAGGATTGTGTTGTTGTATAGGTGTGTATGAATACTCGTGCCATGAGCGTGTTGTTTTCTTGGCCCAATCTCTCGCCTGTCTTCCTTGAGATGTCACTCATACGCAGAACTTAGTGTCTAGTGTTCAACGCCCCAAAAAGGGTCAGAGGGAAGGAAAAAAAGGTTCATCGGTCGGACTCGTTGCTGGCTTCTTCAGAGCCGGTGGAAGCTGTGCGCATGCCTCCGCTCTACGACTTCTCCTGAACAAAAATGTCGGATCGCTCTTTGTAGACATCCAGGCTACCCCATGAGGTATACGAATTCACAGTGATGCGACAATCGGAGGCGTCCAAACCAACGTCAGGTTGAGCAGCCGACTAGCGCCGACTGTGCCCGCCGTGGAAGGAGATGTCTTCTTCCACGACCGCCCACACACGCTATGCACACGTACGAAGGACCTCATCTTTTTAAACTTTTTACCTTGGCTTTTGAAGTGTCCTCAAGATTGAGATATGAGGTGTAGGTCTCTTGACAAAGAGCCTTGAACCATCTACTGCTCCAGTCACTTCCAGCGTTCAGTGTGTCCTGAAAATTAACACGATGGAAACGAGCACCTGCCATCAAATAGCGATGCAAGCATCGGGGGCATTGACAGTCTGAGTGAAAACACGCGTGACGTTGCGTTAGTACACTAGCGGCAGCCGTGCCAGTCACCGACATATCAGGCAGAGAGCACTTTTCCGCGACTGTACTACCTGCTACCTTTGTACTTGATACTGCGTACAGCGATGGAAGAGTTCGATTTTTGATCCATTGACTTTGGCGTAGAACGTGTGATGGAGGCTGACAGCAGAGGTACAGAGACCTTAATGCTGAGCAATGGACGATGCTTCTTCAGTCGAAATATCATTCACCTGAAGGTTGAAGATACATGTGAGCATCGACGCAATCCCCTGCAGGTTTACGCGTGACGCAGTGCGCTAGTGGCGGGTGTAGCCGCAGCCAATGGGTTGGTGGGGCACTCAGTAGCTCGGCCCTTGGCACGGCAGCGCCTCATAACGCGACTTCTGCGCGTCCCTCTCTCTTTCTTCTTCCACACCACTTCTGAACGCGTCGAGACTGCAAACCACCACCAACAACCCCAAAACTCACAATTCAGCAGTCACGAACACCACCAACCCAGAAGTAACAACCACCACCATCAAATCCAACATGTCCGAGTTCAAGCTCGGCCAGACGGTCGAGACTTCTGCTCACCAGCAAGGCCTCGTCAAGTACGTTGGCCCCATTCATGTCGCGGATGGCACCTGGCTCGGAATCGAGCTGGCAACTCCAGCCGGCAAGAACGACGGCTCGGTCAGAGGCGAGCGCTACTTCACTTGCCCCATTATGCACGGGTTATTTGTCAAAGAGGGCAGCATTCTTCGCGTCATCGCACAGCCAGCGCCGCCTAGGCAGGCACCCAGAGCTTCAAGCCCTGTCGCAGCTACCGGTTCCTCCAAAGCAAAGGCATCCGCCTCGACGCAAAGACCACGCCCCTCAAGCGTAGTAGCCCCAAACACAGCACCTCGCGCTTCGACCATCACCAAGCGACAGTCTGTCGCGCCTTCTTCTTCGTCATATACGACGCGCACGCCCGCGCGAAAGGCCAGCACGACTGGCGCACTTACAACAACATCCACAACGCACTCAGCGACAACGACGGCAGCAAAGTCCGCGCGGGACAACAGCCTCGATACCTTACAAACTAAGCTTCGCCATCTGGAGAAGCTTCACACTGAGGACCAAGAACGTCTGAAAGAGCTCGTCCAGACGCGCGACGAGCGGGACCGCTTTCATGGAATCATCCAGAAACTCCAGGCCAAGTGCCAGACACTCCACTCGGACCTGACCGAGCAGAAGAGCCTGCTGCAAGAGAGCCAGTCTCTCAAAGAAGAGCTTTCGCGCGCGCAACAAAACCATGACATCGATCTCGAAGATGCGCTCATTGAGAGAGAGATGGCGCAGGAGCGAGCCGAGCAGGCAGAGGGCGAGCTTGACACTCTGCGATCCCGATTGGAAGAGCGCGACCTCGAGGTGGAGGTATTGCGCGAGGAGGCAGAAATGTTCACCACGGAGATGACATCCGAGGAGCGAGAAGAAGCCGGCTTCTATCGCCTTCAACACGAGAACGGTCGCCTGCGCCAAGCCCTTGTTGCTCTCAAGGAGATGACGAGCGAGCAGGAGCATATGCTTCGATCGCAACTGCATGAGTTGGAAGGCGATGTCGGAAGAGCCGAGCTGCTCAAGGCCGAGAACAACGACTTGAAAGAGCAAACATCCGCCGATGCTGTCATCATCGAGCATTTGCGCAGCCAGGTTGATGCCGCGGCGGAGTGGGAGGATATGTCGAACGAGCTCACGACTAAGAATCAAGAGCTCGAAGACAGGTTGTCGTCGCTGGAACTTCTCGTCCAGGATCTAGAAAGTCTGCGTGAGCTGAACGAGGAGCTCGAGCTGCAACACGCGGAACAGGAAGACGAGATGCGAACCGACCTCGAGGCTAAGGACATCGAGCTTGCTGAGCAACACGGCACAATACAGTCTCAGAACGCGGTGATAGCAGACCAAGAGAACCTGATCGAGAGGTTTCGAGAGCTGGTGTTCGACCTGCAAGGCAGAATGCAGGACGCCGACTCGTCTCGCAGTATGACGGACGAGCAAGCAAAGGCCACTACCGCCCGGTTCAACGAGGTAATGGAATTGAATCGTCGTTTGCGCGCTTCGGACGTCCAAGCCACCGCAAAACTTATTACATCTGAGCTGCGCACAATGCAGGGAGATGAGGCAACAGAGAAGCTGGCGATATACACACAGACATCGTCGACAGATTTTGTCAATAGCGAGCCGCTACGTGTGTACTTTCAATCGAAGCGCATTGCCGCCAAAGCATCTCTGATCACATCGCTTCTGTCAATCTTTGACAAGCACACTAGCTACAACAGCCCGGTCGACGAGTCCTTGGCTCAGCTGTATTGCGTCGAGGCCAGCTATTACCTAACAGTTATCCATGCCGGAAGCGATCGCCTGTCGTCAACTATGGCGGCATCGTCGCTGACACAGTTCGCTGACTTCGGTCCTACACATCCCGAACTCCTCACAGTAGAGAAGTCACTGGATCACGGTCTTGATTCACTGAAGGCGGACTCGGTCAACTTCGCTGAGCTGACGCAAGCTCTGAGACAATCAGTGGCAACACTGGATGCTGTAATGGATGGGCATTGCGATGCGTTAGACGACCACCCAGAGGACACGATCCTGAGTAGAATTCAGAGAATCACCGGTAGTCTCCAATGCCTCACGTCAAACTTTGACGTAGTTAATACCGTGTTCGGTGTCCTCGCGAATCGCGATGAATCAGCTCAGCACGTGCGAGATCGTTTCGCGGGGCAATCAGTCATTTGTAAAGGCGCTATGCAATCAGCAAAGAAGCTGTTGAAGACAACCATCGCGCTGCGGGAAGACAGCCTGTGGCCCCACTTCGAACACAGTCAGATGGACATAATCCATCTTGAGAGCGTCCTATACAAGCTCACGCGTGAGATCTCTCAGTGGAGTCATGATACTTTGAGAATAGCCAGTCTTCACGTTGACGGCGGTGGCTCCCTAGCTGACGCAGACGGTCAACGTGCAGATCTGCTCGACTTCTACGCCCCTAGCAACCTGGAGATCCTACCCGCCGCCTTATCTTCACTCAATCACTGGATCGGAGACGCATCTGTGCTTCTCAACGCTTTCGAGATTGAGCGCGGGCCCACACCGTGGTCTCAGAAGGCAGAAGAAGTCAATGTCGCGCGTAGGCAAAGCGCTGAGGCATCGGTACTTCTGGAAGACCTCAAAGCCGAGCACAAAGCGACTCTGCTGAATCTGCATGAGCGAGAGCGCGTCCTCGAGACCAAGGATCTCGAGATTGAGCACCTGGTAGCGAAGATCCGCGAAGCGACGTCCAAGGTCTACGAGATTGAGCAGCTTCGCAGCCAGATCAAGGAGGCCGAGGCCGCGGCGGAGCGACTTGAGAAAGAAATGCGATCTCAAGAGCTGAAGATCGCGACATTGGAGGCGCAAGGCCATCAGCTCGATGCCCGAGAGCATGTACGCTCAGCCGAAAACGATGCCAATTCACCGGTTGAGCAGCCTATTTTGATTCTACCAAGCTCCCTTAGCGAGAAGTATGCGACAGACGCATTTCGCAATGAGAACCACTGGCTGCGCTCCCGTGAACACAGGGGCTTTTATGAACGCTGTTCCGATGACCTGGCCAACATCACACACAAGCGAGTACGAGCGAGGGAGTCCATTGAAGATCGCTTGAGCGTCGAACAGTTCTATGAGTCTGATTCGACACTTTGCGACAATGAAGACGATAAAAGCAAGTCCAAAGCAACAACTCCGATGAAGCAGGCCCCCAGGAGTGCTGAGGACTGCACAAGAGCGGCTACTGCTGCGCAGCCTAAGATGCTGCCACTTGCACTGGATAATGTCCAGACCTCTTGGCAGCCTCGCGCAAATGACGATGATGACGATACGGACGATTGGGAGCCTCGCGCAGATGACGATTCGGACGATTGGGAGGCGGAGGCGGAAAGGATGCATGCCAGGCACATGGCGATCCTGGACGAGGAGCTGGGTCGCGAATACTAGGAGTATGAGGTCTTTACTCAGAGCGCGGCGTGCATTTAGTTTCATCAGGACATGGCCCACATTGGGTTGTGGTTTTCGGCGTCGTAAGCAGGGCTTTTTTGTTTTCTTGGTTTATTTTGGCGTTTTTGGATATCGTCTTTGGATTGATTCGGCGTTTGGATTGTTTTGGCGTCATGGGCAGAGAGCATTGTTTCTTCTTGGGTTTCATTTTCATTAGCAAGGCGTTTGGTTGTTTTAACGGTTGATACCCCCGGCTCTCGTTTCGCAGACTAGCATGACTATGACATTCTTATGACCTGCCTTTCGTGTGCCTGAATACGTTGTGTCAATCTTGATGCCACACTGAATGCTAGTCAGTGTCTCTAAACATATGAGTGCCTTTATACCTTGGTACGTGGTCGGGAGTGCGTGTAGTTCACTGATAGGACACTGACATTCTTACCACTGTCAAAGTCCGTGACTTCGATTACAACGGTGCCTCCGTACATGATTGAGAGTGTGTGTTGTGTTCATCCTTGTGTTCACCCAGGTCTTTGGGGTCGAGTCTGCACATACACAAACAGCAAGGATACAGACGTCTCAAAGGCAGGATGAGTACACGAAGTACAGCCTGTACCGTGCCACAGTATCTTCATCGCATGTATGCAATGTTCTTTTCTCTCAACATTGGTGACTTTCTGTCTTTCATCAAAAAAGACTGAGTGGGCACACGTGCCTAGGTAGCAGCTAGCAGCATCAACGCCGAATGAATCATCAAGGATGTGGGCGTCCCAGGCAGGACACTCATGTCAGCGATAGTCCTGCATGGATTTACAGGATCAATCCGGTCTGTGGCTTTGCAGTAATGTTCATCCTTTGGCTGTTTACCGCATTTGGCGATATTCCTTCTTAAGTCAGAGAAGACGAAGGTAAATGGACACACATAACAGGATCGACGCGAGCAAATGTCAAACATGTGAACGTCACAAAATGACAATGAGTGTGCAAACGAGAGCGCTGCAAACGTTCGCAGTATCACAATCTAATGTAGCGTTGTTAAGTTATTGCTGTGGCCATGATATTACGTTTGACGATGCCAATACCAAGATACAACCACTCATGGCCGAGCCTGCACGCGAGGCAGTGCAGTTGGACCAGCGCGCTTTGAGGTAACGGCGGCGGTGCTGCTGGTGAAGGATGTCTGCATTTAGACAGCCTGTTTCAATCCTGCTGGAACAGCGATATGGAGCATCTTCCGCTAGCCATACGGTTACTGACTGAATGGCTGAAGGACACATCCGTGCTCCGTAACGCCAGCGAGATCGCACGCGGTCCGACAACACGGTTGGCGCTGCACGATGGATCCAAGTACTTTGGGAGCATCGCATTGAGGACCATGAGGAAAGAGTAAGATGTGATATGTAGCAGGGGAAGCGGATTCAAGATATTTATCGTATTAAGTTTATTATTTCGATCGTTTCATCGTCTCGAATATTCAAAAGCTCCAACTCCCAGATGTTTTTGTCCCAGTGGTATCTTCGCATAATTCGAAGTTCGCGCCAAACTCAAGTCCTAATGCCAAACTCCTAGAAACTGTTCACATTTCTCATGCCATTACTTCTCCGTCTTCCATCAGTTGTCGACTACTGTCCGTAGACAGCTGCGCTTGCGCTGTTGACGCTCTTGTGGTGCTCAACGACCTTGGTCTTAATTCCAGACCAGATCTTCTCGTAGTTGCGTGGCCTGCTGTCCATCTCGCGCTCACTGTCGAAGCTGACCTTTGGCGTTGGTGCAGCGGAGCTTGTGCGGGATGATCCAGGAGTGGAAGTGCCAGGGGAGTAGAAGACGGTGTATGCCTCGTTCATCTCGCGGTGGTGCTTCTTGAGTGCCTTCCATGCCTTGGTGATGTTGCGGTCGGACTGCTGCGATGAAGTGGAGACCTCGGAGGCGTTGCGGGAAGACTCTGGGGTTGCGGATGTGGAGAGAGATGGGCGTCCGAGTGAGGGTGCGTAGGTTGCCTGGTATGCGGCGTTGAGACTCTCGTGGTGGGCCTTAGCACGGGCGGCCATGGTGGAGAGGACGTTGGATGGCATTTTGGTCGTTGGTGTTTGAAATTGGTTGTTGATGTTGATGTATGTTCGTAGTTGAGTGGGTACGAAGATTGGTAGTAGGCTTTGATGCTTGTGCTCGTGGATGTGAAGATGTGCTTGCTGTTGGATGCTTTTTCAACCCTTACCTACC
>Ga0265797_10003329_pt1 | contig 25827 bp, 24 predicted proteins | sample P2T30metagenome_FD_192433 | JGI IMG/M metagenome (GOLD analysis project Ga0265797, IMG submission 192433) | Plant litter microbial communities from East Loma Ridge, Irvine, California - P2 T30 | ecosystem: Environmental > Terrestrial > Plant litter > Unclassified | place: USA: California... | reverse complement strand
CATCAGGCGAATGTGCCCTTACTAGCTGCTACTGAGCCCTCCACGACCGACGTCACAAGTGCGACTCCTTCGTGCGAGACTTTGCCTTCACCGACGCGTACCTCTACACCACCTGACCGCTCCAGTGACTCCATGTCGAACCCTACCGCTCTCACCGCTAACGACATGTCACCCAAGAGTGTCGATGTTGATGCGACTCCCAGGCCACCCCCGCGATCGCGCACACTGAGCTTCATTCCGCTCCCGGTCAGAACAGAAAAAGAGTCCTTCTCTACCGATGTCGAGGGTGCGATCAAGTCCCACTCATTCGTTGCAACGCCTCACCCAAGATCCGACTGCGTACCTTCAAAAATCCCCACTCCCAGTCCTCCGTTGCCTGAACGACGCCAATCCAGCCCCCGCCAGTACCTTCACCATCACGCATCTTACCATGCTGCACAGCAGATCAAACACATTGCGGTAGCTCATGCGTTCGCAGCCGCTAATAATGGCTCTCCTGCTAGACCACAACAACCGCTACGGTCACGTACGACACCGAACTTTGTCAATGGGCCGCATGTGTCACAGCCAGCCAGGTTCATGGCTCCGAGGCGACCAGGACCAAAGAGACCCGCCATGTCTCCAATGGCGCAAAAACCATTCATGTGGGAGAATGTCCCGATCGACAAACACATTACACACAGAAAGTCACAAATCCAGGAGGGAACACTGAAGCCAGAGTCACTTGCAGTGCCTGGAGCTTTGAATGGCAGAAGATCTTTTGGGCCAGGCGCTTCATTTGCACAGAACAGAAGTCATAGCTTCGCGACTCCGCCAACCCCAAGACGACTGACGTCCCATCTTGCGCCGCAGACGCCAGTCACTGTAAAGCGAGCCTGGCCTCAGGCACAGCCTAAGATGCAGGTACCAGAAGCATCTCCGAAGGCGGATCATAGCCCTGTTGCGCAGCCTCGCCTTACAGGTTCCCCTTCGACACCACCTTCCCATACGGCCAATTTCCCAACGCCGCCTACCTTGTCCCAGTCGCATACAGATCGAGACCTACAGAGGAAGACTCTAGGAACACCAAATGGGTTGGGTGGCGTTTGGCGGTCTTCCCACGCGCTGGCAGTGGCAACACATGAGGTGAGCAGACTCCCACGCTCCCATACCTTCCACAGTTTTGGGGCCCAAAGGGAAGTCGCTCCACCTATACCTCTCATCCCGGATCAGTACCGAGCTCCATCTTTATCGCAATTGACCCAGCAACTTCGTATGCATCCAAATATGCTCACCAAGCCTCGCCATACCAGGATCATATCAGATGCAAACTCATGCGCATCAATTCCTGAGATAGATGAAGAAGCACATACTAATACTCACACATACACGCCCTGTAAAACTGGCCGGACCTCGTCCATGGATCCAACTGGATGTACTATCAGCCTCACGGCGTTTCCCTTGGTACCAATTGCGCCCCAACATTCAACGCTCCCGGCATCCATGTCTTCATGCGCTACAGGAAATGGTCGACTCGGAAAGCAGCATTCGGCATCAGGACTACGGGATCCAGGCAGTGCTGACTTTGAGGTTCTTCAGGTCAAAGATTACATGCCGCCGCTCTACTGGGCAGGTCGGTTCCAGTCACGCTACGACCAATGGCGTACCGATGCAATGATATCAGAACTGGATATGTGTTCCGATCACCAGTCATCAGGCCCTTTGAGTGAGTGCAAGCTGAACCAGGAGAGGCTTGCTAAGTGCTACATCTTCGGCCAACTGCGCGATCTGTGCACTTCCGACCAAGCAACAGACAGTCTTTGGGTATGTGGTACCCAATTCTTTTGATTACTTTTGCTAAGTTGCTACTGCTAGGAGTTCGAGCACAAATATCGGAAGGACCATAGGCTGCTCGGCAACCATCTCGATCTTCCACCATTACCATCCCTTAAGCAAGACGACAATACAGATTCCACGGCAGCTGGGGCGTTTGGGCGTGCTATGAGGAGGCTGACTCCGCGCAAGGCTAGCCTTGTCAATCTTATGAAGGGCAAAGGTTGGAACAAATCCGATGAGATGAAGAACAACAATGTGTCCGGCCACAGTCAAGAGACATCTTCGGAAGACTCGTAGAGCTGCGCTAATGCCGACAACGTTATAAAGTGGGATCTTATCATACACTGAATCATGATACGATCTGCATCGTCCGACACAGCAGTTGAACTACAAAAGTAATGAATAATGAGACAAAGACTTGATACCACGATACGTGTTCAAGCGAATGATATGGCCATGTAGGAATATCGGGATCTGTCCTGAGACGCCACAGAGTGTCAGGGAAGATGGTGATTTACGTAGAACGGGTAAATTTTGGGCCATCGGTGGAAAGGCAGCTGTGTTATTTGTAGTACAGAAAGAGAGGATAGGAGTATGGGGGAAGGCAGCATGACTGTGTTTGAGTGCGCACGAACGACACATCATCAAGAGACATGTAATAGTCGAAGATCTATACTGACTCTATCATGTCTATTCCTTTTTCTCACTCGGCTTTGGTGAAAGCTCCTCGACAATGTTGTTGGGGTCCTTCCAAGCCAAAGCAACATATTTTGTGTGACTGCCACGAGCGAAGACTTCGTCTTTGCTGTTGCTGAAGGTGATGGATGTAAAAGCCAAGGTTTTTCCGACTACGTATGGTTTTTAGCGGAAACACATTAGTATTGTTGGTACAGGAAAGCATACACTTATCGCAGGATACTTCAGCCTTTATCATATCACCAATCTTCCCACCTGAGGAAAGATAGGTTACGTTGAGGTCGGTTGATACACCAGTTGCGAAAAGGCCACGGGAGGCTACGGCTAAGGAACCACCGAGGTCAACTACAAATACCCCAAGTCAGTTTGAGCGGCTTGGGAATGTGAGGGATGTTCGGCCGAGTCCCATACCCATGCTTGCTATAGTTCCTCCATGAAGTATATTGAGTCGGTTCTTTCGTGTTGTTAGTAGGAGTAAAGTCAACGAGAGAAAGGCTTGCCGTATGCTCCTTTTGTATATCCAGTTCAAACTTGACACGCCCCGGCACCGCCGAAGTTACTCGAAGCTGTGTTAGGTTCAATGATGGACTCGAATCAGTTTTACTTCAATCTCATGCTTACTCCGTCAAGAAGTCTACGTAGCAGTCGAATTAGTCTTGCTCTCGTTGCTAGTTGACTACCCAATGTACCTTGGCTCTAGACCGGAATTGGCTCGGAACGACTCCCAGACCTTTGTAGATGATCAGTGTGCAGTTCTTATACGCTACGTATGCACATGTATGCTTACAGATCTCACAAACTTCAAAGCTGGCATTGTGTAAAGCTCGCTCGTCGGTGTGGGTGGAATGATGTGGTTGTTCCGCTCGGCAGTTGTTCACGCGCCTCGGAAGCTAGACAGGGGTGGGGCGGAATTTGTGGGGGGGCTTTCCGCTTTCTCGGCGCGTCACCTACTTCCTTTGAGGACTCGCGACTTCACTTTCACGACTTTGCAGGCGCGACAGACGCTCACCTCTTAGCCTGATTTTCCGAGAGCATTCTACGAACATGATAATACGGCGGTAACCGAATCCACTCTTCTCCACCTCTGCCACCATGTCGGCCTCATCTTCCAGCCAAGCGCTGGAATACCTTGAAGGCCTGCCGTTGGCGACGCACAAGAAGCTGTATGAGCAACCTTCAACAGTGCTGGCGGTTTTCCGCTGCATGTTACCACATCTCGGTACGTTCATGCCTCGGATAAAGCCGCGCCATAGCTAACGGGTGCAGCCAAATCCATAGTCATGGCGATGCTCTACATGCCCTCACCCTTCCCCGCCGCCGACCTGGACGCTTGGTTCAAGCCCTCTGCCCGCAAAGAGAAGGAAAGAGCAACCTTCACCCTTGACCGTTTACACATCATCACCTCGACCCGACAAGACAACGGCAGTCTAGCCTGGATCCTCAGCCCAGGCTTCCAGCGCAGCCTGCGAAATGCGATTGAAGGATCTGGCACGCACCGCTCCTTCGGTGTGCCAGCGACCAAGGAAGAGAGCGGAAAGCGAAAAAGCGTTGACTTCTTGGACGAATACTCGAGATCACAATGGGAGGGAATCCTGTACTACCTTGTAAGCGGTGCAGCGGGACTTGGCAAGGACAATATCTCGAGAGCGGAGGTTAGTCCAAGTACCAAGACTCTGCTCAGTACGGGTGATCTTGTGCGGACGATACACGGAAGCCCGAGGATTACCAAGGATGGCTTCTCCTTTGTGCTGCAAGAGACGAATGCGCAGGTTTGGAGTCTGCTCATCATTTATCTCAAGGTGACGAATGAAGTAAGTACAGCACCTTATCAATCCTGGGACGACTGCTCTTTCAGCTCCACGTATTTTGTCCGTTGTTAGCTCGCAATGATACTGATAATGATTCTAGCTTGGCATGTCAGAAACCGAAGTCCTGGCCTTTCTCTTCATGCTTGGTTCCCTTGAACTAGGCCAGGACTACTCTACCTCTACCCTCTCTCCCACACAGCTGCGGATGCTAGACGACCTCTCTTCAATGGGCCTCATCTATCGCTCCGACAAGAACTCTCGAACCTTTTACCCAACCCGTCTTGCCACAACCCTAACCTCAGACTCCGGTAGCGCCATGTCCGCATCCTCAAACGACATTGCGCAAGCCGGCCAAGGCAACGCCGGACCGTCCGCAACAGCAAACAAGGGCTTCATCATCATCGAAACCAACTACAGACTCTATGCCTACACAAACAGTCTAATCCAAATCGCCATCCTCAGTCTCTTCACCAAACTTCAGCACCGCTTCCCCAACCTCGTCTCGGGCAAACTAACAAAAGAATCCGTTCACAAAGCCGTCCAATCCGGAATCACATCCGCCCAAATCATCTCCTACCTCACGACCTACGCCCATCCGCAGATGCAAAAAACTGTCCCTTACATCCCGCCCACGGTCATGGACCAGATCCGCCTCTGGGAATACGAGGGCGAACGCGTGGAAACTACGCCCGGTTACCTAATGCGCGAGTTTGGCTCGGATGCAGAGTACAGGGATGTCATGGGTTATGCGAGTGCGCTAGGTGTGCTGGTGTGGCAGAATGATGGCGCGAGGTGTTTTTTTGTGAGCCAGGTGGAGCAGATTAGTGCGTATCTTAAGAAGAAGAGGGAGAATAGAGAGAGTGCTAGAGGTCGATGAGGGAACAATGGTTGCGGTCGTATAGGTTGGTGTTCAATCCAGGGTGCAAAGAGACATTGGTGTTGGGGAGGGCATTATCGTTTGGGCGTTCGTAGGCGTACAAATAGGAATAACTTGTCTGGTGGCGAGAACGATCGTATCTACAAAGCTCATCATCTATACCTATAAGAAATCATATTCGGCTTCATATTCTATAGAAGGAAACATGGACTACCATCCAAACTTCTCAACCTGGATATCAACATTCTGACCCTTGCGAATCAAGTTCGCACATGTGTTTCTGACATGTCTTACCAAGCCATCCGGACCACTAACCACAACGCCAGTTTGTCCGTCCTCCATCTTCACCCATTCCCTTACAAAAGCCCCGGCATCAGGCCTCCCAGCCAGCGCCGTCGGCGGCGAGATGACGACATCTAGGCCCCAATCTTCCAGTTCCTTGAGTTTCTCTTCGGGGATCCAGAGCCTGTGGTTCGGCGAATGCGTGATCCACAGCAGCTTTACTCTTCTCCTAGGCTTGCTCGGCCCAGATTCTGCATCGGCAGTTGCGTGGCAGAGAAGCGCGTAGAGAAGTGGATATGCGACAGCTATGCCGGAACCGCCTGCAATGAGGATAGCTGTTGCGGAGGATTCCAGCAGATCAAGTGCGTGTGAGGAGCCGTAAGGGCCGTCGAGACGGACACGCGCTTGGGTTGTTTCGCGTGCATACTGGAGGAGTGTATGCGTGAAACCCGACTCGGCTTGGGCGCGGATGAGGATAGTGAGCCATGCGTGTTTTCCATGCTCGTCTTGTGTTGATTTGGGTGCTGCCGAGAATATGGTAAATGGGTGGGATTGTATGGCATGTTTGCGGGATAGAGAGGGGACTGAGATGAAGATGTGGTCGTTGGGCTTCCAGCCTTGTGTCATATTCCTCGGCAGCAGGGCGTTCTTGCGGTTATTCACTTCCCAGTTTGCGGACAGTAAAACCGTCTCGTCGTCTTCCAGTACGGTAAGCGTCGCGGGGTGTGTGCTTGACTTCAGCCACATCCTATACACCAGGCGGTCGATGAGGAAAATGGCCATCGAAATGCCGACGTACGGTCTCGAAGAATGGTGGTGGAACCACAAGAAGATCAGACCGGCGAACTGAAGCACAATATGCAAACCAAGGAAGATTTCGTACCAACGTTGCCGGAAGCTGCCTAAGCTTGTAAAGTAAATCAACTCGTACGCGATGAAAGCTGCCATACCGAGCAGCACGACGCGGTTGAAAAGAAATCGTACCAACGTAAACCCCAAGTGTCGTAACATGCCAAACCACACAAGCCACATGCCCGCGAAATGTAGAAATGCTTCCAGGCACATGATCTCTCCAACTCTTCGGTGGAAGATGTTCAAACTCTCATACGAGTAGCCCGTCAGCAGCTTGATGGGTTGGTTCTTGGCAGCGAGGATATAGAGCAGTGGTAGGTTTGCGATGAAGATGATGCCGCACCGGTCGGCGAAAACGAAGAGGTACATGAAGGTCATCGGCATGCGGTAGAAGCTGTAGAAGATGATCAGACCAATCCAGGCGAGGACGAGCAACGAGACGGCGTTGGTGGGGAGAGTCTTATTGACGATGGGTATACTAGGCGGTTGATACTGAAGAAGAGCTTTGAGTTCGTAGTACGGCCGCCAGATGCCCGGTCCGTTCCGTGATGCTGGTTGGGAAGAAGGAAGTAGAGGGCTCGATTCGTCAGCGTTTACTTTCTTCGCAGCAGTATTCGGCGGTGTAGAACTCCCTTCGATCGTACTACTTGAGCTGCTCCAGGCCTCTTCAGCACTGCTAGCATCATCGTCCTTCTTCCTCGTGCCAGCACCCCGTTTCCTCATACGCAGAACCAACTTCTCGCCCCAGTGCCATAATGTGAAGACGAGCAACACACCCACCAGCACGAAGTTGTATGTTGCGACAAACTTACGACCATACAGAATCGCTTCGACCAACTTTCTAAATCTGGGGTCCTTTCCAGGGTCGTCCGGGTCTACGAGGTTACCTCCGTCCGCGGCGTTGTAAGCATCGTAATCATGCGCATACCACGGTGTTTCTGTGGATGCAGTCGCTGTCAAAGCAAAGTGGAGAGCGTCGCGCAGCCATGGCGGCGTCGCATTCATGTTGGGAGATGGAGTTTGGGAGGAGAGGATGCATGCGTGTGATGGAGTAGCGGCATGTCAGGAGGGATAGTGTCTCAAAAGTTCCCCACAATGTTCGCGTCATGCCCGCGATAAGCTTATCAGCTTAGCGTACCGAGGCACGCGTCGCCCGAGTTGGACGGATGGCATTTCGCGGTTTACTGTTACATTACAACATGCGTGTTTTGGGTGTCGTGTCCTACTTCCTCTACTTTTCTTCGTGCTCACTTGTGCGTCCACTTGGCCTTCTCTTTGGCCGCAAAAGCAGTCATACCAATCTTCTGGTCCTCACTTCCGAACAGTCCATGAAAGACCCTTCTCTCATACTCAACACCCTCCCGGATACCGAGGTCCTGGCTCTTATTTACAACCTCCTTGGCCGCTTTTACGGCAATCTGACTATATGAAGCGATCTTCTCTGCCGTTGCGATGGCACCGTTGACGCACTCCTCGGGTGTCTCAAAAACCTTGGCAACGAGTCCCCACTCGCCAGCTTGCTGCGCAGTAATGTTGTCGCCAGTAAGAATGACCTCCATGGCTCTTGGCTTTCCAATCGCCTTGGTGAGACGCTGCGATCCGCCAGCACCAGGTATGACACCCAGCTTGATCTCCGGCTGGCCAAATGTGGCCTTGGGCCCTGCGTACATGATATCACCCATCATGGCAAGCTCACAACCTCCGCCCAGCGCGTATCCATTGACAGCAGTGATGAGTGGCTTCTTGAGGAATGTGACTAGGTCCGACCATGACTCTATGAAGTCGTTGCCGTATGCGTCGCTGAATGTGAGGTCCTTCATTTCCTTGATATCCGCGCCTGCTGCAAAGGCCCTATCCGAGCCGGTAAGAACAATGGCACCAATGGACTTGTCATTCTGGAAGTCGCGTAAAGCTTGGTTGATCTCGAGGATGAGGGGTGTGCACAGAGCGTTGAGGGCTTTGGGGCGATTGAGCTGGACTAGTTGCTGTTAGTGACAACGCACAATGATTAACGGAGGATTCAAGTATGACTTACGCAGACCTACACCAGGCTTTGGCACAGATACAAGTAAGTGCTCGTAGGACCTCTCAGTAGCAATTCCTCTCACAAGCCTGGGAAGACCGACGGATCGAAACTGCGAGGCAACCCTCGGTGCTGATCGAAAGGCGTGCATTTTGTGTATAGTGAATTGATCCTTTCTCTTCAACAACGACTCTTAAACTTTGTGTTTACATGAGGACAGAAGCCATCAATTCAGAATTGCAGCCCACTTAACGGTTAACCTCGGTGCTTGGTCCCGCCAAAAGCTTCCCGTCCCGCATCACAGTTCGCCTCACCCAGCCGTCTTTGTCCTAGCGCCATGTAAGCCCAGCCTTGCGACCTCAACTTTCTGACACGATCACCATTAGAACTCGCCATTGCGCGAACACGACGTTTCTCCCATTCAACAGCCCAACCCCGTCGCCACTTCCAGCGCACCTCATACATTCACACGCACTATCGATATTACACCGCAAAGATGGATTCTCCGGAGCCCGATACCCCTTTCGCCGCGGTGACTGCGCAAACAACAAAATATGGTGCTGTGAGTTGGACCCTTGCGCAATTCGGCTCGCAATGTGATGATATGGAGACGGATATGCGTTCTTTGAAGCGATGACAGCTGCTAATACGCAGTAGTTGTTCCAAACATATCTTGACAAGGCGACACCATACAAGGGTTACCGATGGGGGGGTTCAGCAGCCCTCTTCTTCCTTTTCGGCATTCGTATATTCGTCGCGCAAGGATGGTACATTGGTATGCCTTCTATCTCTCCTTCATTTCCCTTGCCCAGAATCTACATATTATGTAGACTTCGGAGGCCTCCCAGGCACCAGCATGAACGCGACACTAATCTATTGTAACAGTCGCATACACGCTCGGCATCTACCTGCTAAACCTCTTCCTCGCTTTTCTCTCTCCGAAATTCGACCCCGCACTAGAACAAGATGAGGGTATGGAAGACGGAAACGCCTCCGGACTCCCAACAAAAGAAGACCAAGAGTTCCGACCCTTTGTCCGGAGGCTGCCGGAGTTCAAGTTCTGGTACTCGGCCACTAGGGCGATTACCATTGGCTTCTTCTGCAGTTGGTTCGAGATTTTCAACCTGCCAGTCTTCTGGCCTGTGTTGGTTGTGTACTGGCTGATTCTATTTGGTCTAACGAGTAAGTCTGGTTGCACGAGGGATGGAGAAACTGTTGGGCATGTCGCTAACGATTCACAGTGCGACGTCAAATCCAGCACATGATCAAGTACCGCTACGTTCCCTTTACCGTCGGCAAGACGCGGTACCCGGGCGCTTCAAACTAAGTCGCCTCGGAGGCTATCTTCTTCACTTCGCCGGATCTCATATTCACCTTTGGGAGGGTTGCCCTTACCGGCTTCATTCTGGAAATTGGGCGCGTTTTCTCGGACGATAGATCTTTGGGTTTCACATTAGCAGCTAGGAGTTGTTTTTGGTACAGGATAGGGCGAGGGTGGTGGTACGATAACGGCTACATGTTGCATGATGTGTACACGCAGCAGGATAGCAAGATGACTTACTATATCTTTAATCAGGGTATCGCCCGCATAAATACATTCAGAAACATCGATGCATCAACCCCCGAGGCATCTTGAGATGTATACCCGCCAAACAGCGAGCATACTATGCTTCTTCTGGTACGAGGTGTGGATGGCAACATCCTACCCCAACATGCCAGAACTTTACTCGGCATAAAGGTGCTTCTAACAGTGATGTGGTATCTAATAACAAAAATAACCGTCAAAGGAAAAAAACTGATAGTGCAAAAGAAAAATACCAGAAACGAAAGACAACCGCCAACATGGTACTGAAGAAGGGAAAAGAGAACATGGTCAGTCGCTACTCCATACGCATAGCAGGACCCTCAAGCTTCAATTCCGCCAACGACGTCTTCCTCAAGTGCGTCTTGACATGCTCCGACTCCATACCGACCTCCTTTGTACAAATCCACGTCGAAGCATACATGTTGACCCTGCATCCAACATTAGCAGATTAGGGGGCGAGAGGGATAGTATCAACATACCGATCAATACAGCTGCCGGGCACCCTGACAGCAACCCTCTTAACACTGAACCCACTCTCGCCAAACACACGGATATACCAAGGTTCCAGACCCGCACTCCTCAGCATAACCCTACCTTTTACTTTGAGTGCGCGATTCAATGCGCGAATCTGCTTCAGCGCTTGCGTCCCCGTCGGCGGGAACCAATCCATCGAGTCCATGACGACGACAATAGTGAGCGTGCCGGGCCGCATACGCGCAATGACTTCTGAGATTTCGTCCGTGTGGATGCGCAGGCCGTTGAAGGCGTTGGGCTTGGACAGCTTGACGTGCGATTTGGGCGAGAGGTACGTGGGGTGCGAGGTGGGTGTGTAGTGGCCAAGGAGTGTGAGGAGGTAGTAGTGATTGGAGGTACTGAGCAGCGTGGTGTTGATGACGGGCTCGAAGGTGTTGAGGACGTACTCGTAAATTGCGTTGCCGCTGGGGGATTTGAGGGCTTCGTCCGAGGGCTCCTCATGGAAGGCCATGTAGTCTGCTGCGGCGTCGTTTTCTTTGGTCTTTGTTTCGTCGTAGTCGGACGTCTTTTGGAAGTCGACTTCTATGACGGCACGTTGTGTGGGGGGCACACCGAGGGCTTTCCAGAGCCACTTTTCGTTGCCGAGGATGGCCCAGGTGAGGATCTTGGAGTGGAGGACGGTTTTGATGGAGCGTTGCCAGATTTCGCGTTGCTCGTTGAGGGTTTGGGCTGCGCAGAGTTTCTTGACGTCTTCGGTCATTCCGAGGATGCGGAAGAGCCAGCCTGCGATTGCAAGCGCGTTACCAGAACCACCAGAGTAGTAGAGACCTTTAGACGATGGAGAAGTGAAGACAGCAGGGCCATTGTGCAGCCAGAACTGGAAGGCTTCAGACGATAGATGAGGGCTGAGTTTCTGGATCAGGATGGTGTGGAAGTCGGCGTGTCTACCTTCGCCGAATAGTTTCCAGACATCTTGGTAACCAAGAGCAGTGAAGGATGCGACTTTGAGTTCGAGGAGGTGGTTCTGTGAGGGGTTCAGGTCGACGGCATGTACGCGACGGCAGTTTTCCAAGCAAAAGGCGAGGATGTTATCACCAGCTGAGCCGATTGCGAGAACAACATCGTTTGAGGTGGGCTTGAGGAGGCGCATGTCCGCAACGTCGTCTTCCCATGTAAAGGCGTAGATGTAGGAATCATTGAACCGAGTGTGCTTGGGAAGAGTAGAGTCGTAGTGAATCCGCCAGTGGTGGTTCTGGTACCATGTAGCCGGAAGAGGGAGGCTGGACTGTAGGTTGACAACAGCAGACTCATACGCTTTCGAATGAATTCCGACATCGTTTTGAGTAGCTCCTGTCTGTAGGTCAAGAGCAGAGAGGTAGGGTGATTCGGTAGCGGCAGCATCGATCTCAGCGAGCTTCTGGGTAGATGCACCGTACTCTTTGGAGCAACCAACCCAGATGTAGTAGGGAAGCTTGATGCCAAAGAAACTATTTCTGGCATTGATGCTGAGGACAGTTCCGAAGCGGTACTCGAGATAGTCCTAGGACAAGTAAGCGGCTGTTCGGTCACGATGAAGACTAAGCATACCCGTCGTGCAGGCTCAAGGTTCACGCGGTCAATCTCGAACCATGTCCTCCAGAATACACGTGAGAGCCACATGCAATGACGATCGATGGCACCACCCATGTAGTTCCTGCCCATAAAGTCGACTTGGTTTTGTACGTAGAAATCTACCACGCCAATAACACCGTTAGGGCTCATGAGACTGTCAATGGAGTCGATGACGGGGTAGAATTCGGGTATCATGCTCAGCGCATAGCTCATAGTAACAAGCTCAGCGCCCCCAGCATCGGCATTCTCATCTAGATCGCGAACTGTTTGACCTTGCGAGATCATCTCCTTGAGTTCATGTGCCTGTGGTTCATGTTCGTGCAGACGAAAGGCGCGAGCATCCTGGCAGATGACCTTGACGTTGGTCCATCCAAGACGGGCGAAACGCTTGCGTGCCATTTCACAGAGACTGGGGGAGAGGTCCACGACATCTATGACTGTCAGTATAAATTGTTTCGCTAGAAAATTTTCCACTTACAGACTGCACGGAAGAAGCTCGGTACGGGAACGTACGCATTCATTTGTTCGACACTGTGATTTTGTTAGAAGACACCCTCGTAGACATGTACATGCACAGTTACTTGTGGCCAGTGCCTCCACCAATCTACCGTTGTTAGCAAATAGAACGTCTTTAGGTGGTTTGATCGCATACATCAACCCAAACTGGGCGTTGTGAGATCAAGCCAGCTTCAGTACGGTGCTTCAACTGCGCTGCGACCAGTCCGAGCATGTCTTCACGACCTCGGAGGAGTTTCAAGCGGGTGGCATCGTAGACTTCAGCCTGAGCTTTGTAGAAGCTCTCCTATCTCTTAATCAGCCAACATGTATCATCTTCCAGGTCTACTTGACGTACAAGAGCATCTTGCTGGCTTCCAGAGCCGTCTCCAGTGTGAGGTTTCAAGAAACAGCCATAGGCGAACTTTACGTAGGCTTCAACTGTACTGGGTGCTTGTCCTTTGCTCTTTGGTCTGAGAGCGATTGCAAAGACTGCAGCAAGGAAGAGGCCCACGATGCACAGAGTGACCGTGAGCTGATGGAATGGATCACGAGGAACGAAAGCTGAAAAGTCCAACATGGCTGCGACTTTACAACAAAACAGGGGCAATCAGAGAAAGGAGGGAACGATACAAGAAACCCAACTCAGCATCGCAACAGCAACCATGGAGGGGTTATATGAGAAGTGTTCCGAACCATGATTCCGAGTTCGGTTCGTCACAATACATTCCCACATGATACTAAACAACCCATCCGCTGCGTAAGACGTCGTCCTATATGTCTCAGAGACTTATCAGCCAATGAATCTCGCCACATGCCTCGAAGATCTGAGAGCAGCGCGGGGCTAGCTTTCACAGACAATAGAGTGGGATGTTCGTACACTGCGGAACTGCCCCTCGTAGACAACCGCTACAGGCGGCTATGCAGGGTCTAATAGAACCGAGGGTTGCTCTAAATGTCTTGCGAAGCCGTGGAGAATGAACATGTCATCCAACCTATCATATGGAGGTGTTTTGCGCGTGGGTTCAAAGTGCTTAGTGTTGAGGTTGGACGGTGGAAGTCTGTTGTTGAGCAACCAGCCAATAGGAAAGAGGTGAGACACAGCGTGCCAGAATGACTGACGGAACGCAGGGACACAATTGTCCACGAACGCAAGGGCATAGCGCGACAACTCTCGGCCCTGTTTCCCTGTACCAACCGATATCTTTCGTTGCCATAGACCCGGACGATGTCGGCTTTTGTTAACCTTGCACAATCAAATTAGCTAAGTGTTCCACTGGGTATCAACCGCGATTGATGTCATAGAGGTGCTAAAGTTGCCTTTGGAAGTGAGATGAATATTTGCTCTGCAATGTCAGAAACAAGAAATATTGTGAGCCGTGGTATAGTCAGCCTTTATGTCTTCAGCATTCTTGACGTGGACGTACGCTAAATCACAATCCGAGCCTCGGTACCAGCATATCGTCGAAAGTTCACACGTATCTCGACGAAGGATATACAGTAGCCTTGTTGTTCATGGTCGTCATTCCTCTATAGTACTATGCTGAAGTGGAAGTATTATTACAAGCCCGGCATGGAGTGCATGCGTGCAAGCAGCCAAGCCACCCACCTAACTGAGCCTTAGGCGTAGAAGTTGACCGTGTCCTTCTTCTTTGCTTGTACCTCAGCAATGGCATCGACATAGTGCTCGTGGCTGATCTTCTGGTGACCAGTTCGTAGAGCAATCATACCAGCTTCGACACACACAGCCTTCAACTGGGCGCCACCAAATTCGTCAGTGCTGCGTGCCAACTCTTGCCAGTTGACAGCGTCGTCGACAGTCATTTTCCTGGAGTGAATGCGCATGATTTGAGCGCGGGCCTCCTCGTTTGGTAGTGGAAACTCTATCTTTCTGTCCAAACGTCCAGAACGGAGCAGAGCAGGATCCAGGACATCGACTCGATTAGTCGCAGCAAGAACCTTGACGCGATCATCTGAAGCGAAACCATCAAGCTGATTAAGAAGCTCTAACATGGTTCGCTGAACTTCCCTGTCTCCGGACTTTTCAGAATCGAATCGCTTTGTACCAACAGCATCCAACTCATCGATGAAGATGATTGAGGGAGCCTTCTCTTTCGCCAGGGCGAAGCAGTCACGGACTAGCTTGGCGCCATCACCGATGAACATCTGTACGAGTTGTGGGCCTGCAAGCTTAAGGAAAGTCGCGTCGGTTTGTGCAGCGCAGGCTCGTGCCAGAAGAGTCTTTCCGGTACCAGGAGGTCCATACATCAGCGCACCTGTATTCTGTCAGTAAAGTTCGCAAAGTAGCGACACATGATGCTTACCCTTGGGCGCCTTGATACCGATCTTCTTGAACCGTTCAGCCTCCTTCATGGGCCACACAACAGCCTCAACAAGCTCCTCGATCTGCTTGTCCAGGCCTCCAACGTCGGTGTACTTCTCCGTCGGCTTCTCGTCGACTTCCATAGCCTTGACTCGACTGTCGTACTCTGCGGGTAGTGTGTCGAGAACAAGGTATGAATCCTTATTCACGCCAATGAGATCACCAGGCTTTAGCTTCTCGTGGTCCACTAGGCCAATGAGGGGCAAGAATATGGTCTGTCGCGTCGATGTCTTGATGACCGCGGACTTGCCGACACGGGTGGCGTCCAGATCAATGTTTGCACCTTCCTCGGCAGCCTCTTCCGTAACGTCCAGATCGAGGATTTCGACAACATTGCCAACGAGATACGGTAGTTGCCTGTGTGATGTTAGATGTTATTCAGCGACCGCTGTTTGTCAACGCGTTGCGGGGCCGACAGCGGGCACACAGATGTCGTACCTGTTGTTCTCGATCTTGTCAAGGTTATCCTTGATCTTCTCGTTCATCGACGCTTTCTCGTGTGTAAGCCGCTGATACTCGCTCTTCATAATGCGCATGTCGTTATCCAATAACCGCCTCCGTGCGATAATGTCTCGTGTGCTTGAGTTCAGAATCTCCTCGTCGAGCTGCTCCTCCTCTGGCTCTGCGTCCTTCATGTCTGCATCGCCATCGGCCTTCTTTCCGTCCTTGTCTCCGCCTTTCCTGTCATCATCCTTCTTCTCTTCCTTCTCGTGGCGCTCAAGGTCGTCGAGATCTTCGAGCGTGGACATGGTGGCGGTGTGGGGTGAGCGAATTCGTGTAGTGTGTAATCGTCCAAGGCAAACGGGAAGATGCAGTAGCGATTGTGGAGATAATGGCCGATAAAAAGGTTGTTGTGGTGCGGCGTTGCTGTGGAGCTGTCCAGAGGCAGCTATGGATTACGGAAGAAGGTGAGTGAGGCCTTAGCTCCGGTCGGGTCTTGGCGCATTTGGATACGCCGATCAGTCGCGTTCAGTCAGTCACTCTATCATTGGCCTTATATGTAGATACTACAGTCTGTTTCATCTAGTGTATGCATATCGAATGCGTGCAGCTATTATAGGCGTCTTGACGCGAGCCACGCAGTGTGGCGATAATGAGGAAGGAGGGGACCCTGATGAGAACATTGCGGGGCAAGCACGTAACCATCACCCACAGCTTTTGCATTGGGTTTTTATGTTTCAGTATAGATATTTTTCAAGATCTAAAATTTTCATTCAACCCTTCTGAATGAACAGTTGGGCACCATGGCCTAATGGTAAGGCGTTGCTTTCCGGTGGCAAAGATTGTGGGTATGTATTTCTCAGCCTATACTTTGATGTATACAAGAGACTAACTGAGTATAAGGTTCGAGTCCCACTGGTGTCGTGTTTTTTTGCCTCGCAGCTTTCTTTTTGCCTATTTTTGCTAGTCTGATGTTTGTTGCGTGGATATATCCTCGGCAAGTTTTTGGTGTTGGACGGGAGGGCTGTTGTTGCTGCCAGACGACTACCCTGGGTCCTGACACACTCCGAAGTCGTTCCGGTACGACCTCCAGACAACAACAAAGAACTTCTGTTATATCACAAGCATACTTTTGGTGCATACTTATCATTCTAAAAAAAGATTATAGCTTCAACATGTTGAGGGCCAGAACATTTCAGTATGGGACACACATGACGCCGCCATGTGCAGTACCCGCACAATCAACATTTCGGGTTTGTGAAGACTGGGCTTTTGGTGACGGGCCATGACTAATCCAATCATCAGAAATCCTTTCGCCATGTCAGCTCGACAGCAACAGATGGCGAGGCAGTGAAGTCAACAAGACACATAAACAAATACTTGGATACTGCGAAAGCGAAACAAGCCACTAAATTGACCTCGGACATACGGCAACTAACAAGTGAATTGCACCGTATCTACGGTCGACAACGCTTTCTTGAGGACACATTAAAGGGCCCGTATCAAGTCCGCACCATCGTCCCTACCCAAAGGGCTTCTGCTCGTGGAAATGGCTCAGTCATAGTAAAGGATGGGAATATGAAGGTGGTAGGCAGGATAATACCTAATATCTGGCTCCGAGACAATTGCCAGTGCGGAAGCTGTATGCATGGCGCTACTAAACAACGACTGCTCGACACGTTTTCCATCCCAGAGAATATTCGGATCAAATCGCACGTTTGGATGGAAGACGACAAGGTGCTCAGGATTCGATGGAGCGATGGGCATGAGAGTACCTATCCGCGTGACTTGCTTATCGAGGCAACTGCTCCGCTAGGAGTGAAGGCAGTCCTGCGCCAGGGTCTAGTCAACACGACTACTTGGGATTCAACAATCGGCGCAATGCCGCCAAGAATCAACTACCCAGACATGGAAGCGGGATTTTCACGCTTTCTAAGAAAGCTGCGCGAATACGGGTTCTGCTATGTCGACCAGACGCCATTTGAAGATGCCAATGAGACGAAGAAGTTGCTGGAGAAGATTGCCTTCATACGCGAGACGCATTACGGCGGCTTCTACGACTTCACGGCCGACCTGGCAAGCAAGGACACTGCTTACACTAACATTGCACTTGAAGCACACACGGACACGACGTACTTTTCCGACCCCGCAGGCCTACAAGCATTCCACTTGCTATCACACACGGATGGCCAAGGTGGCGCCAGTCTGCTTGTCGACGGCTTCAAAGTGGCTGAGGAGCTCCTTGAAACTGACCGAGAAGCCTACAAAATCCTCTCCACGGTAAAGGTCTATGGACACGCTTCTGGAAATGAGGGGATATCAATTCAACCCTACCGCGGATTCCCGGTGCTCGAACACGATACGGCAACTGGTGACCTCATCCGCGTACGATGGAACTCTTCCGACCGCGCCTCGATTGAGCTCCCGATAGAGGAAGTCGAGACGTGGTATAGGGCGGCCCGGAAGTTTGATGCGCTGCTCAAAAAGAAGGAGAATGAGTACTGGGAGCAGCTCACACCGGGAAGGGTCTTGATATTCGATAACTGGAGGGTACTGCATGGACGGAGTAGCTTCACGGGTAAGCGGAGAATCTGCGGAGGCTACATCAATAGGGACGATTGGATTAGCAAATTTAAAATGTCCGAATTTGGGCAGGACGAGGTGTTGAAAAGGCTGGCTGTTAGTTAGAAATGTTGCAAGGCAAATGCAATTAGAACTTTCCGACTTGGCTCCTTGAAGTTATGTACAGCCACACAAGTTAGTTCTCCTTTCTTCCTCCTTGGCTCTACCGACCTTCCCTAGCAATCCTCTCCTGCTCAAGCTCCAATTCAGCCTGTCGGTAGTACTTTGCGGTATCAACTCCATGGTACGGGTGGTTGGCAAAGTTTGGCCATGCGAGGACGTGTGCAAAGGTAGCGGCGTAGCGTGAGTTCCTGTGCGAAACGCCCTGCATGTACTCGGTCATCTCACTGGTTCCGTACAGAGACTCCCCCTTCTTGACCTTGTCGACCATTTCGCGCATATCCATCTCGACCTCACGACGGTTCTCGCGGGCGCCGTAGAAGCGCACTGTCAGGGATTAGCAGGGTGAATGTCTCCAACTTCAGCCGCGGGGGTTTGGGGCCGTGTCGGACGTACTGCATGACCGAGAGTAGGCGAATACTAAGCAGCCAGAAAGACCAATAGCGCCGGTGAGTCGCATGATGGGAGCGAAACCGCCCTTGCCAACCATCGAGGGCGAGACCTTCTCCCAGTAGAGCATCAAGCCAGGGCTCAAGGCTCCGAGGGCGGCACCCTGGGCCCAGTCGGAGGGGCGGGTGTAGCGCATTACTCGCGTGAAGTGTCTTCACTGCCATTAGTATCCGCGTGCATTCCAAGACGGAGAGAGAGGGAGAGAGCGTACGGGTCATTGTCGATGAGCTGTGGTGTGTTAGTTGGTATGACGAATTAGACGCAATTGACTCACAGGATACTCTCCAGTGGGAACCTTATCCGGCACAATCGCCTGGTGCCTGACTGCGGCGTCCTGTGAAGACATGATGGTGTTGCTTGTCGCTGCGGCGTGGGTGCTATGGGCGGGCTCGTTGGGGTTGAGGTTCCATGTCTTGGCACATGGGTCCCTCGTAGCTTGGTTGCGCGACGCAATGTCCCCCCGAACTTTTGTTTCTTAGCGCGTCACGACCTCGATCGAAAACCTGTGCGTGTGAAGGATGCGCGCCGATATCTTCACGTGCGCCCCAATACGATGACGACTGCGAACATGGCTATGAGAGTCGACGATATGGAGGACGTCAAGCCGACGGGGGTTTCCATGTCGAACGCCATCGACGGCGCGTCCACTGCGCCGCATGCGACCGACGCTGCGAGCGCCCACCAACGCCCAACCGTCGCCGACTTGCATGGGGATAACCATTTCGCCCAGGTAGCGAGGAAGAACTGGCTGGCTGTCAAGAAGACGCCCAAGGTGCGGCCTGATGTGGTCAAGAAAGAGCTATGGGACGAGCTGGAGAAGGTTGACTTTGCCTATTCGTCGCTGTTGATTCTCGAGAACCTGCAGCTGTTGGAGCGGTATTTGTGGCCTGGCTTCACAGAGGATGCATCAAACTACCACCATTTGCTGTTGGCGCTCATGGTCAATGTCAAGCGGAGGGAGAATCTGTCGTCATGGGGTAAGTTGTTGCTCCATTGCTGTGCATGTATAGGGGCACCGTGCTAACAATTGTATGTAGAACACTTCTCGAGCAAGCCTGCCGACTTCTCGTCCTTTTTCCGCCGCATCCTCTCCATGACCGTAGACGCTTCACAGCCGAGCAAAATCCGGACCCAGCTCATCTCCTTTGTCATTGGCGCCTTCCAGTCGCTCGATAGCGGGCTTGTGCGAAAGGAGTGCGCCCCCTTGGTCGGAATCTCGATATGGCACAACCTGCACTCGGATGCTGTGCGCGAGCAGTACTTTGACGAACATAGCATGCTTCGCAAGGCGTGGAGAGCTGCATCAAAGCGCTTCGATGCTGGGGATGATGCGCTGCAGGCAAAGCTGCGATTCGAACGTTCATGGATCTACACACTTCTGCTTGACTTTATAGATCGGTTGTACAACAGCAACTCCAGAGAAGAAATGAGGGACAACATATCCTACTGCGAGCGCTTCATGGAGCTTCTGGTCGATCTGCAGAGCCAGCTGCCGACAAGACGATATGTAAACACCCTGCTTCAAGATCTGAACCTGCTTCCAGCGATCCGGTTATCGCCAATGTATACCGACGAGGACAACGGCCTTTTCCGCGACCTCTTGGACCTACTGGCCCACTTTACGAATTTCCCCATCGAAGACCAGACTGGCAGGCAGTTATCCAAGCTGGAGTACGACCAGCAACACTACTACATTCTAGCCAAGCTGCAACGGACAGGCTATGCCGCGTTCCAGGATAAGCTCCAGCTCATGGCTCTAGCAAACTACAGCAGTATTGGCAACAGGGAAGAGCTGGATGGCCATCTGCGCACCTTGAACGACAATGAACTTGTCGAACTTTGCTCTCTAATGGGCCTACGGACCGAGTACTCGAACACAACACACTTGGTGCGAGACCGCGCCTTTTACACAGAGACTTTGGTCGCACTTGTCGAGCAACGGCCTACCTTCAAGGACAATGTTCGCGATATGCCAGTACTGCCTACAGAAAAGGTCCTTTACGAGACGGCGTTCCTTCGCAATGAATCTTACGATGGATCGAGGCCCCTTGCCATTCCCAAGCTGAACCTTCAGTATTTGACCATGGGCGATTTCTTGTGGAGATCATTCATCTTGTACCGTGCTGAGTCGTTCTATGGTATCCGGAAGGACATGGAGGACGTAGTCAAGCGCGTAAAACCTCAAGGCAAAGGTGTCAATACTAAGTTCAATGGCGTTTCCAAGATGTCATTGCCCATCATGAATCCTGCTATTGTCGACGTGGCGCCATCGAAAGTTGGCGAAGAACACCCAGCATATGTACGAGCAGAGATCATCCTAGACGTAAGTCGTCTTCAGACCCCAGTACGAAGGGACTGGGAGCAACTCAGGCCGGATGATGTCGTTTTCCTTCTCGCCGTCGAAGGTAATGATGACGCGCCTATGCGGAATGGCCACCGCGGCGAATCCACGACTGGGGAGCAGCTTGGCCTGCACAGGATGAGGTGTGCTCAAGTGGTCCAGGTCCAGGACGACAAAGGACGGCCTCTACGCGAACAAAGTCGTGATGATGGCTTCGGGCCTAGGCCACGGCAACGGCGGCTTCTTGTCAACATCGACGCGAGACAATACAAAATCGACATGGACCAGGCTGCCAAAGGAAGGCCTAACGTATACGAGCACATGAACCTCATCGTTCGTCGGAAAGGGCGGGAAAACAACTTTCTTCCCATTCTCGAATCGATCAAGCGCTTGACCCTGTCCGACATCCCAGCACCATCTTGGCTTCAAGAAGTCTTCCTAGGTTATGGTGATCCTGCGTCGGCGACTTACAAGCGACTCCCTAACCGCCTGCATTCAATAGACTACCGCGACACGTTTATCGACTGGCAGCACCTGATCGAGTCTATGCCCGGCAAGTCTATTGAACCCCAAGAGGAAGCACAGACATCTTTTGGACCTCCGTACGTCGTGCAGTTCCCTGCTACAGCCGAACCAGAGGTTGCACCACCACGAGCATCGAAAAAGCGGCGCCGTGACCAGGTTGAGGTTAAACAGCCCATGCACGAATCCATTCATGTGTCCTCATATAAGCCACCGAACATGGGACCTTACCCTGCAGATGCACCGAAGCTGAATTCAGTGCGATTTACACCCGCCCAGATTGAAGCCATCACTTCAGGGACCCAGCCTGGTCTAACGGTGGTGCTCGGACCCCCGGGCACCGGCAAGACGGACGTTGCGACCCAGATTATATCCAATATATATCACAATTTTCCGGACCAGCGGACGCTACTCATCGCGCATAGTAACCAAGCGCTCAATCAGCTCTTTCAGAAGATCGTCGCTCTTGACATCGATGAGCGTCACCTATTGCGTCTTGGTCATGGTGAAGAGGAACTGGAGACGAGTGCTAGCTACAGCAAGCATGGTAGAGTAGAGTCTTTCCTCGAGAGAGGACAGTACTACTTGTCTGAAGTTGATCGTCTTGCCAAGAGCTTTGGTGCGCCCGGTGCTCACGGTAGCTCGTGCGAGACAGCAGGCTACTTCAATCTTGTCTATGTGAAGCCAGCATGGAAGCAATATTGGGACAGCGTTTCGTCAGAAGAGACCAGCGTGGAGCAGATAATCGCTGAGTTCCCATTCAGAGAGTACTTTTCAAACGCTCCACAACCGCTTTTCCCTCAAGCAGCCGACCGTGAAGAGATTCTTGAGATTGCACAAGGTTGCTATCGCCATGTCGAGAAGATCTTCACTGAGCTTGAGGACATTCGTCCATTCGAGATTCTGCGGAACCCACGAGACAAGGCGAACTACCTGCTCGTGAAGGAGGCCCGTATTATCGCAATGACATCGACACATGCCGCTATGCGGAGACAGGAGATTGCTTCATTAGGCTTTCATTACGACAATGTCATCATGGAAGAGGCCGCTCAGATCACCGAAATCGAAAACTTCATCCCGCTTGCTCTGCAAAACCCACGGAACGGCGAACTGCCCTTACAGCGCATTGTCCTCTGTGGTGATCATCTCCAGAACTCGCCGGTCATTCAGAATCTTGCTTTCCGACAATACGCCAACCTCGAGCAATCCCTCTTCCAGCGGCTCGTCCGTCTTGGTGTACCAACCATCATGCTTGACCAGCAAGGTCGTGCTCGCCCATCAATTGCCGAACTTTACAAGTGGCGATACCCTTCACTCTCCAACCTGCCTTCTGTTCTCAGAGAACCCGAGTTCCAGATTGCCAACGCTGGTTTCAAGCACGAGTACCAATTCATTGATGTACAGGACTACAAGGGCAAGGGCGAAGACCAACCCACACCACACTGGATGATCAACTTGGGAGAAGCAGAATATGCGGTTGCGTTGTACATGTACATGCGTCTGTTAGGCTATCCCGCAAATAAGATCTCCATCCTCACAACTTATGCGGGTCAAAAGTCATTGATCAACGATGTACTTGGCCACAAATGCAAGAATAATCCACTCTTCGGGCGCCCACGAATCGTCGCAACGGTCGATAAATATCAGGGAGAGCAGAATGATTGTAAGCTTTCCATCAATTCCCAACTCTTACCTACATGCTAACACTGTATGTCTAGACATCATCCTCTCCCTAGTCCGTACCCGTGCCATCGGCTACCTTCGCGACATCCGCCGCCTAACCGTAGCTCTCTCCCGTGCCCGCCTAGGCCTCTACATCCTCGGCCGCCGCTCCGTCTTTGAATCTGTCTTCGAGCTCAAGCCAGCGTTTGACATGCTCCTCCAGCGGCCCGACAAACTTGCCCTCATCACAGACGAAATGTTCGGTCAGACACAACGCCCGATCCCCGAACAAACGAATGCCCCTGTTGAGGGCGAAGCTATCATGCAGGATGTAGAGCACCTAGGTAAATATGTATATGAGATGACAAAAGCGAAAGTTGAGGCCATGAGACAGAATGGTGGTATTTTGCTGCCGAGTCGAGAGGTTAATATGGGGGGTGTAAATGGTATTGAGAAAGTGGATGATGATGACGATAGGGAGGAGAATGTGATTGTTCCAGAAGAAGTACCAGCATTTGCTGATGACGATGATGAGGTGGATGGAGGTGTGGCTATTTGAGTATAGAGGGAAATGTGTATAAGGATTAGGGGGGTGCGGTTCACCGGGGGGGTTTTTTTTTTCGATAACTTTTTGTTCGGACTGCATGGCATGAAAATGGCGCGATGTGTTTTTGGGGGTTCAATAAGAAAGTAGAAAGTATAACATACCTCACGGGCATACCTGTCACATGGGTATGCCGGCCACTCAGCTAAATCCCTACCAAAAACCACGAACTATCTCAACTACTATTACAATACCTACCCTATAACCGAATGATCGCTCTGAGCAAGGGGCTAGAATCTTGCTGCGCCTTTTTTAGACTTCTTTCAGCTATAACCCTGCGAACGTTAAAGACATCGAAAAGATTTCAGTACTGGGAAAAGATCAGTTGATGTTGACCTAGACAGATCCTTAGTAGTCAGGGTTTGCCTGTATGTACGGTCGTACATTCCCTAGTTGACAAGCTCTTGAAAAGTAAAAAGAGGAGAAAGGATGACTTGCGTGGCAGGAAAAGCTAGAAAGGAGAAAGGCAATGTTTAAGACGACCCAACAGAAGTACCGAGGACAACTACATACAAGATAGCAGCCCAGCCCTCGCATAGCACAATCGTAGAGAAAGAAATCCAAATAGGCACAGGTCCACAGATGTATACGCCTATCGAACCCAAGACTAGACTCTTGTGTTTTTTTTTTCGGTTGTTCTATAGTATGGTTTGTAACTTTTTTCCGGATCTAGGGGTCTACTAGGTACAGCAAATATTATGGCTCTGAATAAGGGGAGGCAGCCAGCCTACCAATTCATGCGCAAAAGCCAGGGCAGAAAATACAACGATGAGTAGGCCGTTACATCATATATTTTTGCACTGCTAACTCTTGATAATGTAGATCTCTTTGTAGATTGCAAACCTCTTTAGCTTAATTTTTCCTAAGTGTCTAAATAGCAGTACATCGGCAAACACCTTGCCCATTGTGACATGCGTGGTCGACGCGTTTCGGGTCGATCGTAAGCAAAAGCGAACTTGAATGATGCGTGCGGAAAGTAGATGCTGTAGAACAGTCCTCCATGGCTGGTTTACACTGCTCCCACACTAGACATAACATAGTTGTCCAAGAAGAAAGAGCTTTAAATGTACATATATGCACTTGGGCGTTTCAAGGCCCTAATGTGTTTTACTATCAATGCACCGGTTCTCAGGAGGCCAGTCTTCAGTGTAACAGCAGGGACCGTGGGTAGGTGGGAGGGCCGTGAAGAAACGGCCAAGGGTCGCTATGAACTTCATTTGTGATAGAGTGGGTCAAGTCTTGAGTGGGTATGTCTGCTTAATGATGTGGTGCGTTGCTATGGAGCGAAGCGCTATTTTACAGACTAAAATCGCGGCTCTTGGGCGTTATCGGGTCATTAGGATAGGGGCGGAGAAGATTATTATGGTATTTGTAAGCAGCACAGCTTTGTATCCGTACGTGTTCCTCGGGTCAACAAGTATGCAAGTTTTAGTTGGTGGAAGTTGAGAGCAGAACCCAGCAACGGGAACTGATAAACCAGCATAATGTTGGGAGAATAGCTCTATTTTTTCCGCCAACCGACAGCAAGTATTGGAAGTTCTTAGGTTTAGCGTAGTAGAGGGCGAAGAGAATTTTGCTCTTTCTCAGTAATAATGTCGCCACTTGTGCATGTGCTAAGAGTGGAGCGACTTTTATCAGTTCATCGAAACACGGTGGATATCTGAAAAAGTAGTAGCGGTAAGAATCGGGGTATCCGTAAGCCAGTTAGTCAAGTACGCAGAGACAAGTCTATGCTTGACCTAATGTTAACTGTGCCTCGTTCCTTTCCTGACAGTACCGAGTGTAAGTAAATACAATTGTTCACTACCATCATGTTGCCTGTCTTCTGCACAAATCAAAAGCCGCATTGCGTTGTCATTACTGTTTGGCCCTACTTCGGTAGTAAATATCAAGGTCCTGTTAGCGCACCCTGCGTCTTCAGAGAAAACCCGCGACGGCTATTTCACTCATGGCTCTTAAGCTGTGTCCTCTTCATGACCCAAGCCTACAATATTGGCTCGTACGTGGAAAGATCTCTCCTAATACAGCACCTATCCTCCTAGCGAGCCGGCCCCGTGACACTAGTATATAGCGCGGAACAAAAATGAGTTTCTAGTTCACGGACATCGTCTGCTCAAAGTGTACAGTCATTTTCGGAGATACTTGGTCGAAGTCAAAGTACCCC
>Ga0265797_10003328_pt1 | contig 25828 bp, 23 predicted proteins | sample P2T30metagenome_FD_192433 | JGI IMG/M metagenome (GOLD analysis project Ga0265797, IMG submission 192433) | Plant litter microbial communities from East Loma Ridge, Irvine, California - P2 T30 | ecosystem: Environmental > Terrestrial > Plant litter > Unclassified | place: USA: California... | reverse complement strand
AAAACTGCCGCTACTTCCCATCGGTTAGCTGCATCGCAAACTCGTGGCAAGTGGAGTGTAATAAACGATGAGAGAGACTCACGGCGGAGTGTCCGCTCATATCATCGCTGTGACATTCCAATTTTGCCTTTCCATCGCTTCGATGGCGAACCACTGTATCGAGTAATATATCCGAGGCCACGTTGAGAGCCAGGATGCTTGCGAATTGACTGGCTTGGAGGCTATTTAGCCAAACGAGCGGAGCGCATCCTCGCGTGCTTCGGTAGGGCGAAATGCACAACAGGGATGGCTTGCTTCGGACACACCACGCAATCCACCGGGTATGGCAGGCACCTTTCCTACTACAGCCATGGCGTACCGACTCAACGAGTGTTCTGATGGTTGCGTCAACTTGCGTTGGATGAGAACGGCATCGCGTTATCGCGTCAGTGGCGCTGGTATACTTGGACTTGAGGTCACTCTGCCCCAATCACCAGTGTTAGGGCTGGCTTCTACTGTTTGGTAGAGTGCTGGCTTACACTGTACAGAGGGCAGAGAGGAGCGTTGGCCGAGTGGCTGAGGGTCGTTGCGAGCCTGTACCGGAGGATGATCGTATATGCGGAGCAGGATGGCGTACTTTCATGCAGGTCACCCATGAATGACGGGCGGCGGCAAGCCTCTTACACGTGGACGGCGCCCAGGATCACGTTTACCGTCTCTCACATCCCCGCTGCACGCATGCAGCCATGACTGACCCCTGCCATACGACCTCTCGTCATATATGAGCTTCGATTCAGGGTGAACAGCGAGGAGGCGCAGGAACGGTGAGCTGCAGCCTGCAGCGCAAGCTGCTTTACTCGCTCGACACCAGTGCGTTCGCTGCTGCGTCGACCGTCTCTGATGGAGCCACGTTGCCGAGTTGCGCGGCTTTTGGCAGCGCCAACAATCCATCAGGCGCTCCGTGGTCCGTCAGACGACTCGCCCTCCTTCCATTACGATCAACCACTGGCGCCGTCCTCGACTCCTCGCGTGCTTCTAGCCGTCGCAGTTATACGACGGGCGTGTGCGCATCCTGGCGGCGCACGAGGCGAGCGTCATCTCGCTGGCGCTAGAAGGCATAGAACAAACGGTCGCACGTAAACGAGATCACCTTTGCGCGACACACCAAAAAAGTGCCCAAACGAGGCCCGGAGGCCGTGAGACACTCAATTTCCCACAGAGGCCCTAGGGCTGAAGTCGTGCCTGGCCGGGCTGCGATGGTGTACCGTGTGACGGAGCCGGGTACCCATGCGTTGAGTCCTGATTCTCGCGCTTATCTTAGAGTTCAACCACGTGCGCACGCCGTCATTGCGGCAGTAGCCCCGTTCTAGCACGTGCTTCCAGAAGGCTTACGAGCGCGAGTGGTGGCTCGAGTGGCCAGGAGCCAGTCAAAGTGGGTTTGGCACTAGAGACTGCGAGAGGAATGGTACAGGTATGTGATGACCACGCTGACAGGCATGGAGATTGCCGAGGCCTTTGGCTGCACTGCACGGAGGGACACAGCTCGAGATCTGGCAGTGGTTCTGTGGAAGGTCTGTCTGCCAGCGCCAGCGCCAGAGCCAGTGGAAGGTAATTTGCCATGCGATTCTTCCTGCTGACTCGCAGGATGCGAGATCGGACGACTACACCGCGATGGCCAAGAGATGAAACGAATTACGTGCGCAGGCGGGCGGATCGAACGGTCTACATATTACTCGACTACACCGGGCGGCCACTGATCGTGACCAAACGTGACAGCATCGAAGTCGTGCATATAGTGCGTGCAGGTATGCAGCTAACTCTGACGCGATGGCCTTGTCTGGAGTAGCCCTGCAGTGCTTGCACGGGTTGGAGGAAATTCAAGCACCAAGAGCCAATGGGAAAAAGTTGGTAGGCGAGGGCTGTGTGTAATATGCACTATGCGCTGTCCAGGGCGGCGTCGTGTGCGACCTCACAAGCCTCGTCGACACTCTAGTACTGCAGCGCACCCGGCCAGGCCTGCCAGCTAGCAACGTTTTTGGCGAGCACATGATCACACTCTGATGCATGTAGCCTGTAGCAGGCGAGGCTACCAATTGCGCTTGCAGTCGTGGGAATTAGGATTGCGTCCCCGGTACGTTTCAGCAGCGTCACGGCCGTCACCGCTCTCGCAACGGCATATGCCATGCTTTTTGGTCTTCACGGACCGCGACGAAGCCTACCCGTCGCGCGCATGCCGTCACCCCTCCGTCCGTTGCGGCGTTGCCCATTCCAAAACATGAAGCGTGCACGTCAAGAGTTCTGTCAGGCCTCCAGGCGCCACTCTTGACTTAAGTGGCTGGCCGGTTGCCGTCTCACGAACGACGGCAAGCGTGGCGTCTGGATCCTCAGCGTGCAGCGTCAGCGAACGAAGACACACGGCGAGCACGCATATGATCCCTCGGCTGGCTGCTGGCTGCTCATGGCCAGCGAGCCGCTCTCGTGGTAGTGGTGGCCACTGATGCCCAACCTCGCTGGCTCACGGGCAGAGCGTGTGAGCGAGGCAAGCGAGGCCATCATCAAACCCCGTTCGTTAGCTGCACTACAGGCACCATTAAAACCTCCTTAACCACCGCGCCGCATCTCCGCTTGACCGTGGGGACGTCCGTGGAAGAAAGGGTGTGCAGGTGATATTGCAACAGGCAGATTGTGCATGGGTTCCGGCACATCCTTCTCCTAGCACTGCTGATCTTGCTGCACTGCACGCCAAAGCAAATTGGCTCACGGTCCCTGTGGCTGGTCCCAGCATCGCTGTAGTGGCACCACGATATCATCATGGTTTGCCTCGCGCTTGAATCCTCGAGGCGCAGCAAAAGCAACTCAACTCGCTCAAAGACCCGGGGAGCGCCGGGCAAAATGTACTGCAAGTGAGCAATGAGCTGGCTCCATGTTATCTCCACCGCGAATATGCGTCCCTTGATCCAACGGTTGCGAGAGGGCCGAGAGTTCTGCGGCACAGCAGCGACTTCGTCCTGAAGCGGCCAGATGACACACATAGCGCCTGTGTGTGCAGTGCTGCGCGGACGCTGCATTGGCACATCATCAGGCAAAAGCGACTGCTCCAGCCTATCGCAAAAAAGTCACTCTGGCGCGCACGCAGCAGAAATTAACCTTGCACTTGGCTCTGCGGCTCGTGCTGGCGGTTCGGCCACCGCTCTGGCACGCTAGCCTGCTGTCTGCTCTCCCTTGTGCCTCTCCACTGCCGCAAGCCTCCTGGTCCGGCATCTGCTGGCAGAGGCCTATGTATGCTGTACCCTGATGATACCAGTGCATGTGCGTCCCGCCTGCCAGTCCCGATGCGATGGTGCCGGCGGTCTGATCTCCACTACGCAGCGCGCCGGGATGGCATCCACCTTCCACCCTCCGCCCATTCCATCGCAACGGCGTGCCGGCCATATGTCGAGTCACGTCCGCCTGTTTTCGGTGATTATCGACTCGACTGCATGACGCTCGCGCGCGTGGAGCCCGCGACGACGGTAGTTCGCCATCGCCTACTGCTGCTGTTGTCCATGATCGCCGACCGCCACTACTACTGTCCGGACGTGCTGACTCGTGCCCCTTGAGCGTTCGAGGCCGTCGACCGCTGACAGCAACGGCGGTGCCTGGGGGCAGCGCGTCGCCAGAAAGGCAAGTGGAAGTTCACTAGTGAGTACATGGTGGGACAGCAGCAGATCTGCACCGCTCGAGTGACGACTGCCCATAGTAGTGCCTAACCTTCCGTGATGCATGGCCGAGACGATGGAACAACCTATCCCGGCCCCCGCGGCCCTGGTACAGTAGCAGACCAGACCCCAGTGAAGTCTTTCTGTTGTGTGCCTGCCTGGGGCCGGGGCTGCACACGAAGTGGTGCCGCCATGCTTTTCGAACCCATGTCGCTGGTTCGGGCCTCAGCTGGCTCTCGCGCACGCTAAAGAACCACGACCCGCCTAACCCAAACAAACCTGACAGAGACGTCTACCCTTGGCTTGATGAGGGTCTGTCCGCTCGTCTGCCATCACACCGCTCTGGTATATCTACTGGCCACGTCCCGGGCGCGGGCGGCCCATTACCCGTCTTTCAATCCTCCTCTGCCCTCCTATAGGTGCTCTAATCTCGACAACTGCGCCTTCTCGCAAGCCCTCAAGCTTGTCATCCTCTAACAATTCCCCGATCGATCATCCTTTGCCGCACTCGTCGACCCTGTCTTCAGACTCGACTCACTTGAACACTTCTCGACTCGACATGAGTGCTTTGGCCCTCATTTGATTGTCGTCATACATCGATATCGTTGTCGCTACTGGAGAGCGGCGCCTAACAAAACCTGTACATAAGCTCCTTGTCCGTGCCGGGCGAGCGAGCTGTTCGTGTCATCAGTCAACGTGGCTGCCACCGAAGTTCAGAGCCTTCACCGGGGACCCTTTGCTTACGATCGATCCGCGCCGTTGTCTGCTCTTTGCCCGACTCGTTTTGAGCCAACACATCGATACAGCAGCAGACGCAACTCCACCAGACCCGAGCTGATACGCTCATGGTCGGAGAAGACTGGCAGCGAAGGGTTTTACGGAAAGGACTTCATGTCCAAGCAGACCGATGATCGTGGTCTGCAGGGAAGCTCAACTAGACCGGAGACTGACGCTGGACGTCCTTCGACATCCTTAGCGAATTTCTCTCAACATGGCCAGCAGCAAGCAACTAGTCAATCTCAACCACAATCCGGAATTCAGCTTCCACCTTTACCCCAAGCGACCAATGTAACATCTGGAAGCTTCCCCCCTCCCCGGTTGGGTGGAATGCCATCGATTCTTAATCCTTCGAACGAGCAGGAGCAGCCTCGCGGCCAGAGGCGCAAGGCAGATCAATTGGACTCACCACCCTCGTCAATCGGATCTCTTCCACCGCTCAACACCAGCTTACAGCCAAGTAGGCCGGAGACACGCTCTGACACACCTGCGAACCCATATGGATCCGCGCCGCAAGCGCCTCAAAACCGACCTACCATCACACCAAGATCCCCTGGTCTCCACAGACCTGCTGCGTACCAGTCTTTCCACCCACCGACCGGCACCATTTCTGCGTTCAAATCGCCATTCCCGACTTCTCCACGCACACGGAGCTACACCTTTGAGCCTGGTGCTCAGAGTTTCCCGACTCCACCTGCTGTTTCTCGTCCTTCGTTCGAATACCCAGCTCCTCCGAATGATCCGGTCAACGCTTCTAGGAGAGCCAGTCTCGGTGGATCACGATTGAACCGAGCACCGTCTTCAAGCGCAAGTCCCAGCACATCATATTCGAGTTTCAGCCAGGCTGGTGGGCTCGATGAGCGCCATCGTCAAATGGGCATTCCAATCTCGTCATCTTCGGGACAAAATGTTTACCAGATGATGACTCTAGAGACGACTTCTGGCACAGTGCAACTTCCCGTGGACGTGCAAGCAGCATCTAAGGTCGCGGATGAGAAACGCAAACGTAACGCTGGTGCCAGTGCCCGATTCAGACAGCGACGCAAGGAAAAGGAAAGAGAGTCTTCAACTACCATCTCCAAGCTCGAACAACGCCTGAAAGCCGCCGCCGAAGACGCCGATTTCTACAAACGCGAGCGGGACTATCTGGCTGGCGTTCTCTTGCAGGTCCCTGGAGGCGACCGTCACTTCCCGCGTCCGCAATCGCCTCGACACCGTCGATCGTCAACCATCACCAGCGCGATGAGCGCCAGTGGAAGCGCAGGATATTTATCCGGGCCGGAGCAATTCGCATCGCGCAGCCCGGAGCAAGGCCGCAATGTTCGCCGTCGCACATCTGTGCACTCTCTACCACCTCCGCCGCCACCTCCTCCAATGTCAATGTCGGGTCCACCTACGCCGGGCTATGCTGCTCCGCAGTACGCGAGAACACCGCTTGCTCCCCAGCCACCGCAATACCACCCGGGATCTTCAACGCTGCCCTCGCCGCTGGGCGGCGCGGGTACCTCACAGCTGCCTCCACCGTCTCAGACCCCACAGCATCTCGGCTCATCAACCCTGATGCAGGCACCACCTCAAACGGGGCCGTGGAACCCATACGCCTCCCGCCACGCGCAGCCGCCGCGAAGTCAATCTTAGTATCCTCCTACATACGACATACGACACAGGCCGGAAGCAAGGAAACAGAGATTCCCGAGTCTCATCACATCCAGGCCAACGCCAACGCCAATCACCATCTCCTTTGTCCTAGAAAGCTAATTCGTTTCGTTTCAAATCTCCCTCCACCATTGGAGTAGACCTTTACTGGTGAAGGGAGACAAAGATACCCTTTTGTTGTTTATCTCTCTATTATTTGTTTACTTTTTGTTGTGTTTGGGATATATATTAAAAAAAGGACTCAATCGCTTCCAACGTTTTGTCCCTGGGAAGAATTTTGCAGATTGTACAACCCCTCGAAGATACCCAATTCCAGATCGCTTTGGATCTTTTTTCTTTTTAATTATTCATTTTTACTTTTCGCGGCCTATCTGCATCAAATGTTTCGCATACAATTACCTACATAGACTACTGTACCTAATGTAACAATACATACCACCTCACTTCTCTCTCCCAACAATAAGCGCGCCGCTATTGTTTCACATCTTAGACTCTCCTGCTAATCTTCCGACAGAACTCTCTCTCTCTCTCTCTCTTTCTCGGTCGCTTCCGGTCCTTATTATTAAACCTCGCAGACAAACAGTCAGCCACACCTTGAAACCCAAGGCACCGCACGTCATCAACATGACAGTCACACCTCAACAAACAAACCGACCACCTGACAACGGCACGAACAGGCGCTGGGCGAGGTTTAAAATCGAACCAATGCGAACTCCCCCAAATCACTAAGCACATGCCCCCCAGAAACTCTCGTCTCCAACTTCCCTTGCGTGCCCAAGCTAAACGAGCTAAAAGTCACAAGAAATCTGCCAACGCTCCCGGCAAAGCACGAAAAAACAGACCATACCGCAGATGGCAGGTCTCAAGCCAGCAAGAGAGAAGAGAAAGAAAAAAACGCTTTCGCGTCGGATTCCTTCCGAGTGGGTTGGCGCAGGATCTCTCTATCTCACCACGATCTGCGGCCTGGTCAGCTCAGCCAGCCATGAAATCGGCAAGCCGAGAGCGCCCGGGAGGCCCAAGTGGGAGCGATTGCTCTTTGCGGGATAGGAACAAGGTTGGGAAGTTGGGAGCCTGTTTGTTATGGCGCTGAACTCTCGCGAGGCAGGTCACAAGTGACAGCCACGTTGTTTGTGTCGGTGTACCGTCCATGGCGCGTCAAGCGCGACTCAAGTAATTTTGGTCCCACCGTCCCACCCCCGTCGCTGGCGCTATGGTGTATGCTGCGGTTGTGGAGAGCAGAGTTTGCGGGCAGCAGCAAGCAAGCAAGCAAGCAGCAGGGAAAGAGAGTTGTGTGCTAAGGTAGGGATTTGAGGAGGCGGAAGATTGTGGAGTGGAGTAACCTGTAAGCTCACACGCCTTTGCTTTTGTGACAGGTCTCATGCAGAAACTCTACCTGCGCGCAAAACTAAACAACATGCCCTACGATACTTGGGTTTGATAACAAGGAGGTGATGAGGGCAACATCGTGCAAGTGTGAAGTGAAGAAGCCACAGCACGCTTACTTACAGCCTACAGGTCACTTGCAGGTCAATGGGGAACTCGTCCGTCTGGTAGCAAAGGGTCCAGAAGTGCCCTAAGGTTCTCCCTCCCGCGCCCTCGTGAACTTGAAGAGAACGCGATCCAGACGGTCCGCGGCCGAGGCAGATCGTCGCCTCTCCCGTTGGGAGGTTTATCATCAGACGGCAGGGAAAACGCGCGCCGGCGGCCATGCGCGTGTGAAGGTTTGGGTGGTATGGATGGGCTTGGGCCACGTTCGTCTGCAAGAAACGGGGCTCCGGAGCCCAAGGCCGGTATGAGCCGCGGGTGGTGGTCTTCACCTCGCGAATGAGACGTCGCTGATACCTCCCATGTAAAGTACGGAGGAATTGTTGGGCGCGGCTTGCGACTCGGCGGTAAAGCGGTCTGATAGCACCAGCAGCCATGTCGAGTAAAAGCATCTCCAGGGCAGGTCTCGGCTCGGGCTGGGATGATGTTGTGATTGTCCGACATCATCTCGAGGCAGAGACGTGATATACAGTTTAGTTCGGCAACGAGGCCGAGAAAACCCAGTGTCTGGGCGCAGATGAGCGTTTTGGCGAGCGTTGAGTTGCGCAGAGGCCAGATTAACTTCAGCTCCGCATAAATTAAGTTGTGATCAGCTGGACGTCAGCACTGGGCTATGGCGTAAGCAACTGTCACCTCGAGATGTCGCTAGTGGAGATTAAGGTGTGGTGCTTGGGGGTTGGGCGGCAGGAAATATGATTGCGCTTGAAGGAAAGTAACAGTGCTATACTTTGGCCTCGACCTGACTACGCACGCACCTCGACACGTGTGCGTTAGAAAGCATATTTCGGGGTGGTTGGTAATTTGGTACGGGTACCTTCCTTCCCCTGAGCTTTAGTCTTATTGCCGCCGAGAAGTTCGGTACGCTTGAGCAGTATGTCGTACACGAAACGATAGTACTTGTCAAAGGCTTTGCAGCTAATGAAGTGAAGTCTAAGATGTGAGGTCAACTTGCCGGGCGCATCCTGATCGACAGACGGGTTGACCCTTGCACTTCGGCCAAGGGGCCGGTAGTCGGAAGATGTGGAGTAAGGTTACTACTGTCTTCGAGTGGAGAGCTCCTCTCTTCAACCGGGTCGCCGAACTACCGAGCTTCCGGAACGTTTCTTTCAAGAGCGTATTCAGATACGATTATACGAAACGACCTTTCCAACGTCCACGGCAATTAGCACGCAACCTCGAATTGTCCCATTGGCAGCAGGAGATTCAGGGGTGTCCCATTTGTCAATAACGTCCCGTAAAGTGGGAGAGTCTTAATCTGCAAAGTGGGTATAGCTCGTCTTCAGACTGCCTGGACTGAAGTATGAGCGCTTTGACTTGGGGTTCTCGTCACGCCTTCTTACAATAGCGGGAATCAACGCGAACGTCAGCCTTGGTGTTGACGCTTTCTCGTATGCACACAACAGTTGGGCAGTGCGAGTTTCAGCCTCGAAGCCAAAAAGCATGTTGATCCTACGGATATCATCGACGATTTATAAACGCACACCTTAAAAGCGGTATACAACATATCGATTGGAGAACGTTTCGTTTCATGCCCACAGCCCTCGGTGGCCCTCGGAAGCCCTCCGCTAAGCCCGCCGGCATTTGCTAACCAGCAACGACACACCCACGTCTTCCCGTCAATAGTTCGCCGGCGGCGAGTCCGTCGACTGTTGCGACTAAGTCGTCCACATCGATATCGTTTGCGCTCTGAACGGCCGCCTTCCGCTTTGTCTTGGCTGCTGGTTGCCTTGATGTCGCAGGTTTTGGGCGTCTAGACTCTGGCTTCTCGAACAGCCAGTCCAGATCTTCATCTGCCGACATCACGCGTCGTCTCTTTGGAGACGTGGTGGTTTCGTGAGGCGGTCCTTCGTTTGATGAGCATTCGAGCTGAGGGAGCAGCTGCGCCTTGCCAGCGCGGATGGTATCAACCCGAGTATCCGATTGCACCGCCAATTCCTTCACCTTCTTGGGAAGTTTGTTCTGCTGCATTCTGGAGGCACTTGCGGAGTCAACGGCAGACGGCACGACTTTCTTGCCCTCCGCTGTCAATGACTTTCTGACGATGTTAGCGTCGAAGTCCGCGAGTGCGCGTCGTTGCTTGGTCGGCTGCTCTTGCTTGGTCTTCCGAGACGACTCTCGAGAGGATTGTTTTGCTGTTGGGCGAGAACGTTCACTTGCCTCCTGTGAAGGCTCGGTACTTCTTGCATTCTCGCTTCCCTCTCGTTGTGTCTTTGTAGCCTGTGATTCCAAACCGGTATCACTAGATTGTTCGGACCTCGTTACAGTTGATGTCCTTTCCTTCGGCACAAATTCTGTTACAGTTGGTTCAACAGGAGGTTCTACAGGAATCGTTGTGACTTTTCGATTTTTGTAACCTGGTTTTCGACCTCTCTTGGCTGGTATTTTGGGGGCAGGTGTTGGCTTATCGGCAAGGGCGTAGTCGTTCTTTTGTGCAGATGACAAGTGATTTGATGCAGACTCTGTGACTGCCGGTGCTCCAGTTGATTCCTCATGTTCATTCACAGCAACGATTTTACGATTCTTCCAACCTGGTTTCCGGCCTCTCTTAGCAGGTAGCTTGGGCGGAGGTGGTTGTTCGTTGTCAGACACGTGGCCATCGTCCTTTGTGAATGACAAGTGCTCTGCTGACTGGGGTTGTATCATCTCCTGCTTCTCGTCTGCTATGCATACGCGTCCTTTCGCAGCCTTGATACCCGGTTTCCGACCTCTCTTGGCAGGCAGTTTGGGAGAAAGTGGTGGTTCCTCCTCAGACGCATGGTTATCATCCTTCGCAGAAGATACGTGCTTCACGAGCAGAGGTTCAACGAACTCCGGCTGTTCGTCCGATTTGCATTCACGTCCTTTAGCAACCTTCGTACCTGGTTTCCGACCTCTCTTGGCTGGTAACTTGGGTGGAAGTGGTGGTTCATCGTTAGGCGCGTGATTGTCGTCATTTGCCGAAGATACGTGCGTTGTTGACAGCTGCTCATCCGGTTCGCATGCACGCCCTTTGGCTGTTTTGATACCTGCCTTGCGACCTCTCTTCACGACTATTGGCGGTGAAGAGGGCGATTCATTTGTGTGGCAGTCTTGAATATCTCTTGTCGCGGACTGCGCTTGTGCAGTCAAGGGTGGTGACAACAGCGCGTCTGCAGAAGATCCAAGAATGCCACCTTTTCGTGATTTCCTAGGTTTGCTCTCAACATCCGGCGCGCGTCTGAGCTTGTCCACTGGTACGAGTTCGTCTTCATAACCCATGGCGACTTTTTCGATAGCACTGATAGCTGCTTGCCTCCTGGGTCTCTTAGTAGGTTTCTCAGGTGTTGCAGTGTTCATGCTTTCGACGGCAGTGACCACTTCGTCGATTGATCGCTTCGAAGCTCTCTTAGGCGCTGGCTTTGACTTGGCAGGTCTGGCAGATTTTGGCTCCTTTCTGACAGCTTCCTCGAGCACGACGTCTGTCGCAGGTAATAGTTTGCCAGAGTCGTCGGGGCCATGATCCGCCGCATTGTTGTTCGGTGGTTCAGTCGGATCGTTCACTTCTGTGGCGTTGATCGAGGTGCCTTTGCTAGCCACAGCCTTCTTTCTCGTAGCTTTCGGCTTTCTCTCAGGTTTCTCGATTTGCGCGGCTGACTCTGTATCTTGATCGGCCTCAAGCTTGTCCTCCAATTGTTTCTTTGCTTTCGTTGTTTTCTTCACTCTAGGTGCCGCCTTCTTCTTTTGCTTCGGCCCATCTGAAATAGCTCCCTCTTCCGTCTCGTCTTTGGGTCGCCGCTTCTTCGGCGTGTAGCCAAATATGAATGTGTCCTCCACACCACCAGTCCGCACTTCACCATCGTTCTGCTGTGCTTCTAGTTGTTCCACAATGTCATCCAGACATAATTTTCGACGAGCTCGGGGAGCTTTCTTTGTGGCTTTGGGCGCTTGCTCCGTAGATATATTTTCGGTTGTGGCTGTACTGTTGTCTCCAGGAATTGCCGGCGTAGCACGATTGTGGTCTGGTACCTTACTATCTGGCTGCTCGTCCGCTTCTACTAAACGTGGCCCCTTTCTTTCTGTCTTCTCAGGTGTCTGAATACTGCGCCTCTCGGGTGATATGGGTTCGTTCGTCTTGCGTCGTTTGGTAGGAGGCTCTGCAGGCCGATCTAGTTGTTGCGCGATCAATGGCGGGCAAGGGAGGGTAAAGGAGAAGCCAAAGTCTGCTGTAATTGCTCGTACACTGTATAATTCTTAGCAAGTGTTGACAAAGACATTGCATCCCCATGTGCTTACCCAGCTCCTCTCTGTCGCATAAGATGTCGTTCAATTCTGCCCTCTGCGTGGGGGTTAGCTTGAGTGGCCTGCAATGCACTAGTGGTATTCACCTCTGCTAGGAGTGCCCTGTGACATAATGCCAATATGATATGCTATATGCGCCGCATGCGCTTGAAGTGCTGCCCTTGGAATGCTCCAATATCGAAGTCTTTCGAGATGACGCTGGGTGTTGTTGATGAATTTCCTAATCGGGAAACAACAAGGTTTCGGCAGCCAGCTTTGGTTGCCCCTCCGGCCGGTGTTTGTGTACAGCGAGCGAGCGCTGAGCGCATCGTCGTCAAGTTTCACGCTGCGCCGTGGAATAATAGTACAGACGGTGATATCGACACCAGCGCAAATAACGATCAGCAAAACTCAGAGACATCTGCTAACATGGTGTGTATATGCGTACCACGAAACAATGGCAGCATTGCTGACAACACACCCTTACCAGTCTTCATTCCGAGCAGCAACACTATCGCCCACTGGGTCGGATACAGGCAGCGTACGCCAGTCGCCATTTCGCAGACAGAACTCTCACGCCGGGCAGAGAGAGACTACACCTACGAGTTCGCCTACAAAGACATCTACACCCGGCTCACCACTCAGAATGGGCTCCCTATCGCCCGAGAAGGCCTCACCCTTCGTCCGTAGACCGAGTCAGATCAGTAGCCAGGCTACAGGACGACCCTCAAGTCCTCTCGCTCGCCCACCGAGTGGCTTTGGTCCACCGCTTAGGGGAACGGCAATGAGCAAGCAAGCAAGAGTAGAAAGCGGCAGTGACATAGGCGCGGACAAGCTGGAATCACCATCTGTATCACCAGTCCGACGCCTTTCAGCTATCGACATCCCAAGCTCTCCACCAGACTCTCCTTCGCCTCTAGACGGCATGCGACCACCACCCGCTCGCGAGCAACCCATCGTCAGCCTAGCAGTCCCAGCCCGACCCTCAGCCCAGCGCGTACCAACATCCTCCTCAGTCGCAACCCTCCGCCAACCAAACTTCACCAACACCAGCAACAAGTCACCCTCCTATGCCTCAAACTCTCCCAAACAAACCCGCCCAACCCGTCCAGCAGGCCCCCACCGCGGAGCAAGCGCCTACACCTCCCTCCCACCACCTCTCCTCCACGCCCTGCGCTCCAGCTTCGAGATCCTCGACCCCTCCGCAACAGGCCACATAACCCCAAGCACCCTACCCGAAACCCTCGAGCAAATCGGCCTCCCCGCGCCGAACCCCTCCCAACTCCTCGCGCACTTCCCACCACCCCACCAGACAGGCCTCAACCTCGCAACCTACCTCGACACCCTCTCCGCGCCCTTAGCCCAGCTATCCCCACCAGACGAACTCCTCGCCGCGTTCGCGGCTTTCGACATCGACGACAGCGGACAGATCGACGCTCGCGAGCTGCGCGAAGCGCTGCTCAAGACTGGCCCTGAGCCGGGCGAGGAAGACTACCGGATGTCCGAGGCGGAGATCGATGGCGTGCTGGGCGAGTTCGTGGGCCGGAGGGCTTTCGGCGCGAAGGGCATGAATGCTGCGAAGGGCAAGGGCGAGGTGTTTAGGTATAGGGATTTCATGGGCAATCTGAGTGGTGGCGGTGGCGCAGGGCAGGAGCAAGAGATTATGGGTTGAGATGCTGATGTCGGGCATGGTTTAGGGCTTCACGTTTGGAGGGGTTTCATGTATGGTTTTTCTTCTACATTTTTGGAGGTTAATGAGATGAGGAGTAACGTTATCTTGAGAGGTTACGGTACTCTCTTACGATAAACAGGTTTTTTCCAGTTTCGTTTTCTGTTTTCGTCGACTCGTAAATATTGCTGCCACACACATGACGGGAAGGGGCAGCAGCCATAAGCGCAAGAGAGTGGGCTTCGTAATAGCACTTGTCAGAGAAGAGACAACTCACCACCGCAGGGAGACATTTTGGAACCAGTCGTCGTTGCGAAATTCTGTATACAATTGCTAGCTATATAATCCTTTTACACTACGAAAAATCCCAGTTGGTATATGTTCTGCACTAATCGACAAGAAAACTCCAAGCTCCCTTGCCGCCGGCCCTGCCAGCATGCTTTTGTAAATTCTGTTCGTAGCCCTGAGTGGCAGGCATGTGTGATCCCTCAGGTGCTGTTCGTCTTTCCTGCAACTCCAGAATTGCACGGGTATCCTTTGCGATGTAAGAGAAAGAAAAGAGGAAAAGAAAGAACAGACAAGGAAACTTGTGTGGCGGTGCTCTTCGCTGTGTGCATCCTGTACAAGGCGATGAGATGGGACGGAAGGAAAGTGAAGATGGACGAAAGTCCAGGGGAGAAAAGGACAGGGGCAGAGAAGTAGAAAGGAAAGTCAGAGGCCTCTGGAGGTCACCAGCGATCAGTAACCGCCCATCTCTGTGGCTCTCACTCGGTCTCTCAGACCGGCGACGCCAGCCATCTCGAAGACTTTGCGGCAGCCACCACAAATCCTCAGCGCGCACCAGGTGCAATTCCAGTGCTGGTTCTCGTCGTCAGCGTGGCAGACTGCGCATTCTACTGGTGCGTGTTTGTTGCGTGAAGGCATGAGGCGCTGGTGTGATTGGTAGCATTTGAGTTGTGTGATGGAGATTGGTGGAGCGTAAGCGTAGCCCGACGACTTGAAAGGCTGGCCTCTGTTGCGATTGGTCGTGTCGATGCTCAGGTCGAGGTCTGCTTCGGTAGCTATTTGCGGGAATGCGGTGTGAGAGATTGAGGAGTGTGGGTGAATGGTAGAGGCCGTGGCGGAGGTCGGTAAGTTTGCGAAGGAGAGCTGGGTGCCGCTGAGGCTTTGTTGGTACGTTGAGTTGTAAGATGTGTTGGCAGTGTCTTGCGAGTTGTCGGTTGCGTTGCGAGACTGAGCGCGAGACTCGGCGCGACGGCGAGCGGTGCTCAGGCCATTGAGGAAGGACGAGGCCGACTGGAGGTTTTTTGCTTCCTTTGACAAAAGTTAGTATGACATTCGATTGCGAGCAAGGGCGGCGGAAAATGTACCTTGAATATGGCTAAGCCACTGCTGCGGCGTCGGGCCTTCGCGAGCTCTGCATCTGGTGGCGGCGGTGAATTTGCTTCTGGGGTGTCCATGCGGTCCTTGAGACCATACTTGTGAGGGCTATCTTCTGGGATGAACTCCGGCAATGGGAGTGTAGGCGATAGTGCCGAGACGCGTGTGTGTGCTGGAGAGTCCTCTTCATCCTCGAGATCGGTGTTGCCTCGTCGATCCGTGATGGTGCCACTGGCGCTGAGTGGTCTGGCCGCGCTCTCTTCTGTGAGTGTCGCTGTTGGTGATGCAGGCTGCATTGGCATCGAAGGCGAAGGTGCTGAGTGACGATGCGCGTGTCTTGCTCTGCTGCGCTGCCGTTCATCATCCTCGGTATCGTCATCGTCAACCATGTCGTCAAGGTTGGGCGCAGTCGCTGCTCTAGGCACCTCGGTGACCGGCCGAGTGGAGTCGGTAGGCAGAGGAGATTTACTGTCAAGGCGCTTGAAGACATTCATTGAACTCCGTCGCGGAATTCGAGCGGCTTTTGACAGTCGAGAGGCTCGCAGTACGCTATGCGTCGAGCGGTCGTCGGCATGTTCGAATGCGCTATCATCAGTGGTATCATGATGCGAATGCTGGTTGCCCATGATGGCGGCAGCACTAACGATCTGCTGCGCTGGTGATCTCCGGTGGCGAGTTCGTCCTCTCTCTGGCAAAACCAAGGGCAGAGTGCGGTCAAGTGGCTGCAATGTATCGGGAATGAGACGGGTCTCGTGGATAGCCTGCTTCAGTTCATAGGCTGGTAGGGTAGAGGCGCCGTTGGTCTCGTCGACAGATATAGTGCTTGGGCGATGTGAGCGCGAGAGCAGACAACGTGGCTCTTGAGGAGGAAGTGAGGTGCGCGAGGCAGCAGCAGATGGCGAGTGCGAGTGTTTGGACCTGCGCACGTGGGTTTCGCGCGCCTGCTGCGTGGAGTCGATGTTGGCGGTCGTTTGCACGGAAGGCGTTGTGCTCTGCGACTTCCCGGACAGAGGTGGACACGCCGGCTCACTGGCAAACCAATCGTCGTCGTCTGGGCCGTTGACGGAAGCGTTGCTGTCTTCTTGAGTGCGGTCGTTTGCAGAGGATACAGTTGCATCATCGCTGCCATCTTGATCGACACTTGCCGACCTGGGTGTCTTGTCTTGATTAAAAGTAAAGTCTTCTCTGCATGGGGAAAGCGAGTCTGTTGGCGACGAAGGACGCTGCTTGTTACTTTTGCCACCCATCATCATGGACAAGATGTCCAGACGAGCCGACTGTGGGCGCGGCTTGCGTGTCTTGGTCGGCGCCATAATAAGCATACTGTCGGTGCTGGTATACATATTTTTAAGGTTAGGAGACTACACTGCGGGATCTCAGACATGAAGCAGCAGAGGCGGATCCAGGCTCGCACATATACCTCACGGTACCCACCTGTTGAGCATGACATCGGACGCACAGAAGATGCTGGGATCTGGACACGACATTGGCGGCATGCCAGCTCGAGCCGATCTGGCAATGGATGTTGCGTCACGATGCAAATCGAATCACCGGAAGGCATAGCGACATCCGCTGCACAGCAACAACAGGCATCAAAAATCAGCGTCTGGCCTAGCCGTGCTCCTCCTGGGCCGCGCATGGCATGCACTTCTTCGGTGGTCGCGCCATGCACTGCAGGTTTCCGGTGCACGAGCAGTTCTGCCTGCATGGGGGCACCCGGTTGGAGGGTATGATTAGAATTGATGGGCCGGCGGTGCAGTGATTAGCAGCAGGATTAGCACCATCACCGCACGCCAACCGAGCGAGGGCTTGCTGCTGCAGGGCTGGTAGCACGCTGTCTGCGGCTGTAATTATTATTGTCCAAGCGCCTTCCATGCTGGGATCAAGAGTCTTCCTGTAACACAGCCAATCTCGCAAGCGCACAGGATGACAGCCGTACGAAGTAGCCCCGTCCACTGCCCTCCCAACACGCGATGATCAAGCGAGCGAGACCACAGAGACCGCCAGCGACGCGCGTGATCCTCCATGCTAATAAAACTCGCCTGTCCGGGCGTGTGGTACTACTACTAGAGATCTCCCAGCAGTAGTGCCGAGCATCTCATGCAGGAACATCGATCGCCGTTAGCCTCGCGCACCAATCAGACACCGCCCGACCGTTCGATCTGACCAACGGCCGGTGACGACATTCTGCTTTGCCTGGCCTCTTCTGGGCCTCTCTTACAAACGACACCTTCACAATGGAGATGTCTATCATAATTACTGCGAGAGAGTGTGCCAGGCATGCCGTTGATGCGCATCCCATACACTGCGCCTTTGCCGCCGCCCACAATCATCCCAGCATCCGCATCCACCACTGAGGGCGCCCTCGCAGCATTACAAAGCTTCCTCACATCCTCCAATCCTCGACGCAACGGAAATGGTCGCACTGTCCTCCTCACAGGCGCCGGCATAAGTGTAGCTAGTGGCCTCGCCGACTACCGTGGCAGCAATGGCACATATACCTTGAACAAGACCTATCGTCCCATATACTACCACGAGTTCTGCGCCAACCACGAAGCCAGAAAGAGGTACTGGGCTCGCAGCTTCCTAGGATGGACAAATCTAAACCGCAGCAAGCCAAATCCAGCACACCATGCTGTTGGTGCTCTTGGTGACCTAGGATTACTATCCAGCGTCATCACACAAAACGTCGACTCGTTCCATCCACAGGCACATCCTAACCTGCCTACACTCGAACTACACGGCTACCTCCGGAGCACAGTCTGCACTTCCTGCCGCACAGAATACGACCGCACCCAGTTCCAATCAGACCTCGCCACTCTGAACCCAGCATGGGCGGATTTCCTCGCAGAAATGCTTGAATCCGGTGCCCTCTCCACCGAAAATCCAATAGAAAGAAGAATGAAAGGCCTCAAGACAAATCCAGACGGAGACGTTGACGTGCCAGGCGTAGAATACAACACTTTCCGATACCCAGCATGTCCCGTATGCTTGGATAAGCCGCCCGAAGGCACGACAGTCGATGTCGATAGTGATGGCGCCTGGACTGCGAAATCAAACTCCACAGCCGGCATCCTCAAGCCCGCAGTGATCATGTTCGGCGAATCGATTCCTGGCGAAGTGAAAACTGCCGTTGAGAAGTCCGTCGACGAAGCTAGTCGAATCTTGGTCCTTGGATCTTCGCTGGCGACATACTCTGCGTGGCGGCTAGTCAAGCGAGCGAAAGAGCAAGGCATGCCGATTGGCATCATGAATATGGGTGGTGTGAGAGGCGAAGAGCAGTTCTTTGCTGATCTAGCGGGTGGCAATGATGGGAGGGATGGTGTGAGGTGTGCGGAGAGCTTGGAAAAGGTTCTGCCTGAGCTGGTGGAGAAGGTGAGGCAGGCTGGTGTTGTTCCTCCTGAATCATCATCGTCCAGAGGTATCTTGGAGGGTGTGATGAGGAATAGCAATTTCGTGCCTGCGCCTTGGGCGTAGAGAGTGTCATTTGTAGCAGTGATATCGATCAACACAAAAAATCTCCGAGTCAACGAGCACAATTCACGTCTCAATTGATTTGGATGCACGATATAATGGCACATGGGAAAGAACGAAAAGAATAAATCGCCTGTCAACATCATCCTTTAGTAAAACAGCCTCTACCAACATCTGGGAGGCAGGATCCTTTTTCAAAATTTATCGTTACAACGCCGTAAACGCCACCAGGCTGAAGCCTCCCCCAGATCAATAGTACCCTCCTCTGCCCCTGCCTCTCCGTCCTCCTCTGCCTCCTCCACCACCCTGTCCACCCATAGCATTCTGCTCCTGCTGCATGATAGCAATCTGCTGCGGACTCATCCCATCCATGCTCATATTCTGCCCGAAACCCTGCCCACCGCTCGGCCCAGACGGAGGCTGGAACTGGCCCTGCGGATGCGGCGACTGGCCTCCAAATCCTCCAGGACCACCAAAGCCCTGTCCTCCAGGCTGCGGCGTGCCGCCTCCTCCACCACCCATCATCGCCATGAACTGCCCCATGTCCATCTTGCTCGGGTCCATGCCCTGCGACATCATCTGCATCATCTGATTCATATCCGGCATCCCAGGCGGCGCGGGCCCAGGCATTCCAGGCATTCCTCCTCCACCGCCGCTGGGATCGCCGCCCATGCCGAGCATGGCTTTCATCTGCATGTCCTCGTCGCGCTGCTGCGCGATCGTGCCGGCCATGCTCTGCTGACGCACGCAGTACTGCGTCCACGTATACTCGTCGAAGCCGTAGTTGAAAAAGTCCGTCTGGTCGGTGCCGGGCAGGCGCCAGAGCTTGGAGTTGTCGGCGAGGTCGGCGTCGATGTCGAGGAGCGTGATGGGCTTGTTGACACCGGGCCAGTTGGGGTTGGCGGTCAGGTTGACGGTGCTGGTGCGGATTTGGGGGAAGTCTTTGCCTTCTTTGCCGGCGTGGGTGGGGGCGCCGCGGAGGGTTGTTGTTGTTGATGCGCCGCCGGGTGTGGAGGTTGGATGTTCGGTTTTGAGGGCTTTGGAGGGTGGTGAGGGGTCGATTGAGGCTGTGCGGTCGGGGACGTGTTGTGGTTTGGCTGATGCTGCGCGCGGTGGACTATATCACATGTTGGTCAGATTGAGGCATTGGAACAGCGATTGCGAACGACTTACACCGACTCTGCTTTCACGCCTTCTGGTCGCTCAGTTGTGATTTGAATGTCCTATGCGGTCACGTGGATTAGAATTGATTCCTGAGCTATATATGATAATGCGGTGGAGGTCCCGTACATCGTCGCTGTCGTCCTCAGAGTCCTCGCTCACGTCCATCTGCTCGGCCTTGATGGGCGCATTGCCGTTCGAGGGCGCGTGTTCTGCGTTATCAGGGGCGGCAGTGCCGTAAAGATCATCCTCCTCGTCCTCCATAATTTTATGCGTGCAGTTTGTTGTTGGAAGTGCTGGTATTGCTGGTCGAACAAGTGAAGGTCGGGTCAAGGTTGTGTTTAGCGTCGGGCGGAACGCGCCTGATCAAAGCTCGCTCTCTCCAGAGTTCGCGCGTTTGAGTTTGGGTTTGGGTTGCACGCGGCGAGCTTCGCAGCCAGCCAGCAATCTGCATCTCGAATTATCAACCTCCCTCAACCTCACTGAACAATACTCCCACCTTGTCTATTCATCCCCACATCTCGCGTTTCGCATCTCGTTTGCACCGCCACCGCTTTTCTATCCCATTGTGACAATAGGAAAGAAGTTCCTATTGTATCAGACCGAGTCTTAAGAGACGTAAGTATCCCTCGCCCAATCTTCCCAAACATTCACAAAAACCATCACATACACACACATCAAGGAGAGGAGAAGGCTGACCATCGCCATGGCAAATCAAGCGTTCCGAGACGCCGGACGTCGCGCAGCCACCACCATGTTCGGTCGCTCCAATTCCCTGAGCATCAACACCGGCGCAGCCAACTCTCCCTTGTTAGTATCTTCTTCTACTCTTCCTTCTACTCCCACATCTGCTCCCCGGAATCCCCCAAGGTCAAGGCCTTCTTTGATCGGCCAGAGCATCTACACCCACCAATCTACATCGGCTGGTCCGTCCAAATTACGCAACGAATGGAAAGACGACACTCCCTCGACATCTAAGCCGGACGATTATCGCAAACGCCCTCCGCATCCTGGCGACAGTACCAACATTCGACGCGATGCCAATGCTTCTGAGGCGCCCTGGCTCGATCCCAAATGGAAGCCACCTGCTGGACCAAGTGTGGCGACAGCTGGGGTCAATTCCACTCCCAGTAACAATAATGTCGCGCCACCTGCTCCTGCTCCTCAGTCATCTTTCGGTTTTGCGTCAAATCCAGCAAATCCGTCTGCGCCCCAGGGTTCTTCCAATTCTGCTTCAAATCCAGCAACTTCGTCTGTGCCCCAGGGATCTTTCAGCTTCACTCCGGCTCCGGCACCTTCTCCTGCTCCTCCGGTGCCGCTGCACTCCAAACCGGCGTCGCAGTCTCCTCCACCAGAACCAGAAGGCCCCGCGAGAAAGCGTACTGGGGGACCCAAGCGCAGCGCGCGCAACGCAACTGCAAACGACGCTCCTTGGATGGATCCGAACTGGACGCCTCCCGCTGCACCAAAGATGCCGACACGCGAGGAAACGGGACCTACTATGGCCGACAAAGGATGGACCATCGCTGACCCTAACAACCCTTTTATACGACCTGATTTGCAGGGACCTGGTCCAAGAAAAATGCTAACACCACGAAGTGGATCACAGCAGCAAGCGGGCGGCTCACAGCCGCAGCAAGGGGGTAGCCTTTTCGGCAATAACAACAACAACGCCACCACTACCGCCCAAACTACTCAACCTCAAGCTGGCGGCAGTTTGTTCGGCGGAAGTCTATTTGGTGGCAACCAGCAGACCCAGAACCAACAGACTACTCAGCAACCTTCGACCGGCGGCCTTTTCGGTAACACCCAACAAGCTCAGAACCAACAAGAACAAAAGCCCGCAAGCGGCGGTCTTTTCGGCGGAGCCCAGACGACCCAGACTCAACCAGCAGCTGGCGGCAGCCTCTTCGGCGGCATGCAGTCTACCAACAATCCAGCCGGCTCACTGTTCGGCAACACTACCACTCAGAAGCCCTCCGGCGGCTTGTTCGGCAACAGCACAGCCCAGCAGCCGGCATCTGGAGGTGGCTCCTTGTTCGGTGGCCTGAACCAGTCGCAAAACCAGCAGCAACAGCAGCAGCCGCAGCAGGCTACACAGACATCACTCTTGGGCGCATCTCGCTACCATCAATCCCAATACCAGCCGTTCGTCACCGGCAGACTCACTATGGGTCAAGGACAAGGCGGCGCACCACAGCCTACTGCTACACCCGCCACCAAGCTCGACTGGTCAAACGTCCGCAACACCACCCGCTTCAACGATCTGACCGACGAAGCAAAGCAGGACATCGAAAAGATCGACAAGTTGATCTCTGAGCAAGAACAGTTCTGCAAGCAGATCGAGGCCTTCCTCCCAAACCACGGCAGCAAGCTAGAGACTCTCGGACCTGACGTCGACCTGATCACAGAGAAGCTCGAAGAGGTCGATCGCAGCCTCGCTATTGACGCCCAGGGTGTTCAGCAAGACAAGGACATCACCGAGAAGGACGAGATCGACATCGCGCGCTGCATCCGCATTGTTGACAACTTGCGCATGCCTTCGCAGTACGTCTACCACCCGGCCGCCAACAGCGGACGTCAGCCGCAACCACCAGCCTGGGACGAGACCTACGACGTGGACCTCGTTGGCAACTACTTCCAGCCTCTTATCCAAGACATGGCCAGGCTGCTCGCCACCTACTCAGGCAACATGTCAGAAATTGAGAACCACATGGGCACCATTGAGCAGTCTGCGGTGGCTCAAGCACAGCAGCTCGGCGCACAGCGATCTGGCCTCGGTGGTCAGCGCGACGTCGGTGCTGACAGCGTGAGACAGCTTGCCGACACCCTCAGAGGATTCGAGGCTAGTATCCTCGCCGCTGCGGGCAAGGTTGGCTCTTGTCGTAAGGGCGTCAACGAGCTCCTCTTGGGCAAAGTTGGCGGTTCTCAGGCTTCGCGCAGGGGTTGGTAAATATGTGAGGCGGGAGCTTTAAGCTTGCAGAAGTGAGGTTTCATTATATTCACTTTGAGAACTGAGAAATGCGTCTTTGAGTGGTGTTTTGGCTAGCGGTGTACCAGCTGGATGGAACACGAATGCGCAAGAGCTGGCGCTTTGTACAATACAAAATGTTGATTAGGCCAGCGAAGATACCTTGGGCTTGACGGACAGATGATCCAATAACCCAAACCAAGAATGAACAAACATTAGTTCTTTGCTACCAAATGTCTTTTGCCGAACGATGTGCTATGAAATCATGAGGTTCTATCAGGCGATCGTTTACTCTACGGGTCCCCTTTCAGATACATGCGAAAGCGTGCACATCAAACATGTATAGATGCACCTTCAATGCTGTTATAGTGTAGGTAGGGTTAGTGTATGTCGATGATGTTTTCGCCTTTTTTGGAGCTGTGGTATCTTTTTCGATGTCTGTCGACTTTTTGAATTGTTCATGAGCTACGCGGTTTACATCAAATCATGACACGTTGTGTGAAGATCTTTGTTGGGGCATTTGTGCAGAAGGTACGCAATAACATAACGGCTGGCTTGTCGTGGATCGACGAATGTCAATGAAGTCAAGAGATAATTGCGTGTACTCAACCCGATTCTTATGATTGTTTATACCTCAACAATGAGGTGATCGTTCTGACGCATGCAATACATGGCAGAGCCGTAAAAAAATGTATGTATCAATTGTTCCTGGTTATCTTGACGAATCCGATGTCGGTTGATAGCTCGGCCTGCATGATGCGCTCGGTGAACATGGACTTTATGCGGGCAAAGCACCCAATGGCCGCAACCACCTCTCTCCCTTTGACTGTTTACAACATCTACATGTAACCCATCCGCTCCACCACAATACCCCATAAACAATGGACGCCTCCACCTCCCGTCCAGCGCTGGTCGAGTCACCATATCTCCGCTCCCTCCTCGTACGCCCTCCATAACCACAAAAAAAGCTCCACCAGAGCATAATACACATTCTCTCAACATCCAAGAACCCCCCACCTAACAACCCCAGGCAGGCGCCCTAGCCGGCACAACAGTCGACACCTCGCTCTTCCCCCTCGACACCCTCAAAACCCGCCTCCAATCCTCCACCGGCTTCTGGGCCTCGGGCGGCTTCCGCGGAATCTACAATGGCATCGGCAGCGCGGTCGTGGGCTCCGCGCCGGGCGCTGCCCTGTTCTTCGTCACCTACGAGAGCGTGAAGAAGCAGTTCGACGACAACTCCGGCAAGACGTCTGCGGGCGCACACATGTTAGCCGCAACGCTGGGCGAAATCGCGGCGTGCGCGGTGCGCGTGCCGACGGAAGTCGTCAAGCAGCGCGCGCAAGCGAAGCAGCACCCTTCGTCGCGGGCGGCGCTGGTTTCGATCCTGGCGCAGCGCAAGAGCCACGGCGTCGCGAGGATGTGGGCGGAGCTGTACCGGGGCTGGGGCGTGACGGTGATGCGCGAGGTACCTTTCACGGTGATCCAGTTCCCGCTGTGGGAGAAGATGAAGAGCTGGTCGCTGGACAGGAGGTTAGGGAAAGGGGTTGGGAAGGCTAGCGATGTTACGGCTGCGGAGAGCGCGGTGTTTGGCAGTTTGAGTGGGGGTGTTGCGGCGGCGTTGACGACGCCGTTGGATGTGTTGAAGACGAGGTTGATGCTTGCGCAGAAGAGGGAGAGTGCGGCGAGCATTACGAGCAGGATATGGAGGGAGGAGGGCCCGAAGGCGTTCTTTAGTGGACTGGGACCGAGAACGATGTGGATCAGCATTGGGGGCGCAGTGTTCCTGGGAAGTTACCAGTGGGCATCAAACGTGTTGGGAGGATTCTCATGATCACACGGGTACACATAATCGTCAAACAAAGGGGACTGCATTGGGGCTTGGGATAGAACAGGAGCATATCTGGCGGAAGAAGAACAGCCTGACAAATGCAAGGAGGCTGCATTGTATACAACAATCCTGTACGAATAAGAAAAGAGCCTTGTATCCCGAATGACTTGAGTGATGTTACACCCAGACACAATCAATCGCCAGGCGCAGTGGCCACCAAACGCCTAAACTCCACGCGATGTAGAACGACCTAGAAGGCAGTTCGTTCCAGTCAAAGCCTCCTCTTCAATGCAAATGCAAGGCCTTCTTGGTATTCTCGTAAACAACGTACGTCTGCAGATCGAAAATTAGCAAAGATTCAGTATCCATCATCATTGACGAACGACAACTTACGATCGAAACCGCCGGCACGACCTTCAACAAGTTCGGCGTCAAACCCTTGAACAGGCCGCGCCAACCCTCGTGCTTCAAAGTCTGCCTCGTAACATCCATGATGCCGGTGTAGGTCCTGGGGTGGCCAGCAGTACCCTGACTCTGCAGTCTCGTCCGCAGCAAGTTCAAAGGGTAGACGATACTCGCACCAAAAGCGCCACTGAAGCCACCCATAAGCGCAAGCGTGAAATTACCAGGGAGCGCATCCTCATCCTCCTTGACGCCGAGCTTTTTGGCGTTCCTCGCGATCATTTTCTTCTTCAGCGTCTCGAACATGAATAGATCGACAGCAGCGTAAGGGAACATGCCCATCAGACCCATGGGGAGTCCGCGGTAGAAGGAGGCGATTCCGTTGCGCGCCCACATTTTTTGTGCTGTGTGCCAGATGAGCTTGTTGCCGCGCTCGCCGCCGACGACGGTCTCGCATTGCATGCGGAATTTGAGTGTGTCCAGGGGATAGACGACGGCTTGGCTCATCATGCCGGCCATACCACCTGCGATGAATTGTGAAGGTGCTGAGATGTTCCTGGTGTCGCTGTGACCTTCAAATCTGGCAACTGCGCGTTTTGAAGCCTGTGAAGTGTGAGTGAAGTGTAACGTTTGTAAATCTCCGCGAATGGGCTGACAAACCTCGTAAGAGCCGAATTTGACGGCAGATTCCGGCATGACCTTGACGACGTTGATACCATTGCCTGTGATGATTGTCAATACTAGCAAAACTCGACCAAAGCAAGGAGTACTCACCCGCAAACAAACTCCTAATGCCACCTGCAGCCCACAGATCTTTGCAAGCGTTCACCAAGGTCCTCATGCCTTGTCTGCCAGCTTTTATCGGAGCACCACTCTTCGCAGCCTGGACTGCTTCATTACTGTTCGTCGTCTGTGCGATCAAGTATACTTTCAATCGATCCAGCGGTGCGGTAACTGTGCGCGACGTAATGCCACTAACTCCACCCGCGATAAAGTAGCCTACATCGGGCACAAGATCCGTCAGTTTGAGCTTCCGTCGCGCTGGCTTG
>Ga0265797_10003325_pt1 | contig 25840 bp, 26 predicted proteins | sample P2T30metagenome_FD_192433 | JGI IMG/M metagenome (GOLD analysis project Ga0265797, IMG submission 192433) | Plant litter microbial communities from East Loma Ridge, Irvine, California - P2 T30 | ecosystem: Environmental > Terrestrial > Plant litter > Unclassified | place: USA: California... | reverse complement strand
GATCAAGCAGCAGAACCGCAACCGCCTGCTGTGGCTGGACCCGACCGTGGACGGCATGAAGACCGGCCACACCGAAGCCTCGGGCTTCTCGATGATCGCATCAAGCCACCGTCCGAACGGCCCGGCCGGCGAACGCCGCCTGATCTCGGTGCTGTCCGGCGCCACCTCGGACGGCAACCGCACCGCCGAAAGCCAGAAGCTGCTGAACTGGGGCTTCCAGAACTTCGACACCGTCAAGCTGTATTCGAAAGGCCAGCCGATCCTGGTCCCGGAAATCTGGAAGGGCTCGAAGTCGAACGTCAAGATCGGCTTCCCGAACGACGTGCTGGTGACCGTGCCGAAGGGCGTGGCCCAGAAGATGAAGCCGGTCCTGGAGCGCAAGGACCCGCTGGTCGCGCCGCTGGCCCTGAACAGCCGCGTCGGCACCCTCAAGATGATGGTCGACGGGAAGCCGCTGCTGGCGCTGCCGGTGGTGGCGCTGGAAGAAGTGCAGGAAGCGTCGATCTTCGGGCGCGCGTGGGACTCGATGCGCTTGTGGATGAAGTAATCCAAGCCTAAGCCCGTAAAGTACCAACGTCATTTGTAGTACCGTCATTCCCGGCATTGCCGGAAATGACTTCCCGCGCAAGCGGGAATGACGTTTTTGGACAGGTCGCTTAGCTATAATGAAGCAATCTGCACACTTGAAAGATCTTCAATGGCCCCCGCCCTGCCCCGCGACCTGTCCTGCCCCCGCGTCACCACCCGCCCCGGCGGCCTCGAACTGTCCCGCATCGTCGCCGGCATGTGGCGCATGGTCGAGTGGAACATGACGGTCGAGCAGCGCGTGGCCCTGATCGAGCAGTGTATCGCGATGGGCGTGACCTCCTTCGACCACGCCGACATCTACGGCAACTACGGCGTCGAAGGCCTGTTCGGCGAGGCGCTGCGCGCGCAACCTTCGCTGCGCGAGCGCATCGAACTGGTGAGCAAGTGCGGCATCAAGCTCATTTCCAATAAGCGCCCGCAGCACGGCATCCAGCACTACGACACCACGGCCGCCCACATCGTGGCATCGGCCGAGGAATCGCTGCGCCAGCTGCACACCGACCGCCTCGACCTGCTGCTGATCCACCGCCCGGACCCGCTGATGGACTTCGACGAGGTCGCCGAAGCCTTCACCCGCCTGAAGCAGGCCGGCAAGGTGCTGCACTTCGGCGTGTCGAACTTAAGCCGCCACCAGTTCGAGGTGCTGAACCGCCGCATCGAGCTGGCCACCAACCAGGTCGAGTTCTCGCCGCTGCACGTGGCGCCGATGTTCGACGAGACCTTCGACGGCCTGCAGGACTTGCAAGTGGCGCCGATGATCTGGTCGCCGCTGGGCGGCGGCCGCCTGTTCAGCGCCAACGACGCCAACACCGAGAACCTGCGCCTGGTGATCAAGCAGATCGCCGACCGCCTGCAGCAACCCTTCGCCAGCGTGGTGTTCGCCTGGATCATGCAGCTGCCGTCCAGGCCGATCCCGCTGACCGGATCCGGCCGCATCGAAGCGATCGGCGTGGCGGTGGTCGGTAGCACCTTCCAGCTGCCGCGCAGCGACTGGTTCGCCATCCTGCGCGCGGCGCGCGGGCACGAAGTGGCATAAGGAGGCCGCCCGCCATGGCCGAGCCGCTGAAAATCGTCGAAGGGCGCGCGCTCAGCGCCCAGCAGAAGAAGGACCTGCTCAACCGCCTGGCGCGGGTGGAGGGCCAGCTGCGCGGCATCCAGAAGCTGGTCGCGCTGGCCGACGCGCCGTCCGACTGCGACGCGGTGGCCCAGCAGATGGCGGCCGCGCGCAAGGCGCTGGACCGCTCCTTCGTGCAGCTGCTCACGGCCAGCATCGTCACCCACACCGGCAATGCCGCCGATATCGACGAGGCAAAGCAAAGCGCCGCCCATCTGGCGGCGCTGTTCGACAAGTTCGCGTGAATTACTCCACGGCGGCGTCGTCATAGACGCGCGGCGGCGCGATCCCCTTCCAGCCGCCCTGCCAGGCGATGTTCAGCAGCAGCGTCGCACTGATGTAGAAGACGAAGAACAAGGCAAAGAAGCGCGTCTGCAGCAGCGCCAGCAGGACCACGCACACACCCAACCCCACGAACACCGCCTTCGATTTCGGCTGCTTCGAGCTCGGGAAGCGCACCGTCGACACCATCAGCGCGCCGACCGCGATCATCAGGACCATCACCATGAAGGCCTGGAACAGGCTGTCCACCGGGTCCGGCCAGGCGACCACCACCGAGGCCACGCAGGCCGCGCCGGCAGTGATCGGCATGCCGACGAAGTAGCGCGGATCGGTCTTGCCGACCATGACGTTGAAGCGTGCCAGCCGCAGCGCGCCGCAGGCGACGAACACGAAACAGGCCAGGCCGCCCATGCGCACCAGGGTCGGATGCGCGGCGCTCATCTGCGCGAAGCCGTAGCAGTACAGCAGCAGGCCGGGTGCGCAGCCGAAGTTCATCACGTCGGCGATGGAGTCCAGCTGCACGCCGAAGGCCGACTGGGTGTTGGTGGCGCGCGCCACGAAACCGTCGAGCGCATCGAACACGCCGGCCAGCACCAGCAGGATGGCGGCCAGGCGGTAATCCGCGGGGTCGCCCACCGGCGCGTTGTCAACCGAGATCACGATGCTGCCGAAACCGCAGGCGATCGACAGCAGGGTCACGAAACTGGGCAGGGCGAATTTGGCGCGCGCGAGGCGCTGCTGGGAGCTGGGCTTCAAATCGTTGGCTCGAAGGTGCAAGGAATGGCCTATTTTACATGGGGCGGCTCGGGCGTCACCGATCCGTGTTTTCGCCTAGAATGAGAGCTCACTTTGCCCGGGGACCGGCGAACATCAGGAGCATGACAAGATGAGCAAACTTCATCGTACAAAAACCATCATCGCCGGCTGCATCGCCGCGTGGGCGCTGGTCGCCTGCGGCGGTGGCGGCAGCAGCAACAGCGGCAATGTCGGTACGGGCAACAACACCGGCACGCCTGTGGGCACCGGCACCGGCAATGGCAGCGGGACCGGAAACGGCAGCGGCACCGGCAGTTCGGGCGGGTTCTCGGGGCAGGACGCCTCGGCGCCGGCGCTGACCAACAACATCGCCACCGACGGCCGCAACTGGCTGAACTACCGCCGCACCCAGGTCGGCATGGCGGCGCTGACCCAGAACAGCATCATCGACAAGGCGGCCCAGGGCCACTCGGACTACCAGCGCATCAACAACACGATCACGCACGTGCAGACCAGCGGCAAGCAGGGCTTCACCGGTGCCACGCTGGAAGACCGCCTGAAGAACGCGGGCTACGTGTTCAGCGGCTCGAACGCGATCGGCGAGGTGATCTCGGCCACCAGCAACCAGAACGGCTTCTACATGGCCGAAGAGCTGATCACGGCGATCTACCACCGCTTCGTGATCTTCGAACCCGTGTTCCGCGAAATCGGCACCGGCGCGGGCGCGACGTCGTCGGGCTACGCCTATTTCACCGCCAATTTCGTCACCAACAACGGCTTCGGCACCGGCCTGGCGGGCAATACGCTCGCGGTCTGGCCGATCGGCGGACAGACCGGCGTACCGGTTAACTTCTACAGCGATAACGAGGAGCCGGACCCGGTGCCGGACGTGAATATCGTCGGCTACCCGGTCAGCGTGCACGTCAACCTGACGCAAACGCTCACCGTCCAGAGCTTCACGATCCGCGCGCGCAACGGCTCGGCCAACCTGCAGACCCGCCTGCTGGTGAAGGGCCAGGACGCGAACACCACCAGTTCCTCGGTGGCCGCGATCGTGCCCCTTTCGCCGCTGGCCGCCGCGACCACCTACGACGTCTCCTTCATCGGGGCGATCGACGGCACCGCGGTGAGCAAGACCTGGTCGTTCACGACCAAGTGAGCCAGCACGACGCCGATCCCGCGCCGGCGCACCCGCGGGAGCGCGAGCGCCCCGCCGTCAACCACGCCGGCGGCATCGCGCGCCTGATGGGCGACGGCGCGCTGTTCGCGCGCGTGCTCGGGCGGTTTCGCAACGAGTACCGCCAGACCGCGGCCGGGATCCGCGGCGCACTGGCGGGCGGCGACACGCCGCTGGCGCTGCGCCTGGTCCACACGCTGAAGGGCGCCGCCGGGATGATCGAGGCGGTGCCGCTCAGGCAGGAGGCGCAGGTGCTGGAACAGATCCTGCGCGGCGCCGATGGGGATGCGTGGCAGCACCTGGCGCGGCTGGAACAGGCGCTCGACCGCGTGCTGCTGGAACTCGCCGTGGCGGCCGCCACGACGGCGGCTGCATCCGGCACGCCGGGCAATCGAACGCCGGCAGAATCGGGCAAGGGCGCCGGCCAGGACACCGCCATGCGCCTGGCCGCGCTGCTCGACGAGGGCAATGGCGAAGCCGTCGACCTGGTGCGCGAGGCCGCGGCGGCGTTGACGGCGCAACTGGGAGAACAGCGCTACCGCCGGCTCGCGGACGCCATCGAGGCCTTCGACTTCGACGGCGCGCTGGCCTTGCTGAAAGCCTGGGCCCAGGCGCAGGCCCGAAGCTGAGCGTTCAGCGGGTGTATTCCGCTTCTTCGTCGAAGGCGTCGGCGCAGGGCTTGCCGCAGAAGCGGCGCACGCTGTCGAGCGGCTTTTCGCAATACCAGCACGAGCCTTTCGGCGGCAGGCTTTGGCGAGTCGGGACCGAAACCGCGCCCAGCGCGCTTTTTTCGGGAAGACTTTCCTGTATCGTTTCCAAGGTTACCCCCTTACCGGCAACACGTCAGTAACGCAGAGATTACTTCAGTGGAACACCATGTGCATGAGAAAGCGCAAGCGCCGCTTGTGCATTGCGTGCTGCCGGGCCTTCGAGACCATTTCAGTGTGCGCCGATTGCGTTACCTGTGCAACGGCATGCCCACTGCGTCTGGAAGAAACAACAGTCACGGTGCTCCCCGAAAGGATCGGGGCCAACCGATGCCGGACCATCCAACTGCCGCAAATAATAGCAGCATTGATAAGGCCCTCGCTGGGCCATTCAATCGTGCGCATGACGCGTATCGGATTTGCGACGACGGCGTTCAGCGCACCGGTTCCAGGGTCACCGACAGGGCGCCGGGCACCGTCTCGAGCCGGATCGGGATGAACTGGACGCCCGCGTAGCGCAGGTCGTCGGGGTGGAAGGTGTAGACCGCCATGTCGCGCACCAGCTGGTTCACGAGCAGGTCGGCGGCACGGCCCAGGTCGCGCGAGCGGCCGGCATCCATGCCGTTCACATCGAAGCGGTCGACGTGGGTCTCGGTCAGGAACACGGCACTGCGCGCCGGGTCCAGCACCAGGCGCCCGGACAGCGCCATGGTGCCGTCCCAGGACTTATTCAGGAAAGGCGGCGCGACCGACACGTCGAGCGTCAGGCCGACGCGATCCTGCTCGGCCAGGATCGCCAGCCGCGGGCGGGTCAGCTGCACGTCGAACAGCTCGAGGAGGCGGTTGCGCAGCGGGAAGCGGCGCTCCAGGCCGGCCTGCAGCTTCGCCTGGCTCAACTCGACACGGCGCGGTCCGATGACGCTCGCGCAGGATGCCAGCAGCGCGCCGCCCGCCAGTGCGAATGCCATGCGGCCGAAGCCGCGCCGCGTGATCCCTGCCTCGTTCATCTGCCCCTCCGCTGTCATGGATGGGCAAAGGGTATCACAGCATCATGCCGCCCGAGACTTCGATGCGCTGACCCGTGACCCAGCCATTGCCCTCGGCCAGCAGCGCCGCCGCCGCCGCGCCGATATCGTCCGGCAGGCCGGCGCGCCCCAGGGCCGTCATCGACGCCACCATGCGGTTCACGTCCGGGTTGTCGCGCACCATGCCGCCGCTGAAGTCGGTCTCGACGGCGCCCGGCGCCAGCACATTGACCGTGATGCCGCGCGCTGCCAGTTCGCGCGCCTGGTAGCGCGTCAGCACTTCGACCGCGCCCTTGGCCGCCCCGTACACGCCGGATCCCGGCAGCGAGACCCGCGCCAGGCCGCTCGAGACGTTCAGGATGCGCCCGCCGTCCGCCAGCAGCGGCGCCAGCGCCTGCGTCAGGAACACCACCGCCTTGAAGTGCACGGCGACGATGCCGTCGAACTGCGCCTCGGTGACTTCCATCAGCGGCACGTGCAGGCTGGTGCCGGCATTGTTGACGAGGATGTCGAAGCGCTCGCGCTGCCAGCCGGCCAGCACGATGCGGACCTGATCGGCAAAAGCGGGAAAGCCTGCGCTGCCGGCCACGTCGAGGCGCAGCGCGCTGGCGCGCCGGCCCAGTGCTTCGATCTGGGCGACGACGTCGCGCGCCGCCGCCTCGTCCTGGTTCCAGGTGAGGATGATGTCGGTGCCGGCGCGCGCCAGGTGCAGGGCCATGCTGCGTCCGAGGCCGCGGCTGCCGCCGGTGATGAGTGCGATGCGTTGGGTCATGGTGGGCTCCTTGAAAAATGAGCGTCCAGTATATTTTTCGCTTCAGCGCGCATAAACTAGTCAAACCTGCATGAACCTTGCAGGAATTACGCATAATCAGGCGACCATGAACGATCTCGACACCATCCGCATTTTCCTGAAGGTCGCCGACCTGGAAAGCTTCAGCGGCGCCGCGCGCCAGCTCGGGCTGCCGAACGCCACCGTCTCGGCGGCCGTGCGCCAGCTCGAGCAGGCACTCGGGACGCGCCTGCTGCAGCGGACCACGCGCCGCGTCCATCTGACGCAGGAAGGCGAAGCCTTCCGCGCGCGCAGCGGCGGCGTGCTGGAAGACTACGACGCACTGCGCACGATGTTCAACGGCGGCGCCGACGTGTTGAGCGGCCGCCTGCGCATCGACATGTCGGTGGGGAGCGCGATCAAGCTGGTGGTGCCGCGCCTTGGCGAATTCATGGCCATCCATCCGCAGCTGCTGGTCGATCTCGGCACCGCCGACCGCCGCGTCGACGTGATCCGCGAAGGCTACGACTGCGTGCTGCGCGCCGGGGTGCTGGAAGATTCCTCGCTGGTGGCGCGGCCGCTGGGCCGCTACCGCGTGGTCAACTGCGCCAGCCCGGCCTACCTGCACGCCTACGGCACGCCGCGCACGCTGGAGGCGTTGACAGGACATCGCGTGGTCCACTACGACCCGCAACTGGGCGGCAGCGCGGCGAGCTGGGAATGGTTCGACGGCGCGCAGACGCGGTATGCCCCGGTCGGCGCATCGCTCACCGTGAACGGCACCGCGGCCTATGAAGCGGCCTGCGTGGCCGGGCTGGGCATGGTGCAGCTGCCCGAACCCGGGGTGCGCGACCGCCTGCGGGACGGTTCCCTGGTCGAGGTACTGCCGCGGTTCCGGCCGGCGCCGATGCCGGTGTCCTTCGTCTACCCGTCGCGGCGCCATGTGCCGGCGCGTACGCTGGCCTTCATGGACTGGGCGCAGGCGCTGCTGGCGCCCAGCCTGGAACCCATCTGACGGGGCAGCTTATTTCCCGATACAGAACCGGCTGAAGATCACCCCCAGCAAATCATCCGGCGTGAACTGCCCGGTAATGCTGGACAGCTGGTCCTGCGCCAGCCGCAGCTCTTCCGCGAACAGGTCGAGCGACTGGTCATCCTGGGCCGCATGCTCGGCGGCCAGGTGCAAATGCTCGCGCGCCGCGCGCAGCGCGATCAGGTGGCGTTCGCGCGCCAGGTAGAGCGATTCGCCGGTCTGCTGCCAGCCGGCGATGCGCAGCAGTTCCGCGCGCAGCAGGTCGATGCCGATCTTCTCGTGCGCCGACAGGTAGATGTGCACCGCATCCGGCCCGGCGTCGACCGAGGGCTTGTGCCCCGACAGGTCGATCTTGTTCCAGATGCGCACCACCGGCACCTCGGGCGGAAAGGCGGCGACGATGTCCTCGTCGGCCTTGGCCGGCCCCAGGCTGGCGTCGAGCAGGTGCAGGATCACATCAGCCTTGCCGACTTCGCCCCAGGTACGCTCGATGCCGATACGCTCGACCACGTCGATGCCCTCGTCCAGCGCGCGGATGCCGGCGGTATCGACGATGTTCAGCGGGATGCCTTCGACCTGGATGGTTTCCGTGACCTTGTCGCGGGTGGTGCCGGCGATCGGCGTGACGATGGCGACGTCGGACCCGGCCAGCGCGTTCAAGAGCGAGGATTTGCCCACGTTCGGCTGGCCGACCAGCACCACGTTCAAGCCTTCGCGCAACAGCGCGCCCTGCGCCGCCTGGCGGAACACCGCTTCCAGCGCGTCGACGATGCCTTTCAATTGACCGCGCGCGTTCGATTTTTCCAGGAAGTCGATCTCCTCTTCCGGGAAGTCGAGCGTGGCCTCGACCAGCATGCGCAAATTGATGGTCTGGTCGACCAGCGCGTGCACGACGTTCGAGAAGGCGCCGGACAGCGATTGTGAAGCCGACTTGGCGGCCGCTTCGGTGGAAGCGTCGATCAGGTCGGCCACGGCCTCGGCCTGGGCCAGGTCGAGCTTGTCGTTCAGGAAGGCGCGGCGCGTGAACTCGCCCGGCTCCGCCAGGCGCAGGCCGGAGCCGGCGCCCGCTTCCAGCACGCGCGCCAGCAGCATGCGCAGCACCACCGGGCCGCCGTGGCCCTGCAGTTCCAGCACGTCTTCGCCGGTGTAGGAATGCGGACCCTTGAAGTACAGGGCCAGGCCTTCGTCGATGACGCTGCCGGCGGCGTCCTTGAACGGCAGGTAGGTCGCGTGGCGCGGGGCCAGCTTCACGCCCGGGAACAGGGCGTCGACCAGCGGCGCCAGCGACTTGCCGGACGCGCGCACGACGCCGATGCCGCCGCGCCCCGGGGCGGTGGCGATGGCGGCGATGGGGGAGGTATCGAGTTTCATAAAGGGGATTGTACTCACCGCGTATAAAAAAAGCCCGTGCAAGCACGGGCTTCTCGTCAAGACAGGACCGGCCGCTTACTTCGCCGGCGCGATCTTCTTGGTGATCACATATTGCTGCGCCATCGAGATCAGGTTGTTCACCACCCAGTACAGCACCAGGCCGGACGGGAAGAAGATGAAGATCACGGAGAAGGCCAGCGGCATGAACATCATCATCTTGGCCTGCACCGGATCGGCCGGCTGCGGGTTCAGGCGCGTGGTCACGAACATCGAGATCGCGTACAGGATCGGCAGGATGTAGAACGGATCGTTCACGGTCAGGTCGGGCACCCACAGCCAGGACGCGCCGCGCATCTCGACCGCGGCCTGCAGCACCCAGTACAGGGCCAGGAACACCGGCATCTGGACCAGGATCGGCAGGCAGCCGCCCAGCGGGTTGATCTTCTCGGACTTGTACAGCTCCATGGTGGCCTGCTGCATCTTGACCGGGTCGTTCTTGAAGCGCTCGCGGATCGCCTGCATCTTCGGCGTCACGGTCTTCATCTTGGCCATGCTGCGGTAGCCGGCCGCGGACAGCGGGAAGAACAGCAGCTTGATCAGGATGGTGAAGGCGACGATGGTCCAGCCCCAGTTGCCGATCAGGGAGTGCAGCCAGTTCATGGTGGCGAAGATCGGCTTGGCGATGATCGCGGCCCAGGCGTAGTCGCGCACCAAGTCCAGGCCCGGGGTCACGGCTTCCAGCAGTTTCTCTTCCTGCGGACCCGAGTACAGGCGGCTCTCGTTCGACACGGTCTGGCCAGGCTGCAGGGTGCCCAGCGGCAGGATGGTGCTGATCGAGAACAGGTTGTTGCCCAGGCTCTTGGTTTCGATAGTGCGCTGCAGCTTCTCCGGCGGGACGAAGGCCGAGACGAAAAAGTGCTGCGAGATCGCGATCCAGCCGTCGGTGGCGGTCTTGGCGTGGTCGGCGCTGCCCTTGGCGATCTTGTCGAAGGTCAGCTTCTCGTAGTGGTTCTGCGAGGTCCACATGGTCGGACCGGTGTAGCTGCTGTTGAAGAAGTTGTCGCCTTCCGGCTTGCTGCCGTCGTGCTGCAGCTGCAGGTACAGCGACGGCATCACCGCGCCGGCGCCGATGTTGGCGACGTCGTGGCGCACGCCGATGACGTAGTCGCCGCGCTTGAAGGTGAAGGTCTTGGTCAGGCGCACGCCACCCTGCTCGGCCTGCAGCACCAGCTGTACCTGGCCGTTGCCGTCCACGGTCGGACCGGACACCACGCTGAACGGGGTGTTATGGTTCGGCATCAGGCCGGCCGGGCTGTTGCCGGTCAGGCCGGTCTGGCCCAGGTAGGTGCGGCCCTTGACCGGGTCGACGTTGAACAGCAGCTGGTTCCGGGTCGGATCGACCTTGTCGCGGTACTTCAGCAGTTCCAGGCGGCGGATCACGCCGCCGGCGGTGTCGATGTCGGCCTTGAACAGGTCGGTCGTGACCGTGACGATCTTGGTCTGGATCGGTGCGGGCGCGTTGCCGGGGACGCCGGCGGTGGTGGTGGCGGCGTTCGGCAGATCGTTGACCTTGGGCTGCGCCGCCGGTGCGGTCGCGACCTTGGCCGGCGGCGCAGCCGAGAACATCGACTGCTTGCCGTTGGCGACCATCCAGTCGTTCCACAGGAAGATCAGGGATACGGCGAACACGATCCACAAAATGGTACGTTTATTGAATTCCATTGAGGTCTTAGTCAGGAGTGCTTGCAGCCGCAAGCGGTTGGTGATGAATGCGCGTGCCCGTGGGGCGGTACCGGATCGACGCCGCCCTCGTGCCACGGATGGCAGCGGGACAGCCGGCGCAGGGCCAGCCAGCCGCCGCGGAGGGTGCCATGCACCTGCAGCGCTTCAATTGCGTAATGGGAGCAGCTCGGATAGAAACGGCAGTTCTGTCCGAGCATCGGAGACACCAGTAACTGGTAACCGCGCAACAGCCAGACGAACAGCCGGTTCATGATAGCGTGGGCCCCGACCCCGGGGGCGTCACATTGGCTGCCTGCGTGGCCGCGGGTGCGGCGGCAGGCCCAGGCTTGCGCGGCCGCGGCGCCTGCGACGCGAACAGCTTCGCCAGCTCGGCGTGCAGCAGCGTCTTGAGCGCCGTATTGGTGGCCGGACCGGCCTTGGTATTCACCGGGCGCGCCAGGCGCACGATGCAATCGATGCCGGGCAGCGTCGCGGTACGGAACAGTTCGCGCGTGATGCGCTTGATCGTGTTGCGCGTGACCGCGCGCGGCGCAAAACGTTTGGCCGCGACGACGCCCAGCCGCGCATGCGGCAGGGCATTCGGCCGGGTGTAGAGCACGAAATGCGCGGTTTTTTGAGCCGGGCGCAAACGAAAAACGGATGAAAACTCATCCGTTTTTACGATACGCCGAACGCGCGCGAAGTCGTGCGAACCTTCGCCTGTCATGGCTGACCGCAGCGCGATTCGAAGGGCAAGCTTGGCTTAGACAGCCAGGCGCTTGCGGCCCTTGGCGCGGCGTGCGTTCAGGACCAGACGGCCACCACGGGTAGCCATACGTGCGCGGAAGCCGTGCGTGCGCTTGCGACGGACGACGGAAGGTTGGTAAGTACGTTTCATGGTGGTCTCGCTTAGAGCAAATTAATATGCAAAATCGGAGCCGCGTTCTTCTTGTGAACCGGCGGTAGCCAATGACATTTCGCAGTTGTTAAGCCAGCGTCACGCCACAGCAAAGCTTGTTCGCCTGTGTGCCAAGTGTCCAATGGACAATGTGTACGGGCGGGGAACCCTGAATTAGACAGCATTTCCAGTCCAGCTGTCAAGGAAGCTGTTGTTCCCAGGCCCGGCTCGCCAGCCGCGCAAACGGTTGCGCGTTTGCCCCGGCCTGTTGAGATTTCAGTGGAAAAAACCTGACTCGCCTGTGGATAACTTCCGAGAACACAGGTAAAATAGAGTGTTACGCTTACTTTAGTCGATGTATGGAAAACTTCTGGCAGTCCTGTTCCACGCAGTTGGAACTCGAGCTGACGCCGCAGCAATATACCGCGTGGATCAAACCGCTGGTCGCCCTTGATTACGAGGACGGCAAGCTGCGGGTTGCCGCGCCCAATCGTTTCAAGCTCGACTGGGTCAAGACACAATTCGCCAACCGCATCACCGAACTGGCCTGCCAGTACTGGGAGCGCCCGGTCGAGGTGCAGTTCGTGCTCGATCCGAAGAACAGCGCGCAAAAGAAATCGCCCGCCAGCCCGGCCCCTGCCCCGTCCGCGCCCAGCGGCAACGGTTCGTACGGCGCGGTCGGCGTCAATGCCGCGGCCGACACGACCATCCCGGCGCAGCCGGTGGTCACGCCGGACAACGTCATCGCCAACAACCCGCGCCGCGAACAGAGCCGCGTCAATCCTGACCTGACGTTCGAGAACTTCGTGACCGGTAAGGCCAACCAGCTGGCGCGCGCCGCCGCGATCCAAGTCGCCAACAACCCGGGCATCTCGTACAACCCGCTGTTCTTCTACGGCGGCGTCGGCCTCGGTAAGACCCACCTGATCCACGCGATCGGCAACCAGGTCATGGCCGACCAGCCGGGCGCGCGCATCCGCTACATCCACGCCGAGCAGTACGTGCGCGACGTGGTGACGGCCTACCAGCGCAAGGGCTTCGACGACTTCAAGCATTACTACCACTCGCTGGACATGCTGCTCATCGACGATATCCAGTTCTTCGGCGGCAAAAGCCGCACGCAGGAAGAGTTCTTCTATGCGTTCGAAGCGCTGATCGCGGCCAAGAAGCAGATCATCATCACTTCGGACACCTATCCGAAAGAGATCACCGGCATGGACGACCGCCTGATCTCGCGCTTCGACTCCGGCCTGACGGTCGCGATCGAACCGCCGGAACTCGAGATGCGGGTGGCGATCCTGATGAAGAAGGCGGAATCCGAAGGCGTGGTGCTGAACGACGACGTCGCCTTCTTCGTGGCGAAACACCTGCGCTCGAACGTGCGCGAGCTGGAAGGCGCGCTGCGCAAGATCCTGGCCTACTCGCGCTTCCACGGCAAGGACATCACCATCGACGTGGTGAAGGAAGCCCTGAAGGACTTGCTGTCGGTGCAGAACCGCCAGATTTCCGTGGAAAACATCCAGAAAACCGTGGCCGACTTCTTCAACATCAAGGTCGCGGACATGTATTCGAAACGCCGCCCGGCGAACATCGCCCGCCCGCGCCAGATCGCGATGTACCTGGCAAAAGAGCTCACGCAGAAAAGTCTGCCGGAAATCGGCGAATTGTTCGGCGGCCGCGACCACACCACCGTGCTGCATGCGGTGCGCAAGATTGCCCAGGACCGCCAGAAGAATGCCGAATGCAACCACGAATTGCACGTGCTGGAACAGACGCTGAAAGGCTGACAAGGCCCTGCCGAGTAAAGGGCGCCTGAAAGAGGATTTTTCCCGGTTACTCTGGCAAAATATTGCGTAGAAAACATTTTTACCCACAAGATCCGAGGATATATATGCAACTGGTCAAATCCACCCGAGACACGCTTCTCCGGCCACTGCAGATCGTGAGTGGTATTGTCGAGCGTCGGCACACTATGCCGATTCTGGCCAATATCCTCATCCGCAAGAACGGCGACAGCGTCTCTTTCCTGTCCACCGACACCGAAGTGCAGATCACGACCCTGGCCAACATCGGCTCGGGTCCTGAAGAGACCGGCACCACCGTCGCCGCGCGCAAGCTGCTCGACATCCTGCGCGCGCTGCCGGAATCCGGCGACGTCACGCTGACCCTACTGAACAAGCGCCTGACCGTCCAGAGCGGCAAGTCGCGCTTCGCGCTGCAGACCCTGGCCGCGGAAGAATTCCCGACCGTGAACGTGGCCGAGACCCACAACGCCTCGGTCACCCTGCCGCAAAAGACGCTGAAGCACCTGTTCAACATGGTGCACTTCGCGATGGCCCAGCAGGACATCCGCTACTACCTGAACGGCCTGCTGCTGGTGCTGGACGGTAACAACGTGATCGCCGTGGCGACCGACGGCCACCGCCTGGCCTTCGCCCAGGTGGCCACCGACCAGGCCTTCGAGCGCCAGGAAGTCATCATCCCGCGCAAGACCATCATCGAACTGCAGCGCCTGCTGGAAGAGTCCGACGAGACCGTCCAGCTGGACATCGCCGCTTCGCAGGTCAAATTGACCTTTGCCGACATCGAGCTGGTGTCGAAACTGGTCGAGGGTAAATTCCCGGATTACACCCGCGTGATCCCGAAGGGCTACAAGAACGACTTCACGATCAGCCGCGAAGAACTGCTGCGCTCGCTGCAACGCGCCGCGATCATGACCAGCGATAAATTCAAGGGCGTGCGCTGCATGATCGCCCCAGGCTCGATGAAGATCAGCTCGACCAACGCCGACCAGGAAGAAGCGGTCGAAGAACTCGAAATCGACTACGGCGGCGACACCATCGACATCGGTTTTAACGTGACCTACCTGCTCGACGTCCTGAACAACCTGAAGTGCGATCAGATCAACGTCGCGCTGGGCGATTCGAATTCGTCGGCCCTGATCTCGATTCCGGAAAATGGCGACTTCAAATATGTCGTCATGCCGATGCGTATTTAAAAAAGGCGCAAGCGACCCCATATCGTCTTGTTGCCTGAAGACCGCGGACGCCTGAGTTCGCGGTCTGGTTTACCCGTTTTTTGAGAAAGCAGTCATGTCCGAGAACACTCAAGCAGTTTTGGAATCCACGCCAAGCAAGGCGGAAGAGTACGGCGCCTCGTCGATTCAGATCCTCGAAGGCCTGGAGGCCGTGCGAAAGCGTCCGGGCATGTACATCGGCGACACGTCGGACGGCACCGGCCTGCACCACCTGGTGTTCGAGGTGCTGGACAACTCGATCGACGAAGCGCTGGCCGGCTATTGCTCCGAGATCCACGTCACGATCCACTCCGACAACTCGATCTCCATCACCGACAACGGCCGCGGCATCCCGACCGGCGTCAAGATGGACGACAAGCACGAGCCGAAGCGCTCGGCGACCGAGATCGCGCTGACCGAACTGCACGCCGGCGGCAAATTCAACCAAAACGCCTATAAAGTCTCCGGCGGCCTGCACGGCGTCGGCGTGTCCTGCGTGAACGCACTGTCGAAGCTGCTGCGCGTGACCGTGCGCCAAAAAGGCAAGGTCCACCAGCTGGAGTTCTCGCGCGGCGTCCCGATCGACCGCCTCATCGAAGTCGTCGACGGCGTCGAAGTGTCCCCGATGAAGATCCTCGGCGACACCGACAAGCGCGGCACCGAAGTGCATTTCTGGGCCGACGAGGAAATCTTCACGCACGTCGAGTTCCACTACGAGATCCTGTCCAAGCGCATCCGCGAGCTGTCGTTCCTGAACAACGGCGTCAACATCAAGCTGTCCGACCAGCGCACCGGCAAGGAAGAGATCTTCGCCTTCGAAGGCGGCACCCGCGGCTTTGTCGAGTACATCAACAAGGCCAAGAGCGTCCTGCACCCGACCGTGTTCCAGGCCACCGGCGACCGCATGTCGGACAACAACACCAACATCTCGGTGGACGTGTCGATGCAGTGGAACGACTCGTACAACGAGCAGGTGCTGTGCTTCACCAACAACATCCCGCAGCGCGACGGCGGCACCCACCTGACCGGCTTGCGTGCGGCGATGACGCGCGTGATCAACAAGTACATCGACGAAAACGAATTCGCCAAGAAGGCCAAGGTCGAAATCTCCGGCGACGACATGCGCGAGGGTCTCACCTGCGTGCTGTCCGTGAAAGTGCCGGAGCCGAAGTTCTCGTCGCAGACCAAGGACAAACTCGTGTCGTCGGAAGTGCGCGGCCCGGTCGAAGAGATCGTCGCCAAAACGCTCACCGACTTCCTGAACGAAAAGCCGAACGACGCCAAGATCATCTGCGGCAAGATCGTCGAAGCCGCACGCGCGCGCGAAGCCGCGCGCAAGGCGCGCGACCTGACCCGCCGCAAGGGCGTGATGGACGGGCTGGGCCTGTCCTCGAAACTGGCCGACTGCCAGGAACGCGACCCGGCGCTGGCCGAGCTGTACATCGTCGAGGGTGACTCGGCAGGCGGCTCCGCAAAACAGGGCCGCGACCGCAAGTTCCAGGCCATCCTGCCGCTGCGCGGCAAGGTGCTGAACGTGGAAAAGGCGCGTTTCGAGAAGATGCTGTCGTCGGAGCAGATCACGACCCTGATCGCGACCCTCGGTACCTCGATCGGCCCGGACGAATTCAACGTGGACAAGCTGCGCTACCACCGCATCATCATCATGACCGACGCGGACGTCGACGGCGCCCACATCCGCACACTGCTACTGACGCTGTTCTACCGCCAGATGCCGCAGCTGGTCGAGCGCGGCCACATCTACATCGCCCAGCCTCCGCTGTACAAGGTCAAGGCCGGCCGCGACGAGCGCTACCTCAAGGACGACGTCGAGGAAGCCAGCTACATGATGACCTTCGCGCTGAACACCGCGGCGCTGGTGCCGCGCGAAGGCGCGGAGCCGGTCAGCGGCGAGGACCTGGCTGCGCTGGTGCGCCGCTATAACACCGCCAACGCGATCATGATGCGTTTGACGCGCGTGATCGACCGCGGTGCGCTGTCGGCGATCATGACTGGTGTGACGCTGGACCTGTCTACCCAGGCTGCGGCCGAAGAATCGGCTCAGGCGCTGGCTGCCGCTATCAAGGATCCGGACGTGAGGGTTGGCGTTCGCTCGGATGAGCTTTCGGACAAGCATTCGCTGCGTATCGAGCGTATGCGCCACGGTAATGTGCAGGTGACTTCCATCGATGCCGACTTTGTGGCTGGCGGCGATTACGCTACGCTGGCTGAATCGGCGGCTACCTTCAAGGGTTTGATGGGTGATGGGGCGCTGGTGCGTCGTGGCGAAGGGGATCGCATGAAGGAGTTTGCGGTTCGGGACTTTCATGAGGCCATGAACTGGCTGCGTGAGGAGGCTGAGCGTGGGGTTTCCAAGCAGCGTTACAAGGGGCTAGGGGAGATGAATCCTGAGCAGCTTTGGGAGACTACGATGGATCCTACGGTGCGTCGTTTGCTGAAGGTGCAGATTGAGGATGCTATTGCTGCTGACCAGATCTTTACTACGCTGATGGGGGATGAGGTTGAGCCTCGTCGTCACTTCATTGAGAGTAATGCGCTGCAGGCGGGGAATATCGACGTGTGATCGCTTCTTTCAGATAACAAAAAGCCAGCCCTCGAGGCTGGCTTTTTTTCGTCCTGCCAATATGTCCTCAACCACGCAAGGTCGTTGCCTTCATGGCCAGCGGCGACATCGGCATCGGCTTGGTCGACAGCGCCAGCATCCGCCCCAGCGGCGCCTCGACAATGCGGAAAAACACTGCACCGGCAATCAGGCTCGCAATCCAGGCAACGAACATACCCATCGACTGCGCATACGGCTGCTCCGACACGAAGCGCGTGAACACTGCATTCACGACCAGGCAAACCGGGAAGTGGATCAGGAACACCGAAAACGAGATCTTCGCCAAGCCATTCACCACGCTGAGCCCCCCACCCGCACAATTCGACAACCGCATACGTCCAAATAGGAAAAGCACACAAGCCGCCAAGAACGCCACCGCAATACGACTACGGAAATCCATCGTCAGCGCCACCGTAGCCAACAACACGATCGCCATCAGCAAGCACATCGACGCAACTGGCTTGCGTGCCGGATCGCTAGCCCACCAGGCCAGAATCCCCAAGCCATAGCTACCAAAGAAATACGGCGCCCAAACATCCCAATCCGCATCGCGATTGAAATAAAACAGCGACGCCCCGACACCCGCCGCAACCAGCAGCGGCATCAACCAAGGCACCCGGCGCCCAGCCAATGTCCCCGAAAACCAGAGCAGCAAGGTCGTCAGCGCATACAGCTGGAAATCGATCGCCACATACCAGGCCCCAGCCGACAGCGATTCATACCCCAGCACCCCATGCAGCAACAGCACGTGCGCGCCCAACTGCCCGATGGTCGGCATGGGCGAAATCGAATCGTCGGTCATCCACAGGCTGGCCACGGCCGAGGCGACAATCGCCAGCAGCATCGCCACGATGAATGGCGGCGCCAGCTTGATGTAGCGGCGCCAGATGGTCTGCAAGGGATTGGCAATGCCGGGCAGCCCCTGCGGCGACAGCGATTTCGCCGCCAGGAAGCCACCGATAACGAGGAAGACTTGCACGGCAATGCGTGCGTAATCGTAGAGCCAGTCGATCAGCGAGGGCATGATCGTCCGCGCGTGGTCAGACATCGGTCCGTAGAACGCCAGGTGATGCAGCACGATCAGCTGCGCCGAGCCGGCCTTCAGGAGGTTAATCAGGACAAACTGCGTTTGCTTCTTATGCGCCGATCCGGGCGCCGTCGTTACTCCACTCATGGGTTCCAGCCTTACTCAACAATGTGTCACCCGGCACGAGATCGACTCACATTGTTGTCGAAATGGCCGAGTGACGCACTATAGCCGAGCTGGAAACATCAGGGCCGCGCGTTACATTCAGTAACTTCTTTGATTTCGCGGTCTTTACGCGGTATTTTTCAGGATCCGGAGCTCACGAACAGCTACCGTACGCGTAATACCCTGCCGACGTGCGCCGCACATCGGTATAGGCCGTCGCCACGTAATAGCCCAGGTACTGGTTCGAATTGACGGCATACACCTGCCCGTCCGCGCCGATGTAAGCCCGGCCATTGGCCACGTGCGACACATTGCTGGCATACCAGTGGCTGCAGGTGAACGGTGCCGACGTATTGCCGCTGACGACCTTGTCGATCATGGTCTTGATGGCGACCATCTGTCCGCCGCTCTTGGCGGGAAAGTTGGCGTCTTCGTAGCCCCACCAATCCCAGCAGCCGCCCGGGTTATTCGCGGTGACGATCGTCTGCGGGTACAGCATGATGATCTTGTTGGTGTCGGCCCAGCGGTTATAACCGGCGTTCTGGTAAAACGCGGTGCCGACGACGGACGCGCTTTGCAGGCAGCCGTGGAAAGCCACGTGCAGCCTGCACGCCTGTCCTGCGGCGCAGGTGGCCGGCACATAGGCGTAGCCGCTGCTGGCCATGCTGTAGACGTTGGGATTGAAATTGCCCCAGAACGCGGCCTGGTCGAAATTGATGAAGCTGCCGGTCAGCGTGCCCACGTTCTTCGCGTTCAGCGGCCAATAGATCCATTTCAGGATTTCGCCCGCGGTATCGAAGTTGCAGTTGTTGACGTAAGGGAGGCCGTTGACGCTGCAGCCGCTGCCGAAGAAGTCGGTCGGGATCGAATGCTCGACCGTGAGGTTGTTCTTGTAATAGACATTTGCGGCGGGGACGTAATTCGTGTACATCGTCTTGAGGTCGTCCATGACCGGCTGGCGTACCGTCGAATCGATGGTGCCGGACAGCAGGTAGACCTTGGATGCCGTCATATTACTGGTCGGGTCGATATAGCCGTTCCCCGACCACGTATTCACCACCGAGATCAGATAAGGCAAGTTGCGCGATCCCGTATTCGCCATGCAGGGTCCGACCGATATCGCCACATTCCCCTGCGAGCAGTAGACCGGGCCACCGGCGATGATGCCTGCGCCCTTTTTGACCGTGGTCGAGTACGCGAAATGCATCTGCGCCGCCATGTGGGCGCCCGACGAGAATCCGGAGACGGACACCTCGTTGACGCTGACGTTGTATTTGGGGAGGGCGACGACTGCTGCCAGCGCGCTTGCGCTCAGCAAGCCGGCGGCCATGGTGATGCCTGCGCATAGGGCTGCGCCAATTCGAGCTTTCATGCTTGTCTCCGATCGTTATGTTTATGATCTGATGTGGCTACGACGCTTCAAAATTTAACAATTGAGCGGATAAAGAGTAATTCAGCTGAGGAAATGTTCAAGAGGAAACGCTGTGCATTTGCAACGGAGCGACTGTGCAAAAATGTTCCAATATAATTTCTCTTACCCAACAATTTCAGGGTTAGCCTAGAATGGCATGTCGCTATAAGAACGTTTGATAAGCCATGCTCCGACCACGATCAGCGCGCAGCGCATATGCCTTTACTGCCACCATTCTTTATGCAGTTGTGTTGGCAAGTACACCTCTCTTATCCGCTCAGTCCCTGCCTGCACCCTCGCGCACGATGTACAAGTGCAAGGTCAATGGAACAACAACGTATTCCGATACGCCCTGCCTTGGCGCTACCAAATTGGACGTGGAGCCGACACGCGGTGTCAGCAGACTTTCTGGGAAAGAAAGACTCGGCAATGACGTCGTTAACGAACGCCATCGTGAAATGTTGGCGGAAGCCATCCGGCCACTGAGCGGGATGGATGCAAAACAGTATGCGACCTTCTCGCGGCGCTACCAGCTGTCGTCATCCGCTCAGCGGGAATGCCGGACACTGGATCAGGAATTGCCGGTTGTCGAAGAAGAAGAAAAGCACGCCACGCAGTCCGCGCTTCGCGATGTGCAGGGACGACTTTTCCTCATGCGTAAACGATTCTACGATTTGAGATGCTAAGCCTGTTACCCCCATCAATATCAACTCATCGATGGTAAAACCGTTTCCTCAACAAATACCACCGGCGATGCTCTTACCAGTTCGCAGGTCAAATCCGAAGTAGCAGGTGTACCCATCTCCCGGGTTAAAAGTGCACCAGACGTTCTCTTTGCTGCGGCTGCGAGCGCCCTTCTCGCCGCTACACGTCTGCTTATCATCGGGTGGCATTGCGTTGAAGATCTCCTTGGCCGCCGGCCCCTCGATAATGAACGACAGCTTGCGATCATCCCGGGTAGGAGCTTGCTGATCGTCCAGGTCACCCGAATAGATGGTGTACTCCCCCTTGACGGCTCGGTATGGTGCCGGGCGATTGGTTTGTTCAGCAGCGTATGAAAGGGAAAGCAGCGCCGTTGCGCCGAGGACTACCAGATATTTTTTCATGAGGTACCTGCCCGCATCGCCACGTGAAAATGATTGTCGTGGCTTATTAACGGCACTACACCAGGGATGCTCAGGTCATTGAAATAGACCCGCACTACTGCCGGATGAGATTGGAAAAGACCAATCAGTCTAGCCGTGGCCTCCTTGTCGTAACCGGCTTGGAAGTACTTGACCGGAACTTGGGCGCCATCGGTTCGCAAAGGCCGAACATCCACCTGAAGACCGTCCTTGTGGGAATCGTGGGGTTTGAATTTGCCGCCACCAGCCAAACTGATGTTTCCGATACCGAATTTCCGACGATCGATCGCCTGCCATTCACGTTCAACGAAGAGTAAAACCGTCATCATGCGCGGATGAGCGTACTGTCCCTCGCCCTGTTCTGGCGTCCCGTACACGTAATAGCCGGCATCTTCCGGCGCCTGTGGCAGCATGAAGTAGCCGCGTGAATCCTTTGGTTGAACTTCGAGCATGATCGACTCTCTTGTTCACGCGATGCGGTTGGTTGCCAGATCCCAGCCACCAGCCGTGTTGCCGCCCGCACCACCACCGATCTTCTGTTGTGTGTATTTCCACTTCACCTTCGAGAATTTGAGCGCAACCGAATCCTGCAAGATGCCGCCTTCATGAACCGATTGGTTGATGCTGCCGATGAGGACATTCTCCAGCTCGACCTCGTAATACTTGACTGGCTTGCCATCGCTATCGGCACGCATGAATTCGAGCTTAGCCTTCGGAATCGTTTTCCCTGTCGAGCACGTTTGCATCAACAATGGCGAAGAGAGATCCGCCAGCTTTGTTACCGAAATATTCCTGTGTTCGCAACGCTCGGCCGTATGGCCGCCGGCCGTCGACGCCGTGGCCGACTTCGGCTGCAGAACACCCCCATTGCGCCGATGTAAGTTCAATCCAGCCCTGGTGGGTAGAGTCTTGCGATTCGCCTTTGATACCGTCGATTTGAAGATATGCGTCGATTGCCATGAACTTGCCCCTGAGGTGAATTGGAAGGAAGAATGCAATAACGAACTGAAGTATTCCCTTCAGGTCCATAATTACGCGATGCGTTTCATCAAGATCGTCTTCAAACCATGAGTACTTCACTCTGAGTGAAACCCTCAGTACCGCTTCCGCAACAGTCCGCATCCAGGGAATTAAGCATCATGATTGCGACTTGATGAGAAGCAGATCACCTACTCCAAGTGTTGCAGACCTGTCCTAACAAGAGTAAGGACGGCAACGGAATTTCCTTCTGGAATAATCCCCTTTTTGCAGAAGCACTCCACAACCAAAAGGGAACTTCCATGAAAAAGACCATCGCCGCACTCGCCTGCCTCCTATGCTCGACCGCCGCCCACGCCACCGTCTATAAACTGGATTTCACGGCAGGCGGCTATTCGTCCGGCATCTTCGCCGGCACCCTGCCCCGCAAAGCACGGTCACCGGCTCGATCCTGTTCACCGCCGCCACGTTGGGCGCCGCCGTCACCTCGATCGATGCCGTCGACCTGACCATCGGCGGGCACGTGTACACGCCGGCCGAAATCGGCGCCGGTTTCTATAGCGACGGCTATACCTTCGGCGCCATCGCAAACGGTGTCGGCGTCACGCGGACGAACTCGGATGACTTCTACCTCATCCTGTCCAGCGGTTTCAACGTGTTCGCGTATGCGGTGAGCAGCATCCCGGATACCTGGACGACGCGCAGCATCAACGCCCGCTATACCGAAGTGACGCTGCCGGCCAACGCGGTGCCTGAGCCGGGCACGATCGCCTTGTTGGGCCTCGGACTGACCGGCCTGGGCCTCTCGCGCCGCCGCCTTCAGGCGCGCCGTGCCTGATCCCTGCCGGTGAACTTCATGCCGCGCTTGCTGACCAGTTGCACGGCAAGCGCCGCCACCGCCGCCACCCCGAACGCAAGCGCCACCGGCCGCTCGCGCAGCGCCAGCGACAGCACGACGCAAAAGGTCGCAAACGCGTAGTAGCCCCGCACCATGCCGCGCAGGATGCCTTCCGCATACGCTCGCCCGGACGCGTGATGCGAAAAGCCGACCAGGATCGTCCCCATCACCGGGAACATCGCAAAGAAGCCGCTCAGGCGCGGCCCCAGCCCGGCCGCGGCGCAAGTCACCGTGAAGGACAGGGCCGCGCCGGCCAGCATCCGGAGCAGCAGGTCGTTCGGCTGCCTGGCGCTGCGTGCGCCGCTGCCTTCGCTGCGCGGGAACAGGCGCGGCGCCACCGTCAACAAGCACAGCACCAGCGCGAATCCCGGCAGCAGCGCCAGCTCGACCAGCTGCAGGCCCGCCACCGCCGCCGCATAGGCAGCCAGCGCGCACAGCATCGATCCGAACACGGCAAACCGGCGCGCAGCCCAGGCATAGGCCAGGCAGAACACCAGCACGGCAATCACGGCCAGCAGCGTGTTCCCGGCAGCTGTCGCCACGAATCCGCGTCCCTGTTCCAGTGCCATCGTCAGCAGGATCGGGCCGGCGACGATGGGCAAGGCCGAGAACCAGCCGGCGGCATCCGGGCCCCAGCGCCGGCCGATCAGCGTGACTATATAGATGAGTGCGGGTACCAGGAACAGCTTCAGGATGAGGATGGCGGTCAAGGTCGGGCTCGGCAAAGGGATGACGGACGATGGTAAGGCGCACTGCACCCACGGGTCGAGTGCTATTGATGCCATCAATTGCTCATCTGAGCGACAGACCTCGCTCAAGTAATCATTTTGTCATGCAAAAGAAATAAGCCCGTCATCTTGCGGGGCTAAGCTGCGGACCATTTCAACCGACCAGCCCCGCCTGATGAACCCCACCACCGCCGCCCTCCTGCGTCCCACCCTGATCGCCCTCGCCACCGCCATCCTGTGCGCATCCGCAGCGCACGCCGAAGACAAGCCCCCAGCTGCAGACCTTGCCCCAGACGCAGCCGCAGCGGCCGCCCCCGCCGCCGCGGCCATCCAGGACACCACGCCCCAAGGCGCCATCGCCACCGTCGAGATCTCGACCCGCAAGACCCGCTCCTCGGTCGCGATGGGCGGCGTCGAGATCCAGAAGGTGCTGCCGGGCGTGAATCCGCTGAAGGCGCTGCAGGCCCTGCCGGGCGTCAGCTTCCAGACCGCGGACCCGTGGGGCAACAACGAGCAGAACCTGTCGCTGTTCGTCCACGGCTTCAATGCGCAGCAGATGGGCTTCACGATGGATGGCGTGCCGCTCGGCGACCAGAGCTACGGCAACTACAATGGCCTGGCGCCGCAGCGCGCGCTGACCAGTGAGAACGTGCGCAGCGTGGTGCTGGCCACCGGCGCGGGCGACCTCGGCACGCCGTCGACCAACAACCTGGGCGGCACCATCGAGACCTATTCGATCGATCCGGCCAAGGACCGCAACGTGAATGTCCAGCAGACCCTGGGCAGCCACAAGGCGACCCGTACCTTCCTGCGCTTCGATTCCGGCGACATCGGCAGCGGCAACAGCTTCTTTATCTCCGGCCTGCACCACGAAGCCAGGGCCTGGGATTTCAACGGCCGCCAGAGCAACGACCAGGTCAACGCCAAGTTCGTGCACCAGGGCGACGCCGGCAAGCTGACGCTGTTCGCCGACTGGTCCGACAAGACCGAGCCGAACGAGGACAGCACGCTGCACCGTCCCGACCTGGCGTATTCGCCCTACACCCGCCCGTTCATGTATCCGGACTTCGCGGGCGCCCTGGCCTACCTGGACGCGTCCGGCGCGCCGCCGTCGGCCGAGAGCTCGAACTTCCGCAACTACTACAGCGACGCCCAGCGCACCGACAAGCTGGCCTACGCCAAGTACGAGGCTTACCTGGGCGACAACCTGACCTGGACCAACCAGTACTACTTCCACCACAACGACGGCGTCGGCGTGGTGGCCGGCCCGATCAACCAGGCCGGCCTGCCGGGCCTGTTCAGCGTCTATTATCCGAACCAGAACCTGAAGCAGATCTTCGGCAACTCGGGCTACGCGACCCGCACCACCGAGTACAAGATCAACCGCCAGGGCTGGCTGTCCAACGTGCGCTGGGAGATCGGCGACCACCGCATCCAGGGTGGCCTCTGGTTCGAGCACAACAACTCGGGCGCCTACCGCCGCTGGTATGCGCTGGACGTGAACAACCCGAGCTCGCCTTACACGCGCCCGAGCAATCCCTTGATCACGCAGTACGGCAGCGACATCGACAACAAGGTCGTGCAGCTGCACCTGCAGGACGAATGGCGCCTGCGCGACGACTTCGTGGTGCAGGGCGGCTTCAAGTCCAGCCTGCAGTTTGCCGATGGCCGCTTCCCGGTCAACACCCTGCCGAAGGCGATCAGCGCCAGCGCCACCGGCGGCCTGCCGGAAGGGAAGATCGATACGAAAAAATGGTTCCTGCCGGGGATCGGCGCGCGCTGGGATCTCAGCAAGTCCGACCAGCTGTTCGCCAACGTGCAGAAGAACCTGCGCCAGTTCATGACCTACGGCGGCGGCGGCAATTCGCCGTGGAGCCTGTCCTCGCAGGCGGCCTTCGACTACTTCAAGGCCACGGCGAAGCCCGAGACCTCGATTACCTACGAGCTGGGCCTGCGCGACTCGCGCAAGCTGGACCTGGGACCGCTGACCGCCTTCGACGGCCAGGTCGCGCTGTACCACGTGACATTCCGCGACCGCCAGCTTGCGATCAGCTCGAACCCGATCATCACCTCCTTCGCCGGCGGCACCACCATCCTGTCGAACGTCGGCAGCGTCAAGACCGACGGCGTCGACCTGGCCGGCACCTTCCACTTCGGCCGCGCCTTCTCGTTCTACGACGCGATCTCGTACAACCGCTCGAAGTACCAGGACAGCTACTACTCCGGCACGACGCTGATCCCGACCGCCGGCAAGCTGGTGCCGAACACGCCGGAATGGATGAACAAGTTCGTCGCGACGGTGAAACCGGGCGCGGACATCGAGCTGCAGCTGTCGGGCGACTACGTCGGCAAGCGCTACGCGACCTACACCAACGACCTCGGCATCCCGGGCTACTTCCTGATGGGCCTGAGCGTCTCGGGTAAAGTACCC
>Ga0265797_10003324_pt1 | contig 25841 bp, 18 predicted proteins | sample P2T30metagenome_FD_192433 | JGI IMG/M metagenome (GOLD analysis project Ga0265797, IMG submission 192433) | Plant litter microbial communities from East Loma Ridge, Irvine, California - P2 T30 | ecosystem: Environmental > Terrestrial > Plant litter > Unclassified | place: USA: California... | reverse complement strand
CCTCAGGATCCTCTTGCTCGGCCATAGCTTGAGCGCCCTGCTGCTGCGCTTCGGCGAGCTGCTGCTGAGCTTGCATGTCCAGCATACCACGCTCGCGTCTTTCAATCTCCTCTTGCTCCCTCCGCTCCAGCTCTTCCTCGGTCATGGCTTGCAGCGTCTTTGGCACGCCGGGCGGCCTTATCCAGTAGGCGCCAAAATTGCGGATAGCGGCCTTGCGTTGTGCTATGGCGGCTTCATCTGCGGCGAGCAGCGCCAATGGGCTTCGTGCTTGCTGTGCACGTTTCTCTTCATCGCGAAGCTGGCGGTTCTGGCGGTGTTGCTGTGGGTGTTGTGCCGCGTTTTGAGGGTTGGCTGGAGGTGGACTTTCGGCGCGAGGGCGATAGGTGGTGCGTAGCCAGGTCGAGTGGTCATCTTGCGGCGGTATCAGAGGGAGGGATAGCATGATGGCGGTGTTTGGATGAAAGTGGAGTCTATTGACACGCGCAGCATGTGTAGGCGCGTCGCCGAGTGTCTTGATCTCACGTTCACGCGGTGGAGAGGTCGAAACGCTTGCAGCTCATGCCCTTCCGGATTGTATGTTGTATTGCATGAGCCGTCGCAGAGCTACAGCAGCTCCAATGTGTACAACTACTTCGATTTGTTTACGTTGAAGGTTCAAACAGCGCGAGCGAGCGAGCGACCAATGCGCCTTTGAATTCATCAAGGTTTCACAGAGCAAAGACATCAAGATTCACGACCTTCTCCAGGCCTTTGATCGGTCAAGACCAAAGGCAAACTGATGAAAGCGATGCCGAAGCATTTGAGATTAAAAATTGTACGTGCATAGGAGCCCGAAGGCTACTATCAGATGAGTCTCGCCGCGCTGTGCAATGCAGGAGACTTATCTGGTCTAAGGGGCCTTCATGATCGCCCCCGACGCCGCAAGGTAAGTATGAAGAGAGAAGAAGAAATCAATGAGAGAACGCAGAGGAAAGAAAGTAGTTATACCTGCGACGATGGCGCGGGAGCGGGCCAGCCCACCGTTCCTTGGCGGTCGACTGAGGCAGCAGCAATCACTGGGCGAGGTCACTGCCTTCTGTTTACTTCACTTCACTCCACATGCCATGACATTTCGTTGCTACAAAGACGAGGCTTCCATCACTTCACATGCAATCACGTGAACAACAAACTCAATTGTAATCTGATCTGGCGCGAGGTGAACTCAAGTCTGGAAAAATGAGGTTCCGAGTCCCCTTCTAATTGAAGTACCGAATCAGAGATCGACATTGGTGACGTTGCGACCACCTAAAGAGGAAGGTCGCCGTCACATCCATTTGAACTACGATACCTATAAGCAACGACATAAAAGTCAGAAGTGTTTTGATAAACCATGCGCAGAAGCGTTGGACTCTAAATTGCACTTACTTGGCCGACACGCAAGACAAAACCGAAATCCCAACGATCACATAACCGTATGCTGGCAAGAATGGCGTCTGGCGGCAAGAGAATTGTGTTCACTGGCGGTAGTGGCAAGGCTGGCCGTCATGTCATCCCTGAGCTACTCAAGAGAGGTCACAAGGTAAACGTTGAAGAGCCAACGAATCATACGTGCAATGCTAAAACGCATCTCAGGTGTTGAACCTTGACTTGGTGGACTTCCCCGATCCCGAGGCTGGCGTCTTCACGCTCAAGACAGATCTCACAAAGTCAGGTCAAGTCTTCAACGCTCTTACCACACACTATGACTTCGCTGGGTACGAGTCAGGGATGCCTGAAAGACCGCCGGATGTTGGTATGTATTACGAGGTGGCCACATCGAGCCGAACACGTTGCTGACCTAATCGCAGTATGTATCACTTACTTAAGTAATGACCAGATCAATCGCGACTCTGACTATCCAATTCTAGGTCATCCACTTCGCAGCGTACGCCAGGAACATGCTAGTCCCCGACAACGAATGCTTCAGCGCCAACGTCACCGCCACCTACAACGTGATCGAAGCCGCCTCAAAACTAGGCGTCAGGAAGATCATCACGGCATCCAGCGAGACAACCTACGGAGTCTGCTTCAGCGAGGGCGACACCGACTACCATTCCTTCCCACTGGAAGAGGACTACGACGTCGATCCCATGGACTCCTACGCCCTCAGCAAAATCTGCGGAGAAAAGACCGCCAGAGGCTTCGCGAGGCGTTTCGGAAACGACGTCTATGTGCTGCGCGTCGGAAACGTCGTGGAGCCGCACGAGTATGAACGAGACTTTTCCACGCACGTGAACAAGCCCTTGACCAGGAAGCGAAATGCTTGGTCGTACATTGATGCGCGGGACTTGGGTCAGATGTGTGACCTGGCTATTCAGAAGTCTGGTCTTGGTTTCCAGATCTTCAACGCTACCAACAGCTTCATCACGACGAAAGTACCGACTAGACAGTTTCTGCAGGAATTTGCGCCGGACACGCCTGTCACGAGAGATATGGGTGAGTGGGAGGCGCCCTTGAGTAATCGGAAGATCAAGGAGGTGCTTGGATTCAAGGACGAACATGACTGGAGGCAATACTACAAGCCTTGATGAATGTAACGTTACGAAGAATGAGGGACAGGCTGGGCGGTTCAGTCGCTTAAAGATACATGACATGACATTATAACGGTACTCCATGCGCATGTGCCTACAGTTCTGCAGACATAGCCATACATGGCCTTGATATCTCTCGCGGGGCCGAATTGTTTTCGCGGTAAAGACGGAAGTGGTTGAACGAGCTAACGTAACATATAGTTCTCGCCCCAGCAGATGTTCACCCTGATTTGTCAATTCCTTCCTCCTTAGGCTTCTCACGCAACGCATCATCATCCGACCGTTCAAGCCCGATCTGCGGAATGAGCCAGATAGCCAGCAAGCAACCGAGGGCGGCCAAAGCAGCATTCAAATAGAACATACGCCGGAAACCCGTAGCGTAAGCATCAACAGTCAATTGCTCGATCATATCGCGTTCATCGCCATCACCCAACTTCTCGAGTGCACTCCCGGAATCATCGAGAAACTCCGTCCCAGAGACGCCAGTCCCAGCCAACGAAGACCGCAGCGCGGAATTGACCAGAGTAGCTGAAATGGCAAGACCCAGAGTCGAGCCCAAGTTCCGCACGAAATTCCTCGTGCAAGTCACGACCGCCATATCCTGCCTCGCGACGCCCGCTTGGATCGCTATAAGGGACGGCTGCAGGGTCTGGCCCACGCCAAAACCCGTCAGCAGGCCGTAGCCGATCGCTTTGCCCAGGTCGAAGTGCTGCGTGTCCAGTGTCGAGTAGCATCCGAGACCAACTGCCCAGGCGACCCAGCCGACGATGATGCTCTCGCGGTAGCGACCGGTCCAGTGCACGACCAGGCCGGAGAATGTGCTTGAGATGGTTTGAGTCAGAGTGATGGGGAGGAGGAGGGCGCCCGATTTGACGGCGGACATGCCGTAGGCTAGCTGGAAGAAGGACGGGATGTAGTAGACTTGGGTGACGAAGAGCCAGCCGTTGATGAACATCGTTAGGCAGGCTCCTACGACGAGTCCGCTGCGGAAGATGTGTACTTTTGCTGAGGTCAGTTCGACGTAGATGGCTTGTTGTTTGTTGATGGTGTTTATACTGACGGGGCATAAGCGGGAATCTAGGACCTTTCCACTGCCAAAGGACGAAGGCAGCGAGCGTGGCCAGACCCAGAATGAGTGGGACTATGACTGCTGGAGATTTCCAAGGATAGTCGGAGTCGGCCCAGGTGAGAGAAAGCTAATGCGGTCAGCGGTCTTCAGTCGGGCTCCCCAATTTTAGCTCAGATGCAGACTCACGACGATCAAAGTAGACGCAGCCAAAGTCAACGCGCATCCAAAAAAGTCAACCATCTTAATCTTCGCGAGCCACGAGCCTTCCACGGGTTTCAGTGGCATGAAATAGAAGACAGCGACCGTCGACATTGCTGTGAGGGGTAGGTTCAACCGGAAGATCCATCGCCTGGTATTGTCAGTACAAGAAAGGCGTGATTCCCGCTGTCGACACTACCCTACCAAGATTCTGAATCGATCGAGCTGAGACTCGCACCAACAATCGGGCCGATGCCGTTCGAGATAGCAACCACCGCACCCTATATCTCCATCAGTACAGTGTAGAACGATTGACTGGATGAATCGTACCAATATACCCTGATATTTTCCCCTTTCGACGATGTTAGCAGACAAGTCACACGACTCGATGGAATGATGACTACTAACCTTTCCCGCAAAGTCACCACGTCCGAAACGATAGTCTGCGCAAGAGTCATCAACCCTCCGCCCCCAACGCCCGTCAAAGCACGGAATGCAATGATCTGTGTCGCTGTCTGCGCGAGCGAAGCCGCGAGAGAACCGATGAAGAAAATGAAGATACAGCTTAGCAACACAGTCTTTCGCGAGAATATGTCTGACAGTCGCCCGTACAGTAATTGGAAGGATGTAGAAGTCCTGCAAGATCAACGTAAGCTTGTTTGGCACCGGCTATTGACGCTAGACTGCACTCACAGGAAATAAGCACCCGCTATCCAAGCGCTCTGACTGCCGGCCCCAAGAGCTCTAGACACGATGTTCAAACTGGCGGCCAGCGTTGTCTGGTCCATCAAGGCCACTAGGTCGATACTCGAGCATGTCAGGAATACCTGCAGCAGAATCCATCAGCGTATTCCTCAAAGCATGAACTGATCTTGACATACCATGATGATTTTACCAGGACTGACATAGCGGGTTTGATCCGTGAGTTCATAGCGACCATTGCTTTTGGATGTTTCGGCCGACGGTGTCGTAGACACAGCTTCTGTTGGTATAGATTGAAGTTCAGATGGCGGCGAGAGTGCGCCTTCATTGTGCTGCGGAGGTCCCATTGTAGCAAGAATGAACGATAAGAAGAAGTGGGAACGATCAAGAAGAAAGAAGCAGACGACACGAAACGCAACCTCGAAAAGTACAGAACATCTCAACACGCGTCAACTCGTGTAAGTCGAATCGATGTCACCACAATGTACCCCCCCTGTTCGCAACACCAATATACCGCATAGCGCGCTTGCCCATAACAGTAACTTTCCTGACGATCTAAGGCATATTGAGAAGGTATTCTACCAAAATGGTCATTATAGCGGAGCACGATGAGCGTCGATCACATTTTACCTGCAGCAGACTTTCTCAAACATACTCTTATTGATCCGTTGTGTGGATGATCGCTGGGCACAGAGGAGCATGTCGGCTCATTCGATGATTTGCCGAGACCATGCGTGCTCGCAACGTCCACCAATGCGGGTTCCAGGTGGCTGCGATGGCAATGTTGATTGCAGATCGACTATTGCGCTCACTTAATGTTTGACGACTTGTTGACAAACGGCGACACGTCGCTTGCGTTCATTGGATCAGCACTCGCACCAAAGGTCATGTCATCGCGGTGCGAGGCCACGTCTCTGTGGGACCCTCGAGAGCCCAATGGCAGGACACTCTAGAACCATAGTCCTACCTTCTACTTGCAGCTGTTACTCGAAGCTATAAAGAGTTCGAACCGTCTTTGTGTTCAAACATCCCAGCGATTACATCTTACTTCTCTTTGGTCAACATGAACGTCTTCTCCGGACCCAACTCCCTCAAGGACTATTATGATCCCGACCAGAACCCCCCTCTACCATTGGTAGAGATCCCAAAACACCTGAACCCTTACCATGATCAAGGCGTACGCATATATGCCAAGATGATGACCATGCTACCGGCCCACAACGTCAAAGAGCTGCCAGCATTATCGATGCTCTCCGCTCCTGGCGCCGTCGGGCCCGGCACAAAGACGATCGTCGAGTACTCGTCTGGATCGACCGTCATATCCATGGGCATAGTCGCTCGCATTCTGCACGGGATTGACGACACCAAAGCATACATCAGCAACAAAACGAGCGATAGCAAGCTGAAGATGCTGCAATTCTTCGGCTTGGACCTCCACTTGTTCGGCGGACCTTCGCAGCCAGAACCAACAGACGACCGTGGCGGGATCCAAAGAGCGCGCCGGGATGCTGAGACGTGTGATATGACGAGCAATCCCAATCAATATGAGAACAATCTCAACTGGAATGCCCACAAGCGTTGGACCGGACCCCAATTGCTGGCGCAGCTTCCGACGATCAGCATTATCTGCGCAGGCATGGGAACAGCTGGCACTCTCACCGGGACAGCGACATTCTTCAAAGAAGCGAAACCGTCCGTCACCTGCGTCGGAGTCTGCACAGCACCGGGAGACCGAGTCCCCGGACCTCGAAGCCACGCACTCCTCGCGCCAGTAGAGTTCCCCTGGCGCGAATGCGTCGACAACATCGTTGAGTGCGGCTCAGAAGAATCCTTCGGCATGTCCCTCAAACTCACAAGAAACGGTCTGGTCTGCGGCCCATCCTCAGGCTTCAATCTAGTTGGCCTCCTCCGATACCTGGGGCAAAGGCGAAGAGAAGGCAACTTTGAAGAACTCCGCAACAACGACTCCGGCTTGATCGACTGCGCATTCCTATGCTGCGACTTGCCATATCAGTATATATCCGAGTACTTCGACAAAGTGCCCGCGTCTGAATTCCACGCCATCAAAAACCAGAACCTGGCCGGCGTGGACACTTACCGGTACGACGAAGCCTGGGAGTTGGAAGCAGACAGTCCGGCTTTACGCTCTTACATGGAAGATCGGGACACAGTCCTTCTCGACCTCCGCGATATCAGGTCTTCGGAGGAATGGAGCCCGAAGCCGCAGAACAAGCTTGCCATGCCGCTTTTCACGCTTTCTCCTGATCAGGCTTCGCCTTTCTACAACAGTCGGCTTTTGGAGTTGCAGTGGCGCGAGCTGGATCAGATTTTTGCGGAGAAGATCGATTCACGCTTGCTTGGAAACAATGTGGTAGCTCTCTGTCATCATGGCGACACGTCGAGGATTGCGGCCAGTGTTCTGCGGGCAAGAGGGGTGACTTGCTTTTCGGTGAAGGGCGGAGCTCGAGCGCAGGAACCGTATAGTAGAGCGGCGAAGAAGGTTGACAGTCCCATGAGAGAGACGATGGAAGCGAAGGACGAGATCTGTCTGTGAGTGTGGAGGTCTTGAAGGCCTCACCCTACAGGATTATCATGCTCCAAGCCAAGGATCAAGAACGGAGGACAACGTACGTTAGGAGCAACAGTCAAAAGATCGTCAACCTACATTAGTGTATGTACCAGAGCAGGGCATAGTCCTCAAGCACCTCTTCCTCCAAAGCACAAGCGTGAGTTCAGTTTATCTCCAACCGCGAAAAATGCCTTTTGCTTTCCCTTTCCAGAAGGTGTCTCCCTTCCGTAGCAATCCAGATGCCTTCGTTCTCAAACTCCGTTTACCTCGCGAATGCATTGTAAAGCCCGAACTCCCAGTAGCCACGCGCGAAATTCGATGCCCAGCGTTTTCACCATCGTAAGCCTCTAAGCTTCCACGATTCTACCGAGCAGCGATGTCGGTTTTGTGCGTGGCCCACCACACCATGCGGGCGAAGTAGTGGTGCGCGAAGCTCTCCGAATAGTACGAGTGCTGCGGTCCGTGGTCGCCGACGAGGTTGTGCGCCAATTCGTGGCAGAGCGTGATCCACCAGTAAGCCATGGCTTCCATCAGGCCGTCTGAATTGTTCATATTGCCGCTGTGCAATTGTTCGAAGAATCTCAGGTTGCAGAAAATGCTGCCGTTCCGATTGAATGCAATGGTGGAACCTTGCTGGTCCGCGAATATGTTCAGCGTAGATACAGGGAGGTCGAAGATCGCGGCGCAGTTTACAAGTAGCGTATTGAAAGATTCGATGGAAGCGCGGTGGTCTGCAAAGAAGGTCTGCGTGTCGGCTGTGTGGCGGGACAGGAAGAATTTCATTCCTTGATCGAGGTCTCTCACAAATGTGAGGTCGTGACCCGGTCTGCTGTCGCAGTAAGATGGTGACTCCTTGATCTCGTTCGTTTCCGGTCGCGAAAACAGCGAGTTCGCCGTGTATGACCGGGAGGCTTTGATGGCAGACTGCAAATTTTGCTGAAGATCTTGAGGGCTTGAGACCCTTCCATCTCCTGGAGCTGGGGCGCTGGGCGAAGGTCTGGGCTTTTGGGTGTAGGCTGGTGGGAGCTCGGGGCTACTGCCTCCGTCACGGCCGTCAGTCAACATCTTGTTCGTTTGCGGATGCTGAGGCTGCGGTGGTGTGTTGTTGAACCCGAACTGGCGCGTGAGGTTACTGAAAATACTGCTTGGCTTCTGGTTCCAAGTATCGGGTCTGGTCAATTGCTGTTCTGGCGAGTCGCCGAACGACCCAGGCATGGTTGGTTGTTTTTCAGGAGTTTTACCACCCTCGAGCTGCAGTTGTCCCATCCCATTGGTCATGCTTTTGGTGTCGGTGGAACTCTTAGTAGCAGGCTGCTTCCCTACAGGCGCTTGTGTGTTCGCCTCTGCATTGGCCTCTGCAATCTTCCTCTGCTCGTCGTCTCTCTTCTGCCTCTCGGTTTCTGCGATGCGAGACTCTTCGGCTTTCTGGCGGAGAATACGATCGACGTTGTAGCCCTTGGTTTTCAGTCGTCGGAGATCACTCTCCATCAATATCTCCAAAGCAAGGAAATCTTGCTGACGAGGGCGCTTGAGCAGTAAGCCCATGATAGCACGGCTGACTTCGTAAAGATCAAAGCGTCCAGTGACATAGAGAGTAGCATCGCGCTTCGACTCTCTATGCAGTGCAGCGGTGCGTGTCTCAACAAAGTGCATCCTGTAGCCTTTGAGTCTGCGTGTCACTTGTAGGAACTCAGTGCCTTTGACGGTCAGGTTCTGCTCCAGCCACTTCGCGTCGTGACGGATCATGTCAGCAGAGTGATCGTGAAGGAACAGTCGGCAACGTTCCGCGATCAACTTTTGTAGCTTTTGGGCAAAGGCTTGATCTCTCAGCTGCGCTCCCATGCGCTGATCGTCTTCGACTAGCTTGCTCAGGTACGGCGTCTCGAGTGCAGCATACAGACCTTCAAGCGTCTCCTCCTGAGGCGCAGCCAGTAAGCTAGACTGGAACAGTCGGTAGGTATGGAAGTCATCGACAATCACCATGCTCGATGCGTTGGTGAGTGAAAACTCTTTGATCATCAGCTCTTCCTCATCTGCATCGCGGATCTTCTCGCTATCACGACCCGGCACGGTTTTCGCCACTTCTTTGACGGCGAGTAGGTAGGGAGAGCTCTTGAGCTGCTGCCACAAGGTCTTGTCCTTCTTGAGAGCTGCTGCGCTGTCTGCGACCCGCCTCAGCAGTTGGAGGTACTTATCCGCACCAAGTGATTGCAGTAGACGACCTGGCTGACGGATCAGCATGTAAGCCAATTCCCTGGCATCTGGCTCATGCTTTGAACCAATGCGCAGCAGGAACGAGTTCGCTTCGTGGCCAAAGTCCACGAAATCGAAGATGTCTCCGTAGTTCTCACTGTCACCCAAGAACACAGTGCGTGGAGCGACAAATCGCACACTAGACATCTTCTCCCCCTTCCTGTCGGTGATCGGTACGATAGGCGCATTGCCCAATTTCTCGGCGAGATTACCTCCGGGCCCTATCTCTGGTAGGCGGTCGGCAAAGTACCCAAACAACGTCTTTGCTTGTCCAATGTCAAGCGGTGGGGCTTTGATCAATCGCTCTGCACAAAGATCGATGGGCGGGTCCACTGCAACACCGAAAACGGCATGCTGAGACAGCAGATCCGCCCGCAGGATTCGAAACCTAAGCACAGCAGCTTTGGGGTTTGCGTAGCACTGTATCGGTTTGGCGATCATGTTGTTGCTTTCACCTGAGAATGGTTGCACAGGTAGGAAAGCCTTGTCGATTGTCGGCATCGGATACCTGTTATACCCGTTGTGGAAGTTGTTCATGACAAAGTACTTGAGAGTGGCGTTTTGCAAGTCACTGTTTACAGGTGCCTTGCTCAGAATGTCGACCAGCATGGGAACGTCAGGATATGGCATCAAGCCCAAGAGTCGGAAGAAGCGTCCTTCTGGACTGGCGGGTTTCCACTGCCCCGGCCATTGCAGGACCGGCAGGCCAAGCCGGCGGATATCATCGTGTGGCTCAAACAAATCCGACAAGCGATAAAGTTTGCCCTTGTCTACCTGATCACCTGAAATGGGCTCAGCTGGGCAAATTGGGGTGTTGCGCAGCCTATTGATGTCTTCGTCTGGAATGTCGTCCTTCACACTGATCAGGTATTTCACAAGATCAACATGACTCCACTTGCCCTCTTCCGCAGTCTTGCCATTCATAGAACTCGCCATAAGTCGATCGAAGACGACGTTGAGCTCAATTGTCTTGCGCACACCCAAAGCGCCCAGGAATTTTTCTTTCACACCTTGCAAGCCGGTGATGGTGGGAAGGTCGTCGAATAGCTTCACGCTGGCAAAGTAGGACTGAGGTGGCTTGCGCATGCCGAGTTTGGTTGGGATGACTGTCCTGGCGACGAGGAGATCACCAACAGTCTGCTTTGAGCTAGGACTGAGGCCGTCCCAGGCTCGCGAGATGACCGGGAGTACTTGTGAGGCAACAGCAGGCGTGGACTCTAGATTCTGACTGGCACCGAAGCCCTGGCCGTTGCTTTCGATGATCCAGCGAAGCCACGGTACAATTTGCAGTTCTTCCCAGCCTATAGACGAGAGCTGACTTGGTGTCAAACCCTTCGTCAATCGGAATGGCATCGTCTGCGGTGGTGATGGGAGCTCGGCGGGGATTTTGGAGGTGTTCACAAAGCTTCGGATTTGGCCAAGTTGAATGACTGGACTTGCAGAGAGGTTGACGAATTCCTCATCAATTCCAGCAACAGTGCCGTCAAACAAGCTCTGCACAACTGAAGCATCCATCTCATGCTGGCTCGTCTTGGTGCACGCCCACTTTATGAGCTCCACAACCTGCTTCTCTGTGAGAGCCTGGGCTTCAAGCTCATGTTTGATATCGCCAGTGGTGATGTCCGACAGTAGCCCGTACTCTCTGAGCTTGGCGATGAAGTCTGGCGCCTTTGTCATTAGTTCGTCCGGCACGACTGGAATTCCATCAACGAAGCTGAGGTCTTCTGTAGCAACGCGGACTTGCTGACTTGGTAGGACGCCGCGCGTGCTCAAGATATCGATCGAAGCCTTCTGATTGCACATCCAGAAAGCCTCTTCGATGTATTGTCCGACGCGAGAAGAAGGTGTTGACTCCTCGTAGTTGTACTGCTTGAAAGCATGGACGGCAGACGGCATGACGGCTGCAACATCCTCCTTGGATACACGCTTCGTGCCGTTCACGCTGAGGGTACGGTCAAGTTTGGCCTTCAGTTCAGCCATCTCGCCCGTGTATGCGACCCTGCATGCAATGCCCGCGACTCGGAGCATCTCTATGTTCCAATCACGCACGTAGCGGGCGTTCAAATCTATGCTCTCGCGTTCGACGGTTGGAATAACAGACGGCGCGGAAATGTGTGCGAGCAAACCTGTCGTCTGAGCGGTAGGGAAACCGATGAAGATCTTGCCATTCTTAGTAGGCAAAACCGACGAGAAGATGTCGCTGGCTCTTTTGGAGCCTGCACCAGATACTGTTGAGAGCGATGCGGACGTTTCATCGTAAGACGACGTAAGGATCGCAATACGTGTATGCTTTGGTGGCGGCTTCTTTGTTGCACGCTCGAGTTCTTGCGCCAGGGACTTACCAACAAATGTTTGCACATTGACTGTGCTGATTCGCAGGAAGACCGTGGCATTGCTGTATCCCGTGAGATCCTCGGAAATCGCGAGCTGAAGCGCTTCCTCCTCCTTCTGAGCTTTCCTTGTGGCGGAATTTGCCGTATCGATGCCGCCAGCTAATTTCTTAAACCAACCTCTCAGACCACTGCCAGATTCGGCTTGGACATGGCTTGCATCGGCAGTGGTCGCGACGGGCAATTGCTTGTTCCAACCGACCACGTTCATCCACTGCGCATCAATCTGTGCGTTCTGGTACTCAACTCCAGTGATCTTCATCAGGCCGTCCCTTGTCTTAGGGTTGACGTCTTTTGGAAGACTGATCTTGGCGCCCGGTGCCATCTTCTTGGTGAGCTTCAATATGTTCCAGTCGTCAAGATACAGCTCGATGCATTCAAGTCCAACAAAAGTCAGACTGGTGGCCAAGAACTGACACAGGCCCAGTAGCGGCGGCACTGGTGTTGTGGAGCTTCGGTAGTCCAGCAAAAATGTGGTATCCTGAGGAGCCTGACCGTCCGGCAGTTTCCCTCGTCTCGTAAACAGGCTATCTTTCTTCCAGTAAAACGCCATGTTCTGACTTCCCGAGCTCACAAAGGGCGACTCGCAATCCGCAAAAACAGAGTAGAAGCCCACGCCAAACGCTCCGATCTTTGTCTCGTCTGGATTTCCCTCTGCGATCCTCTTCAACCTCTGCCAATCCGTCTCCGCAAAGGCTTCGCCATTGTTGCTAACCATGAGCGTCTTAAGTGTGTTGTGCAAGAGGACATGTTTGATGTGTTCGGACTGGTCCTGTGATTGTGGTAGGGGTACGGAGGCGGAAGGGTTGGTCTCGAAGCGGATGGTGACCTTGGTTGCCTGCGCATCTGCAGCGTTTTGTATGAGCTCTCTCAGTGTTGTCCACTCTCCAGAGTATCGTGCGAGCACCTTGTCGATCAAGGCGCGGGTGTTTACAGTGACTGCCTCCTCGTCGAACTGCGAGCCCATAGTCTGCTCCCGCAGGCGGGCATAATTGCTCGAGGCCGCCATAGTAACGGTGTATGTATGTGAGACGTCCAGATGACGGAGTCGGTTATTAATTCATGAGGTGGCGGCGTGAGTGTCAGGCTGGTGATCGATTTGGCTGTGTCTCGAGACAGGCGAAGGAGGTGGCGGTCACGATTAATCAGTGTCAAACGTCTGTCGGTAGACTCAAAGATGCAGTCTAAGGTAAAGAATAGGAAATCGACAGAACGCCTTAGGGAAAAAGTCACCCAGTGGTTGGTGCAAGTGAAGGTGTAAGCATACGTAAGTAGGTAGGTAACAACAGCACTTACTGGTCTGCTTGTTCCAGCGTCACTGTTGATGGACCCTGGAACCCGATCGATCTTTAAACTCTAAGGCGCGGCTCGTCCCCTCGGCTTTGCCCCGCCGAGCCTCTTTCACTTTGGTTGGAGTCCTAGCTTTCTGTTTACCGCCGCCGTCTTTCTAGAAAAGTGCTTGCTTCTATTGCTTGCACGAGACACTTCACTCGACACGCCTCTCTCCAACACTTACCTCCCTTCCTCCTCATAACCATGGCTGCCGACCTCCAAGCCATTGCCACTCAGCTCCAGGCCAGTCTGGACCCGCAGCAGAGCAGACAGGGTAGGTCGTAAACGCATCCCATACATCATCGATACATGTCTAACCACTGTCCCAGCTGAGCAAACCCTCAAGGCACAAGAGACCGCCCCTGGTTTCTCCCTCGCACTCCTTCAGATCGTCAACACAGACAGCTTCCCGCAGGCGACGAGGCTAGCAGCCGCTCTCTTCTTCAAGAATTTCGTCCGCAGAAACTGGGTGGTATGTGACGGGCAAATACCGTATGGCGGGCTCGACGCATGCTGACAATCTATCAGGACGAGGATGGTCACCACAAGCTTCCCCGAAACGAGGTTGCGACAATCAAGAGCGAGCTCATTGGGCTCATGGTAAAGGTGCCATCGGCGCTTCAGGCACAACTCGGCGATGCTATCAGTGTGATCGCCGATAGCGATTTCTACCAGAACTGGGACACTCTTGTCGACGACCTTGTCTCGCGTCTCACACCCGACAACGCTGCAACGAACAATGGCGTGCTCAAGGTTGCGCACTCTGTCTTCAAGAAGTGGGAGCCACTCTACCGATCAGACGAGCTTTACACCGAGATCAACCACGTCTTGGGAAAATTCGGCAGCCCTTTCCTGCAGCTTTGGGCGAACGAAGACCAGGTCATCACAGCAAACGAAGCCAACGCGCCCGTGCTCAAGGAGCACCTGGGAACCATGGACCTGGTCATCAAGCTTCTCTACGATCTCTCAGCACAGGATCTTCCGCCTCAATTTGAAGACAACATCGCCACTGTTGCGAACCTGCTCCACAAATACCTCACCTACGACAACAAGGCCGCGCAAACCGACGATGACGATGAGGCCGGTATCTTGGAGGAGATAAGAGCAGATATTTTCAAAGTCTTGATTCTTTACACAAAGAAGTATGAGGATGCTTTCGGTGCGCATTTGGGAGAGTTTGTCAACACCTCATGGACCATGTTGACAAACATCGGCCCGGAGACCAAGTACGACACGGTTGTGGCCAGAGCGCTTGAGTTCTTGACGACCGTCTCCGGTATTTCTACACACGCGCAGAACTTCAACAACGCGGATGTACTTGGTCAGGTGACCGAGAAGGTTGTCATTCCGAACTTGTCGCTCCGTGAGTCGGACATTGAGCTCTTCGAAGATGAGCCCATTGAGTTCATCCGGAGAGACTTGGAGGGATCCGACGAGGATACCCGGAGACGTTCGGCCACCAACTTCTTGAAGAAGCTGATGGAGCAGTTCGAACAGGAGGTCACAACTGTGGTTCTACGCTACGTTGAGCACTTCCTGAGCGAGTACTCAAAGGACCCGAAAGGCAACTGGAAAGCCAAGGACACAGCAGTCCACCTTTTCTCGTCTATTGCGGCAAAGGGTGTTGCCACTGCTGCGAAGGGTGTACTGAGCGTCAACCCCAACGTTGATGTTATTGACTTCTTCCAAAAGCATGTGGCTGAGGATCTCACTACCGCCGACGCACCCACCCTCCTCAAGGTTGATGCCGTCAAATACCTCTACATCTTCCGCAGCATCCTCTCCGCACAGCAGTGGCAAGGCGCTTTCCCTTTGCTTGTGCAGCACCTTAACTCAGAGAACTACGTTGTCTACACGTACGCCGCTATCGCCGTCGACCGTGCGCTCTATCTCACAAACGACGCGAAGCAGCCAATCATCCCGCGAGACAACATTGTTCCTTTAGCTAAGGATCTCCTGCAGCACCTGTTTGCGCTCATCACAAAGGACACTAAGCCCGAAAAGGTTCAGGAGAACGAGTTCCTGATGAAGTGCGTGATGCGCGTTCTCATTGTCATTAGAGAAAGTGTCATCACTGTTGCCGACTTGGTCATTACCAACCTTGTCAACATAACTAAAGTCATTCGCCACAACCCTTCTAACCCTGGATTCTGCTACTACCACTTCGAATCTCTGGGTGCATTGATCCGCTACGCTGGTCCTACTCATTCTGAGAAGCTTGAGGCGGCCCTTTTCACACCTTTCATGGATGTCCTGCAAAGTCAGGTGGACGAGTTCACCCCGTACATCTTCCAGCTTTACGCGTCCATGGCAGCCGCGAGCCCAGCGCCTGCACTGTCGGGCAACTTCCAGGCTTTGGTTCAGCCGGTACTCTCTCCTAGCATGTGGGACGTGAAGGGCAATGTGCCGGCGCTGAAGATGCTTCTTGTTGTCATGCTCCAGAAGGGCGCCGAACAGATCGCTGCAGCCAACCAGACTGAGGCCATTCTGGTCATTTTCCAGAAACTGGTGGCTACCAAGGCGAACGAAGGCAACGCGATGGACATCATCGAGGCTGTGGTCTCCACATTCCCGGCGTCGGCACTGCAGCCCTACTGGCAACCTATGCTCCAGCTCATGCTCACACGCCTGTCTGGCTCGCCTACAGAGAACTTCAAGCTCCGTTTCGTGCGATTCTACTATCTTGTCGCCGCGCTCCAAGACAAGGGCCTCGGTCCTGACTTCTTCATCTCGGTTGCCGACCAGGTGCAAGAGGGCGTCTTCACTCCTATATACACTACCATCATACTTCCGGAAACCCAGAGACTCTCGCGTCCGACAGACCGGAAGACTGCTGTCGTCGCACTGACGCGCACACTCGGAGACAGCCAGGCGTTCGTTGAGCGCTACGCCAAACGCGGCTGGACCATCACCTGCGAGGCCCTCTTGAAGCTCCTTATCAACCCTCCCCTCCCTCAAACTCACGACGATGTGATCGAGGACCGTGACGTGGACGAGCTCGGCTTCGGCGCAGCTTTCACCGCCCTCAACACTTGCAAGCGACCCGCTCAGGACCCTCTGCCCGAGGTCACAGACGTCAAGGCCTGGGTCGGTCAATACCTGCGGGAGGCGGACAAGAGGCACAACGGCCGCGTTGGCCAATTTGTGCAGGAGAAGCTCGATGACCAAGGCAGGGCTGCGCTGCAGAGCGTGATGGCTTCATAGATGGACCATCTCTCTCGCAGCCAGGTTCACAGGCGTGAATCCATCTGACTTTGGGAGTAGCATGAATGGGATGGACGAAAATTTTGATACCATGGGGCGTTTTGCTTTGCGTCGGGCGGGGGCGTAGATATATTTCGTTAGAAGGTAGAGATGTTGTTGAGTCGTGTAAAGACAAAAAGTTCTTCAATCTTGCCACGATCGGACCTACAGAATAGTGCGGGTCACTTCTCGAATACCAGAAGTACCTGAGGGATTCGAGATAATCGATTGCTTGATGTCGCCGAGATTGAACAACTGCGCCTCTCTCGCGATACCATCATCATGTCTTGGATGCTACGTTGAATGACCGAGTCAGAAGTGGTATTGCACGCGCCTGTATTTAAAGTTTCTCCCGGGACAGATTAATTGGGACAAGATGCCGGCAGTACTCACCAAACACGTTCCAGTTCATCTGTCCACCGGAGCGCTGGCATATCATAGCGCGGGGTCCAGATAAGATAAAGAGATTCCTTCCCAAAGTTGTCATCGAAAGATCCGAAAGTACCAATACAATATTATTATCCCACCGACTTGCAAACCAGTGACAAATCTCGAGAAAATGCCCGCAGTAATCGAAGATGACATGGTCGAGTCCGCCGACGGCGGTATCGCCACGCTGCCATTCCCGCCAATCACCAAGGCTCACATCATGAACTGCTCTTACCACTCGTGGCATCCGAGGTATGCATGGGCAATCTACGGCAAAGCTTTGCGGCAATACTGATATCGATGCAGATACCGCACTATCACACCAAAGGCCCGCCTCATTCCCCTCACACGGCCATTCCTCGACTACCTCCGTGCCGACGGCATCATCCTCCCCGACGACGACGAGCCCAGTGCCGAGCCGGAGTGGTCGGAGGACAGCGGCGTTTTTTCTGCTTCAGACGACAATGGGCACGAATCGGATGACGAGCAGGAGGATGTTGCGGCTGGGTGGAGAGACATTCACACTGCGGTGAAGGACACAATAGAGACTTTAGGCGGTAGAGTCATGCCGAAGCTCAACTGGTCGGCGCCTAAGGATGCGACCTGGATGAACGCCAATAGCATGGACTGTCGTACCGCCAACGATGTGTACCTACTGCTCAAGAGTTCGGACTTTGTGACACACGATTTGGAACACGCATTCGACGAAACAATCCCCGGTGAAGGACCCGAAGCCGAACTCACAAGCGCAACGATTCCATACCACCTGGTACTGCGCAAGGCCTTCGAGATGAACCCGTCCGTGGAGTTCAGGTGCTTTGTGCGAAACCGCAAGCTCATCGGAATCACACAGCGCGACCTCAACCACTTCGACTTCCTCTTCGACCTGCAAGATCGCCTGCAATCGAAGATTCAGGAATTCTTTGACGTAAGACTCAGGGACACGTTCCCGGACGAGAACTTTGTGTTTGATGTTTATGTCCCTACGCCTCATGAGCGTGTCTGGCTGGTGGATGTCAACCCTTGGGCGCCGCGGACAGACCCACTACTTTTCAGCTGGCTCGAATTGCTGACCATGGACGAGCCGCCGGAGCCGGCACAGGAGGAGACGGTGCGCATACCGATTAGGTTTGCGGAGGCGAGTGACGGCGAGGCGAACGGGGGTCAGCGAACGATGATGATGGCACGGAACGATGGCGACAAGACGGAGGATGAGGAAAAGGCAGGGAAGAGCGGCTCCGACGACGACAGCGAGTCTGAAGTTGATGAAGAGTTCTGGCGAGCCGAGTTCCGGTTAGTCAGGAAAAACGACCCGGAGGCCTACAGTTTCAGCACCCCCCAATACAGCGCGCACAAGATGCCCAAGGACGTAGTAGACGCGGGCGCGAGTGGAGAGGGGTTGCGCGAGTTTGCGCGCGATTGGAAGGACATCTTGGAGAAGAGACAAAGGGACGACGCAGATGCCGAGAGCAGCAGCGGAGACGAATGATAGGTTTGCAAGCGAGCAAGGCGAGATTCAATTATTGCCCAGTCTTGGGTGTTGGTGCAGGGGATTCTTGGGAGTGGTGCAGTGGACTTCATCAATATCGAACTGCCAGGGCGGCGTCTAGAAGACTTTCGCGGGTCAAGACACGTGCCTCTGCGGACATGCGACACCGATGCCGTTTGAGGAACGGTTGTGCTCCAGAGCGGGCACACCCGCCACAATCTAATTCCGGCCAAGCTTTGGCCCATGTGGGCCGTCTTTGCTAATGCGAGAGGTTTTGAGCAAGTATCCACTTGGCTATGTCGCGTTGTACGAACACGTCCGCCTCCAAGGTGGAAAGACGACATTTGCCTTGCCCAGATCTCGCCTGCCATGCCTACCCACCGCAATCTAGACAGCGCCAGCCCTTATAACTTGCTCAACTCTACTTGGCGGAACATACCTCTTTGACTATTACTACCATCTCGCGGCTCCAATGCCATACCGTTAGCATCACGCACCGTTTGTGCTACCGTCTGCCGTCTTACTTGCGTCGATCCTTTACCACACATCACCGGCTAGCCCAACATGGCTCACAACATGCTCGAACCTCGACACAGCCATGCCGGAGCGCCTGAAGGCGGCTACCTGGAGTTCCATTGGGGCTATGGCTACGAGCCATTGCCTTGTGAAAGTGACGAGGACACTTGCAAGTACCTCGATGCCGTCTACGTCATGCACGATGTGAGCATGAAATACTCCTTCATCATGTGGGGTGTCCTACTGGGCATCGCCGTTTTCTGGGTCACTCTTCGCGGCTGGCGCATGGGAGGCCCATCGCAAAAGGTCGGCGGTGTCATCGACAGGGTGTGCGACAGCGTCGAGAGGGTGAAGCGAAGGTGGTTGTTGAAAGACAGTCCCTTCAAGTGGCTCTTCGGCCGAACGACAAGACTGCAGGTTGCGATCCTTGCAATTTTCCTGGGATATCTACTCATCTTCTCGTAAGCATCTACTCAATCGTTCAAACCTGACATTTCGATCACTTGCTAATATGTGTAAAGTTTCACTGGCTTTATCTGGTTGTACTCGGAACCCGCTGAGAGACCGGGCAAGACTCGTACTACTCTGGGCTTCTGGTCGAATCGTGTGGGCATCCTCTCATACGCGTTAACTCCCTTCACGGTTCTCCTTGCAACTCGCGAGAACATTCTCACAATCTTGACTGGCATCCCTTACCAGCACTTCAACTTTCTGCACCGCTGGTGTGGCCGGATCATTTTCGCCCAGGCCGCGCTTCACACACTAGGCTGGACCATTGTGGAAGCGTACTACTACGAGCCGACCCCAGATGTCTACTACTTGTTCCTCACCAACATGTACGCCATCTTCGGCTGTCTGGCCACGTTCTTCATCTGCTTTTTGACGGTCTTTAGCATGAAGAGGGTAATCCGATGGACTGGCTACGAATTTTTCAAGATCACGCATACAATCGGAGCTTTGCTTTACATCGGAGCCTGCTGGGGCCACTGGGACAAACTTTGGTGCTGGATGGTCGCAAGTTTGATCTTGATTGCAGTTGACCAAGGAGTGCGTCTTGGCAGGACAGTTTACTGTCACTTCAGTGGCAGCAAAGGCAACATTGGTTTCCGTCGCGCCATGGCGAACGTTCAGCTGATTGGAGAGGGTGACGACGTGATTGTGCGCCTGGACTTCGACTACGAACAATCACCTTGGGAGCCTGGTCAGCACTTTTTCCTGTGCTTCCCTAGTCTCAGCATCTGGCAGTCTCACCCATTCACAGTCGCTTCGATGCCTGACTTGGCAAGTAACATGCAGCACCACACCTATCTTCTCCGTGCCCGCAAGGGACAGACTGCACAACTTGCCGCTCTCGATGGACAGACCGATGTTCCCGTTGTCATGACTGGACCGTACGGCCCTGGCTGGCCACGCCACACCACTGACAACGTCCTTGCCATAGCGGGTGGCACTGGTGTCACTTTCACACTGCCGATCGTGATCTCATCCCTACGCCAGTTTATCGTCCCCCAAGCCACAGTCGACTTCGTCTGGGTCATCCGCCGCGCGCAGGACCTCCTCTGGCTCAACAAGGAATTCGTCGAGCTCAAGGAGATGTTGGCGACGAACCCCGGCTTGCGCATCAGCATCTTCGTCACCCGCGAAGATACACCGCACATTCCATTCTGCTGCAACCGCACCAGCAGGCAGCCGCAAAAGAGCGAAGACCCCGAAAAGGGTCCCAGCACCTCCGTCGCCGCTTCTTCATCAGAAATGTCGAACCGTGCAACACTGCAGGAGCTCCTCGCAATCGATCAGGATCGATTCTCGGTCGAGCTCCTGGGAAGCCATCACCCTATGATGCCCACGGTTGTGACCTCTTTCATGGAGCGCGCGAACAAGAGAGGTGGCTACATCCAGGTTGTCGGTAGTGGTCCTGATTCCATGGGCAGTGACCTTCGGGCTGCCATCTCGCAGGTCGAGGAAAAGGATGGTTTGGACATCTACTGGGATTCCAGAGAATAGATACAGCTAGATTTTGCATTATACCCCCAGATTAACCGCCACAGGCGTATGAATAAGAAATGAACATGAATTCGACTTCAAAACAATCAATTGTTCCTGGAATGCAAAACGTTGGATGGAGTTGGACTTGCCGTGCAGTTCAGCCAAGACAAAGGGCTCTGATCAAGTTCCGACACATCCGAGCTTGAGGTTTTGTTCCGTCGGCCCTGTGCAAACTTCCGTCGCATTCTCTCTTCCTTCCGTCAACTTCTATCTCCGTCAACTCTTTCACACTCTGGACATGGACGCCGCCCGACCCGAAAAACGGCGACGACTAGATCGCATTTCTGCAGCATGTGATTTATGTAAAGCACGCAAAGTCAAATGCGACGGTTCATTGCCCTGCTCGTACTGCAAGCGCAAGAACCACAGTGATTCGTGCACCTTCTCCGGGCCCAAGTCTCGTCAGACAAAGTCTTCCACGAACACACCAGCTCGTCGCGGGAGGGATGCGTCGAGAGAAACAACACCTCTGACGCCACACGAAGTGCAGCACGCAGACACTGCCCCTGCTGAGCATTCCGAACCGTATGTCGTCAACTCCGGGCACTCGCCATCGCCGACATTGAGTCGGACGGACCACCATGACACCGCTGTGCCATTGGAAGCACGACTCTTGCGTGATGCACAGGGAAAGGTTGTCTTCATTGGAGACTCCGCTCCTATATCTTTCTTGCAAACAGTACGGCATCTGGTAGCCTCCGAAGCCGACGCACTCCCAGTACAAATGTCGAGAGACTCTTTTGTTGAAGCCGCACAGCCAGAAGCCATCAGCGAACTGGAACAGGACATTCCTCGAGTGCACCCACACGAAGTCGAATCACTATTGAAAGAGTATCACGTCGCCACGAGTGGGCTTGTGGACTTATTCGCGCGAGAACAGCTTCTCGAGGATATCAGAAGGTGGGCTGCCGAAGCAGCCACGCGCTCTCACGACATTTCATCGGCTGTGAAGTACCTCGTGCTTGCGGTCGGTATGCAAGAAAGCGATGAGAGGAAAGCCGAGGCTTGGTTCACGCACGCCAAACAGGTCTTGATGGTTAATTTGGTTGCTAGCATGCATATCGCCACGGTGCAAGGGTTTGCTTTGGTTGCTGTTTATATGCTGAGGGCTTTTCAGCCCAATGGGGCATTTCTTTACTTTTGTAAGCCTTCATTCGCTTTTGAAAGCCCTAATATAGAGTGGTCTAAGAATTTGGTGTGATTTGACCTTGCTAACATATCATAGCACTGGCTGCCCGCACGGCGTACGCAATTGGGTTGCATCGGACTGAAGTGAACGCTTCATTTGGAGAGTCCATGCATCAGAAAAGGTGTGTATCACAATTCTGAGCTGCCGCTGCTGCAAGCTATTGACATCGGAACTCAGAGATCGCATTTGGAAAAGCCTTCGAGTTGTCGACCAATTCATCAGCAACCTGCTCGGTCGGCCGCCCTCCACCTCCGACGTCGATTGTACGGTAAAGTACATCACGCTCCGTCATGATGTTGACATCCATATGCTAGACGCAAGCGTACAAATCTTCATGATCATCGAGCGTGTGGTCGTAGAAGTTTACTCGCGTAAACGTATATCGTTACGAATCGCTAGCTACGTCTCTCACCAGCTGAAGGGTTGGGCCGCAAACTGGCTTGCTCCTCTCAACAATGTCATCCTCGGACCTGCTTCGAACACCAAGACGCGCCAAACCGTCGTCGGCGCTTGCCAGACGCTTTGCTCTTACTACTATGGCATCATGCTATTGACTAGACCTTTCTTGATTTACGAGCTGTATGAGTATCTCGGAGCATCGATGAGGACGTCAAGCACCAGAAGCGATCATTTGGAAAAAGAGAAGTTCGCCGACGCTGCACTCGATGCGGCTGTTGCCTTTGTTGATACCTTAGACCGTGTCATTGCCACAGACAAGTTGCTGCGAAGATCGCCAATGATAGTGTAAGTTGCGGCGTTGGATACAAATGTCGGTCTTTCGCTAATGGGGTCTAGGTCATGGCTTTTCACGACATCGCTCGTCCTCGCTGTTGGCGTACTGGGGCGATCTGGCCTATCATTCGAAGATAATTGCAAAGCTTCCATAGGCTGCCTTGACTACTTTGCTACTGTTGACCCCCACGCGCGCCAGTACTCTGTTATCGTAAAAGCGCTTCTCCAAACCACCACGGACCTCGTCAAAAAGCGGGAGCGCAGCTTGCGTTCACAGCGCAAGCAAGCTTCATCGCAGTTATTTGGTCTCTTGCCTCTCGACGCTGCCAGGAGGAGCTCGTCGCCGCAGCCTGTTCAAGCAGTAGCGGCAGTACCAAGTCTGCCTCCTGCATCGATGGAAGAAGGAACCCTGGCCACGGACCAGCCACTCGACTGGACCATCTACGATGCAGACTTCTTTGCCCTTCCTTGGTCTAATGAGAACGATGAAGGGCTCCAAGACTTCCTACAGCCTGGTCGACAGACCATTGATGGATCGTTGGCCGACATACCGCTGTTCCCGATGTATGATCAGATAGGCTGATTGCCTTCTGTGATTCCACGGGGTTAGGATCCTGAGCAAGCTACCAAGAGTAAACATGTTGTCAGGCTTTACGCCCAAGCGTGGGTGCTTATCTGGTCACTGTGGCTTCCATGGTCTCGTCTCGCGACGTCTTCAAGAAGGGCATGAGCTTGGTCCCTCCAGTTCCGACCAGTTCTTGGGTTGATTGCTTCCCACACGCCATTTTCGTGGATGATGTGGCTAAGTCAACGCGGCCAGAGTCTAGTTTCGGGGCAGCCATTCGGCTTGGGAGTATGATGTATCGTGTTACCAGCTGGATGTGCTTATCGCGGAAGCAACTCAAACTAGCCACTGCATCGTTGTATGCAAGAGCGAGTTCGGCATTTTCCCGAGAGTTGTCAACGTAATCCCGGATGGTTGCGATGGCTTCGACATCATACAGGAACCGAGAGTGTGGACCTGGCATGTACTTGCGCATTTCGGTGCTGAAGCCCGCGCTCCTGTCGTGCTTCACACCGAGTATCGCGTCAAGGAACTGAAGCAATGAGCTTTGGCCGTTGCTGCCGCCACGGTATTTTCGCCATGTACCTTCGCCATTACCTTCATCGTAGAAGACGCCATCCGGTAAACCCGCGGCTTCCATGTTCATGCTGCCGGCTAGGAAGGGTCGGATCTTGTGATAGAAGACTTGCGGCCTACAGCGTTCGTCCATGCGCTCAAGAAGCCGACCGATCTCGTCGATGCTCTCACGGACGTATTGCAGTGCCTCGATGACGGTAGCCGAGTCGTCCTGCGACACTGCCTCGATCGCTGCCAAACTTCTCGATATGATGGGCCCTGCTCTTGCTTCCATAGCGTTGGAGATTGTGTAGAACCAAGATTCGTCGTCGGTGCCTGTTAACGTATGCAGAGATTGCATGTTGTCCGGCTGGCACAGGTCTTCGGAAGATGCACTCCAATTCCAGAGATTCAACGCGGAATATGTTGCGATCGGAAGGACTTCCAGAGCTTGAGCAGCTTGAGTGAACGGTACTGCGATTGCCGGAGGTAGTCGCTATGAGTTGTTAGCCTACAAGTCTTGGTGAACTGAGGTCGTTCAACATACGTCGGATGGCTTCGGTCCTTGCCAGATATACGCCTGGGCGACCATCGCTAGTATAGAGTAAGCTCTTTGGAGCTCTTGCTCACTCCTCAAGTGCGAAATATCAAGGACTGGTAGCGTATCGACGACTTCTCGAACAGAGCCGACTTCAAGGAGCTCAGGAAGCTGATCGATCACATTTTCCCATGATCTGTATCGAGCGTCCGGTAGACAACGAAGAGGTGCATCTGCTGGCAAGAATCCGTTCACCGAGATGCCGTAAGATGCAAGGGCTAGTGGTGACGGGAGTAAGTCGATCTTGTGAGGACTCATGATCGATAATCTGATGGTTCTTGCGTAACGAATAGGTTGTTTGACGAGGACATCCTGAACTTGCCTGGCGGTCAGTACGACTATATTGCAACGCCGAGAAGGATCCACTCTTGGTAGTTCTCGTGATTGCATGTTGGCATCGTGATGGTTAGTTATGATTTTGTCCGTCGGAAGCATCGGAACTTGCGACTCTTCCGTCGTTTCTTTGTCGGAAGTGGATCGACGGAACTCCGAGCCTATCAAGAATAGGAAGGTGTTATCTCACATGCGAAGGCCGCCTTGGCCTAACGCATCACCCGCCAATTGTGATGCTTACTATTCCGAACTCAGCGAAGGAATACGCACTGGAGTGCACATGGCATTAGTTAAGGTAGCTGTCGCGAACCCACACCGTCGGATGTGACTTGAGTGGACGTAGCAGCCATCGGATGCGTGCCGTCTACGTGCAGCATATATTCAACGTCTCTTTCCGCATCGCCACACTTATCCCTTCTCTACATTCATACCTTTCCACAGTAGCCAACCCTAAAAATGGACGCACAGCAAGCAATCAGTCAACTGCGCAACGGCGAGGCCGTCGAATGGCCGGAGAACGCACAGTCGCTGGATTTTGCCCAGTTCCTCGACGAAAGCACCACAACATTCAGAGACCAATTCATCATTCCAACCAAAGCCCAGCTGAAGCGTACCACTCTTATCGACGATGCCAGGACATCAGCTCCTGCATCGTCGCCTTCGGACTCCAGCATCTACTTCTGCGGCAACTCATTAGGTCTTCAGCCCAAAGCCATCTCACAATACCTCGGATCTTATCTGCAGACATGGGGCTCCATCGGCGTCGGAGGCCACTTCACACAGCTTGAAGATTCGCCCTTGGGACCCTACCAAGATATGGCAGCAGAGTGTGCGAAGAAGTGCGCTCCTGTTGTTGGAGCTTCGCCCGAGGAAGTTGTCATCATGAACACTTTGACTGTCAACCTGCATCTCATGATGGCTGCTTTCTACAAGCCGACTGAGAAGAAGCACAAGATTATGTTGGAATGGCGACCTTTCCCCAGTGACTATGTAAGGCGATGAACTTCGCAAAGTCTTGTTTCCTGGACTAACAATTTTTGCAGTACGCAATCGAGTCTCAAATCGAATTCCACGGCCTCAACCC
>Ga0265797_10003323_pt1 | contig 25857 bp, 28 predicted proteins | sample P2T30metagenome_FD_192433 | JGI IMG/M metagenome (GOLD analysis project Ga0265797, IMG submission 192433) | Plant litter microbial communities from East Loma Ridge, Irvine, California - P2 T30 | ecosystem: Environmental > Terrestrial > Plant litter > Unclassified | place: USA: California... | reverse complement strand
ATCGCGTTCATCTCGGTGGTCGTCGTCGTGAAGCTGTTCAAGGGCCAGCGTTGATCGAGCTGCCCGAGGGCCTCGCCCCCGAACTGGTCCCGCTGTCGTGGCTGGTCGGCGTGTGGGAGGGCACCGGCGTGGTCGAGTACCCGGTCGGCGACGACGACGAGGTCCGGAACTACGAGTTCGGCCAGCGCGTCAGCTTCAGCCACGACGGCCTGCCGTACCTGAACTACTCGTCGACCACCTGGCTGCTCGACGACGACCACACCCCGCTCGCCGCCGAGATGGGCTACTGGCGGATCGACCGTCCCAGCGAGCCCGGCGACCGCGGCCCCGCGATGCTCCTGGGTGACGGGCCCACGCCCTTCAGCACGGTGGAGAGCGTCGAGGCGCTCCGCAACACCACGGACGGCTTCGACGTCGAGGCCGCGATCATCCACCCGACGGGCGTCAACGAGCTCTACGTCGGCCGTGTGCTGAAGGGCCGGATCGACCTGTCGACCGACGCCGTGCTGCGCTCGCCGAACGCGAAGGACTACTCCGCCGCGACCCGCCTGTACGGGCTGGTCGAGGGCAAGCTCTTCTGGGCGTGGGACATCGCCGCGCTCGGTCGCGAACTCACCTCGCACGCCTCGGGGCAGCTCGCGAAGGTCGACTGATGTCGGTGTTCGCCGCGCGTGACGGCTTCGTCGCGGCCGACTCCGTCGCTGCGCACTTCGGCAACCCGATCGGGGAGCAGCGCCTGCTGACCCGGGGGCGTGCCGTCGTCGAGCTCGGACTCGGTGTCGTCACCGTCTCCGGACCGGACCGGTTGTCGTGGCTCAACTCGATCACCTCGCAGCAGCTCACCGGGTTGCCGACCGGCGTCAGCACCGAGACGCTCGTCCTCGACCAGGCCGGACGCGTCGAGCACGCGGCTCGCGTCGTCGACGACGGTGCGACGGTCTGGCTGCTCACCGAGCGCGCTGACGCAGCGCCGCTCGCCGGGTGGCTCGACTCGATGCGCTTCATGCTCCGGGTCGAGGTCGCCGACCGCTCCGCCGACTTCGTCACCCTCGGCTGGTTCGGGGCGGGCGCCCCGTTCGCGTCCGTCGAACTGCCGGAACCGCCCGTCGCCGAGTGGGTCGACCCGTGGGGCGCCGTCACGCCGGGCGGATGGGGCTACGCCGACCAGGAGGCCCACCCCGGCTCCGACTGGACCCTCCGCATCGCCGTGGTCACCCCCGGCACCGCGGCCGCGATCGCCGCGTCGGACGTGCCCGTCGCGGGGCTGCTCGCGTACGAGGCGCTGCGGATCGCCGCCTGGCGCCCGACCCTGTCCGACGTCGACGAGCGGACGATCCCGCACGAGCTCGACTGGCTGCGTTCCGCCGTGCACCTGTCGAAGGGCTGCTACCGCGGGCAGGAGACCGTCGCCAAGGTCCACAACCTCGGGCACCCGCCGCGTCGGGCCGTGCTGCTGCACCTCGACGGGTCCGACGGCGTGCTGCCGGCGCCCGGCACCCCCGTGCTGCTCGACGACAAGCAGGTCGGTCGGCTCTCGGCCTCGGCGATCCACCACGAGCTCGGTCCGATCGGGCTCGCCGTGGTGAAGCGTTCCCTCGACCCCACCGCGACCCTGCGGCTCGAGGCCGACGACGTCGTGGTGACCGCCGCGCAGGAGACCATCGTCCCGCCCGGGGCCGGTGCGACGGCGAACGTCCCGCGCCTGCCCCGACTCGGAGCCGTGAAGCGCTCCTAGCTCCCCGTTGACGGTCGCAAAACACCGGTGTTCGCCGGTCGCACCGCGGTTTGCGGGTGTTCGGAGCGCGAACACCGGTGTCTTGCGTCGAAGCGTCAGGCGGGCTCGACGGCCGCCCACGGGACGCTGAGCTCACCGAGCCGCCAGCGCGTCACCCCGTGCAGCACCGGCCAGCCGCGGTCACGCATCCCGCGCACGGTGGCGATCCACCGCTGCCGGGGCCCGTACGTGCCGAGCGGTGCGGCGACCGCCCACGACAGGTCGAGGTCGCGCAGGAACGCGTGCACCCGTTCGCCGGGCACGTTGCGGTGGATCAGCGCCTTCGGCAGCCGCTCGGCGACGATCGAGGGCACGTCGAGCCCGGCGAGCCGGAGGGACACCGTGAAGGTCCGCGGCGCGACGTCGTCGAGCGTCACCCACGATGCGACCCGACCGACCTCGTTGCAGGTCCCCTCGACGAGCGCACCGCCGGGCTGCAGCCGGTCCTGCATGATCCGCCACGACCCGACCACCGCGGACTCGTCGTACTGCCGCAGCACGTTGAAGGCCCGGATGACGGCGGGCCGGCGCTGCCCGGGTGTCGGCGTCTCGAAGCCCCCCAGGCGGAACGTCACACCGTCGCGGGTGCCGGCGTTCGCGAGCGCGACCCGCGAGGGCTCGATCTCGATGCCCGTCACCTCGACGTCCGGTCGGACGGCGGCCAGCCGGTCGCGCAGTTCGAGGGTGGTGGTCGGCGATGCCCCGTAGCCGACGTCGGCGACGAGCGGGTCGTCCGTCCGGCGCAGCACCGGCAGGGTCGCGATCCACCGGTCGACGCGGCGGAGCCGGTTGTACCCGGTCGTCCCGCGCGTCACGTTCCCGATGGGCATGCGTCAAGGGTACGGGGCCGGTACCGCTCGGTAGACTCGGAGGCATGACCTCCACGCTCGTCCTGCTCCGTCACGGCAACAGTGACTGGAACCAGAAGAACCTGTTCACCGGTTGGGTCGACGTCCGGCTCAGCGAGCTGGGCGAGAAGGAGGCGAAGCGCGCCGGCGACCTCATCGCCGGGTCCGGCATCGTCCCCGACGTCCTGTACACCTCGCTCCTGACCCGTGCGATCCAAACGGCGGACATCGCGCTGCTGCAGGCCGACCTGGCCTGGCTGCCGGTGAAGCGCGACTGGCGCCTCAACGAGCGCCACTACGGCGACCTGCAGGGCAAGGACAAGGCCCAGACCCTGGCCGAGTACGGCGAGCAGCAGTTCATGGAGTGGCGCCGCTCGTTCGACGTCCCGCCGCCCCCCATCGCCGACGACGCCGAGTGGTCGCAGTTCGGTGACCGTCGCTACGCCGAGCTCGGCGACCGGCTGCCCCGCACCGAGTCGCTCAAGCTCGTGATCGACCGCCTGCTGCCGTACTGGGAGTCCGACATCACGAAGGACCTCGCCGCCGGCAAGACCGTGCTGGTGACGGCCCACGGCAACTCGCTGCGTGCGCTCGTGAAGCACCTCGACGGCATCTCCGACGACGACATCGCCGGACTGAACATCCCGACGGGCATCCCGCTGGTGTACGAGCTCGACGACGACTTCACGCCGACGAAGCCCGCGTACTACCTGGACCCCGAGGCCGCCGCCGCCGGCGCCGCCGCCGTGGCCGCCCAGGGCGCCAAGAAGTAGCACCCACGCAGAACGCCCCGTCCGGCATCCGGGCGGGGCGTTCGTGCGTGTGCGGGGCTTCGCGAAAGCGACAGTGGGTCGCGAACGTTCCGCCGACTCCTGTCGCTCTGCCAGGAGGAACGGATCGCCCCGTCGACGACCTGTCGCTTCGGCAGCGTGGTCGGCTCGACGAGCCGTGGCTGGTCAGACGAAGTGCGACGCGATCTCCTGCACCAGGGCGCCGACGTCGTAGGGCTTCGTCGTGTCGACCCGGATCACCGGGACGCCGGGCAGTCCGACGGGCCGGGCGTCGTCGCCGTGCTCGTCCCAGAAGGCCAGCACGTCGGCCAGGTCTCCGTGCACCTCGTGCCGCACCGGCACGGTGCCCGGCTCGTACCGGTCGCGCAGCCGCTGCTCGGCGGTGGCGCGGTCCGTGTCGCACCACACCTCGACGGCGCGAGGGGACCCGGCGGACGCGAGTCCGGCCTCCAGGAGGTCCCCGTCACGCGACGGCAGCCAGACGGCGTCGAGGACGACCCCGTTCTCGACGGCCCGCGCCATGGACCACATCGTGTCCATCGCGATGCCGCCGAGCGGGCGCGAGGCGATCATCGGGCCGACGACGTCGGCGAGCGGCTCCTTGATGCGGTCCTTCGACAGGAACGGGCAGCCGAGCACCTCGGCGAGTGCCGTGCCGATGCTGCTCTTGCCGGAACCGGGCATGCCGTTGACGATGATCGCGACCTGGGCCATGCCACGATCCTCGCAGACCGATCGGGCCGGGTCAGACCGATCGGGTCCGGTCAGACCGCCGCGGTCGAGGTGGACGCGCCGGTCCAGTCGCCGGTCGCCAGGTACTCGACCTTCTTCGCGATCGAGACCGCGTGGTCGGCGAAGCGCTCGTGGTAGCGGGAGGCCAGGGTGGCGTCGACCGTGTCGATCGGGCCGCCCTTCCAGGCCTCGCCGAGCACGAAGTCGAAGACGCTGGCGTGCAGCTCGTCGACGGCGTCGTCCTCGTCGCGGATCTCGGCCGACAGTGCGATGTCCTCGGTGGCGAGCAGGCGCGTGAGCTTCTGCGCCATCGCGACGTCGTGCTTGCCCATCTCCTTGAAGGTGCTGCGGAGGCCCTTCGGCACGACCTTCTCGGGGAAGCGCTGGCGGGCGAGCTGCGCGATGTGCTCGGCCATGTCTCCCATGCGCTCGAGCGAGGAGCTGACGCGCAGGGCGGTGACGACGACGCGCAGGTCGCGGGCCACCGGCGCCTGGCGGGCCAGGATGTCGATCGCGATCTCGTCGAGGCTGTTCGCAGCGAGGTCGATCTTCTCGTCGTCGGCGATCACCTCTTCGGCGAGGGCGACGTCGGAGTCGCCGAAGGCCTGCGTGGCTCGGGTGATGGCGGACTCGACGAGCCCGGCGATCTCGGTCAGTCGCTCCTGGACGTCCTGGAGTTCCTGCTGGAAGACTTCGCGCATGGGGGAGTACCTCTCTCTGCGTACCGGACGAGTGTCGTCAGCCCAGGTGAACGAACGGTGACGCGGGGCTGAACGCTTCGCGTTCTGGCCTTCCGCAGACGGTGAACGGTACCGGAACCCCGCATGACCATCCCTACACTGGCGGCATGGACAACGCGTGGCTCGTGCCACTGTCGATGCTCCTCGGCGGGGTCTTCGGCGCGGGCGTCGTGGTGCTGATCATCACCGCCGAGCGGACGGCACGTGCTGCCGACGTGGCGGAGCGGACCCTGCCGGACGGCGTCGCAGCGGTCATCGCGACGATGCACAACCCGGCGGTCGTCATCGACCCGTCGAACACCGTCGTCGCGGCATCCCCCCAGGCCCTCACGGCGGGGCTCGTCGTGCGCCGACGCCTGGTGCACCACGAACTGCTCGAGCTCATCGACCGGGTGCGCAAGAGCGGGGAGATGGGGTCGGAGGACCTCGAGCTGCCGCGTGGTCGCCACGGGGAGCTCATCGGCTACCTCAGCTTCCGTGCCGCCCAGCTCGGCAACCGGTACGTCCTGCTCACGGCGGACGACCTGACCGAGAGCCGGCGCATCGACGAGGTCCGCCGCGACTTCGTCGCCAACATCTCGCACGAGCTGAAGACGCCGATCGGCGCCATCGGCCTGCTGTCCGAGACCCTCGTCCTCGCCGCCGACGACCCCGTGCACGTGAAGAAGTTCGCCGCGCAGCTCATCACCGAGTCCGAGCGGCTCGGAGCGCTGACGAAGGACATCATCGAGCTGTCCCGGCTGCAGTCCGTCGACGCGCTCGAGAACAGCGAGGAGACCGGCATCGACAAGATCGTGCAGGCCGCGATCGACGCGAACGAGGTCGTCGCCCGCGCCCGCTCGATCGAGATCATCCGCGCCAAGAAGTCGAAGCTGCGGGTGATGGGCGACCGGGGGCTGCTGCAGGTCGCGGTGTCGAACCTCATCGCCAACGCGGTGAAGTACTCGCCGGACAACACCCGCGTGGGCGTGGGCGTCCGGTCGTCGAAGGGCTTCGTCGAGATCGCCATCACCGACCAGGGCGTCGGCATCCCCGAGGCCGACCTCGACCGCGTCTTCGAACGGTTCTACCGTGTCGATCCCGCACGGTCGCGCGCCACCGGCGGCACCGGCCTCGGGCTCGCGATCGTCAAGCACGTCGTCAGCAACCACGGTGGTGACGTGCGCGTCTGGTCGCAGCCCGGCAAGGGCTCGACCTTCACCATCCGTCTGCCCGAGGCAGATCCCGAACTGACCACAGCACTCGAAGAGCAACTGGAAGAGCAGCCATCGTGACCAAGATCCTCATCGTCGACGACGAGCCGGCCCTGAGCGAGCCCCTGGAGTTCCTGCTGCAGCGTGAGGGGTACGAGACCTCCGTCGCTGCCGACGGCGTGACCGCGCTGTCGAAGTTCGACGCGGAGAACCCCGACCTGGTGCTCCTCGACCTCATGCTGCCGGGCCTGAGCGGCACCGAGGTGTGCCGGCAGATCCGGACCCGGTCGAACGCACCGATCATCATGCTGACCGCGAAGGACTCGGAGGTGGACATCGTCGTCGGGCTCGAGCTCGGCGCCGACGACTACGTGACGAAGCCGTACTCGACCCGGGAGCTCCTGGCCCGGATCCGAGCCGTGCTCCGTCGCCGCACCGAGGACGACCCGGCGGACAGCGGCATCCTGCAGGTCGGCGGCATCCGGATGGACGTCGAGCGGCACACGGTGTCGGTCGACGGGTCCGAGACCCCCATGCCGCTCAAGGAGTTCGAGCTCCTCGAGCTGCTGCTCCGGAACGCCGGCCGTGTGCTGACCCGCGGGCAGCTCATCGACCGGGTGTGGGGTTCCGACTACTTCGGTGACACCAAGACCCTCGACGTGCACATCAAGCGCATCCGCTCGAAGATCGAGCGGGTCCCGTCGACCCCCGAGATCCTGGTGACGGTCCGCGGTCTCGGGTACCGCATCGAGGCCTGAGACGGACGGACAGGAGGCCCGGTGCGAGTCCCTGGGACTCGCACCGGGCCTCCTGTGCGAACGGTCCGGGCGCGGTGTCAGCCGCGCCCGTCGGCGTCAGTTGGTGCCGTTGTCGCCCTCGGACGAATCCGTCTGCGAGTCCGTCGGCTGCGTGCCGGGCACGGCCTCGCCGGTCGACTGTGCGCCGCTCTCGGACGGGGACGTCGAGGTGGGCGTCGGGGTCGGGCTCGGCGCGAGGGTCTGGTACTCCTCCTGCGAGCTCGTCAGCACCGGCACGTTGGCCGAGGTGCCCTCGGCGTCCGGGTAGCTGAAGTAGACCTTCACGAGCGAACCGGGCTTCGCGTCCGCGTTGTCGAACACGATCGGTTCGGCGTCACCGGCGGTGGTGCCCTGCGTGGTGTTGCCCTCTTGCACGCTCGACTCGTCGTCGCTGCCCGCACCCGCGGCCATGGCGAGGTCGACGTGGGTGTTCGCCGGCACGTCGACGGTCTGGGTGTCGCCGCCGATCTCGATCGAGACGGTGTAGTCGTCCTGGTCGTCGTTGTTCACCAGCGTGCCGATGAAGCGGGCGCTCTCACCGTCGTCCGAGATCAGGAGGGCGTTCCGCACGTCGACCTTGCCGGTCGAGACGTCCACGCCGTCGGTGATCTGCTTGATGTCGACGGTGTGGGCCGGCGACATGAACTCGCACCCGGTGGCGCCGAGCGCGATGGTTGCCGCAACGGCGACGGACACGAGTACCCGAGGTCGCAAGAGATTCCTCCGTAAGTCACGATGAGGACCGGGCGGTCCCCGCGCCCATCCTAGCGATCACCGGGAGGGGTGAGCGTTGAGGGTCCCCTTACCGGAACGGCCCTTGTGGTAAACTGGAGGTCTGGGAACGGAGCCTGATACATGCAATTCGAGGTCGGCGAGACCGTCGTCTACCCCCATCACGGGGCGGCAACCATCTCTGAAGTCAAGACTCGCGTCATCAAGGGCGAGGAAAAGGTCTACCTGAAGCTGCGGGTGACGCAGGGCGACCTGACGATCGAGGTCCCGGCGGACAACGTCGACCTGGTCGGCGTCCGCGACGTGATCGGCAAGGAAGGGCTCGACAAGGTGTTCGAGGTCCTCCGGGCGCCGTTCACCGAAGAGCCCACGAACTGGTCACGCCGGTACAAGGCGAACCTCGAGAAGCTCGCTTCCGGTGACGTCATCAAGGTGTCCGAGGTCGTCCGCGACCTCTGGCGGCGCGATCAGGACCGCGGGCTCTCCGCGGGTGAGAAGCGGATGCTGGCCAAGGCCCGGCAGATCCTCATCTCCGAGCTCGCGCTGGCCGAGAAGACCGACGAGGACAAGGCATCGACCGTCCTCGACGAGGTCCTGGCTTCCTGAGCCTGACGACAGCGCACTGAACACGACAGCACGAACGACGACCGCACGGTTCCCCGAAGGGGTGGACCGGGCGGTCGTCGTCGTTGCGGCCGGCTCCGGCACCCGGCTCGGCATCGGGACCGCGAAGGCGTTCGTGCCCGTGGCCGGTGCGCTGATGCTCGCGCGGGCGCTCGAACCCCTGTTCGCGCTGCCGTCACCGACGCTCGTCGTCGTGGTCGCACCCGCGTCGCACCTGGACGAGTGCCGGCAGGTGGTCGGTTCGGTCGCGGGTGCTGCGGTCGCGTACACGGCCGTCGTCGCCGGAGGCACGGATCGCCACGGTTCGGTCGAGGCCGGCCTGGCCGTCCTGCCGGACTCCGTCACCACGGTGCTCGTGCACGACGCGGCGCGGTGCCTCACGCCCGCGGCACAGTTCTCGCGGGTGTTCGACGCCGTCGCCGCCGGTGACGGTGCGGGCGTCGTGCCGGCGCTCCCCGTCACGGACACGGTCAAGCGGGTCGACGGTGACGTCGTCGTCGAGACCGTCGACCGTGCGGCGCTCGTCGGGGTGCAGACGCCGCAGGGCTTCCCGCTCGCGGCACTGCGGCAGGCCTACGCGGTGTCGTCGCAGTCCGAGACGGACGACGCCGGGGTGTTCCAGGCCGTCGGGGGCACCGTGCGGTTCGTGCCGGGTGACGCCGATGCCTTCAAGATCACGACGCCGTGGGACCTCGGCCGGGCCGAGTCGATCGTGCGGGCGCGGTCCGAAGCTGGTGCTGGTGCTGGTGCCGGTGCCGGTGCGGCGGGTGCCAGCCAGGCGGACGCCGTCGCGGTCCGACTCGGGCTCGGGGTCGACGTGCACGCCTTCGACGACGCCTCGCCCTGCCGCGTCGGGCTGCTCGACTTCCCCGGCGAACCCGGCCTCTCCGGGCACAGCGACGGTGACGCGGTGGCGCACGCGGTGTGCGACGCCCTGCTCTCCGCCGGGGGCCTCGGCGACATCGGCGGACGCTTCGGCACCGCTGACCCGCAGTACGCCGGCGCCACGGGCGACGTGTTCGTGCGCGGCGCGGTCGCGTTGCTCGCCGACGCCGGGCTCGTGCCGGTGTCCGTCACCGTGCAGGTCATCGGCAACCGGCCGCGTATCGGCCGCCGCCGTGACGAGATGCAGGACGCCCTGTCCGCGGTCGTCGGTGCGCCCGTCGCCGTGTCCGGCACGACGACCGACGGGATCGGGTTCACCGGCCGTGGCGAGGGGCTCGCGGCGATCGCCACGGCACTCGTGCGTCCCTCCTGAAACCGCGGCCCCGCGCCGATTAGGGTTGAGGCGTGACCGTTCGCCTCTACGACTCCCGCGCCGCAGCCGTCGTCGACCTCGTGCCCCTGGTCGACGGACACGTGAGCGTCTACGTCTGTGGTCCGACGGTGCAGTCGTCGCCGCACATCGGGCACCTGCGGTCCGCGCTCGTCTACGACATCTGGCGTCGGTGGCTCACCCACCGTGGGTACCGGGTGACCCTGGTGCGCAACGTCACCGACATCGACGACAAGGTCCTCGACCTGGCGGCCGGCACGGACGAGGAGTGGTTCGCCCGCGCCTACCGGGTCGAGCTCGAGTTCACGGCCGCGTACAACGCCCTCGGCATCCTGCCCCCGACCTACGAGCCCCGTGCCACCGCGAGCGTGCCGCAGATGCACGAGATCATCCAGCGCCTCATCGACCGCGGGCACGCCTACGCCGCCGACGACGGCTCGGGCGACGTCTACTTCGACACCGGCAGCTGGGCCGACTACGGGGTGCTCACCCGGCAGCGGCGCGAGGACATGGTCGAGGCCGCCGACGCCGACCCGCGTGGCAAGCGCGACGCCCGTGACTTCGCGCTCTGGAAGGGTGCGAAGCCCGGCGAGCCGTCGACGGCCAACTGGGACTCCCCGTGGGGCGCCGGCCGTCCGGGCTGGCACATCGAGTGCTCGGCGATGTCGCGCCGGTACCTCGGCCCCGCGTTCGACATCCACGGCGGCGGGCTCGACCTGCGCTTCCCGCACCACGAGAACGAGCTGGCGCAGTCCACGGCCGCCGGGGACCCGTTCGCGTCGTACTGGCTGCACAACGGCCTGGTGACCGTCGAGGGCCAGAAGATGTCGAAGTCGCTCGGCAACTCGATCTTCGCGGCGGACTTCCTCGGATCCGCTCGTCCCGCCGTCGTCCGCTACTTCCTCGGTGCCGCCCACTACCGCTCGTCGATCGATCACCACGAGGGCTCCCTGGCCGAGGCCGAGGCTGCGTACGACCGCATCGCCGGGTTCCTCGAGCGCGCCGAGACCCGGCTCGAGGGTGTCCACCTCGCCGACGCACCGGCCGTGCCCGAGACCTTCGCCGCGGCCATGGACGACGACCTCTCCGTGCCCCAGGCCCTGGCCGTGCTGCACGAGACCGTGCGCACCGGCAACGCCGCCCTGGACGCCGACGATGCGGAAACGCTCGGGACCGCGTACCATCAGGTGGCTGCGATGGTGGAGGTGCTCGGCATCGACCCGCGAGCCGCCCACTGGTCGGGCGGCGGCCACGACACCTCGGCAGGCCCGCTCGCCGCCCTCGTCGAACGCCTCGTGCAGGAGCGCGCGGACGCCAGGGCAGCACGGGACTTCACCGCGGCCGACCGCGTGCGCGACGACCTCGCCGCCGCGGGCATCACGATCGAGGACACGCCGTCCGGAACACGCTGGAGCATCGCCTGAACACGGCAGTGCCGAACAGGAGCTACGCATGAAGAACGTCTCGGGAAGCAAGAAGGGTCGGCCCGGCGCCGTCCGCACCGGTCGCAAGGGCAACAAGCAGGTCGGTTCCGGCGGACAGGGCGCCCAGGCGCTCGAGGGTCGCAAGCCGACCCCGAAGGCCGAGGACCGCCCGTACCACCCGGCCGGCAAGCGCAAGGCCGCGAAGGACCGCTTCGAGGCGGCCAAGGGTCGGCACGGTTCCTCGAGCACCCCGCAGGGTCGCACGGGCCGTCCGCCGGCACGCAAGACCGACGACTCCGAGCTGGTGACCGGGCGCAACTCCGTGCTCGAGGCCCTGCGCACGAAGACCCCGTCATCGACGCTCTACATCGCGTCGCGCATCGAGGTCGACGACCGCGTGAAGGAGATCCTCGCGCTCGCCAACCACCGCGGTGTGCCGATCATCGAGCTCATGCGTCCCGAGCTCGACCGCATCACCGGACACGACAGCGTGCACCAGGGCGTCGCCCTCAAGGTGCCGGCGTACCAGTACGCCGTGTCCGAGGACATCGTCGAGCAGGCGTTCTCGCGTGACCAGGTCCCGCTGCTCGTCGCACTCGACGGCATCACGGACCCCCGCAACCTCGGCGCGATCATCCGCTCGACCGCGGCGTTCGGCGGACACGGTGTCATCGTGCCGCAGCGTCGTTCGGTCGGCGTGACGGCGTCGGCGTGGAAGACCTCGGCCGGTGCCGCGGCACGCACCCCCGTCGCGATGGCCCCGAACCTCACGCAGACCCTGAAGTCGCTCAAGTCGATGGGCCTGTTCGTCCTCGGCCTGGACGGCGACGGTGACGTGGAGCTCGACGGCCTCGAGCTCGCGGACCGCCCGATCGTGATCGTCGTCGGTTCCGAGGGCAAGGGCCTGTCGCGCCTGGTCACCGAGACCTGCGACGCCATCGTGTCGATCCCGATCTCGAGCGCCACCGAGTCCCTGAACGCCGGCATCGCCGCGAGCGTCACCCTGTGGGAGGTCGCGCGGCGCCGTCGCACCGCGTAGCCCCAGCACTTCGTGAGCATGAATGGTCGCCTCCCCGAGCGGGAGGCGACCATTCTTGCTCACGGTGGCAGGCGGGGCTGGGCGTGACGGTCTGGAGGGCCGGCGCCGGTCTCCGGGACGCGGGACGGGCCTCCAGGCGGTCGCGTTCTCGACCCCGAACGGTCGGGACACGCCGGCTGGTGCCCGCCGTGTGGTCACGAGTCGTCGCTGCGCGACGCCGCAGACGACGGTCTACGACCGTTCGGCGCCCACCCGGCGGGGTGTCGTGACCGAGCGGGGACCGCGTCAGACCGTGGCGCGCCAGTCGTCGACGTCGTCGGACTCGTCGGCGTCGTCGTCGTCCAGCACCGGGATCGGCACGGTGATCGACGAGGTCGGCGGGTTGATGAGCAGGCGCTCGTCGCGACGGTGTCGGAGCACGTCGTTGATGTAGGCGGTCGTGGCTTCGGGCAGGGAGACGGAACGCTCCTCTTGCTGAGACATGAACCAGCGGTGCTCGAGCAGCTCGTGGAACACCTCGGCGGGTTCGAGGCGGCCGCGCAGGTCACGGGGGATCGAGCGGACGACGGGCTCGAAGACCCGTGAGACCCACTCGTGCGCCACCATCTCCTCGTCGAGTTCGTCACGGCCGTTGCGGGCGCGGTACGAGTCGAGGTCGTTGAGCAGGCGCCGGGCCTGGTTCTCGCCGGCGTCGAGCCCGGTGAGCCGCAGCAGTCGCCGCTGGTGGTGCCCGGCGTCGACGACCTTCGGCTGGATCCGGACCTGCGAGCCACCCTCGGTCGTGTGGATCGACAGTTCCTCGATGTCGAAGCCGAGCTCGTTCAGGCGCTCGACGCGGTCGTTGATGCGCCAGCGTTCCTTGATGTCGAACTGCTCGGTGCCGGTGAGCTCGGTCCAGAGCGTCCGGTACTGGGCGACGATGCGGTTCGACACGTCCACGGGGTCGGCGTTCTCGTCGAGCCGTCCGCCGGCCTCGAGGTCGAGCAGCTCGCCGGCGATGTTCACGCGGGCGACCTCGAGGTCGTTCTCACGCTGGCCGTTCGACAGCCCGCCGGGGTAGAGCTTGCCGGTCTCGGCGTCGACCAGGTACGCGGCGAAGGCGCCGGCGTCGCGACGGAACAGCGTGTTCGACAGGGACACGTCGCCCCAGTAGAAGCCGATGACGTGCAGGCGGACGAGCAGCAGCGCGAGGGCGTCGACCAGACGGGTGGCGGTCTCGGGGCGCAGCGTCTGCGAGTAGAGCGCGCGGTAGGGCAGGGAGAACCGCAGGTGGCGGGTCACGAGCACGGGGTGCAGTGGTTCACCGTCGGCGTCGACGCGGTTCGTGATGACCGCGACCGGGTCCACGCACGGCACGTCCATGCGCTGCAGGGTCCGGAGCATCTCGTACTCGGACCGGGCGACCTCTTCGCCGGTCTCCTTCACCGCGGCGACGTACCCGCTCAGGTGCACGAACCGCACGAGGTGCCGCGAGATGCCCTTCGGCAGCGCGACGATCGTGTCGTCGGGCCAGTCGGCGAGCGGCAGGTCCCACGGCAGGTCGAGCAGGCCGGGGTCGACGGTGGCGGCAGTGATGGACATCGAGTCGGGCACGGTGGTTCCTCTGGTGTCGGGGACAGCCGAGAGCCCGCGTCCGCCCTTGTGAGGCGGGCGCGGGCTCTCGGGGGAGTGCGCTGGTTACGCGCTGACGACGGCCTTGTCGTCGAGGCGGTCGCCCGACTCGGTGTCGAAGGCGTGGACGTGGCCCTGCTTCGGCGTGATGACGATCGTGTCACCGATCGACGGGTGCGCACGACCGTCGACACGGGCGACGATGTCGGCGCGCTGGCCGTTCACGTCCGCGTGACCGTAGAGGTAGCCGTCGGCGCCGAGCTCCTCGACGACGTCGACCGTGACGGGCAGGCCCTCGCCGGACTGCGACACGATGACGTCCTCGGGGCGGATGCCGACCGTGATCTGTGCGGCACGGGCGTTCGACAGGGTGTCGCGGTCGATCGCGTGGTTGAGCGTGCCGAACTTGATACCGCCCTCGATGACGTCGGCGGGCAGCAGGTTCATGGCCGGCGAACCGATGAAGCCGGCGACGAACACGTTGTTCGGCTTCTCGTACAGGTCGCGCGGGGTGCCGACCTGCTGCAGGATGCCGTCCTTGAGCACCGCGATGCGGTCACCCATGGTGAGGGCCTCGGTCTGGTCGTGCGTGACGTAGACCGTGGTGACGCCGAGACGACGCTGCAGCGACGCGATCTGCGTGCGGGTCTGGACGCGGAGCTTGGCGTCGAGGTTCGACAGCGGCTCGTCCATGAGGAACACCTGCGGCTGACGGACGATCGCACGGCCCATCGCGACACGCTGACGCTGACCACCGGAGAGCGCCTTCGGCTTGCGGCCGAGGTAGTCCTCGAGGTCGAGGAGCTTGGCGGCTTCCTGCACGCGGGTGGCGCGCTCTTCCTTGCCGACGCCGGCGATCTTGAGCGCGAAGCCCATGTTCTCGGCGACGGTCATGTGCGGGTACAGCGCGTAGTTCTGGAACACCATCGCGATGTCGCGGTCCTTCGGCGGGACGTCCGTGACGTCGCGGTCGCCGATGCGGATCTGACCGGAGTTGACCTCTTCGAGGCCGGCCAGCATGCGGAGCGAGGTGGACTTGCCGCAGCCCGAGGGGCCGACGAGGACGAGGAACTCGCCGTCGGCGACGTCCAGGTCGAGGGAGTCGACCGCGGGACGGTTGCCTCCGGGGTAGAGACGGGTTGCCTTGTCATAGGTGACGGACGCCATGAGCGTTCGGTCCTTCCTTCACCGGCAGGTACGTGCCGGACGATCCGAGTGAAGCGGTGTGCCCGTACGGGCCCCGGACAGTCGCCGTCGACTGTCGAGGTTCATACAACACGAGTTCACCCGGGTGCGCCAGTGTTTTCCCCCTTGGTCGGCCGCTTCCCAGAGCGCCCCACTACAATCGCCGGGTCCGTCCGCCGAGCAGGGGAACGCCGAGCGGACACCGATCAGGAGGACGACGCACCGATGAACAACCGCCCCGAGGGTGCCGCCCGCGCCGCGCGGAACGAGCGCCGTGAAGCCGCCCGTCAGCGAGCCCAGCGTGCCCGGACCCAGCAGAAGCGACGCCAGCGTGGTGTCCGGCTCGGCCTGCAGATCGGGCTCGGGGTCGTGCTCCTCGCCGCCGCGACGATCGTCACGCTCGTGCTGGTCGACTCCGTGAAGCCCGCGGGCCCCGGCCCGTCGACCATGTCGCAGGGCGGCATCACCATCGGGCAGGGTCTGAAGCCCGTCGCGGCGTCCGGGTCCGGATCGGCTTCCGCGTCGCCGAGCAGCGCCGCGACCGACGGCGCCGGCACCGTCCGGATCACCCTGTACGTCGACTACCTCTGCCCGGGCTGCGGCCAGTTCGAGCAGGCGAACGGCGACTACATCAAGGACCTCGTCGACTCCGGTGCGGCCACAGTCGACATCCATCCCGTCGCGGTCCTGTCGAACCGCTCGCAGGGCACGAAGTACTCCCTCCGCGCCGCGAACGCCGCTGCCTGCGTCGCCGAGCACTCCCCGAACCAGTTCTACGCGGTGAACCAGGCGCTCTTCGCGAAGCAGCCGGACGAGGGCACCCCGGGTCTGACCGACGCGGAGCTCACCGACGTCGTCACGGGCGTGCAGGGGCTGCAGGAACGCAGCGCCGTCCGGAGCTGCATCGCCGACCAGGACTACGCCAAGTGGGTGGACGAGCAGACGACGGCGGTGTCCGACGGCACGATCCCCGGGTCGACGCTGAAGGAGTTCCCCGGCACGCCGCTCGTGCTCGTGAACGGGCAGCGCTACGAGCTGACCTCCCCGGTCACGAACGACGACTTCCGCACCTTCGTGGTGACGGCCGCCGGGGCGACCGACGCCACCCCGACGCCCACGCCGAGCGCGACCCCGTCGCCCACACCGACCAAGCGCTGACGTTCGGACGAGCGCTGACGCGCTGCCCACGGACGGGAGGCCCGGTGCCAGCTGGCACCGAGCCTCCCGTGGTTCGACGGTGCGGCTACAGGGCCGAACCCGGGATGCTCAGGGTGTCGCAGCTCGTCGCGCCCTGCTGGTAGCCCCGCAGGAACCAGCGCTGTCGCTGCTCGCTCGACCCGTGCGTGAACGAGTCCGGGTCGACGCGGCCGGTCGCGCGCTCCTGGATGCTGTCGTCGCCCACGGCGCTCGCCGCCGACAGGGCGTCGGTGATCTGGGAGCGGGTGATCGGTTCGAAGAAGGTCTCGCCGTTCGCGTCCTTCGTCGTGGCGGCGTCGCCGACCCAGGCCCCGGCGTAGCAGTCCGCCTGCAGCTCGACGCGGACACTGCCCGACGACGCCCCCGTGCCGGAGCGGTCGGTGTTCGCGAACGACCCCTGCAGCTGCTGGATGTGGTGCGCCCACTCGTGCGCGACGACGTACATCTGCGCGAGCGGACCGCCGGACGAGCCGTACTGCGACTGCAGGTCGTCGTAGAACGCGGTGTCCAGGAAGACCGCACGGTCCGGTGGGCAGTAGAACGGGCCGGTCGCGGCCGATGCCTGCCCGCACGAGGTGTCGGTGGAGTCCTGGAACAGGAAGAACTCCGGTGACGTGTACGAGATGCCGAGCGACCGCGCCTCGGACGTCCAGTAGGTGTCGAGCGACTCGGCCGCGCCCTCCATCCGGCACTCGACGCGCAGGTTGGCGTCGCGCCCGGTCCGGCACTCGGGGGCGGCATCGACGGACTCGCCCCCCTGCTGGATCGTCGTCAGGCCGTTGCCGCCGCCGACGATCCCGCTCACGTCGAAGCCGGTGAACTGCGCGATCAGGAACACCACGATGGCGCCGACGCCCGCGGCACCTCCGCCGATCGCCGTGGTGCGACCCCGCCGCTTGACCTTGCCGCCCCGGAGTTGCGAGTCGTCGTTGAACGTCATGGTCCCGAACCTACCGATCAGCACCTCTCGATCAGCGGCCCCGCGTACCGTCGGCGGCGTCGGCCACCCCGACACCTGTCGTACACCTGTCGTACAACCGGAAGGAACCGCACGATGGCCACTCCCATCAGCACCGTGATGAGCCCCGCCCGCTACGTCCAGGGCAAGGACGCGATCACCCGCGTCGGCGAGTTCATCGCCCCGATCGGCAAGCGGCCCCTGATCGTCGCGGACGACGTGGTCTGGGGCATCGTCGAGACCGCCGTCTCCGAGAGCTTCCGGTCCGCCGACCTGGCCGTGGAGCGTGTCGGGTTCGGCCGCTTCGCCACCCCCGAGGCCGTCGACGAACTCGTCGAGCAGATCCGCGCGACGGACGCCGACGTCATCGTGGGGCTCGGCGGTGGCTCCGCGATCGACGCTGCGAAGGCCGCTGGGCACCTCGCCGGCATCCGGTGGGCCAGCGTGCCGACGGCTGCGTCCACCGACGCCCCGACCTCGGCGCTCGCCGTCATCTACACCGCCGAGGGCGAGTTCATCGAGTACCGCTTCTTCCCGCACAACCCGGACCTGGTGCTCATCGACACCAGGCTCGTCGCCAACGCGCCGGTGCAGTTCCTGGTCGCGGGCATCGGCGACGCGCTGGCGACCTGGGTCGAGGCCCGTGCCGCGAAGCGCGCCAACGCCGACACCATGGCCGGCGGCCTGCAGACCCAGACCGGCGTCGCGCTCGCCGAGCTGTCGTGGAAGCTCCTGCACGAGAACGCCCTGCAGGCCATCGAGGCCGTCAAGGCCAAGGTCGTCACCCCGGCGCTCGAGAAGGTCGTCGAGGCGAACACGCTGCTGTCGGGCCTGGGCTTCGAGTCCGGTGGGCTCGCCGCCGCCCACGCGATCCACAACGGGCTGACCGCGGCTCCGCAGGCGCACGGCCTGGCCCACGGGCAGAAGGTGAACATCGGGACGATCGCCCAGCTGGTGCTCGAGGGTGCCCCGGCCGAGGAGATCGAGGACTTCGTCGTCTTCACCACGAAGGTCGGCCTGCCGAACACCCTGACCGAGATCGGCCTGACGGTGGACGACCGTGACGTGCTGCGCGCCGTGGCCGAGGCCGCGACGGTGGAGGGCGAGACCATCCACAACATGCCGTTCCCGGTGACGCCGGAGCTCGTGGTCGACGCCCTGGTCGCGATCGAGGGCATCGCACGCAGCGTCCGCGCCGAGCACGGTCTGCCGGAGCCCGTGCTGTACGAGCACCACTGACGTTCGAGCAGCACTGACGGGCGAGGGGTCAGGTGCGGATCAGCGGCTCCATCGTCGCCAGATCCGCACCGATCCCGACGTCGACGAGTTCGATCCGGCCGGCGAGGGTGGCGGCGGGTCCGGTCAACAGGCCGGCCTTCACACCGCCGAAGGTGACGGTGACGTCGGCGTGCAGGACGTGGTCGTCCGCGACGCCGCCGGTGTCCACGTCGATGCCGCTCGGCACGTCCACCGCGACCACGAACGGCGCACGCTGGTCGCGGGCGAGCTCACGGATGGCGTCCACGACCTCCCGCGCGGGGGACCGCAGTGCGTTCGCGCCGTGCACCCCGATGCCGAGGATGCCGTCGAGCACCAGGTCGGCCTCGAGTGCGGCCTCGGTCGCGACGTCCGCCAGGCGTTCGCCGTCGCTCCGGCCGGCGGCTCGCAGGATGTCCGCCGCCCCGCCCGCGTTCGGTCCCGAGGCGCCGGACGGGCCGTCCAGCAGACGCGCGCCGGCGTCCAGCGCCGCTGCGAGGCCGGCCTCGTGGACACGGGAGCCGACGCGCAGGACCGCCACGTGCCTCCCGGCCGCTGCCAGGCGCGCGCCCGCGAACAGGGCGTCACCGCCGTTGTCGCCGCTGCCGGCGAGCACGAGGACGGATCCCGGCCCGTCGACCGGCCGCACGGCCGGGTCGTCCAGCAGGTCGCCGACGATGCGCGCGAGCCCGTCGGCGGCGCGCTGCATCAGGGGTTCCCCCGCGTCGAGGTGGGGGCGTTCCGCCGCCCGGATCTGATCGCCGCCGTAGCCGTCCATGGCCACCACACTGCCCCGATACGCTTGAGAGGACATGTCACTCGTCCCCGAAGCGCCCCGCCCCCGGTTCGTGATGTCGCCCGACGGGCTGCGACTCGCGACCTACGACTTCGGCGACCCCGACGCCCCGGCCGTGATCGCGGTGCACGGCTTCGCCTCCGGTGCGGTGCTCAACTGGCACGCCTCGGGCTGGACGCGGCACCTGGTCCGTGCCGGGTACCGGGTCCTGGCGCTCGACCAGCGCGGGCACGGCGCGAGCGCGAAGCCGCACGACCCCGGTGCCTACTCGATGGACCTGCTCGTCGCCGACGTCACCACGGTCATCGACACGTACCTGCTCGACGACGTCGCGTACCTCGGGTACTCGCTCGGCGCACGGGTCGGCTGGCACACCGCCGAACGCCTGCCCGGCCGGATCTCACGTGCGGTGTTCGGCGGGATCCCGGACGCCGACCCCATGCGTCGCGTCCGCGTCGACCAGGCGAAGGCGTACATCGCCGACGGCACCCCCATCGAGGACCGCGTCACCAACGGCTACCTGACGATGGCGGGCAACGTCGAGGGCAACGACCTCGGCGCGCTCGTGGCCATGGTCGAGGGGATGCGGAACAGCATCGAGCCGACCCCGGAGAACGCCCCGGCGCAGCCGCTCCTGATCGCCGCGGGCAGCGAGGACGGCATCCGCGACAGCGCGGTCCGGCTCGCCGAGGCCGCGCCGGACGCCACCTTCTTCGAGATCCCCGGGCGCAACCACTTCAACGCCCCGACCTCCCGGCCCTTCCGCGAAGCAGCGCTGCGGTTCCTGTCCGCCCCGCGCTGAGGGGTACTCGTGGGTCCCCTCGGTCGGACGGCACCGGGCGTACCGTCCCCGCCATGGACTACAGACTCCTCGGCAACAGCGGGACATCGGTGTCGACGCTGACCCTCGGCACCATGACGTTCGGCAGCGAAGCCGACGAACCCACCTCACACGCCATCCTCGACGCCTTCGTGGCCGCCGGTGGCACGCTCGTCGACACGGCGGACGTCTACTCCGGCAACGAGTCCGAGCGGATCATCGGCCGCTGGCTCGCAGCACACCCCACCGAGGCCGCGCAGGTCGTCCTCGCCACCAAGGGCCGGTTCCCGCAGGGCGACGGCCCGAACGACCTCGGCCTGTCCCGACGACACCTGCGCGTGGCCCTCGACGCCTCGCTCGAGCGGCTCGGCGTCGACCACATCGACCTGTACCAGATGCACGCGTGGGACGCCCTGACCCCCATCGACGAGACCCTGCGGTTCCTCGACGACGCCGTGGCCGCCGGCAAGATCGGCTCCTACGGGTTCTCGAACTACCTCGGCTACCAGGTCACCAAGGCCGTCTACGAGGCGAAGGCCCACGGCTGGGCGCCGCCCGTCACCCTGCAGCCGCAGTACAACCTGCTCGTCCGCGACATCGAGCACGAGGTCGTGCCCGCCTGCCTCGACGCCGGCATCGGTCTGCTGCCCTGGTCGCCGCTGGCCGGCGGCTGGCTCTCCGGCAAGTACCAGCGCGACGAGGCCCCGACCGGTGCCACCCGCCTGGGCGAGAACCCGCAGCGCGGCATGGAGGCCTGGGAAGCCCGCAACGGCGACGAGCGCACGTGGGAGGTGCTCGACGCCGTCTCCGAGGTGGCCGACGCCCACGACGCGTCGAAGTCGCAGGTCGCGCTCGCCTGGCTGCTGGCGCGGCCCGCGGTCACGAGCGTGATCCTGGGCGTCCGCACCCTGTCGCAGCTCGAGGACAACCTCGGTGCCGCGGACCTGGTGCTCACCGACGACGAGCTCGCCCGGCTGACCGACGCCAGCGCTCCCCGCATCGACGACTACCCCTACGGCACGGCCGGCGTCGCGCAGCGGGAGCGGAAGATCACCGGCGGGCGCTGAGCCGGCGGGTGCCGAGCTGGCGGACGCTGAGCGGACAGGACCCCTGCGCGTTCGTGCACATCGTGCGGATTTCCGCGGATGTGGGGTCAGGGTGTGGACGCGCGGGTCGGTGAGGTGTCATCCTCGTCGCACGACCGGCTGGTTACCGCGTCCAGCGCCCGGAACGCCCCCTGATCCGCGTTCCGTGTGCCGATGCCCCGGGCGAGACTTCGCCCGGGGCATCGCTTCATCAAGGGCAGTGCGTCGCACCCCCTCCACACCTTCTGTACGGCAGTATTCCACCGTGCTGCTCTGCTTCGTCGACGAATCCTTCAAGCCGGACCTCTACGGCTTCGGCGCCGTGATGGCGGACGCGGCACAGACCCGCTGGCTCACGCATCGCATGCACGAGATCGTCGCGGCGCTCGAGGAGTACGGCGTCGAGGCGCAGGCCGAGATCCACGCCCATCCGATCTTCCACGGGAAGGGCGCTTGGAGCGCCGTCCCGCCACGCGTGCGCGTGAAGGTGTTCCTCGACGTGGTCGAAGCCGTCGTGACTTCCAGAGCAACCGTGCTGCTCCGAGGGTGCCGCCCCGGGCGGTTGCGTCGGTACCAGGACGCGCGGGGCTTCCGTGATCGGCACTCGCCGGAACAGGTGGCCTTCCAGCACCTCCTGCAGCGGGTCGACGGGAAGGCCGGTGAGATGGGTGTGCACGCGCTCGTCATCGCGGACGAACGGTCGGATCGAGACCGGCACCGTGAGCGCTTCGCGGTGTACCAGGCCTACGGGACTCCCGGAACGTACATGCAGACCCGGCTCGAACGGTTGCTCGACACCGTTCACTTCGCGCCGAGTCACCACTCACGCATGCTGCAGGTCGCCGATCTCCTGGCGTTCGTCTGGGTGCGCTCGCGGACGGTGGAGGAACGGGATCCGCGGCAGGCGCGTGTCCTCGCCGCGCTCGTCGACGACATCGAACGGTGCGCGTACCAGCCCGGCGTCTGGCCCTGAAACTGGTCGACCGGCACCAGGGCCCCGGACGCACGACAGCCCCGCTCGAGGCGGGGCTGAAGGCGGTGCGGGCGGCGAACGAGTCGCGGCCTGCGCATGCAGTATATGGGGCCGGCAGCGGGACTTGAACCCGCAACCCCCGTATTACAAGTACGGTGCGCTACCAATTGCGCCATGCCGGCTGACGCCGCTCATCTTACCGGTGAGGGCGTCCGGGGCTCACTCGCCCGACTTCTCCGAGAAGTTCAGCGAGATCGAGTTCATGCAGTACCGGTCACCCGTGGGGGTGCCGAACCCGTCCGGGAACACGTGGCCCAGGTGCGAACCGCAGTTCGCGCACCGGACCTCGGTGCGGGCCATGCCGAGGGAGTTGTCCTCGATGAGCTGCACGGCGTCCGGGTTCACCGACTCGTAGAACGACGGCCAGCCGCAGCCGGAGTCGAACTTCGTGCCGCTCTTGAACAGCTCCGCGTTGCAGGCCGCACAGGTGTAGACGCCGGCGCGCTCCTCGTCGAGGAGTTCACCGGTCCACGGTCGTTCGGTCCCCGCCTGGCGGAGGACGGCGTACTGGTCCGGGGAGAGCTCCTCGCGCCACTGGGCGTCGGACTTGTCGACGTTGTATGCCATTGGTTCCTCCTGCTTCCGGCCGGGCTCTTCCGGGCACTCCCGACCACTTCACTAAACTCGCCACGATGTCCGAGCATTCCGTGCACCACGCCCGCTGGACCCGTCTGACGACGGACGAACTGTACGGCATCGTCGTCCTGCGCAACCGCGTGTTCGCGCTCGAGCAGCGGGTCACCGCCGAGGACTTCGACGGCCGTGACCGCGAGCCCGACACCGAGCACTGGTGGTTCGGCACGGACACCGATGCGGTTGGGTACCTGCGGCTCATCCGCCCGGCAGTCGACGAGGTCCACCCCGACGGCGCAGAGCCCCCGGCGTGGGTGATCGGCCGGGTCGCGACCGATCCCGGACACCGTGGGCAGGGGATCGCCGGCCGGCTCGTCGCCGCCGTCCTCGACGAACACGGACACGACCCGTTCGTCCTGCACGCCCAGGAGTACGTCGCCGCCCTGTACGAGCGGTACGGCTTCGTGCGGTTCGGGGAGCCGTACGACGAGGCCGGCATCCGCCACGTCGGCATGCACCGGCCCGGACGCTGATGGACACCCGCGCCCGGTACGACGCGTACGCCGACCGCATCCAGGCGGTCTCGCCGTCGTACGCCGCGTGGGCACGGTCGCTCGACGACTCCCTGGTCGCGCTCCTCGCCGAGGTCCCCGAGCAGCAGCGGCAGCCGGAACTGTTCTTCGCGGTCGCGCGGCAGCTGGGCGCGAACCCGTCGGACCCGGGTGCGCTGCGCGCACTCGGCCTGGAGGCCCGCCCTGCGCTGGTCACGGCCCTCGCCTCCGCCACGGTGCAGGCCAACGACCCGCAGCGGCTCGCCCCGGTCGTCCCGCTGTTCGCGGCACTCGCCGAACGGTCCGCGCGACCGCTCGGCCTGGTCGACGCCGGGGCCGCCGCCGGACTGTGCTCGATCCCGGACCGGGTGACCCTGGACTACCGCGTCGGTTCCGGGGCTGCGGTCCTCCGGATGCACACGGCGCTCGCCGAGCCCTCGGTCCGGCTGGTCGCGGACGCAACCGGGGCCGTTCCCGCACCCGCGACCGTCCCGATCAGGGTCGGTGCCCGGGTGGCCCTCGACCCGAACCCGATCGACCTGTCGGTCCCCGGTGCGTTCGACCGGCTGGTCGAGGCCGTCCCGCCCGAGGCGTCGGACCGGACCGCCCTGATGCGGGCGGCGGCGTCCGCGACGCTCACCGTGCCTCCAGTCCGGATCCGGGGCGCGCTGCCCGGCGACCTCGACCGTGCACTGGACGCCCTGCCGGACGACGTCGAACCGGTCGTCCTGACCACCGGGACCCTGGTCTACGTGCCGGGCGCGGACCGGCAGCGGTTCGTCGACGGGATCCGAGCGCGAGGCGTGCACTGGATCGCCCTCGAACGCACCGGGATCCTGCGCGGGGTGGCGGCGACGCTGCCCGACGACGTCGATGCGGCGGATCCGGACTCGTTCGCGACGGTCTCGCTCGACGGGGTCGCGGTGGCCGTCTCCGACCCGTTCGGTCGGCGTGTGCGCTGGTTCCGCGCGCCGAACCTGTGACCGGTGTTCGCGACAGTCCAGCGCCGTGCCAGGGTCCGGATCGACTCCACCCCTACGATGTGCGAGACCCGTTACCCGACCGTGATCGGAACCGCAGTGACCAGCCCCACCGACGAACGCAGCGTCGACGAGCTCAGTGCTGACCAGATCGGTGCTGACCAGCTCGGTGCTGACCAGCTCAGTGAGCTCGCGAAGCACGTGCTGACGTTCGAGCAGGACCGGGCACGGCACGACCGCACGAAGGAAGCGGAGATCCGGGTCGAGTTCGAGATGTCGGCGGCGCGCTACTACCAGGTGCTGAACCGCGTGATCGACTCGCCCGCGGCACTCGCGTACGACCCGCAGCTCGTCAGCCGGCTGCAGCGGCTCCGTCACGCGCGCACCAGCGCCCGGGCGACGCGCAGCTTCGTCGCGCCCGGTGCGGCTCCCGAAGGACGTGAAGAGGAACGATGAGCACGAGATTCCCCCGAGACCGGTTCGACGACGTCGCCGACGGCCCGCGGGTCGGTGCGCACCGCGGTGCCCAGCGTCGCGGCCGTGGCTGGATCGCCTTCGCCTGGGCGGCGCTCGCCACCGGTGTGCTCGTCGGCATCGGCGTGCTCGTCCTCGCGCTGCTGAACGGCAGCTACTCGTTCAACAGCTCGGATTCCCCCTCGGCCTCCACGTCGGCGTCCGCCACCGCGAAGCCCTCGGCGACGTCCAAGCCGTCCGCGTCCTCGTCGGCCGGTTCGGGCTCCGCAGGGTCGGGGTCGGGCAGTGCTGCGGCCGCGACACCGGCGCAGCAGGGCACCACGACCGTCGTCGTCCTGAACGGCACGACCACCACGGGCCTCGCCAGCCGCGCGAGTGCGGCGCTGACCGGCGCCGGCTGGCAGGTCGCCTCCACGGGTGACGCCGGCACGACGGGCTCCACGTCGACGATCGTCTACTACCAGCAGGCGTCGCAGGCGGCGGTCGCGCAGGGCATCGCGAAGCAGCTCGGCGTCACGGCCGTGCAGCAGTCGGCGGCGTTCCCGAACGCCGACGTGAGCGTCGTCCTCGGCGCCGACTACACCGGCTGATCGGTCGTTCTGCGGGCGTCGCGCCGCGTTTTCCGCGCATTGTGTGACGGCCGTGTTTCGGGCACGTTGATTTCTGACGGAATCGACGTGAAACAACGTCACACCTCTTGCCTGATCGGACGGGTTCGGTCAGAGTCCCATGCAGACGACGATCACGTCGTTCCGCACTGCTGTACCAGGGAGCAAGAGATCATGGCCAACGGAACCGTGAAGTGGTTCAACGCTGAAAAGGGCTTCGGCTTCATCACCGTGGATGGAGGGGGCCAGGACGTGTTCGTGCACTACTCGGCCATCGACATGTCGGGTTACAAGGTCCTCGAGGAGGGCCAGGCCGTCGTGTTCGACGTCGGGACCGGGTCGAAGGGCCCGCAGGCAGAGTCCGTCCGCCCCGCCTGAGCACCACCACTTCCAGAACGCGCCGTCCCGTCAGGGGCGGCGCGTTCGTCGTGTGCGGGGGTGAGGACGGGTGCGGGGAGCGCGACCGCGGCGGTGGTGCGGGGTCCGCCGGACGTGGCGTGTCCTGGGAAGTCGTCACGAGCCTCCCGACTGTGTTGCACTCGCACCCGTCGAGTGCCAGAATCGGCGTTGGCACTCGCTCACGCTGAGTGCCAGCACGACCCCCAAGACGACGTCCGGGAGGGACGAAAAACCACATGGCTAAGATCATTGCTTTCGACGAGGAGGCCCGCCGTGGCCTCGAGCGCGGCCTGAACCAGCTGGCCGACGCCGTGAAGGTGACGCTCGGCCCGCGCGGCCGCAACGTCGTCCTCGAGAAGA
>Ga0265797_10003322_pt1 | contig 25878 bp, 28 predicted proteins | sample P2T30metagenome_FD_192433 | JGI IMG/M metagenome (GOLD analysis project Ga0265797, IMG submission 192433) | Plant litter microbial communities from East Loma Ridge, Irvine, California - P2 T30 | ecosystem: Environmental > Terrestrial > Plant litter > Unclassified | place: USA: California... | reverse complement strand
TATATGCATGTGTGTGAGAGTGTAGGTAAATCCCATTCCCATTCCCAGTCCCCGACCATTCCCAAAACCCAAAACCCCAGCCTCGGCTTGCGCCTAAACCAATCTTCTAGTATAAATGCTAATGCCGCGCCGCTCCCGTGCTAACTCGGGTCCCTTCACCGCTCGCTATGCTAATGTGACTCAAGGAGACAAGGAGAAGAAGAAAAAATTTGCTAGGCGAATGCAAGAGGACAAGTAAAACAAACCTTGCACGTCGCTAAACGGTAAAAGCCATCAAAGATAGATGAAAAAAAATAAACAACCAAGAAAATGCGGTCAGCGCTTGACCGTTCATAATCTGACAAACCACCCCTGTCGCGCGCATATGCAGAATGCCAAAACGGAAACACGTTGTCTGGAGATGTTCTCGGAGAAATCTCGGGAATCTTTGGAGTGTACCCAGTCCCGTGCATTTCCCTTGTCGAGCGTTTTTTTCTTCCAACTGGATTCAACCAGAGTTTTCTTGCTCAATACAAATGTGTAACGGACGGTTGGCCGTTTTGCCCACCCCCACTCCTCGCACCGCACCGGCATCGGTGTCGGCGAGACCCGGTGTTTTGGGGCCGAGGCGGGTCCTTCGGGTTGCCTGCAAAGCAAAAGAAGCAGGGCAGGTTTTTGTACAGCATCGTGAAAGGGGGTGCCCCATGTTGGAAGCCCATGCTTTTACAGGAACCAGGAGGGGAATGCATTCACCGGAAGCTGGTTGGTCGTCGTGTGGCGCATGCGCTGGCGCTTGTTGTTCGTCCGCCCCAGTCAAAAGGCTATGATATACGAGTGGCCGACGGCCAAAGATCAAGACAGATTTGATCATCAGCCATACGCGCAATCCAGCTCTTTTATTCTCCTTGTGACGTACACGGTAATCTGGATACCATGTGGTGTGAACTCCAAGGCGCCAGATCCCAGCACAACGGTCGCGTGAAGGCTATGCCGAGACCAGCAATCCTGTTAATTCCCAAGTTGAGGCGTCTCCACACCCCATCCGTCGCGCCAAACTACGGCAGGTCATGCGATCCACGGAGAAACGGAGTCCGCGATCGACTCCAGGGCTCAGTGCTGCCCAATGACGGAAGCTCCAAATCCTTCATGTCGTGTGTGGAGACGCCTTGCAACGTGCATTTCTCGCTTCGCCTTGCAGCGGGTTTTGCGAAGGTGTTGGTCGAGTAAGAATGCACCGGTGCTGCGTGGGTGCCCAACTCTTATGAAACGACACGTTGCTGCCAGCCTGACCAGATTGCGAACAAAGTAGCGGCCTTTATCCTGCAGTGACTGGAGTCCAACGAGCGGGCACACGGCTTGCGTCATGGAGGGCAGGTGCTTTGCTGGACCCTGATTTTCTTGGCGGTAACCAGATGCGTGCCTTGCCCACGGCCTTTGCGTCGAGCTTGCCAACACGTCGCATGTTCATCTCGAGCACAATGATTCGCAGGAAATCGCTGTTCTCGCGGGGCTCGCGTTGCCGGACGGTCGGCTCGTCGCCGGCAAGTACCCTTCCGGCTTCAGACCAGGGATCGGCGGTGCGACTTCGCCGCGACTTTTGCGACCGGCCTCGGCGTTCGTACGTCTGCATCTGAATCATTGGCGCGTTGGGGTCGGCGTCGATGTCGAGCGAGAGGGCGTCGTGCAGCTGCATGGAAAGCTCGGTGGGTGATATTGGTGAGGGCTGCGGGTTCAGGTATCGTCGCAATTCGGGTGATGGTAGTCCTTCGAGGTGTTTGGGCCGCATCTCGCTTGTGAAGCTGGGTGACAGCAGGGATCGGGTGAGGAAGTCATCGGGTGGAACACTGGGCGCGGTAAAGTTTGAAAATGACTTTGCTGCAGACTTGAGCGCTTGGAGCGAAGCAGTCAAGTTTGACTTGAATGATCTGAACCGCTCGTTCGAAGGCACGGGCGTAACCTCGTCGCTGACGTCTGGAATGATGATGTCATCGCACTCGTCCGTCCCAAAGTGAAGCAGTGGATGGTCCAGAATACAGTCCTCTTTCGGCGGAGACGAGACAATCTTTTCGCGGCGCTCTGGCAGGGACTTGCGGCCAAGCGAGTCGGGGGTGCTGAGGTTGTCCCAGTGGGATGCGTAGGATGGGCCCTCGTAATCCAGCGAGGGCGGCAAGGTGGATATGGAGTCGCTCGAGATGGACCTAGAGGTTAGGAAGGAGTCCTTTTCTTGCTCCATGCTCATGACGCTGCTGTACTCGTCGTCCGACTCGTCGACACGGCCAAGCAGCAGGTCCATGGGCGAGCCGACGAGCGAAGGGGGCGTGTCCGAGTCGTCCTGCTTCCACTCCTGTATCAGCTCGTCCATGGATATCCTCCTGTCCATTGTAGAGCGTGGTCGTCGGCGGGTGGGCATCTTGGGGATAGCGGTGACGGCGAGCAAGGCAGCAACGGCAGGCGGCAGCGCCTTTGCATCGTGGCTCCGCGACGAGCGCGTAGACCGGCCTCCATTCTGCCCTCTCATTCTCACACTCTGTGTCGAAGTTTGTGATTGCATGGGGGTGCGGGACGGAATGCCGACGGGTTTGGTCATGGTGGCAGCGGGCGATTGAGCGGCTTTGTGGTCGAGACTTGCCGTGTCCTTGGTCATGAATTGCGTGTCCGTGTCCACAGTAACCGGCCTAGCAGTGCGCGGAGACGGACTCGATCGCGTTCGCGTGCCCATCTTCTCGGACTTTGATCTGGGACTGTGCAGCGGTGATGGCGTCGGGGGTTGCAGATAAGGAAAGGACCTTGGCGAGTACATGATGGTGGTCAAGATGGGCCCTGAAGGCGTTTCCGCCCGTGACTAACACGTCGGTCTGTGCCTGGTACGGCTGGGTGTTTGCAGTGCTGGCTAGGCTGTATGTGACGTGCGGCCGCCGGATTTCTTTACGTTATTGCTGTTTGGCGATTGGATGGTCCTGCAAGGGCAGCTCGCGAGCGACATGAGGCTACAGGGGTGACGTGGTGCCGACAATGACCGACGCCCTGGGTCGGAATGCAATAAATAGATGTGGGATGTTGGAGGAAGCAACAGAAGAGCAAAACAGGAAGAATGGCAGTAGGTAAGATGGACGGAGATGAAGATGGAGATGGAGATGGACGGTAGTGATAAGGACGTATGACGGCGTCGTTGGCGTTCAAGGGTTATCAGGTCAGCGATAGATAATAAGAGGGCAAGTCGCGTGGGAGGGAGAGGGAGAGAGGGCCTATCGGACGGCACTAGAGCACACGACCAGGCCTCCTCCAGGCCACCGCCGTGTATGCACTGGGCACCACTGGCACCACTGGCACCGCTAGGACGAGATGATGGCGGCTGAGAGAAGGACAACTGCGCGTCCTGCCCCGGTCGGTCCCGCATGTGCGCCACTCTTTTCTGGGTGATCGCCGGCGGCCGGCGGCTGATTGGCCTGGCCGCCACCTCCTCCACGATTCCTCAGCCTTGCCCGCCCCACGCGTCTGCGCTTCTGGAAGACTCGCGCTCTCGTCACATGAGGGCTGAGCCTGGGTCACGCCCCGGCATCTCAGCGCCTTGCATCCGCCGTTGGCGCTGGCGTGACCGTTGCTGGCGCAAACAGGTGCTTGGTCAGGGTGCTGGTGCTGGTGCGGGTGCCGGTGAGAGTAAGAGTCACAACAACTACTGTATACGGGCACCGGGAGCATGACACCTGTACACCATGTACGCTGGCTGCAGCAGTGCGCCATAAGCCTGGCCAACCTTCCGCTCATGTCATGGCCAGTCCGCTCCGGGCCTGTCAAATCCCACATCCTTATCTTGCCCGTATCTCGCCTTCATGCACGTAACTTCTGTCTTGCATCCGCCGGCCGCCCAGCGCGCTAACTTCGCATCGTCGCCCTCTGGGGCTTGTGGGGTGCATGCCCGCCCTTTGCTGAAAGAGAAGGGCGATAAAAAAAAACGTGGAGCAAAGTTTATTTCAAACTCCACCACGCCTTGTTTTTCCCCCTACCTTTTCGACGTCATTGACAAGGGCACGAATGTTGGAAGGAGGAGGGGGGGGGAAACATTAGGAGTCTGTTGTGTGCGTGTCGGGTGTGCGTTACTAGGCAATGAGGCTCAACAGTTGTGCATAACGCAGCACAGTCACAGCGTTCGCACCTGCTCAATCGAGGTTAAGGGATCCCTCGTGCAAAAGAGGAAGGAACACTCGTCCGCCCTTCTCATGGAACCCCAGACGAACCTCTCCGCGCCAGCTTTTCAATCTTTTTAATCAATCTGAAGCGCCCCTGCATCTGCTTCTCCGACCCCAATCTTCCTTTGGCCAAGTCACGCATGCACGGCCAGTCAACAGTACGACTCGAAATATTTCTTCATTCTGTTCAATGGTAATAGTACACGTCTCTTCTCCAGCTCACACACACACACACACACACAATCTCTCGTCTACCAATCATGGGACACGTGCATGCATGCATGCACTTCCCCTCGCTTCGCCCCTCGCACCCAACCTTCAAGTGCACAAAAAATAACAGGCGCAGCGCATATCGCGCGCCATCCACTGTACGCCCACGCCAAACAACGCCGTAGCTCCGCAATACCGCCGCCCTGAGAGGACCAAATGATGTGAAGAAAACGAAGAGCCAGGACCCGCCTCCCCTCCCGAGCCAGGGTCGCAAACGCAACAAGTGACGTGCAGCAACCACCCTGCCCGCTGCCAGCCTCTCTCCTACGTGGCGAATCTCCCCATGTCGTGAAACCAAGGAGGAGCCGGAAAAAGTGAAAATTTTCTGCAACCAGTACGCCAGGCTGCCCGAAATGAGCATGGAAGTAGAAAATGACAATAACCGAATCGAACCTGAATCCGATCATTTGTAGCGGCCGTGGCGGTAACAAAAAAACAAAAAAACAAAAAAAGTGTCGTCTGCCGTAAACCATGCAGTCGTTCCTTGTCCAAGTTGCTCAGAAGGAGAAGAAGGGTCCAAATGGACGTTGCAACAAGCATGACCCCTTCAATACCCGTCGCCATCATCGGTCCAGCCCGCGTCTGAGCCTTCCTTGACCCGCACCATGCGACCGTTCTGCTCAGTGAGGAGCTCGCCGTCGACGTTGCGTATGCTGCGAATCTTCTTGCCCTGCACACCACGTGGGCTAGCTATATGGCCGCCTTCTGGTGTGTAGCGCTTCATCTGCCGCCGGTACTGATGGAAATCAACCTCCTCCTCAGGCGGCTCGTCGGACCGCTCACTGAACGTCTCCCAGTTCTCCGACCCCGACTGCATCGTGACACCCGTGGCAGCCGTCCCGTTGGACGATGTTTGCGAGATCTGCCTACTGCTGGTCGAGGATAGCGATGGTGGGGGGTAGGTTGGCGTATAGGCACCACGCATCGTGTTGTGATGTCCCATGTACGAAGGTCCGTCGTCGTACGGATCCTCCGGCGCCACGTTACGTACAATGCTTTCGCTGCGCTCTCCACGATTAAAGGCAAACCGGTTCATCGGCGTCTCCACTGAACACGGCTCTGGGGGCACAAAGAGGTCCTTCATGCGTGGAGGAGGCGCCATTGGCGGCGCCATCTTCCGCAGTGTCGTCGAGTCTTCTCTGGAGAGCGCCGGTCGCCGTTCAGACGTGGCATCACCACCCTTGAGCGTCACACGAGACGGGATTTTTGAAGGGCTCTTTGGAGCCGGTGCCGCGACAGAAGCACCAAACGTTGAAGACACACCTGACGAAACAGAGCTGGACAAGGTATGGCGGGAGACACTTGCGCCAAAGTTGGACACGGGGGTCTTTGATCGGCTTGGCGGCGGTCCACGAACTGTTCCAGCCCGACTAGGAGCCGTCGATCTAGATACCGTGGCTGGCTTTGAAGGCATGCCCGAGTTTGAGGGAGTCTTTGCGCGAGGCGGAGCGGCTTTTGCGGCTGCGGCTGCGGCATACAGTTCATCGAGGTATCGGTTTCCGTGCACCAGGAAGGGGCGGCCATACTCGTCTTCCCAAGACTCGAGAGTATTCTTCAGTTCCTGTCATGCTGTCAGCGATTGCCTCTGTCAGGGGGCGTGGATACCATCTACTTACAGACTCAACCTTGGGCAGCTCCTTTGCGATACGCTTGCGCATCTTCTCTTCGCGCAGGAGCTTGCCTGGATCGCGCCTCTCGCCCTTGTTGCCGCGCGCCATGAGGCGTGTTGCGTCTTGGCTGGACTGCTGGAGGTCATCGCGCTCCTTGATCAGCTCCCGGTGTCGGTCAATCTTCTGGAGTATGGGTAGTCGCTGCTCCTTCAGTGCTTCGAGGCGCCCAATCTCGGACTCGTGTGCAGAAAGCAGGGCGTCGCTGCAGACGTCTGAAAAGGCAGGGGTAAAGTCGAGCATCTCCTCCTCGGAGAAGTAGAGAGCGTCCCAAAGCTCCTGGAGCTTGCATCGCGCCTCCTCGACAAACAGGTGTAGATTTTGACGCTTCAGTTCGTTCAGCCTGGCCAGCTCATCCTCGTACTCGTTGATGGTGCGCAGGCCACACCCGCGGTTGCTAGTGAGGAATTGCTTGCGCTCCCGCTCCTCGACACCCAAGCGATCCCAGAGCTCCTCGATGGTCGTGCGCAATTGGCCCAGTCGTCGTTCCCGGCTGCGCTTCTCCTCCACCAATCGCTCCTTTTTCGCCTTGAGCTGGGCAAGGTCATCCTTGTGCAGACCGAGTTGCTCCGGCGCGTCGCGATGGCATTGCACGATTGCGCTGTCGGTTTGCGCCTGCGGTGTGCCGAGTTCGGCCCAGAGTTGTATAATTTCCTGGCATAGAACCTTGACCGTGTTGATTCGCCTGGTGTACTCTTCGTATACGCGCGTGAACTCATTGTCCAGCTTGTTGACGTACGAGGGCGAGATGTCAAACGAAGGTGAGACGGTAGCATTGGGCGCTGTCGGCGGGAGCTTGATCTGCACAAACGAGGCCTCTAGATGGGATGCGTACGACTCCAGGGCTTCGGCGAGTTTGCGCACCTGTTCGAAGCGCTCCTGGTGGCGCTTGCTGATGGTGTTGTATCGCTCCTTCAGCCCCTGTAAGCAGCGCGTCAGCGGGAAGGTGATGTCGTCGTCATCGGGATCCTCGTAGTTTGGGTTGGGCTTATTGTCGTCGAGCGAGGCCTCCATCTGGCGAATGGTCTTGAGCAGGCGATGCGCCTCTTCGGTCATTTCATGCTTCTCGTTAGTAACCTGTCGCAACTGGTTGTGGAGCGTCTCGGAGAGGGCAGAGAAGAGCTGCACATTTGTTAGCAGTCGCAAGCACGCAAACATGTCCAGACGTACCTCTGCCTCGCGCGAGTCTCGCTCATGGCTGGGAACGCCAATGTCGTCGAAAAGGCCGTGCAGCTGGCCAATGATGGTCGTGACCTGCTGGGCTAGGTAGCTCGTGTCCATGGTGTCTGCAGGCCCGCCAGCAAGATCAAAGCGATATTCAAAGGCGCATGCAAAGTTGCCGCTAGCAGTGGGGGCGGTGGAAACGTGTGCTCGAGTCTTTCGGTGGAATGAAGTAGTCCCGTCGTGTGCAGTGGAAGCGAGGAATGCACAATGTCGCGGGAAGTCGGAGATTGCGTGCAAACGAGGGTAATCACGCCAAAAGCGCTGTTGTCGAACAGTCTAAAAGAAGGTGCAATGTGCAATTACTTGGAGGAGACACAACACAGACACAGACACACATACGGTAAGATTGTGATGCAATTGATGGGATCGAGCGTCGATCGGGGGAGTGCGAGCGACCGGGTGGTCATAGTGGTCGTCGCGCGCGCGCCTCGGACTATTTTGGAGGAGAAATCCAGACGTGGTTGTGAGGGGCAACGTCCCGCCTCGTCGTCGAACACGGGCGCGCGCTGACATCAACGGACAACGCCCAGTGTCACCCATAGCCCCAGCCTACCACTCATAGCGGGGTACCGATCCAAGACTGGCGGCAGTGCAGCGGCAGAGAAAGCAGGACAGCATGGATGATGCCGGCCTGGTGCATGTCAACTTGTCAACACACATCCGGATTGAGTTGTTTCGCATCTTTTTTGGAGCGGACGAGTATGCCGCAGTGGAGCAACCAACACCGTGACTACCGAACAAACACTGCGACCGTTTGCGTGTACCACCTGTTTTTTCTTCTTCTCTTCTCCCTCTATTTGGATTGTCACGAGACGCTGACGTGCCATCCTGTGACGTGCAAACCGTTGTAAACCTTATAAGCCTCCGGTCTCCGCGGGGGTGGGCAATGGTTCTTCTGCTCCTGTTTGTTGTTATCGAGGCATATGCTAACCCTAGGCCATCCTGCAAACAAGCGTGAACCCACATTTGCAGCGGCGCAAGAACACAAAAAAAAACTTGGAAACAACCATGAGCTCCGCTATACCGGTTGCTCAGTCGACTCAACTATACGGTACGGCTACGAAAACTTCACCAGTCACCGTCGGCCCCAATCGCCATGCCTTGCATACATATGCATCAATGTGGAGCTGAGATACGCGCAGATCTGGATGGTTACCGAGGAGAAGAAAAAAGCGCGCCATACGTGCAGCTGATCGGCCGCTACTTTTCGTCTCCTTGTAGTTCTAATCTTAGACCTTGCTTTACATACGTACCTACTGCAGACACTGAAACGTAGCCGTCCACTTCCCTCCGGCAACACCCCTCACCGAGGCAGCTTCCCCTCCCTTGCCAACGTCAACAACATGATCGTCGCTCAGCCGACCTTGACCTTTCATGACAACCCGGCCAGCACAGTCCAATACCGGCATCCTTAGCTCTCCCGTCGTGCCCTGCGGGGTCTCAAAATCCAAGACCACGCCGCCACCATCACCCAACATCTGTGTCCTTGCCCCGAAGAAGCCCAGCTTGGTGCTGAAGCCTGCATCCGCAAACTTCAAGTCCCCCAGGCTGGGTGCTATGCGCCATGTTGCCCCACCAGCGCTGAGAAGCTGCACGCCAGCCACATGCTGCGTCAACGTACTCGTTGGCCCGGTAGCCCACCCATGCGCATGGCTGATCCGAGCGTCGTTGTTGTACGGCGCATAGTGTAGCTGCCCGGTGGTGCTGTAGCCCTCGATAAAAGTCGAGTTTGTCATGCGGGGGTCGTCCATCATGAAGCCCCACTGCAGTCTCATCAGTGCGAGAGCGGCACTTGTGTTTTGGGCGAGAAAGTGAGTCTGCAGCTCAAAGCCAGAGATGAATGGCGAAATGGCATCTGCGGCTTCGGGCGCCGGCGCGCCGTACCGTGTCCATCGGGAGCTTAGGCGTGAGGAGATGAGGGCATTCTGCGCCGCGTTGAGCGTCAGGTTTGCAACGACGGCCCATGCATTGCCGTCTTGGGGCTTCAATGTTGTTGTTTCGTTGTCCCTGTACAGTCCCTCCTGTTCATCCCAAAGTAGATTGTTGGCAGCTCTCTTGATGCCTTCGGCCGTGTCTCGCCAGGTGGAAACGTTTGCGGTGTCGTCTAACGCCTCGGCAAGGGAGATGGCCTGGTTGAGCGTATGGTACAAGATGGAATTCGCCTCGATGTTATGTCCGCCCATGCCGAAGCGGAGCCAATCGCTGGGCGACGTGACATTCATAAGCCCCGACTCATCAATGCTGGCCAGGGGGAACGAGAGGGCGAATTTGTATTGCTCCCAAAGAGACCGCAGATAGTTGATATCACCCTGCGTTTTCCGGTCAGCAAAGACGTCGACAAGTTATCGTCGTGGGAAAGACGTACTGTGTAGAGATAGTGGTCTGCGACACCAATCAAGGTGTAGAGGTGGTAGGTGAAGGATACTACAGAAAAAAAGGGGCGGCCGGCATACGGAAGCACACCAGTCGTCTGGTTCTGGATAGCAAAGAGCGAGTTCAACGCGTTCTCAATGGAAACCACATCATCGGTAGATACCACAACGGCAGGCACTGCTATGGCCATGTCTGTAAAGGTTTGTCAGTGAACCAGTCCCCGCGTCTTCATCCATGTTTTGTAGCGTACCGCCAGCCCACACAAGTCTGTCCCTCTTGGCTCCATCGACAAGGACGCTCGTTCCTTTGGTAATTGTGTAATTGTTATACCACGTCACATTGACTGGGCTCTGGTCGTCTGTACTAGAGTAGCCCGGCTCTCCGAGATGAACCAAGGCGTTGCCAGTGTCGGGAGGAATGGTGCAGATCTGGTTTGTATACGCTCCAGCATACCACACACGGTTGAGCAGCTCATCTGCGTTACACGTCAGCCTTTTTCTTCTTCTCTACAACTTGGCGTACAAGAAGGTAAAAAGAGGGAATGGTGAGCAACTAAACATACCATCGCAGTGAAAGTATCCCGTATAGTTTCCCAGCGCGTCGTCGTCCCAGTGAGGCATGGACGTGTAATGCACCTCCACGCCCGTAACTTCCAAGCTACCCGTTCCATTGTGCACCAATGTCAAGTACCGGAATGCGCCCCTCATCTTCTCACGCGGCGCGGTATACCGGCCGGTACCGTTGACATGAAACCAAAGCGTCTCGTCTGTTCCTGCATCGGCCGTCGCATCGCTGCTCCTATTGCTCACCCACAACGAGCTTTCGGAGAAGGTGACGCCAATGCATTCGTCGGTGCTGTTTACCGAGCCTATCGTCACCGTCACAAGACCGGCAATGTTGATTCCGAAATCGTACGCTGTTGCTGCGGCGCCGGTGAAGACGGCGCTGCCGTTGGCGTTGAACAGACTCTCGGGATTGGAGACGGTCCCGTTCGTGCTGTGTATTGAGGTGGGGTGTAGTGTGCGGGATTTGGGTGCCAGGATGTATTCTTCGTACGGGATGGCAAGTGTGGGCACAGCAGCCGTGAGGCTTAGTAAAAAACAGAGAGAAGATCTCATGTTGACTTTTGCGCGTCGACAAACTCAGTACTGTGCGCCTTTCTTGGGCCGCCCGCTTCCTGGCCGTTTTATGTCCCTAGCCATGTCGATTTTTTGTCATCTTGCTGCTTCTCGGAGGAGTAACCGCCGAGATGACGTTGGCCCCCCAGATCCCATTACTTTGATGTGCACCCAGCCGTGGGAAATGCGGGGAAGTGGGTCCGTATTGTGCATGCCTGCTGGCGCTACGGGAGAAATTCCCCGACCTGATACCAGGTTGATTACTCGTCAACCTCTCCACTTTCTGAAGTAATGTCCCAGTAGTTTATATGGTATGGTTTGGGCCATCTTGACTCTCTCGGGTTGGCTCTCTGGATAAGAAGCCAATGCCATGCTGTTAGACATGATGTTGTTTTCTGCTCTGTGAGTGCACATCTTCGGGCTCTATACACCGACATAATTATGAAACTAGCCCATCATCTCCTGGGAGGGCATACGTATACAGCCCAAACTACCGCTTGCTCTGCGGCAACATCCCCAACAATCTCTCTACCTCAATTGCCGCACTCCCACCCGCCTTCCCCCTAATCTCCTCCAATAGCTCCCTATCTTTCGCCTTGAAAGCCTCCTCACCCGCCTTGACCATTAGCCCACACTTGATCCACATCTCCACGCGCTCCGGCACGGTCAATGCTGTGCACTTTGGAATGAACACGCTCGCTACCCTCGTATTACCTGCCCCGAGTATCTCGTTAAAAAATGGTTCCCAGCCGATCGGGCTCTTCTTCTGCTTGGCAGTTTCTTCGAGCTCAGTCCAGTGTCGTGCCGCTACAAGCGCGCGAAGACGGATGTATGTGTACGTTTTGTCGTTGATTTTGAATTCCGACTGGACTTTGTGCGCACGCTTGTAGTGGCCCTGGCGAATCAGTTGGAAAATGGTCTCATTAGCCGAGAGACCGATGTATGTCTGACCCGGTAATGCACCGGTAGGCGTGGAGTCTGTTGATCCGTTGAGGTCTGTTTCAAACTGTGTTTGCAGACGGAGTAGTTTGGCAGCATCATCAATAGCCTGGCGTTGGAAAACAGCGGCACTGTCGCGGGAATCTTGAAGGTACTTTGATGCTAGCTTCAGCTTGTCTTGCGCAGCGGCTTGAGTATCCTGTGCCATGGCCTCGGATAGCAGAAGGTTCGAGCCGTCTAACCGTCGGTCGTCTTGATAATAGAGGTCCTTGAGAAGCTCGCGATCTTGATCCCACGCTGAGGCCTCGACGAGAGCCGTGGCAACGGGCCTACTGTTGATGACCCGGAAGAAGGAAGCAAGCGGTAGCTTCTTCCGTAGATGTAAAAGGACGTGGTATATGAGGTCTGTATCACCTGACTCGATCGCTTTATCAAGAGCGATATTGTCTTCTTTCATGTTGAGAAGTAGCGGGACCTGTTTGCCAGCTCTGGGTTCGTAGTTGAGCAGCTCAGTGGCTAGTCGGACGCGGCCTTCGTCATACGCTGCCCGCGCAATCTCCTCAAACGAAACGCCTGGCTTGCCATGAAGCTTCTTGACTATGAGGCTGCAAATCTCCTCTTCGGGATCAGTAGAGACGCGAACCTTTTGCTGTGCCCAATGACCATGGATCTGGTTTGCCGGTAGGCGCAGGTACTCAGCTATGCGCAGTGCTAGAAGATAATCGTTGCGGTTCGTGAGACGCTCGACAAGCTTTTCGGGTGTCATGCGACGGTACTGTTCGTAGCTGAGTGGCAGTCCAACCTCGTAGAAGCGAACAGCGTTCAAGACACGTAGTGTATCGCACGTATCGACAAAGTCGTCAGAAGAGTACAAGTCCAACACTGACTTTCCATAGGAAGCAGCTTTCAACAATGCCTTTTGCCAGTGGATATTGTACTCATGCGCGGCGGCCTTGATGCATGTATCCACTGCCTCTGCCAAGCTCGGTCGGATCAGCTGTATGAGGTCGTCCGCTTTTGGGCTTTTCTGCTCCAGGAGAGAAGACGCCTCCAAAAGGTTTGCAGCAGGCGAGTCTGATCCCAGGCGGAACACGTCGACAGCCTCGTCCGGAACCTTTTGGATGAATTCGCATACGTCGTTTGTCAAGAGCCGTATGCCATCGACGTCTGGCAATAGGTGCACCCAAGTATCGTAGTAAAACTTGGTTGCCGCACTTCTTGGGCCAATCAAGTGTACCTCGTCCTCCCACGCCAGCGCAACAGCATTCGATCCACACCACTCCATGTCCTTTGGCACGGTCTTGATCTTGCTGTCATACTCGCTTAGCTTCTCGCTCCAGTCACCGCTGACGACCCAAACTTTGCCATCTTCGGTGTAGAAGGCGAGGAATTCAGCGCGTGGGCTGACGCTGATGTGCCTAAACGGGCCAGCGTCGAAGTTCCTGTCCTCTGCTTCAGTCGCATCCACCACGTAGAGCGTAGCCCCAATGGCAAGGATGACTTCGACGGAACGCGAGAGTGAATATGCAGGCGGTATTATGCTCCATGATATAACGGGGTCGGTCGGCGGGATAGCGAGGAGCTTGGGGCGTGGTTCGGCGTACGAGGTAACGGAGATGAGGTGATTGTTTCCAAGGAGCGCAACGAAGCCGGTACCATAGAATTTGCAGGACACGACGCCGTACTCATCTGCGCCATGGCCGAGTGTAAAGGGTACGAAGTCGCCCTGTAGGTCGTAGTAGCAGCGGACCGTGCCGTCTGATGTGATGACGAGCAGCTTCTCGTCTTCAGACCATCCCAGGCCCTTGATGGTGCCCTTGTCCCACTACATGCCGTCAGCTTTGATGCCGTCTTCTCCATGGTCCATGTGCAGACACTGTACATTTATGCTCCGTATCAGCTTGCCCGCGCAGCTATAGATGTCGATGCTCGGCTTGGATGCGCCAGGGCCCCTATAGGTATGCAGTTTTTCTTCATCGCGAAATATGGCTGTCACAGTCAACTTCGCTTATCCATGCGTTATGCGCAGTCGACGGCAAGCCAGCGGGACGTACCTACCTACAGCACCGCTATACGGCGCCCCCACCACATTGTAGTTCTCGAGCTCGAGGTCCTGGTCAAACACGGCTTGGTAGAGTTGCACTTTTCTGTAGAATTTGTCGCCGACTTTTTCCCAGTTGGCTGTTGGCTTGGACATGGTTGGTCACAGCTATCGGAGTAGCATTGCGCGAAGGTGGTCGGGAGCTTGCGTGTTGGGGTCAGGTTCCAGTCGCGGTCATAGCTCTGAACATCCCGCCGAGGCTCGTGCCTACTCCTCATACACAACAGCTAATAATCAGATGTTCTGCATTACTCGGAAACTATATACTGCTAAACTATCCTTGCCTGTCACTCATCCTTGCTTCTTGCAGGAAACAAAACGCCGTCGCTCATGCATTCATTAATCAATTTGTGCGCCGTGGAAGTCCAGCTCCTTTATCAATTCTTAGCCATTCAGCCATGATTCCCAATCATCTCACCAAGTGCTTCGCGAAGACCGAACCGCTCCACGTCACTGCCGACCTTCCTGCGGAACATGCCCAGGTCCTTCAAGAAGTTCTCCGCCTCGTTCTGCAGCTCCTGTGCCAGCTCATCATGGTCACCCTCGTCGTAGCCAGAATCAGAGTCACCATCGCTGGCCTCGTCATCCGTGGGAGGAGCAACCAGGTCCTCCTTGCCTTCCCCTTCGCCAAGCCAGGCATCGCTCTCAAAGTCCGGCGTGCCAAGCTCTCGTGGTGGCGGTAAGACAATGGGGTTCTTGAGCTCTCCAAGCGCCAGAGCAAGGTGGCGACGCAATGTGTCAATCTCTGCGCGAAGAGTTATGTTGAGAGGCCGTAGCTCTTCGACTTCGGATGTGAGCGCCTTGATCTTTGCTGCCGAGACTTGTCGGTTTTCTTCCATGAGACGCTGCATGAGTGCGACCTGCCGCTGGTACTCGTCCAGCTCCGTAGCTTCTTCCCTCTTGCGCTGGCTCGCGGCATTGACGCAGACCTGGAGACTGCGGATCTGCTCCGACATCTCGGCGATTTGCGCGTCTCGCTGTGCAGCTGACATGCAGTCCTGGTTGACCAAGGCACGCGTGCGAATTCGCTTCGCTTGGTCGGCATAGCGGAGCGTGGAAAGAGTTTCGTCGTAGTCGGCTGGCGCAATACAGGCAACCATGGCTGTTTTACTGTTGCCGCCCAGAGAGTCTTTCAACAGCCATGTCAACACCGAGTCACGGTAGGGAACAACTTCACGCGGCCGCCGACCCTTGGCACCGTGTCGCCGCGGGTCTGCGAGTGCGGCGATGACGCGCCCAAGCGTGGTAAGAGACTTGTTGATCTGCCCACCTTCCTTTAGACGAGCTCCAGTAGCCTCTGTAGACTTTGCGCGTTCCGATCCAGCGAGATCGACGAGGCGCATACGTGCTGTGCGCTCAATGGTCTCGTCGGAGAGGAGGGAATGCGTAATCTGCTTGAGGCGGATAGTGAAGACGGCGTGGGAGCGAGACGAGGTGTCGTTCATCTTGGTGGATGCCGTTGTTCGGCTCTAGACGGTCGGTTAGAAAACCATTGGAGCTGACACAGAGGACGAAGTGCTTACCATGTCACCGACCTTCATCAAGCGCGCGACGTCAGCATAGCTCTTGACCTCGGCCTCGGTCAGGCCCTGCACATAGACACCGTCCTTTTGGCTCTCGCGAATCTTGAGGTAGATGGGCGGGTTAGTCCTCGGGGTGAGCAAGTCGCGGACATGCTCGTTGTAGACTTCAAAGTAGGACACCTGGACGTGGTAGTTGGTGTTGGGTGACGGTTCGTGGGCGATCCTGTCGAACAGCTCCTCACATGTTCGAGGAATCAGGCCTGGATTGTCCGGTGTGCCCATCATGGTGTAACTCTTGCCTGAGCCCGTCTGTCCGTATGCGAAGATACACGTGTGGTAGCCGCCGAAGTTGTGGTCGAGGAACTCTTCGCCAAAGGAGCGGTAGACGTCCTCCTGGTGGGCATAGTGCGGATCGCTCTCGTCATGCGACCAGTATGAGCGGTCGAAGGTGAACTCCTTGTCCTCGAGCACCCTGCGTCCGTTGCCCTCTTCTGGCGCATAGAGGGTAGTTTTCTGTGATGCCGGGTCCATGCGGATAAGACATTTGGTGCCCTTTTCCTTCTCTGGCGGTGAATCAGTACGTGTGTATGCCAATTGCCTGCTGCAGCCTTACCTCTGGGTACAAAAGCCCTGCATCGGACCACGACCTTGACGTTGCCCGGGTCGTCGTTGGTTGGCGTTAATGGAGACATGGTGGGACGGTGGTTTTCCGAGGCGCGCATTGAAGGCGCAGAAGCGGTCGTGTGTAAAGGATACATTTTGTCGTCCAAAATTGCTTCTAGCAGATGGTGGCAATAGTCCAAGCTATGGTTCGACCGGGTTGTCTGTAGAAGGTGCATAGACGGTGTAGAGTGGGTGCACGTACTGCGCCTGCCATGACTCGCGGGCCAATGTTTGCGCCCTGTCAACACTCCGTTGCCGTGAGCGATAAACACGTCACTGCTTGGCACCCCCCACACTCTGCACGCAACCACCAGACAACGCGACAGCATCAACCTCGGGCAATGGCTAACACGGCTGTGTTTGCGTGGAAACGGTAGCTGTGGTGAGAAGAGAAGGTCTGTGGTGCAGAGCCAAAGACTGTCGGACGCGCACCTACCTGCGCATTCCTCCGTCTTTTACCGCCTGTCTTCATCTCGACCCGTACCTAAACCCTGGCCAGAAGGAATGCAAGTTCCCTGTACTGGCCCAAAAGCAATCCCAGTTCAGTAAGAATAGCTGCGAGATTCACCTTTCAGCACGGTCATCTTCGTGTTGAGGATGCCACATCATCCGTACAGACGCGTCGTCTGCATGCACAACCGAGAACCGGGCGAGGGTTGAGAAAAAGAACATAGGAGGGGCGCAAATAACAACAGGACCCTGCAGGATGAGCCGCCATTTACTGCCCCTGTCTGTACCTTGCATCTTGTATCTTGTATCTTCTACCCTGTACCTCGTACCTATGCTCTCTTGTCAAACTGCGCTGTTCTGTCGAGTGTGCGGACTGCATGCGCGACTGAAAATTTCGACCCTAAGTCGCGCGCGATATGACTGGCCCTGCTCGCAACACACATCATTTTCCAACAATGAACATGCTTCCACCAAGGTTTTGGCCCAACACCGTTGATTTGGATTGATGCCCGCAGCCACGCAGCACGGATAATCCAGGACAGGCGAAACGACCACGAGGTCACGGCGTGCACTAGGCCTACACGATACGTCATCTTACGTCCGGGGCTCAACACTTGGGAGCCAGTACGCCACCATTCGTTCGTCATGGCAACATCGACTATACTGCATCTTTTGGATCAGCACACCAGAAATGCAGCCTTTGACGCCAGTCTTGCCAAGCTCAAAGCCTCACCGCATGGCATCGACGTCGACACGCTTGACATTTGTGCCCGACTACTACCAGCACAAAGTCCTAATGGCATCCAGGCTGAGCATATCTCGCAACACGAGGGCCTGTGGGACATTGTTCTGAGTCGTCTAGTCGACGAAGAGTCTTCTCCTGAGCGGCTCTACAAGATTGCCGAGACATGCCTCAGTCATGGGCCATTCGCGGCTGAACAGCTCAACACCAAATTTGAGCATAGTCTCTCGAGCCTAGCCCAACAGCTTCCCGACGACGACAACGACAACGACAATGGGAGCCTTCGTGCTGTCAAAGCACATCTTGGCTTCCTCAAATGCTCATTCTGGCTGCCCACTGGACATCCTCATATGGCTACTCCCAAGACTCTCCGCCTTCTTTCAAGCTTCCTTACCAGCAAAGGGCTAGAAGACGCTGCACATGACACATTGTCCGCTTTCTTTTCGCTGTTAAAAAACTGCGGAGAGGATCCAGCAACACTATCCCAGACTATCAACAGCCTATCTCTCTGGGACCAGCTCAATGCTCTCGACATGAAGCATTTTGCTGCCAGGTCCAGTAAGATCTACAGGACCTGGTTTCAATGGATCTCACTGGCTGCTTCTAATGGCCCTCGATTGACATGCGTCGAAGATGAACAATACTGGAGGAAGCTACGGCTGGGCCTGGTGAAGGGTCATGCCGATCAGCGCAAATACTGTCTTGGGATTGTTCGACAGTCTTTCCTTGCTACGCCCCATCTTATTGACACACCTTCAATGCAGTACGCTGCCAGTGACGTAGACCGAGAGAAATACGAGCTCTACTCAACACTGTTCGAGACGATTGTGTTGCACCGCTATACAGGACAAGTGGAGGACTCGCTGCCGACTATGACCAAACTGCTCGGATCCTCGTCAGCTACGGTTCCATCGCACATTACTGCTGCAATGACAACCACTTTACTCACTGCAGCGCTTGACCCCTTGATTCAGGAGAGCATCAGAAAGATGGTTGGCCGTTGGTATATGGACTTTGTCATCGAAGTAAGTAAAGGCCAGTTTTGATTTTCGTCATCACTTCTCGCTCTTGGGCCCTAGGCATCCAATGGCGCGCCTACGAATCTCTCATCATGGAAAAACGAAGGCCTCTTGCTCTATATCACAATCAGATATGCTGACTTGGACTAGCGCCGTGGTGATATTAGCGGCCACATCCACTTTTTGTTCGACGGATTCCTCCCTTGGGCAACAGAAGGCAGCCTCTTCACATCCACTCTCACCAACACCCGCACGACAACAGCGTGCAGCCATGGCAATGCACTTGCTGCCGTCATAGCACGCTTCGCATCTGACACTGAAGACACGCCGTCTTTTGTTCCCTCGGCCGACTTCGATGTGCAAGAGGTGGGTGTAGATAATCGCAATGGGCGCGCAATTATACTTGGCATTGTTCGATACATCATGAACACCCGCGGCAGATTGTTCCAACCAGCAATCATGTACATGCTACAAGGACTCATAGAGGGTTTGAAAGCGCGGTCCGCCGCTTCGTCGTCTCATCACAAGTTGCAACCTTCTGAAATTTCGGAAATCTTGAGCCTTGCTCGAATCACTGGTCTGCCCGAGGTTGCAAGTGATCTGCATAGTATCTATTGTCGACAGATCTGCGATCTAGTTGACCCTGAATTGGAATCACTGCACTTACCGACCGACGAATTTTTACGAGCCCGATGTCGAAAGCTGGAAGAGCCCGTGGATCAGTCCACTTCAACTGGAAGTGTTAGTACGAATGACAATGGCAAACTGTCATTGCAGTCCTTCTTAAATGACTTGCACGAATCCAAACACAGCTGCATCCAAGGTCGTGCTTTCGCACCGGCCTGTAAAAGCTTGGTCGAGCTGCTTGATCACACCGAAGTCACTGCTGTTGATCCAAATGGCCTGCACTCCATTTTGGCAGCGTTCTGGGAAGAGGCCGAGATACGTGACTTCATTCGGCCATTCTCTATTCACATACCAGCGTTATTCTTCCACCCAACATGCATACAAGCTGGTGTCGCACATAGCCAAGGAATTGAGGATGCATCCGGGACAGAGTTGGTAAAACTTCTCTCGAAAGCTATGTATCGGCTCACGAGGCTATCAAAAGGCAGATCGTATGTGCTTGCCGCACTTGCACAATCTCTGCGCAGAGCTGCCTTTGCCAACCCATCGATAATCTCCATCCTTCCTTTCGAAGACTTCATTATCGATTTCTTCAATGAGCCTGCTACTATCAGATCCGAATTTCTGTTCGAGGTTGTGGCTGCAGACAAACTACACCAATTCCTGCCACACAGAACATATATCTCATACTATGGACTGCGCGAATGGCACGCCTACGCAGCCGTCTTGGATCTCCTACGGCGCTTTCCGGAAGAGCAGTTGGGTGCCGTCAAGAACATTTTCAATCGTCTGCTGCAGCCTTGGAAGGATCAACAACCACCAGTTGCGGTCAAAAGTCCTTGGAAAAAGACTTTGCAATTGCAGGCGATACTGTTGCTGAGCCAACACTGCATCACAGAATCGGATGCAGATGCGTACATTGACAGTCTTACACACGCCTTGACGTTGGAGTCTTGGCCACGATATCGCTACTTGCTCGAATGGTCCTTGGCCCGCATTTACCGTCGTTTTCCGGGAAAGTCGTCCCGAATTGTAGAGGAGCTGGGGAACCTAGATGAATACAGTCCTATACATGTTGCCAGCTTGATAAAGCTTGGCCTTCTGGTGGCACCTTACGAGTCTGAGGAGTTTGCCGCTAAGCTTGTGACACAGCTTAACGCATACTCTGCTAGCCCAAAGGTCCAGATTCGCCACGAGGCGAACTTTGCATTCCCACTAGTTTTCGAATTGGCAGACGCAAAGGGTTGGAAAAGCGTGACTGAAAATCCTGCACTCATGGCTATGAATGCTTTCATTCGACGACTCGACAAGTTTAGTGCATCGCCTTGGACAATCAGAACGCTCAAGGTCGACATAGAACGAGACTTTACCCTGGTGGGAATATTGCAGGGACAATACTTGTCCATTGAATCGCCAGAAGACGAGGTAGTCACATATGAGGACTTCAAAAAGCTCGAAATGGAAGATGGCCAGACTGGATTTGATTGTCCGCAGGCACGTATAGAACTAGGTGTGGTTCCAGGAAAAGATACAGCCCCTCTCAAAGCAGCTGTGCAGACCCCTGTAGTATCCACTGCCGATCAAACTAGCCAAACCACCCTACAAACCAAAGCTGGCATTGACCTTGATAACCTTCACCCGCAAAATGGCCCACCAAGTATCCAGAACCAACGGCCTGCATCTGTCATGCTGATTGCATCTCTGATTGATAATCCAACAAACCTGGGTGGACTGTCCCGTATCTCCGAGTCCTTTGGTCTCGAAGCTTTGTACATTGACGATCTGAAGAAGGCAGCACACAAGGACTTCAAGGCTACAAGCGTAAGGTCCGAGAAGCATTTAGCCATCCGAGAGTTGAAGGAGGTGGGTGTACCAGCGTTCTTACTGGATGTAAAGAGCAAAGGATACGAAGTCGTAGGTATTGAGCAGACAGACCGCAGTGGAATCCTGGGCCACGAGGATAGCAATAGCGACAAAAGGATTGTGACAGAGCTCGAGAGTGCAGATGGGCCAAGCACGCACGTGATTCGAAGCCAGGACATGGGCACTTTGCCGAAGAAATGCTGCCTAGTTCTCGGTAGCGAGAAAGAGGGCATTTCTGCCGAGGTGCTAGCTGTCATCGATCGCAACGTCGAGATCAAGACGGTGGGTGTGACGAGGAGTCTCAGTAAGTGCCTCCTCTTTCAGCGTGTCACTGGAAGCGCCGCAGTATGTAGTGGCCTTGATGGGCTTGTCACATGCGGCATATACTTGCAGATTCCCGTCAAGATCATACACTAACCTTGGTCTCTACAGATGTACAAACGGCAGGTGGTATAGCTCTATATGAGTGGTGGAGAGAGTGGGGCAGCAAGGTTTAGCAGAAGTAAGAGAAGCGCAACCCGAGGGTAGGTTTCGATGTTTTGCATTAATAGAGTGTTCTGAGCGCTGGTTCATTCTACAATCGCACCCTCGACAAAGCAACATGTCTTATGCCCCGGCCTTTCGTGAAGAGCTTCCCAAACCACACAGACACTGCTGAGGTTTCCAAGGTTACGCGCTCAGAGAAGCATGCCAAGCGCCATGGCGGGGGGCATGGCACGCAGGGGATTGCCATCCTGGCTGCCGAGTTCCGGGTGGATGGTGTGCCGTCGTACATGTCAAGATGAGGGCGTTGCTGTCGTGCTGCCAAGATGCATCTTTGCATCAATCTTCGACGCCATCGCGTATCCGCCAATGCCTGAGTCCTAGACGCTTATAGCCATGTGGCTGTACACACGCGAACGATACTCGCTGCGGCCGCTCCCGGATGCTGAGGGTGTAGGAGCGGGTCGATCATCAGTAAAGCCGTGCGGGAGGATGTGTGATACGATCACGGCGGCATAATGAAGATTGGTTTCCTCCAGGCCAGAAAAACGGGTGAGGTGCGGTAGATCTAGACACGGGACTCCCCGCGTTAGTACACATCCTCAAACTGTTCAAACAGGTCATTTCCTTTTGCCTTGCATCATATGGAAGCGTCAGAGAAGAGAGTTTGGGAGACGGTGGCGGTGGTGGTGGTACCTGGCCAAGGCGCCGCTCGTCGCCAGTAGGGTCTCGCCTGATGCAAGCGGACGCCCCACCTGCCCGGCCAAGCATCGTGAAACCGGCGTCAAACCGACCATCTGCCCACGACTTCACTTTGCCCCCTACTTTGTACCAAGATTGCCCAGAATTGCCCAGCCATCATTCGTTCCTATCGCACCTGAGGGTTTCAATCAAGCAATAACCTGTTCCCACTCAAGCCTTGGGAGCTGTGCACAGAAGCTCTGACAAGCATTCTGGCGCCGCAGCGTCGAACGCCAAGATGGAGCTGTCACGAGTGCTGAAACCACGTCTCCGTACTGATGGCGTGGAGCGTTGAGGATATAACGGCATCGCTACCCACAACAAGCAAAAGATGGAACCAGATTATCTACTCAAAATGCCTTTCATGAACACCAAGGGTGCAACAACGCTCGGTCACACTTTCCGAAACTTTGACCAGACCATCATCACAATCAAGGTCGGCCCCAAAGACTACCCTGAATCCTTCAGCTGCCATCGCGAACTTCTGCGAAGATGTTCTCCATACTTCAACACGTGTTTAGAAGAGAAGGCAGAGTCGCCCCACAAGAGCTCGGCCACGACACTTGAGCTGGAGGACACCCATCCTGATGTTTTCGACGCGTTCATGGTAAGAGACTCCGGTACAGGCGCGTGAGAGGCATGCACTAACCTATGTCCCTGCAGCTCTGGTTGTACACGGGCTTCATTCCGCACCATCTCATTGAAGGTGGAAAGGAAATCCTCCCCCCGACACATGCCATCAGTGTGCATGGAGAAGAGTCCTCGAGTCACACCGACGGCACCGACACGGAGGACGTTGACACTGCATCATGGGGTCTGGGCCTCGAAAATGACGACGCTCCAGCTGAGGCAACACCTGTTCCTGCGGAAGCAGAGAGCAGCCCTACGGCAGCTAGTGCGGATAAAGTACCTGGCGATGTTCCAGAACCCGAGAAGGTTGCCCCGGTACCACCACCTCGCAACCCAGCCGAGAAGCATGAGGCGCCAAAAGAGACGCTGTGCCCATGCTGCTCAAGGCCATACAAGTGGAGGGGCTTGGAAGGCTTCCTGGAGCGTCGCTTCATCTCGCTGTACGTCTTCGCTCACCGTTACGCCATAACCAGGTTACGTCGCGCCGTACTGCTAGCATGGCAAACAAACGACGAGATCCTACAAGTCATGCCTGATCACAGCAATGTCATCGCCGCTTACGAGAGCCTCCCTCCGGATGCGCCACTCTGCCGATACTTCCTGGACATGTACTCGGTGTACTGGAACCCCGATCGCGACGACGAGCGCACCATTGCTTTACGAAGCCAGCTCCCACAAGCCTTCCTATTCGAGCTAGCGACAGTGCTGGCGCGAGGCGAGCGACCCAAGATTGAGAAGGAGTGGTGCGAGTTTCACGAACACGAGAATGAGGAGGATAGAAAAGCTTGTGTGGACGAGATGTCAAAGGACCCAGTTGCGAGCAAAGCGTTGCGACGGATCAAGGACAGCAAGGGCTGGAAGGGTCTGGTGCTCAAGAAGGGCAAGAGATGATGAAGTCATGACGGTTGGTCAGGTATATTTCATAATTGGTGGTTTTGGTGTTTGCGGCTATGTAGCGTCTTATTTTCGTTTTCCTCTCGATCAAGCAATGAGAACCCGTCTCTTTCACACATATACATATACCTGCAATTATTAAATCTTGAGCGTGACCAAGAGTAATGCACTTGACCACTAACCAAACTAAGAAAAAAAACTGTAGTCATGGAGGAATCATCACGGTGTCTCATCACCAAGTACGTTTCGACCTGCAACCAGTATTCCTCTCTTGCAGAAGCAGTGAAGGAGCTGTGAAACTATTTACACGTTTCTTAGTATATCTAGCCAGTGTGGCTTTGGAAGGGGATATTTGGGGAGGCCTGGGGTTTGACGGACTCGAGTCCGGTGAAGGGACTAGTTTGGATTTCTTTTGGAGGGAGGTTTGGGATTTGAAACGGGGAGATGGTCGAAGGGATGGGGGGGGGAGGGATCTGACATACATGCACCTGCACCTGCACCTTACCAACGCCTAGCGTAGCCCAATACCTCATATCACAACATCCTCCAACAGTCCTTGGCTAGGCTGGTAGCAACCTAATAAGAGTAAGCCATGCTAGCAAGTCTAGACTTGAGTGGAAGATTGTGGTTTCTCTACCCCTCCTTTACCGTTAGGTGGAAACTTGGTAGACTGATATGAATCTATGTTGTTGTTTGATAGCAGTATTACCACAAGTTTTCCACACGAACTAAAGTTGATTTCGAGTCTATTGCGTGTGGTAGGCGTCAAAGTCGGAGCGCTATTGCGGGAGTCACAGGTGTTTGTATGGATTGGGTTGATGACCTTTGTTAAATGCCACAGACACGACAGAGATGTGTTTGGCGGTAGGTTGACAGTCTGTTAACTTGCTATTTTCTGTCATTATGACATTGACATTGTTTGGCAGCGGCGACTTGTAGCTGGAGGATTGAGCTTTTTTCTTTTTCTTTTACTGTTATAAAGCAGGCCGCGCGTTGAACCGGACGCAATGTGTTACGGTAACAAGATATTTTAGGTACACTGCGAATTGTAGTTCCATAGCTATTACGTTGCGTGTGGCTTATACAAGCCGTATTAGGGTAGCTACGGCTTCGTAGTACGTCCCGTTGGACACAACTGTTCGCGAACTGAGCACCTCCTAGTGCTACTTTTTGATTGTTCGAGGGTTTTTTTTGTTGGCCTATCACGTCCAAACATGATATATCCAGAGATGACATCGCGAACCTTGTGTGCAAGTGGCAGCAGACCAGATATGGTGGCCCAGAAGTACTGTCCCACATTTGGTTAGGGCCTTGCCGAGATTGGTAGACATGCTTAATTCTTCCGCGACAATGTTTTCGATCAGATTTGCCTATTTCCCAGTCACCGAGACGGTGGGCGATATATTATTAGCTGGAATGCAATCGCTGCGGCTTTCTGGGCTGACCGAACAAATCGAGCATGTACCACTGTTCTCATTTAATTTGTCTTATGAACTGCGAGAAAACTGTCAAGCCTAACATATTATGTGCAAGGACCGAGGTACAAAGACCATTGTTTAATAAATAAAAGCGGTGACAGGTTATATTCTAAATACTGTGTACTACAATCTGATCTTCAACGTTTTTTTAGAGGCAGAGTTCGCACTTCATGCATAGGCAGCCTCCATGGCATCTCACACATCTGTGCTTATCTACCTACTATCATCTAACTGTACTATGAATGACCGCCATGTCACTCTCTCGAGAAGTCGAAACTTTTATTCACAATGCTTGGGGGACCTTATTGTCATCAAACAAACAAAGAAGCCGACTCGATAGGACATTATGTAACTTAGAAGAACGAATCAACACCAGTGTCAAATCCTATAACAACAATAGGCAATCCTAGATAGTAGAGGACAATCTTCACTGTAGATTCACGCATGTATCCAAAAGTAGCAGACTCCCTAGTCGACAAAAGTAAGAGAGTGTGTACTACCACCGTGACGGTACCTCTCTGTTGCTTTGATAAGTGCTGATTGGTGCACATTCGCACTCGCTTTCACTTCTCCCTTGTCTCTTGACCTTGTGTACTGTACACTGTAGACCTGATAGTTTCCAAATAATAACTCTCGACATAGTGCCTTGTCTATGCGTAACCCGCCCGTTCCCTTCTTAAACTCTATTCTCCCAGATCTGTTGCTAACTGCACCACTCTACACTTCTTACAACCACAAATTCAACCACAACCTCGACCTTGACCGCAACTACACCTACAAACACAACGGCAATGGCACCCAAATCATGCAAGCGAAAGGCCGAGGATAAACTTTCCTCGCCACAACCAACGAGGCGACAGCGCAGCCAGACGACAAAACCAACAGAAGACGAAGCCCAACCAGTGTC
>Ga0265797_10003321_pt1 | contig 25893 bp, 19 predicted proteins | sample P2T30metagenome_FD_192433 | JGI IMG/M metagenome (GOLD analysis project Ga0265797, IMG submission 192433) | Plant litter microbial communities from East Loma Ridge, Irvine, California - P2 T30 | ecosystem: Environmental > Terrestrial > Plant litter > Unclassified | place: USA: California... | reverse complement strand
CGTCGTCGTGTTCGGCGCCTGGGTGATCTGGGCCGGCCCCGGGCAGACCTCGCACGGGCTCGACTCCGACGACGTCGGCTACCAGATCCTCTCCACGCACAAGGCGGTCGTGCACTCGCAGGTGTCGGTCGACCCCGGGACGGCCGCCGAGTGCACGGTCCAGGTGCTCGACAAGTCGTACACGATCGTCGGCTGGAAGACCGTGACGCTGCCCCCGGCGACCGAGCGCTCGCGGACGATCACGACCGACGTCAACACGACGACACGCGGCGTGACCGGCTTGATCCACACCTGCTGGGTTCCCTAGACTGCCCTGATTCGCCTGACGAGACCGACCGCTCCGGTCGGTCTCGTTCTTCATGGTCGAAGGGACTGACGACATGAGCAACGACACGCAGGCCACCTGGCTCACGCAAGAGGCACACGACCGCCTCAAGGGCGAGCTCGAGGAGCTGAGCGGCGAGGGCCGTGCCGAGATCGCGCGCCGCATCGAGGCCGCTCGTGAAGAGGGCGACCTCAAGGAGAACGGCGGCTACCACGCCGCCAAGGACGAGCAGGGCAAGATCGAGGCCCGCATCCGCGTCCTCACCAACCTGCTGAAGACGGCCACCGTGACCGAGGCCGTCTTCGACGGCACCGTCGAACCGGGCACCGTCGTCACCGCCACGATCGCCGGCGACCCGTCGACGTTCCTGGTCGGCAGCCGCGAGATCGTGGCCGAGGGCTCGGACCTCACCGTCTACAGCCCCGTCAGCCCGGTCGGTGCGGCCATCGTCGGCCTGCGCGCCGGTGACTCCGCCACGTACACGGCGCCGAACGGCAAGGAGATCGCCGTCGAGGTGACGAAGGTCGAGCGCTACGAGCCGTAGCGCGCAGCCGGGCTCTCAGCCCGGACACCTCCATGACGGGAGGCCCGTGGCGGGATCGCCACGGGCCTCCCGTCATGTCCGGGGCCGACCCCGGCACCCGGCGACGGTCAGGGGGTCTGCAGGAGCCGTTCCGGGCGGAAGCCCGCCTCGTGGAGCCGCTGGATGACCTCGTCGGCGTGGTCCGGGCCGCGGGCCTCGATCGACAGGTCGAGCGCGACCTCGCTGATGACGAGTCCCTGGCCGTGCCGGGTGTGGAGGACCTCGACCACGTTCGCACCGGCGTCGGAGATGACCTGCGCCACGCGCGCGAGCTGGCCGGGACGGTCCGGCAGCATGATCCGGATGCCGATGTAGCGCGAGGCGGCGACCAGGCCCCGCGTGATGATCCGCTCCATCATGAGCGGGTCGATGTTGCCGCCGCTGAGCAGCACCACCGTCCGGCCGGTGTCCCGCACGGAACCGGCCATGATCGCCGCGACACCGACCGCACCGGCGGCCTCGACCACGAGCTTGGCGCGCTCGAGCAGCACCAGGAGCGCGCGGGCGACGTCGTCGTCGGACACGGTGACGATCTCGTCGACCAGGTCGCGGATGATCGGGAAGTTCATGTCGCCGGGGCGGGCCACCGCGATGCCGTCGGCGATCGTCGGGGTCGTGGTGATCGTGACCGGTTCGCCGGCGTCGAGGGAGTCCGGGTACGCGGCGGCGTTCTCGGCCTGCACCCCGATGACCCGGATGGTCCGGCCGAGGCGTTCCGCCAGGCCCTTCACCGCGATCGCGATGCCGGAGATGACCCCGCCGCCGCCGATCGGCACGACGACGGTGTCGACGTCGGGGACCTGGTCGACGATCTCGAGGCCCACGGTGCCCTGCCCGGCGATCACCGCGGGGTGGTCGAACGGCGGGATGAAGACGGCGCCGGTGTGGGCGGCGAAGTCCTTCGCGGCGGACAGGGCTTCTTCCACCGAGTGGCCGCGGAGCACGACCTCGGCGCCGTAGTGGCGCGTGGCCTGCAGCTTCGGCAGGGCGACCCCGACCGGGGTGAAGATCGTCGCCGGGATGCCGAGCTCCCGGGCCGCCAGTGCGACGCCCTGGGCGTGGTTGCCGGCACTCGCGGCGACGACGCCCGCGGCCCGCTGCTCCTCGGTCAGCGCGGAGAGCCGGTTGTACGCACCGCGGAGCTTGTACGCCCCGGTGCGCTGCAGGTTCTCGCACTTCAGGTGCACCGGGGACCCGAGGACCTCGGCGAGGAACTGCGAGGTCTCCATCGGCGTGACCCGGGCGACCCCCGCGATCGTCTCGCGCGCCTTCTCGATGTCGTCCAGGGTGGGGATCGTCGGCGCAGTGGTGTCGGTCACGGTCCCATCATCGTCGGTCGGGAGCCCGATGCCGAACCCGTGACGCTAGTTGGTGCTCGCCGTTCCCTCAGCCGCCGCGGGGGCCTTGTCGCTGCCGGGAGCCGGGACGTCGTCGCCGACCTTGTGCCGACGGCGGCGCATCAGCTGGAGCTGCCCGTGCTGGCCGCGCTTCGGGGTGGCCTCGAGCACGTGGTCGGAGTCGAGTCGACGCCAGCGACCGCTCGCGATGGTCGTGACCATGGCGTTCAGGGTGGCGATGAGCGGGACGGCGAAGAACGCTCCGGCGATGCCGGCGAGACCAGCCGACGCGGTGACGCCGAGGACGACCGCGAGGGGGTGCACCTTCACGGCGTTGCCCATCACGAGCGGCTGCAGGATGTGGCCCTCGATCTGCTGCACCAGGAGCACGACGGCCAGGACGAGCACCGCGGCCACCGGGCCGTTGAAGATGAGCGCGACGAAGATCGCCAGGAACCCGGTCACGATCGCGCCGACGACGGGGATGAACGCCCCGAGGAACACGAACGCGGCGATCGGGATCACGAGCGGCATGCCGCCGAAGAACAGCCCGACGATGAACGCACCGCCGCCGATGCCGACCGCGTCGACGAAGGCGACGAAGATCTGCACGCGGATGAAGCTGGTGAGGGTGATCCACCCCGCGACACCGGCGCCGTCGACGGCCGCACGGGCCTTGCGCGGGAAGAGCCGGACGGTCCAGCGCCAGACGTTCTTGCCGTCGATGAGCAGGAAGATCGTCGTGAACAGGACGATGAACAGGGCTTCGAACGCGTGGGTGGCCCCGGAACCGGCGCTGGCGACCCCGGACAGGATCGACGCGGAGTTGTCCTGCAGCCACTTCGTGCCGTCGTCCAGCCAGCCGTTGACGTCGCCCTGCGTGATGCCCAGGCCGGAGTTCAGGACGAGGTCCTTGATGTTCGCGTACTGGTCCACCGTGCGGTCACGGAGCGAGGGGTACGACGCGATGACCTGGTCGACGACGAGCCAGATCAGTGCGCCGACGGCGGCGATGCCCCCGAGCAGGCTCATCACGATCGCGAGCCACTTCGGCACGTGGTGCCGCTGCAGCCAGTTCGAGATCGGGACGAGGAGCGCCGAGATGACGATGCCGACGAGGAACGGGATGAGGATCTCGCTGAACACCGTCATCAGCCAGATGAAGAGCGCGATCACCCCGACGACGACGAGCACCCGCCACGACCAGGCACCCGCGATGCGGACGCCCGTCGGCACCGCGTCCTCGACCACGGGGTCGGGATGCGTCCTCGGCGTCACGACCACGGGTGCGGGTACGGGTGCGGGTGCGGGTGCGGGTGCGTCACGGTTCTTCTTGCCCCAAGCCATGCCGCCGATCCTATCCGCGGGCCCGCCCGTCGGGTTCCAGATGCGACATGTGGGTACTGGCAGGCGTCGTCGGCGGTGCTCAGTAGGGTCGGTCGCATGGCTCGCACCACGCTCTCCGCCGCCGAGGCACGCCGCGTCAGCCTGGCGGCGCAGGGCTTCGGACGTGCCAGGACCGACCCGGTCACGACCCGGTCCCTGACCGCGACGATCGGGCGGCTCGGCCTGCTGCAGATCGACTCCGTGAACGTCTTCGAACGCAGCCACTACCTGCCGTTGTTCGCGCGGCTCGGTGCCTACGACCGCACGGCACTCGACCGCCTGACGTTCACGAAGCGGGGACCGTACGTCGAGTACTGGGCGCACGAGGCCGCCTTCGTCCCGCGCGACGACCTGAAGCTGTTCCGCTGGAAGATGGACGCGATGCGCGAGCGGGACGCCGGCCCCACCCGCGCCGCCTGGGTCGAGCGCACCGCCGGTGTCCGGCAGGAACTCCGTGCCCTGCTCGCGGCCGAGGGCCCGATGCCCGCGAGCGCCGTGGAGCACGAGTCGAACGTCCGTCGCGGACCGTGGTGGGGCTGGAGCGACGTCAAGACCGGGCTCGAGCAGATGTTCCGGTGGGGCGACGTCGTCAGCGCCGGTCGCGCCGGGTTCGAGCGCGTGTACGCCCTGCCGGACCAGGTGCTCCCCGCCGGGTTCCTCGACGACGCCCCCGCGCGGCCGGACGCCATCCGCGACCTCGTCGCCCGGGCCACGCGGGCGATCGGGGTCGGCACCCGGGCGGACATCGCGGACCACTACCGCCTGCGCTCGGACGACACCGCGGCCGCGATCGCCGACCTGCAGGACGCCGGCGTGCTCCTGCCCGTGCAGGTCGAGGGCTGGCGGGAGCGCGCCTGGCTGCACGCCGACGCCCGGGTGCCCCGCACGATGACGGCGGACGCCCTGCTGAGTCCGTTCGACCCCGTCGTGTGGTTCCGGCGCCGGGCCGAGCGGATGTACGACTTCCACTACCGGATCGAGATCTACACGCCCGCGCCGAAGCGGGTGTTCGGGTACTACGTGCTGCCGGTGCTGCAGGACGACGCCCTCGTGGGCCGGGTCGACCTGAAGAGCGACCGGCAGCGCGGGGTCCTGCGGGTGCGGACCGCCTGGGACCAGGACACGGCGCAGATCGACGCCGAGCGCCTCGCCGTGACCCTGCGGGCTGCGGCGGCGTGGCAGGGGCTCGACGGCGTCGAGGTCACCGACCGCGGCACGGCGGCGGCGCGGGTCGCGGAAGCGCTCGGTGTGCCGCTCGTCCCGCACCGGGCGGCCGACGACGCCGACGCGGCCGCAGTCACCGCGGACGGCGACGCTCCCGCTCCCTAGAAGTGGTCCTGGATCCCGCGCAGACGGGCGATGCGGTCCGGCAGCGGCGGGTGCGTCGAGAACAGCCGGTCCATCACGCCGGGCCGCATCGGGTCGGCGATCCACAGGTGCGCCATCGCGGAGTTCTGCGTCTGCATCGGCTGGCCGTACGCGCCGAGCTTCTCGAGCGCCATGGCGAGTCCCTCCGGGTGCCGGGTGGTCAACGCGCCGGTGGCGTCCGCCAGGTACTCGCGCTGCCGGGACACCGCGGCCTGCACCCCCATCGCCGCGATCGGCGCCACGACCACCGCGGCGAGGCCGGCGACGAGCAGGATCGGGTTCGCGCCGCCGCTGTTGTCGCTGTTGCGGTTGCGCCCGCCGGACAGCCCGCTGACGACCGAGATGCGCAGGAGCACGTCGGCGATCAGCCCGACGGCGACGACGAGCCCGAACACCATCGTCGAGACCCGGATGTCGTGGTTCCGGACGTGGCCGAGTTCGTGCGCCATGACGCCCTGGAGCTCCTGGTCGTCCATGAGCTCGAGCAGCCCGGTGGTCGCCGCGACCACGGCGTGCTCGGGGTCACGGCCGGTGGCGAAGGCGTTCGGGGCCGGGTCACGGATGACGTACACGCGCGGCATCGGCGTGCCCGTCGCGATCGCCAGGTTCTCCACGGTGCGCCAGAGCCGGGGTTCCGTCGTGCGGTCGATCTCGATGCCGCCGGCGATCGCCGTGGCCTGGCGCGCTGCGGTGAAGTACTGCAGGAGCGCGTAGCCGAGGGCCACGACCAAGACGATGAACCCGATGGAGACGTTGCCGGCGAGGTACCCGCCGAGGAACCCGAGCGCTCCGATGACCACCAGGAAGACCAGGACGATCACGACGGTGTTGCGCTTGTTGCGCGCGATGGCGCTGTACATGCGAGGGGGCCGTGCCGCCGTGTCAGAACTGGACGCGCGGCGGTTCGGCGATCGCCGCGGGTTCGGTGGTCTCGAAGAAGGAGGCCTCGCTGAACCCGCGGCTCTTCGCGAACGACGAGTTCGGGAAGACCTTGATCTTCGTGTTCAGCTCGCGGACGCCGCCGTTGTAGAAGCGCCTGGCCGACTGGATCTTGTCCTCGGTGTCGACGAGTTCGGTCTGCAGCTGCAGGAAGTTCTGGCTCGACTGGAGCTGCGGGTACCCCTCGGCGACGGCGAACACGCTCTTGAGGGCCTTCTGCATGTGCCCCTCGGCCGCGGAGGCCTGGTCGGCGTCACCTGCGTTGAGCGTCTCCGCCCTGGCCTTCGTGACGTCGTCGAACACGGCCTTCTCGTGCGTCGCGTACCCCTTGACCGTGCTGACGATCGTGGGGATGAGGTCGGCGCGGCGCTTGAGCTGCACGGAGATGTCGCTCCAGGCCTCGTCCACGCGGACCTTCAGCGTGACGAGGGAGTTGTACGTGACCCAGAGGTAGATCCCGACCACCACGAGGAGCACGACCACGACGCCGACGACGATCAGGGTCGTGATGAGACCGGTGTCCATGCGGGAGTGCTCCTTGTCGCGTCGGGTTGTCCGCGGCCCGGCCGGTGTCACCTGCACGCCGGACGGACCAGCGTCGATTCTAACGACGGCACGCGCGTGGTCCTCGCCCGCTCCGCGGTTCACGGAGGATTCCCGCGTGCCGCACATCCGACGTTCGGCAGAGACCCTGGTACGGGGCGCATGGCGGCCGGGAATCGCAGATCCCCCGCGAGGTGGATTGACCGATCGGCCCGCGTCGCGTGGGATGGGGGGACATGAACACGCGCGGGGACCACGTGGACACCAGGGCCGTCGGGGGCGACGGCTCAGCTCGTCGTGCCCGGACGGCGGTGACCGGGATCGCCGCTGCCGTGCTCGCGGGCGCGCTCCTGGTGCTCGGCGTCGCCCCGGCGGTGGGAGCGACAGGGGCCCCAGACACGACCGCGCAGGCCACCAGCACGGGCACGGACGGCGCGGCAACGGGCAACCCGGACAGCACGGGCAGCGCGGACGGCGCGGCAACGGGCACCGCCCCGGCCCCGGACGCCCTGTCCGCCCAGCGCCCCACCGCGTCCCCGTCCCCCGAACCCGCGCGGCCCGGCGCACCGACGTCACCCCCGCCGACCGGCGTCCCGGCGACCGACCCGACGATCGCCGACCCCGGCGACATCACCAGCGCGACCGGGGCCTTCCGCGGCACGGCGACACCCGGTCACGGCATCCGGGTGATGGACCCCCGCGTCGCCAGCGCCTCCGTCTGCACCGCCACGACCGACCTCCGCGGCGCCTGGTCGTGCTCGGGCACCGTCCGGAGCGGCGCGCAGCAGGTGTTCACCGTGCAGGACACGACGGACGCAGCACGACGGACGGCGGACGCCCCCGCCGCGGACGTCGTCGTCCCGCCGGTCGTCACCACCCGCGGGACGACCACCGGATCGGTCTCCGGCAGCGGCGACGCGGGCATGACGGTCACGGTGACGGCGTCCGGCTCCCGGGCGGAACGCACCGCCACGGTCGGGTCCGACGGCCGGTGGGTGGTCTCGTGGGCGATCGGGGCAGCCCCGCGCCCGAGCGGCACCGTCTCGATGACGGCGACCCAGACCGCGAGCACGGCCGCCGGCTACCTGTCCGACCTCCGGAGTGCGACCTCGCAACCGGTGTCGGTGACGTTCGACCGCACACTCCCGGCCGCGCCCCGCATCACCGCTCCTGTGGCCGACCCCCGCGCCGTCGTGCAGCCACTCACGGTGCGCGGGACCGGCGAGGCGGGGGCCCAGCTCACCGTGTACGTCGACCGCGTCCCCGTGTGCGGGACGACCGTCGGCGCAGACCGCTCGTGGTCCTGCTCGACGGGCGGCTCGCGGTTCACGGCCGGTCGGCACCTCGTCTCGGCGCTGCAGCACGACGCCGCCGGCAACCACTCGGCACCCTCGGCGTCCGTCCGGGTGGTGCTGGCCGCCGCCGGCGCCAGCGTCCCCGGGTCCACGCCGTCGGGGACGGCCGGCGCGGACGACGGCCCGACGTCCGGCACGTCGGGGCAGCCCGGTCACGGAGCTGCGAACGGCGGCACGACGGGCAGGCCGGGCACCGGCGGACACGACAGCGACACCGGGCACCACGGCGGCGACACCGGGAACGGAGGCACCGCCGACACCGGCGGCGGCACCAGCGGCGGCAGCAGCACCGGCGGTGCCTCCGGCACGAGCGCCGGCTCCGGCACCGGCACGGGTCCCGGCGCCGGTCACGGCGACTGGTCCGGACCCGCCGGCGACTGGACGACCGCCACCTCGTTCGACCACGCCGTCCCGACGATCCAGTCCTCGGCGTCGTGGCGCACCCTCGCGGTCGCCGCTGCGGTCGCCGTCGGGTTCCTGCTGCTCGTCGCCGGGCCCGCTCGACTCGTCGCCCGGACACTCCGGGGCCGGGTGTCGCTCCGCCTGGCCTCCTTCACCGGCCGCAACCGACCCCGCACCGAGCGCACCCGGGGCGACGACGCCCTGCCGGCGTGGGCCTCGATCGGCCTCGCCGTGGTGCTGGCCGGTGTCCTGACCCTGCTCGCGGTCGGCGTCTCGCTCGAGGCCCGCTACGTCCGCCTCGCCATCGCCGTCCTGCTCGGCACCGCGGTGCTCACGGCGGCCGTGGTCCTCACCACCCGGTGGGCGGCGGGCGCCGACCGGCACACGATCGGCTGGCGCGTCTCCCCGTGGCTCGTCCTGGCAGCACTCGTCGCCTGCGGTGTCACGCGCGCAGCCGACCTCTCCCCCGCCCTGGTCATCGGCGTGCTCCTGGTGCCGGTGGGCCGTCCCGACGCCGACACGGGAGCGATGCGCCTGGGGGCCGGCATCGCCGCGTGCGCCCGCAGCGCGACCTGGCGGTCGACCGGTCTGCTCGTCCTCGCCGCGGTCGGCTGGGTGCTCCACAGCCTGACCCCCGGCACCGGGTTCTGGACCGCGCTGGTGTCCGAGTTCGCCATCACGCTGTGCGTCGGCGGCCTCGGTGCCCTCCTCGCCACGCTCCTCCCGGTCGCCGGCTCCGCGGGGAGCGCCCTGTGGGCCCACTCCCGAGCCCGGTACGCCGCCGTCGCCGGCCTCGGCGTCGCCCTCGCGGCAGCCGTCTACTCCGGCTCCGCCGGCACCCACGTCCCGCCCGTCGCCCTGGCCGTCGTGGCCTGCGCGAGCGTGGCCGTCGCGGCGGCCACCTGGCTCTGGGTGCGCGTGCTCGAACCGGACCTGGGCGGCTGAGCCGAGCCGAGCCTCCTGACCGGACCTGGAGCGGGACTGGAGGCCCGGCACCGGTCCACGAGACCGGTGCCGTCCACCGGTGCGCGGCCGGCGGGCCGACGCCCCATGCGCCGATTACGCTGGTCTGCGGTGCGTGCGGCGCGCCGCACGAGCCCAGGGAGCGACGATGACCGAGACCCGATCCGACTACGACTCGACCCGCTTCCGCGAGGTGTTCGAGGGCAGCTACACGTACGCCAACGGCTTCCAGCGGAACACCCACCGCTTCGCCACCCGGCCGGCCCTGCGCGATCCGGACACGGACCGGTCGTGGACGTACGCGGAGCTCGGCGACGCGGTGGACCGGATCGGTGGCTGGCTCGTGCGGCACGGTGCCGTCCGCGGTTCGGTGGTCATGGTCGAGCTGTTCAACTCCCCCGAGTTCGCGATGCTGTACCTGGCGTGCCACCGCATCGGCGCGGTGTTCTCCCCCACCAACTTCCGGCTGGCCCCGGACGAGGTCGCGTTCATCGTCGACGACTCCGCACCCGTCGTGCTCGTCCACGACGCCGTGCGGAACGACGACCTCGTCGCCGCGCTGGAGTCCGCCTCGCACCGCCCCGACCACGTCGTCACGGTGGGCGGAGCGCACGACGGGTTCGCCGAGCTGCTCGCAGCGGAGCCGGTCACCGCGTCGGAGCTCGCGGACACCGAGCCGCGCAGCACCTACGACGAGACGACCCGGCTCTACACGTCGGGGACGACCGGTCGGCCGAAGCCCGTGCCGCTGCCGAGCCTGGTCGAGGTGCTCAGCGCGCACGACGTCATCATGCACTTCCCGCTCAGCCCGTTCGACAAGACGCTGAACATGTCGCCGCTGTTCCACCGTGGCGGCCTGTACTCCGGCGGGCCGAACCCGGTGTTCTACATCGGTGCCGAGCTGACCACGCTCCGGCACTTCGACGCCGACCGGGTGCTCGACCTCGTCGAGTCGGAACAGCTGACCTTCCTGATCGGTGCGCCGCCGAACCTCGTGCAGCTCGCGAACGCCCAGGAGCGCCGCCCGCGCGACCTGTCCTCGCTGCACGGCATCGTGACGATGGGTGCCCCGCTGGACCGGGCCGCCGCGCTCCGCTACCAGGAGCTGCTCTCCCCGCGGATCTTCAACGGGTACGGCACCACCGAGACCTTCTGGAACACGTTCCTGCGCCCCGAGGACTTCCCCGACGGCGCGGGCTCGACGGGCCGGGCGTCCACGGACGACGACGTCGCCGTGGTGCGGGTGTACGCCGACAAGCTCGCCGACCCGACGGACACCGTGCCGCAGGACGGCAGCGAGATCGGCGAGTTCGCCGTCCGCACCGTCAAGTCCGGCTACTCGTACCGGAACCCGGGGCTCGAGGCCGAGAAGTTCGCGAACGGCTGGTTCTACCCGGGCGACCTGGCGACGTGGGACGAGCACGAGCGCGTGACCATCGTCGGGCGCAAGGACGACATGGTCATCTCCGGCGGGGAGAACGTGCACCCGGTGCAGGTCGAGGCCGTGCTGCAGGAGCACCCCGGGGTCGCCGACTCGATCGTCGTCGGTGTGCCCGACGACCGCTGGGGCGAGGTCGTCGTGGCGTACGTCGTCCGCGACGCGCGGGGCCTGCCGGACGACGACACCGCCGCGGCGTCGGCGCTCGAGGACTGGACCGGCTCGCACCCGGGCCTCGCGCGGTACAAGCGGCCGCGGCGCTACCGGTTCGTCACGGAGCTGCCCTACAACGCCACGGGCAAGAAGGTGCACTACCTGGCGAAGGCGTCCGCGCTCGAGGACCAGGCGGCCGGGCGCTTCATCGAGCCGTAGGGGTCGCGCGCGCGGGTGTGCGCCCGCGGCTGTGCGGGCGCGGGTGTGCGGGCGCGGGTGTGCGGGCGCGCCGTCAGTGCGTCGGCGCCGTGCGGGCGAACAGGCCCGGCAGCAGCCCGCCGATCTTCGTGCCGACGCACAGGCTGACGAAGGTGGCGAGGGGGGTCGCCAGGGACTGCGGGTCGGCGGTGGCCACGGCGACCAGCCCGACGGTGCCCGGCACGAGCAGCAGGAACGCCGGCAGGAACGACACCGTCGCCGGGATCACCGGCACCAGCCGCTCGAGCCCACGGGTGGCGACGAACAGCACGGCCGCCGCGGTGCCCGTCGCGACGACGCTCCCCACGAGCGGCGCCAGGCCGGACACGAGCGCGTACGCCCCGATCATCACCACGATCGAGGCCGCCGTGAGCTTCCAGCCGGCGCCGAACACCAGGCCGATGCCGACCGCGAGCACCGCGACGGCCACCCACGACAACCAGTACGCGGGCACCGACTCCCACCCGGCCCGGTCGGTCCCGACACCGGCGACCTCCCCGACGAGCGCGGCGGACCGCGGGTCGACCCGCAACCCGGTGACGGCGCTGCCCGCGGCGATCCCGGCGGCCATGAAGCCGAGCATGATGAGCCCCTGCATCAGCCGCGCGGACCCGGTCACGATGTCCGCGGCCGTGAGCTCGAGGAGCGCGTTCGTGATGAGCGCGCCCGGCACGAACACGGCGACGGGGGCGCAGACGGCGAAGAGCGGCACGTGGTCGAAGCCGGTGCTCGCGGCGACGAGGCCGACGACGGCGGTCGACACGAACGCGGCGAGGAACGGGACGACGGCGACGGCCTCGCGGAACCGGCGGAGCAGCAGCCCGATGACCCCGACGACCGCGCCGACCCCGAGCACGACGAGGACCGCCCACCACGGGCAGCGGAAGACGACGGCGAGGCCCGCGGCGGTCAGGGCGTTCCCGGCGATCCACGGCAGCGGTGCCGGCGGACGGGTGTTCGCGCGGATCGCCCGGACACGCGCGGGGATCTCGGCGAGGGCGATCGACCCGCTCTCGAGCCCGAGCACCAGCCGGTTCGCCCGCGCCGCCTGCCGGAACGAGAGCTCGATGCCCTCGGCGTTGACGATCGTCGCCGAGCCGGTGGCGGTCTCGCTGACGATCACGAGTGCCGGCAGCACCCCGACGGCGAGCCCGGGGCCGATGCCAGCGGCCTCGCGCGCCTTCTCGAGGGCCGATCGGACGTCGGTGACCGAGCTGCCGGCGTCGAGCAGCAGGGCGCCGAGCGTGCCGAGGAGCATGCCGACCGGGACGGACTCGCCGTCGACGGTCTCGACGTGTGCCTCGGGTTGCCGGAGGACGCCACGGAGGTTCGCGAGTGCGCTGCCCAGTCCGACCACACCGTGCATGCTAGCGAGGACCCGGCCGTTACCCGGCCGTCTGCACCGCGCGGGTCCGCCACCGGAGCTCGGTGATGAAGCCGGCGGTGTCGGGCTGGAGCTCGTCGTCCGGCGCGCCCTGCACCAGGACCCCGATCGCAGGAGCCAGCAGGAGACTCGACGTGGTGTTCATCCCCCAGCGGTCGACGGTCGGCACGTGCACGGTGTCGGCGAGCCCGGCCTGGGCCAGCGCAGCGGCGTAGTCGAGGACGGCGTAGGCCGCGTCGTCGGTGGTGAGGACCGATGCGAGTCCGTAGATGATGTGCTTCACGGGCAGGGACCTCCGAGCCCGTCGGGTCGCCGCCGAACGGACCGGCGACCTCCCAGGACGGTACGCGCGTTCCACGGTCTCTGCCCAGGTTCGACCCCTAGGTTCCCTAGCAACCGCAAATGCGGGAACTCGAGAGCACGGCCGAAGGGCTGTTCCTGATGGAAGCAGCTCATGTCTTCATCGACCCTGTACCGACCCACCACTCCCCGTACGCCGGGCGCCGCCTCTGGCACGTCCACGTACAAGGACCTCCTCGAGGAGGTCCGCGCCGCCGGGCTCCTGGAACGCCGCGTCGGCTTCTACTGGACCGTCTTCAGCGTGCTGGTCGTCCTCGTCGCCGCGTGCTTCGTCGCCGTCGCGATGCTCGGTGGCTCCTGGTTCCAGCTCATCCCCGCCGCCGTGCTCGGCGCGCTCTTCACGCAGTTCGCGTTCCTCTCGCACGAGGCCGCGCACCGGCAGGTCTTCGCCTCCCGCAAGTGGAACGACAACGCCGGTCGGATCCTCGGCACCTTCATCGTGGGCCTGTCGTACACGTGGTGGATGAACAAGCACAACCGCCACCACGGCAACCCGAACACCATCGGCAAGGACCCGGACATCGCGCAGGACACGGTCTCCTTCATCGAGGAGGACGCCGCCCAGCGCCGCGGTCTGCTCCGCGCACTCACCCGCGTGCAGGGCTGGGCGTTCTTCCCGCTCCTGACGATGGAGGGCGCCAACCTGCACTTCCTCGGTGTCCGCGCACTCGTCACCGGTCAGCACATCAAGGGATCCGGCCGTGACCGCATCATCGAGGGCATCCTGCTCGTCGCCCGCTTCGGCCTGTACTTCTGGGCGATCTTCACGCTGATGCCGTTCCCCGTCGCCGCCGCCTTCCTCGGTGTGCAGCTCGCCGTCTTCGGCGTCATGATGGGCGGCTCGTTCGCGCCGAACCACAAGGGCATGCCCGTCATCGCCGAGGGCGCCCGCATCGACTTCCTCTCCCGCCAGGTGCGCACCTCGCGCAACATCACCGGCGGCATCTGGGCCGACCACCTCTTCGGTGGCCTGAACCACCAGGCGGAGCACCACCTGTTCCCGAACATGGCGCGCCCGAACCTGCGCAAGGCCAAGCCGATGGTCAAGGCCCACTGCGCCAAGCACGACATCCCGTACACCGAGGCCAGCCTCGGCAAGTCGTACGCGATCGTCGTCGCCTACCTCAACCGAGTCGGCCTCGCAGCACGCGATCCGTTCACCTGCCCCATGGTGACCGGCTACCGCCTGTACTGACCACGCGCACGACGAAGCGGCGCTGCCCCTCGGGGCGGCGCCGCTTCGTCGTTGCCGGACGTGGTCAGGCCGGCTCAGCCCCCATGCTGGTCCCGACCGGAACCGGACTGGAGGCTCCGCGCACGTCGCGAGCGGGGCCTCCAGTCCGCATCGACCAACGGTGGTACCCCCGGAGGGACTCGAACCCTCAACTCAGCGATTTTAAGTCGCGTGCCTCTGCCGATTGGGCCACGGGGGCGGGCCGGACCAGCCTACCGACGCAGCGAGGGCGGCCACCCGGACCGGGTGGCCGCCCTCGGCGGTGATGCTGTGGACTACTCGCTCTTGGCGGCGACCTTCTCGCCGTCGACCGGGGCGGCCTCCTTGGAGACGTCCTCCGCCGGGGTGGCGTACGCCGGGCCGGCGGCACCGGCAGGGGTGCCCTCGGCCGGTGCTGCGGCGTCGACGGCCTTGGGCTCGTCGGCCGTCGCGGGCTTCGGGCGCGACGCCCAGGCCTCGAACGCGGCACGCGGGGTCTCACGGTCGTCGAGCGACGCGATGTCGCGGCCGAGGAAGAAGCCACCGACCCAGTCGCTCACGACGCGGATCTTGCGCTCCCACGACGGCATGGCCAGACCGTGGTAGCCGCGGTGCGCGCCCCAGGCGAGGAAGCCCTTCATCGCGAACTTGCCGGACTGGAACACGCCGATGCCGACGCCGAGGCCGGCGACCGCGCCGAGGTTCTCGTGCTTGTACTCGACCGTGGCCTCGTTGCGGAGCACCGCGACGAGGTTCTTGGCGAGCTGCTTGGCCTGACGCACCGCGTGCTGGGCGTTCGGGACGCACATGCCGCCGACGCCACCGCCCGTGAGGTCGGGGACCGCTGCGACGTCGCCACAGGCCCACGCGTCGGGGATGACGGTGCCCTCGTCGACGATGCGGAGGTCGGGCTGCACGGTGATGCGGCCGCGGGGCTCGAGCGGGAAGTCGGTGCCCTTCACCATCGGGTTCGCCATCACGCCGGCGGTCCAGATGATCAGGTCGGACGGGATGGTCTCGATCGACTCGTCCTTGGCCTTGAGCTGGCAGACGCCGCCCACGGCCGACGCGAGCTGCGTCTCGAGGTGCACGGTCGCACCGCGCTGGGCGAGGTTCTCGAGGACCCAGTGCGAGGTCTCGAGGGAGACCTCGGGCATGATGCGCCCCATGGCCTCGACCAGGTGGAAGTGGGTGTCCTCGAAGGCGATCTGCGGGTAGCTCTTCAGCAGGTCGGTGACGAACGAACGCAGCTCGGCGAAGACCTCGATGCCCGCGAAGCCACCACCGACGACGACGACCGTCAGCAGGCGCTCACGCTCGGGGCCGGCCGGCAGGTTCGCGGCCTTGGCGAAGTTGGTGAGGACCTTGTCGCGGATCGCGGCGGCCTCTTCGATGGTCTTGAGGCCGATCGCCTCGTCTGCGACGCCCGCGATGGGGAACGTGCGCGAGACGGCGCCGGCGGTCATGACGATCTGGTCGTAGGTCTCTTCCCACGGCTCACCGAGCTCCGGCGTGATCGTGGCGGTGCGGGTCGCGTGGTCGACCTTCGTGACCTTCGCCGTGACGACGCGGGTCTTCTTGAGGTGCCGACGGTGCGAGACGATCGCGTGGCGCGGCTCGATGGAACCGGCGGCGACCTCGGGCAGGAACGGCTGGTACGTCATGTACGGCAGCGGGTCCACCATGACGACTTCGGCTTCGCCCTGGCGAAGGTGCTTCTCGAGCTTCCAGGCGGTGTAGAAACCGGCGTAACCGCCGCCGACGACGAGGATCTTGGGCACGGGGGATGATCTCCTAGTGATGAGGGTTGGCCGGGAGTCTGGTCAGACTTCGCCGCCACCCGCCCCGACTCCGGCGTCTGCACCCTCATCATACGCCCGGCACGCACACCGGTCGGGTGACCACGAGGCGCGCTCGAGCGCCAGGTCACCGATGGGGTTCACGCCGGGTCCGGCTGCGAGTGTGTGCCCGACGAGGGCGTGCAGGCACTTCACGCGGACGGGCATGCCGCCCGCGCTGATGCCGTCGATCTCGTCGACGTGCTCGATGGACTCGCGGTCGGCGAGGTAGGCCTCGTGGGCGGCGCGGTACTGTGCCGCCGTCTCGGGGTCGTCGAGCAACGAGGCGAGCTCGGGCATGACGCCGGTCGCCTCGAGCGTGCTGACGGCGGCGGTGGCAGCCGGGTGGCACAGGTAGTACAGCGTCGGGAACGGGGTGCCGTTCCCGAGCCGCGGCTTCGTGGCGACGACCGTGGGGTTGCCGCAGACGCAGCGAGCGGCGATGCCGACGACGTCCCGCGCGGGGCGGCCGAGCTGGGCCGAGACCACCTGCACGTCGTGCTCGGTCGGCGGGTCGAACGGAGGGGTCGTCACGGGTACAAGAGGCTACCGGAGTTCCGGGGTGCTCCGCACCGGTGTGACGGCGGTCAGCGCTCGGTGGCGGTGTCGCCGGTGCCGGAGACGTCCGGGGCGACGAGGTCCTGCTTCGTGTCCGTCGTCAGACCGGACTCGAGCACGGACGACAGCATGGCCTGCACCCAGTCGACCTTCGGCGTCTGCACGGTCGAGCTCACCGGCGTGCCGGAGTCCGTCGTGGGGGCGTCGTCGCGGCGGTTGCCGGCACCCTCCCCCATCACGAGGAAGCTCTGCTCCCCCGGGTACACGTAGAGCAGTCGGTCGCGGGCCTGGGCCTCGATGTAGGCGGGGTCGTCCCAGCGCGCGACGTCCTTCTTCTTCTGCGCGACGTCGGACTTCTGCTCGGCGACCTCGTGCTGCTGCTGCGCGATCTGCTCCTGCTGCTGGATGAGCGTCCGGAGCGAGGGTGCGAGGACGACGACGAACAGCACGATGATCGCGAGCATGAGCAGGCTGAAGCCGGAGAACCGGATGGAGCGGTACCAGGGCTGCTCGGCCGAGGAGCCCTCGGGCATCGCGACGGGGACGCGACGGACGCGGGGCTTCTGGCTGGGCACGCTCCGACGATAACCCGGGCGCCGAGGCTCGGCACATCGGCGCGCGCGTGTCCCGCAGCCTCTCAGCGTCCGGCGGGTGCGGCGCTCGACTCCGCGCGGGACACCGCCGTCACGACGAGACGCCGCCCTCCGTGGTGGAGGACGGCATCTCGGTGGGACGTCAGCGCGTCAGCGCGTCAGCGGTTGCGCGGGTCAGAGCGACGCGGACCGCGGGAAGGCGGTGCGGCCGGCGTAGACCGCGGCGTCGCCGAGCTCTTCCTCGATGCGGAGGAGCTGGTTGTACTTCGCGACACGGTCCGAACGAGCCGGGGCGCCGGTCTTGATCTGGCCGCCGTCCACTGCCACCGCGATGTCGGCGATGGTGGTGTCCTCGGTCTCACCGGAGCGGTGGGACAGGATCGCGGTCATGCCGTGGCGCTGGGCGAGGGAGACGGCGTCGAGGGTCTCGGTCAGCGTGCCGATCTGGTTCACCTTGACCAGGATCGAGTTGCCGGCCTTCTCGTCGATGCCCCGCTGCAGACGCTTCGGGTTCGTGACGTAGAGGTCGTCGCCGACGATCTGCAGCGTGTCGCCGAGCTCGGCCGTCAGGTGGGTCCAGCCTTCCCAGTCGTCCTCGGCGAGGGGGTCCTCGATCGTGGCGAGCGGGTAGTCACGGGCCAGGTCGACGAAGTACTGGGTGAACTCCTGGCTGGAGAGCTGCTTGCCCTCGAACGCGTACTTGCCGTCGGCGAAGAACTCGGTCGACGCGACGTCGAGGCCGAGTGCGATGTCCTTGCCCGGGGTGAAGCCGGCCTTCTCGATGGCGGCGAGCAGGAAGTCCAGCGCGGCACGGTTCGACGCGAGCTCCGGCGCGAAGCCGCCCTCGTCGCCGAGGCCGGTCGCGAGGCCCTGCTTCTTCAGTTCGCCCTTGAGCGCGTGGTAGGTCTCGACGCCCCAGCGGAGGGCCTCGGAGAAGCTCTCGGCGCCGTAGGGCACCAGGAAGAACTCCTGGATGTCGACGTTGGTGTCGGCGTGCGCGCCACCGTTGACGACGTTCATCAGCGGCACGGGCAGCGTGTGCGCGTTCGGGCCACCGAGGTAGCGGAACAGCGGCAGGTCAGCCGAGTCGGCGGCGGCGCGGGCGACGGCGAGCGAAGCGCCGAGGATCGCGTTCGCGCCGATGCGCGACTTGTTCTCGGTCCCGTCGAGCTCGATGAGCGCGGCGTCGACGAGGCGCTGGTCGGTGGCGTCGAAGCCCTCGAGCGCGGGGCCGATCTCGTCGAGGACGGCTTCCACCGCCTTGAGGACACCCTTGCCGCCGTAGCGGGACTTGTCGCCGTCGCGCAGTTCGTACGCTTCGAAGGCGCCGGTGGAGGCACCGGACGGGACGAGCGCGCGCGACACGACGCCGTCGTCGAGGAGGACCTCGACCTCGACCGTCGGGTTCCCTCGGGAATCGAGGACTTCGCGTGCTCCTACGGCATCGATCACGGCCACGGGGTACTCCCTACACGTTGCGGTTGTGGTGCTTGCGGATCGATCCTAGCGACGACCGGTGAACGGTTCCGCCGCTCCAGGTGACCACTGTGGACAACTCAGTCGAGCGGGCGGAACTCCACGCCCTGCAGCGTGGTGGTGTCAGCGCCCACGCTGGCGAAGGCGCCGAAGCCCTGGGCTGCCAGGCCGGCGAGCTGGTTCTTCGTGTTCTTGGTGCGTCGTTCGAGGCGGACGCGCTGGTGGGAACCGAGCGCCTCGCCCTTGAGCGCGGCCAGACGGACGGGGTCGGCGTCCTTGTCGTACAGCAGCACGACGGCGTCGCTCGTGGCGGACTCGGGCAGGTCGACGAGGTCGACGAGGCGTTCGAACCCGAGCGAGAACCCGACCGCGGGGACGTCCTGGCCGAGGAACCGGCCGATCATGCCGTCGTACCGACCGCCGCCGCCGAGGCTGTAGCCGAAGTCGGGGTGTGCCACCTCGAAGATCGTGCCCGTGTAGTACCCCATGCCCCGGACGAGCGTCGGGTCGAAGCGCAGGTCGACGCCCGGGAGCGCCGAGCGGAGGCGGAGCAGGTCGTCGAAGGCCTCGTCGTCGAGCCAGTCCGCGCCGGCAGCGGTGTCCCAGTCGGCGTGCGCGAGCTCCTCGATCGACAGCGCGAGCTCGGCCGTGTCGAACAGGTCGTGTCCGAGCACCTCGCTCAGCTCGACGGCCACTCCGTTCGCGCCGATCTTGTCGAGCTTGTCGATCGTGATGAGTGCACGCTCGGCGGCACCGGGGTCGCTGATGCCCCAGGACGCGAGCATCGCGATGAGCACTCGGCGGTCGTTGATGCGGATCGAGGTCCCGGTGACCCCGAGCTCGTCGAGGGCGGCCGTGGTCGCGCGGACCAGTTCGATCTCGGCGAGCTGACCGGGTTCTCCGAGGACGTCGATGTCGCACTGCACGAACTGCCGGTAGCGCCCCTTCTGCGGACGCTCTGCACGCCAGACCGGCGCGATCTGCACCGCGCGGAAGACCGTCGGCAGCTCGGCCCGGTGCGAGGCGTAGAACCGCGCGAGCGGCACCGTCAGGTCGAAGCGCAGTCCCAGGTCGACGAGGTCGAGCGGTGCCTCGGCAGCGTGGAGGTCCTCGGTCGTGAGCCCTCGGCGGAGGACCCCGAACGCGAGCTTCTCGTTGTCACCGCCGAGTCCCGAGTGCAGGCGGGCCGAGTCCTCGACCACGGGGGTCTCGATCTCGTCGAAGCCGTGTCGTGCGTACACGTCACGGATCACGCCGAGGACGTGCTCACGCCGAGCCTTGTCCGCAGGGAGGAAGTCGCGCATGCCTCGGGGTGCCGTCACGGTCGTCGCCATGGACCAATCCTGTCAGATCACAACTCGGACTTGCGGTCGCGCCGATCTACTCATATGCTAAATCCAGAACCTCGGTTCGGCGGGTGCCTGATCCACTCGTCGAATCGGTCGCGAGGGCACTGTGCTGCAATGTGCCCCGCGGTTCGGGCGGGTATCCCTGCCGGCGTCGCTCCCTGGCGACGCCGAGCGCCCGCTCGCGGGCGTCCTCCTTTTTTCGGGTTAGGAGGACGCCCGCACTTCTCGTTCCCGCTCTCCCCGTCCCGGTTCTCGCGACGAGCGACGAGCGACATAGGACCAGCCACGAGCCACGAGTATCCAGAGCGGCGCTCCCACCCACGACGTCAGCCGATGTCAGCCGACGTCCGCTGCCCGTCCCTCGGCCTCGAGCATCGCCGCAGCAGCACGAAGGCTCGCGATCGGGTCGACTCCAGACCGCCGGGCATCGGCGACCGAAGCGAGCATCCCGACTCCCCAGGCCAGGTCCGCACGCGGAGCGACAGTGTCGCTCGGGAGGACGCCGCCCCCCGCCCCCGCCGTGTCACCAGCCCCGGCCGACCCCACGACGGCGGCGACGACCGTGTCGGCGTCCCCACGGTCCTCCAGGCGTTCCAGCAGCTTCACCGCGCGCTCCAACGGCGGCATCGCCCGCGGCACCCCGTCGAAGGCGCTGGTCCGCGCCGCCTTCTCGGCCGCCTTCGCCGCCCGCCACACGCGGACGACGTCCTCGACGGTGTCGGCGCGCTCGTCGCCGAACACGTGGGGGTGCCGTCGGGTCATCTTGTCGCGGGCGGTCGCAGCGACGTCGTCGAGGCCGAACAGTCCCTCGTGCTCCGCGAGCCCGGCGTGGAGCACGACCTGGTAGAGCACGTCCCCGAGTTCTTCGCGCAGGTCGTCCGGGTCGCCGTCCTCGATCGCGTCGACGAGCTCGTAGGCCTCCTCGACCGCGTACCGGGCGAGGGAGGCATGCGTCTGCGCCCGGTTCCACACGCAGCCGCCGTCGGGGGCGAGCAGGCGGTCGACGACGGCGACGAGGTCCTCCATGGCGGTCATCCGGCCATGCTCGCACGGCCTGCGGAGCCGCCGTCAGGGGTCTCCGGTAGACTGACTCTGGCGTGTCGGGAAGTCTGGTCGACGGACCGTTTCCCGAACCCTCCCGGAGTCCCATTGCTCGCGCTCGTCCGCTCCCCTCGTTTCAGTGCCGTCGCGCTCCTCACGGCTGCCGTCCTCGGCCTCGTGCTCGCGAACACCCCGGTCGGCCCCGGCCTCGACCACGTCCTCCACGTGCACGCCCCATGGGGTGCCGTCGGCCTCGACCTCTCCGTGTCGCACTGGATCAGCGACGGGCTGCTCGCCGTGTTCTTCCTGCTCGTCGCGATCGAGCTGAAGCACGAGCTCGTCGCCGGGGAGCTGTCGAACCCCAAGACCGCGATCGTGCCCGCGATCGCCGCGATCGGCGGGGTCCTGGTGCCCGCCGGCGTCTTCCTCGCGGTCACCGCGGGGACCCAGTACACGCACGGGTGGCCGATCCCGACCGCGACGGACATCGCGTTCGCGCTCGGGGTGCTGGCGATGTTCGGCCGCGGGCTGCCGTCCACGATCCGGGTGTTCCTGCTGGCACTCGCGGTGCTCGACGACCTCATCGCGATCGTCATCATCGCGGTGGTGTTCGCGCACGACACGGACTTCCTGGCGCTCGGCGGCGCGGTCGTCCTCCTCGTGCTGTTCTGGGTGCTCGGACGGATGCTGCGGCCGGGGCGCTCCGGCCAGGGCTGGCTCATCGCGGGCATGGTCGTCATCGGCCTGCTCACCTGGTGGCTCGTGTACCACTCGGGCGTGCACGCGACGATCGCCGGGGTCGCGCTCGGGCTCGTGCTGCCGCGGCGCCCCGGGCACACCCTGCACGAGCGGGTGGAGCCGTGGTCGAACGCGATCGTCCTGCCGGTGTTCGCGTTCGCCTCGGCCGCGGTGATGATCCCCGCGGTCGGCATCGGCGAGCTCTCCCCCACGTTCTGGGCCGTCGTGATCGCACTGCCCGTCGGCAAGGTCATCGGCATCACGCTGTTCGGCGCCGTCGCGACGCGGCTGTTCCGCGGGCCGGGTCGACCGTCGCTGTCGTTCTCGTCGATCGTCACCGTCAGCGTGCTCGGCGGCATCGGCTTCACGGTCTCGCTGCTCATGAACGAACTGGCGTTCGCGAGCAACGACGAGATCGTCGACGAAGGGGTCCTCGCCGTCCTGGTCGGGTCCGGGATCGCGATGGTGGCCTCGGCCGTGGTCGTCAGCCTCAAGGCGCGGCACCACCGCGCACGCCGCGAGCTCTCCGAGGCCGAGGCGACGGAGTAGCGCCAGCGGGTCCGAGCACGGTGGGCTGTACCGCCTGTCGGACGGGAGGCTCGATGCTGGCCGGCACCGGGCCTCCCGTCCGACAGCGGTGCCGGACCGCAGGCGGCTACGCCGCCGGGGCCTCCGCGGGGGCGGCTGCGCCGTAGACGGCGGTGAGGATGCTCTCCACCCACCGGATCAGGGCGTCGTCGGGCAGGGCCAGGTCGTGCGGGCGCGGCACCGGGATGCTCGACGCGTTCTGCTGCGGGAACCACTTCGCGCCGGGGAACATCCGCTTGAGCCGGACCTGGGACGAGTCGGCGAGCTCCTTGCCCGCGACCCGCAGGTTGGAGCCCATGACGACGACGTCGGACAGGCCGACCTGCTGGGCCATGCGGCGGAGCCGGGAGACCTCGACCAGCGTCTGCACGGGCTGCGGGGGCGTGCCGTAGCGGTCGGTGAGCTCGTCGAGCACCATGTCGATCGCGTCCGTCTGCGCCGTCGGGGCCGAGGCGGCCGAGAGCTTCTGGTAGGCCTCGAGTCGCAGGCGCTCGGACTCGACGTAGTCCTCGGGGATGTGGGCGTCGACGGGGATCTCGAGGCGGAGCTCGGTCTGCCCCTCGGCGACGTCCCCGCGGAACTGCGAGACGGCCTCGCCGATCATGCGGAGGTACAGGTCGAAGCCGACGCCCGCGATGTGACCGGACTGCTCGCCGCCGAGCAGGTTGCCGGCGCCGCGGATCTCGAGGTCCTTCATCGCGACCTGCATGCCCGCGCCGAGCTCGTTGTTGGCCGCGATGGTCTCGAGGCGGTCCTGCGCGGTCTCGGAGAGCGGCTTGTCGGCGTCGTAGAGGAAGTAGGCGTACCCACGCTCGCGGCCACGACCGACACGGCCGCGGAGCTGGTGGAGCTGCGACAGGCCGTACTTGTCGGCGCGGTCGATGATCAGCGTGTTCGCGTTCGCGATGTCGAGACCGGTCTCGATGATCGTGGTGGAGACCAGGACGTCGAAGCGGCGCTCCCAGAAGTCCACCATGACCTGCTCGAGGGCCTGCTCGGACATCTGCCCGTGGGCGACGGCGATGCGGGCGTCGGGGACGATCTCGGCGAGGTGCGAGGCGACCGACTGGATGTCCTTCACGCGGTTGTGCACGTAGAAGACCTGGCCCTCGCGGAGCATCTCGCGCCGGATCGCCGCGGCCACCTGCAGGTCGGACTGCGGGCCGACGAAGGTCAGGATGGGGTGGCGGTCCTCGGGCGGGGTGGCGAGGGTCGACATCTCGCGGATGCCCGTCACGGCCATCTCGAGCGAGCGCGGGATCGGTGTCGCGGACATCGCCAGGACGTCCACGTTGGTCTTGAACTTCTTCAGCTGGTCCTTGTGCTCGACGCCGAAACGCTGTTCCTCGTCGATGATGACCAGGCCGACGTCCTTGAACTGCACGCTCTGCGACAGGATGCGGTGCGTGCCGATGACGATGTCGACGGTGCCGTCTGCCAGGCCCGCGAGGGTCTCCTTGGACTCCTTCTCGGTCTGGAACCGGCTGAGCGCGCGGAGGTGCACGGGGAACCCGGCGAAGCGCTCGGCGAAGGTCTCCATGTGCTGGCGGACCAGCAGCGTCGTCGGGACGAGCATCGCGACCTGCTTGCCGTCCTGCACGGCCTTGAACGCGGCACGGATGGCGACCTCGGTCTTGCCGTAGCCGACGTCGCCGGAGAGCAGGCGGTCCATCGGGATCGGGCGCTCCATGTCGCGCTTGATCTCGTCGATGGTGGTGAGCTGGTCGGCGGTCTCGGCGAAGGGGAAGGCCTCTTCCAGCTCGCGCTGCCAGGGGGTGTCCGGGCCGAACGCGTGGCCCTTCGACGCCATGCGCGCCGAGTAGAGCTTGACGAGGTCGACGGCGATGTCGCGGACGGCCTTGCGCGCCTTGCTCTTGGCGGCAGACCAGTCGCTGCCGCCCATCTTCGACAGGGTCGGCGACTCGCCGCCGACGTACCGGGACAGCTGGTCGAGCTGGTCGGTGGGGACGAAGAGCTTGTCGCCCGGGTACCCGCGCTTGGACGGCGCGTACTCGAGCACGAGGTACTCGCGCTGCGTCTTCACCGCGTTGCGGCCGCCGCTCGACACTTCTCGGGAGACGAGCTCGACGAACTTGCCGATGCCGTGGGTGGCGTGCACGACGACGTCGCCCGGCTTGAGCTGCAGCGGGTCGACGACGTTCTTGCGGCGGCTCGCGAGCTTCTTGACGGTGCGGGCGCCCTGCTGGGCGCTGCGGCCGTAGAACTCGGCCTCGGACAGCACCGCCACGCGGAGGTCGGGGACGGAGAACCCCTGCTCGACCACGGCGGTGGTGACGATCGCGACGCCGGGCTCCGGCGGCCCGGTGACGAGCCCGACCCGTGCGGCGACGCCGGCGTCGGCGAGCACCTGCACGGCGCGTTCGACGAGGCCCTGCCCCTGCGCGGTGACCACGACCGCCCAGCCGTCGTCGGTGAGGGCCTTGACGTGCGCGACGGCACCGTCGGCGCTGCCGGCGAAGCTCGGGACGGCGTCGGCGCGGACCCGGACGTACTCGCCGGCCTCGGCCACGGCGTCCGTGTCGGAGAGCGGTTCGTCCTGCCCGCTGTCGAACGGGGAGATCGTCCACCAGGTGCGCTGCCCGCGCGTGCGCTTCAGCTGTGGGACGGTGAGGAAGTTGCCGGCGTCGAGGTCGATCGGGGCCTGGGCACCGGCGACCGCTGCGCTCCAGGCCGCCTGCAGGAACTCCTGGTTGGTCTCGGCGAGGCTGTGGGCACGACCGCTGACCCGCTCCGGGGAGAACACCGCGATGGTCGCGCTCTCGGGCAGGTAGGTCGTCATCGGGACGAGCTCGTGGACGAGTGCCGGGGCCAGCGACTCCATGCCCTCGACCGGGATGCCCTCGGCGACCTTGGCGAGCATCTGCGACAGGCTCGGGAACTCGTGCAGCATCTCGCGTGCCCGCTGCCGGACGTCGTCGCTCAGCAGCAGTTCGCGCGAGGCGGTCAGCTCGACGGCGTCGAGGTCGTCCTCGGTCGAGCGCTGGTCGGCGACGGAGAAGGCCTTGATGCCGTCGATCTCGTCGCCGAAGAAGTCGACGCGCACGGGGTGGTCGGCCGTCGGCGGGAAGACGTCGAGGATGCCGCCACGCACGGCGAACTCGCCACGGCGGGTGACGAGGTCGACGCGGGCGTAGGCGAGGTCGACGAGCTGCCCGGCGATGGTGGCGAGGTCGTTGCCGCGCGAGGCGGTCCGGAGCACCACGGGGCTGAGTTCGGTGAGGTTGTCCGCGATCGGCTGCAGGGCGGCGCGGACGCTGGCCACGACGACGGTCGTCGGCCGGTCGGCACCCGACGCGGCGGCGTCCTGCCAGCGCTGCAGGGCACGGAGCGTGGCGATGCGCGTGCCGACGGTCTGCGCGCTCGGGCTGAGGCGCTCGTGCGGCAGGGTCTCCCACGCGGGGAACTCGAGGACCTCGGCGTCGGGGAGGTAGCTCGACAGCGAGCCGCGCACCGCCTCGGCTTCACGTCCCGTGGCCGTGATGACGAGGACGCACTGGGGGCCCTTGCGCTCGGCCATGAGCGCACCGAGCAGCGGCACACGCAGGCCGTCGACCACGGAGAAGTCGGCGTCACGAGGAGCGGCGCGGAGGACGCGATCGAACGCGGAGGCGCGCGAGAGCGCTGGGATGATGCCCGAGATCGTCACTCAGGACATGGTACCGGCCAGGTCCGACAGCGGCCGCG
>Ga0265797_10003320_pt1 | contig 25906 bp, 21 predicted proteins | sample P2T30metagenome_FD_192433 | JGI IMG/M metagenome (GOLD analysis project Ga0265797, IMG submission 192433) | Plant litter microbial communities from East Loma Ridge, Irvine, California - P2 T30 | ecosystem: Environmental > Terrestrial > Plant litter > Unclassified | place: USA: California... | reverse complement strand
TCGACCAGGTCGGTCAGCTCGTCCATGATGTACGAACCCTGGTTCGGGTTTTCGTTCTTGGCCAGGCCCCACTCGCGGTTGATGATCAGCTGGATCGCCAGCGCGCGCCGCACCGATTCGTCGGTCGGCGTGGTGATCGCTTCATCGTAGGCATTGGTGTGCAGCGAGTTGCAGTTGTCGTAGATCGCGATCAGCGCCTGCAGCGTGGTGCGGATGTCGTTGAAGTCGATTTCCTGGGCGTGCAGCGAGCGGCCCGAGGTTTGCACGTGGTATTTCAGCTTTTGCGAACGGTCGTTGGCGCCGTACTTGTCGCGCATGGACACGGCCCAGATGCGGCGCGCCACGCGGCCCAGCACCGTATATTCCGGGTCCATGCCGTTCGAGAAGAAGAACGACAGATTCGGTGCGAAATCGTCGATGTGCATGCCGCGCGCCAGGTAGGCTTCGACGAACGTAAAACCGTTCGACAGCGTAAACGCCAGCTGCGAGATCGGATTGGCGCCGGCTTCGGCGATGTGATAGCCCGAGATCGACACCGAGTAAAAATTGCGCACCTGGTGGTGCACGAAATATTCCTGGATGTCGCCCATCACCTTGAGCGAGAACTCGGTCGAGAAGATGCAGGTGTTCTGGCCCTGGTCTTCCTTCAGGATGTCGGCCTGCACCGTGCCGCGCACGTTGGCCAGCACCCAGTCCTTGATCTTGGCCGCTTCGTCGGCGGTCGGCTGGCGCCCGTTGTCCGCCACGAACTTGTCGATCTGCTGGTCGATGGCGGTGTTCATGAACATCGCCAGGATGGTCGGTGCCGGGCCGTTGATCGTCATCGAGACCGAGGTACTCGGGCTGCACAAATCGAAACCGTCGTACAGCACCTTCATGTCGTCCAGCGTGGCGATCGAGACGCCCGAGTTGCCGACCTTGCCGTAGATGTCCGGGCGCAGCGCCGGGTCGGCGCCGTACAGCGTCACCGAATCGAACGCCGTCGACAGGCGCTTGGCGTCCATGCCGGTCGACACCAGCTTGAACCGTTTATTCGTGCGGAAGGCATCGCCTTCGCCGGCGAACATGCGGGTCGGATCCTCGCCCTCGCGCTTGAAGGCGAACACGCCGGCCGTGAACGGGAACGAGCCCGGCACGTTTTCCAGCATCAGGAAGCGCAGCACTTCGCCGTGGTCTTCGTACTTCGGCAGCGCGACCTTGCGGATGGTGGTGCCGGACAGGGTTTTTTGTACCAGCCGGGTACGGATTTCCTTGTCGCGGATTTTGACGACGTAATCGTCGCCGGCATACGCTGCCTGCATGTCCGGCCACATGGCCAGCAGTTTCTTGGCGCCGGCGTCCATGGCGCTGTCGCGCTCCGTGATCAGGTCATCGAGGACCACGTCGCGCTTGGCGGCCGCCAGCATGCGTTTGGTTTCGCTCAGCTGCTGGCGCTCGCGCGCCAGTTTGACCTGCTTGCCCACGTTGCGGTGGTAGCCGCGCACGGTATCGGCGATCTCGGCCAGGTAGCGGATGCGCGCCGGGGGCACGATCACGTGCTTGCCGCTCGAGTAATGCTGCTCCGGCTGCGGCAGTTTGGGCGCCTCGACCTGCAGGCCGAGCTGGCTGAGGGCAGGCAGCAGGCCGTGGTACAGCGCGGTGACGCCGTCGTCGTTGAAGCGCGAAGCCTGGGTGCCGTACACCGGCATCTGCTCCGGCGACATGCTCCACAGTTCGCGATTGCGCTGGTACTGCTTGGCCACGTCGCGCAGCGCGTCCTGGGCACCCTTGCGGTCGAACTTGTTGATCGCGATGAAGTTGGCGAAATCGAGCATGTCGATCTTTTCCAGCTGCGAGGCGGCGCCGAATTCCGGGGTCATCACGTACATCGATAGATCGACGTGCGGCACGATGGCGGCGTCGCCCTGGCCGATGCCCGAGGTTTCGACGATGATCAAATCGAAGCCGGCCACCTTGCAGGCGGCGATCACGTCGGGCAGCGCCTGCGAGATCTCGGAGCCGGCTTCGCGCGTGGCCAGCGAACGCATGAACACGCGGGTCCGCATTTCTCCATTCGCATTCCACGGGTTGATCGCATTCATGCGAATGCGGTCGCCGAGCAGGGCGCCGCCGGACTTGCGGCGCGACGGGTCGATCGAGATGACGGCGATGTTCAGGCGGTCGTTCTGGTCGAGGCGGATGCGGCGAATGAGTTCATCGGTCAGCGAGGATTTGCCGGCGCCGCCGGTGCCGGTGATGCCGAGCACCGGTACTTTCAAACCGTCGCTCAGGTCCATCACCTGCTTGCGCAGCGCGCCATCCACCTTGCCGTTTTCCAGTGCCGTGATCAGCTGGGCCAGCGGACGGTGACGGCCTTCGATCGGGCCCGCTTGCAGCGGTTCGGCCGTGGTCGGCGCGTACGGCGACAGGTCGACGTCGCAGGCTTCCAGCATCGAGCGGATCATGCCGACCAGGCCCATGCGCTGGCCGTCTTCCGGGCTGAAGATGCGGGTCACGCCATACGCGTGCAGTTCTTCGATTTCGGACGGCACGATCACGCCGCCGCCGCCGCCGAACACTTTGATGTGGGCGCCGCCGCGCTGGCGCAGCAGGTCGATCATGTACTTGAAATATTCGACGTGGCCGCCCTGGTAGCTGGAGATGGCGATGCCTTGCACGTCTTCGGCCAGGGCCGCGGTGACGACTTCGTCGACCGAACGGTTGTGGCCCAGGTGGACGACTTCGGCGCCGTTCGACTGCAGGATGCGGCGCATGATGTTGATCGAGGCGTCGTGGCCGTCGAACAGCGAGGCTGCGGTGACGAAGCGCACTTTGTTGGCCAGCTTCGGCTGTTCCGGGAGCGCGAGTTTGGCGGCGGGGGTGATGTCGTTCATGGTGTTCCTTGAGGAGGCGGAAGCGAACAGGTGTTCTTTGTACGGTATATGACGTTAACGTTAACGTCAAGTTGGATAGACGATGCTTGTGTGCGCTGAACGCGTGGACGGGAAACCCGTCCACGCGTTCAACTGGCGCCAGCAAAGCCGCAAAGCTTAAGCAGCGCGGCGTTTCACATTGCCAGAAAGCAGCTCCGCCTTGCGCACGCGATACTCGGCCACCGCCTTTTCCTTCACGTGCCCGAAGCCGCGGATCTGTTCCGGCAGTGCCGCCAGCTCGACCGCGGTCGCATGGCTCATCGCATCCAGCGCCGGCAGCAAGCCTTCGACCATGGCGCGGTATTCGGCGATCAGCCCGCGCTCCATCTTGCGCTCGGCCGTGTAGCCGAACACGTCGAAGGCACCGCCGCGCAAGCCTTTCAATTTCGCCAGCAGCTTGAAGGCGCTCCACATCCACGAGCCGAATTCGGCTTTTACAAGCTGACCCTTGCCATCCTTTTTGGCGAACAGCGGCGGCGCCATATTGAATTTCAGCGAAAAATCGCCTTCGAACTGGGTTTTGAGCTGTTCGACGAAACGGCCGTCGGTGTACAGGCGCGCCACTTCGTACTCGTCCTTGTAGGCCATCAGTTTGAAGAGCGACCTGGCTACCGCGGTCGTCAGCTTGTTGCCCAGGCCGGCCGCGCGCTCGGCTTCGCGCACGCGCGCGACCAGCGCCTCGTACTGCGCGGCATAGGCGGCATCCTGGTAGCCGGTCAGGAAGTCGACGCGCTTCTTGATGACCGCGTCCAGGCTTTGCGGCATCTGCACGACCACCGCCTGGGTCGGAATGGCGACCTTCTCCACGCGCGCCAGGTTGGCGGCGGCGCGGCGGCCCCACAGGAAGCTGCGCTTGTTCGACGCGACGGCGACGCCATTCAGTTCGATCGCGCGTTGCAAGGAAGCTTCCGACAGCGGCACCAGGCCCTTTTGCCAGGCATAGCCCAGCATGAACAGGTTGGCCGCGATCGAGTCGCCCATCAGCGCGGTCGCCAGTTTGGTGGCATCCAGGAAGTCGACACCGGCCGTGCCACCCACGGCTTCTTCGATCAGGGCACGCACCTGCGCCGCGGGGAATTCCCAGTCGCGCTGTTGGGCAAAGGTGCCGGTCGGCTGCTCGTGCAGGTTGACCACGACGGTCGTGCGGCCCGGGCGCATCTTGGAGATGGCATCGGCGGCGCCGGCGGTCAGCATGTCGCAGCCCAGCACCAGGTCGGCCTCGCCGGTGGCGATGCGCTGGGCGCGCAGGCGTTCCGGCGTCTCCGCGATTTTCACGTGCGAGGTGACGGAACCGTTCTTCTGGCTCATGCCGGTCATGTCCAGCACCGACGCGCCCTTGCCTTCGAGGTGGGCCGCCATGCCCATCAGCGCGCCGACGGTGATCACGCCGGTGCCGCCGATGCCGTTGATCAGGATGTTGTACGGATGCGCGATCGAGGGTAGCGTAGGTTCGGGCAGCGCGCCCCAGCCGTCGTCTTCATCCTTCGATTTGGCCACGCCGGCCTTGTTCTTCTTGAGCGTGCCGCCTTCGACGGTGACGAAGCTCGGGCAGAAGCCCTTGGCGCACGAGTAATCCTTGTTGCAGGACGACTGGTCGATGCTGCGCTTGCGGCCGAATTCGGTTTCCTTGGGCAGGATGGACACGCAGTTCGACTGCACGCCGCAGTCGCCGCAGCCTTCGCAGACGGCTTCGTTAATCACCATGCGCTTGGCCACGTCCGGGAATTCTCCCTTTTTGCGACGGCGGCGTTTTTCGGCGGCGCAGGTCTGGTCGTAGATCAGCACCGTCACACCCGGCAGTTCGCGCAGCTCGCGCTGGACGTCGTCCATGAACTTGCGCTCGTGGATGGTCACCAGTGCCGGCAGGGCGGAACGATCCTCGTAACGTGAAAGGTCTTCGGTGACCAGGGCGATGCGCTTGACGCCTTCGGCCGCCATCTGCTGGGCGATCAGCGGCACCGAGGTGACACCGTCGACCGGCTGGCCGCCGGTCATTGCCACCGCATCGTTGTACAGGATTTTATAAGTGATGTTGACCTTGGCCGCGTTTGCCGCGCGGATGGCCAGGTAGCCCGAGTGGAAATAGGTGCCGTCGCCCAGGTTCTGGAATACGTGCGGCACTTTCGAGAACGCGGCCTGGCCGATCCAGGGCGTGCCTTCGCCGCCCATGTGGGTGGTCAGCTTGTTCATCTCCGGGTAGATCGAGGTCGCCATCACGTGACAGCCGATGCCGGCCAGCGCGAACGAGCCGTCCGGTACCTTGGTCGAGGTGTTGTGCGGGCAGCCGGAGCAATAAAAGGCAGGGCGGAAGGGCGTGCTCACGGCTTTCATGAGGACCGCATCCTTGGCTTCCAGGAAGGCCAGGCGCGCCTTGATCAGGTCGCGGGTATGGTCGTCCAGGTTCAGGCGGGCGATGCGGCCGGCGATTACGCGTGCCACCTGCGCCACCGAGAAGTCGGCCTTCGGCGGCAGCAGCCATTCGCCGCGCGGCGACACCCACTCGCCCTTGTCGTCGAACTTGCCGACGATGTGTGGACGGACGTCGTCGCGCCAGTTGTACAGCTGTTCCTTCAATTGGTATTCGACGACTTGCCGCTTTTCTTCGACCACCAGGATCTCTTCCAGGCCTTGCGCGAATTCGCGCACGCCTTCCGGCTCCAGCGGCCAGATCATCGCGACCTTGAACAGGCGCAGGCCGACCCGGGACGCCATCGCTTCGTCGATACCGAGTTCTTCCAGCGCTTCCAGCACGTCCACATACGATTTGCCGGAGGCGATGATGCCGAGCTTGGCATCGGGGCTGTCGATGACGGTGCGATTCAGTTTGTTTTCGCGCGCATAGGCCAGGGCTGCGTAGATCTTATAGTCCTGCATCAGCGCTTCCTGGCTGCGCGCCTGGGTCCCCAGCGGCACCGAGGACAGGCGCGTATTCAGGCCGCCTTCCGGCATCGCGAAATTCTGCGGAATCCTGACCTCGACGCGGAATGGATCGGCATCGACAGAGGCGCTCGATTCGACCGTGTCGGCCAGCGCCTTGAAGGCCACCGCGCAGCCGGAAAAGCGCGACATCGCCCAGCCGTGCACGCCCAGGTCCAGGTATTCCTGCACGTTGGACGGGTACAGCACCGGGATCATGCAGGCGGCGAAGATGTGGTCGGACTGGTGCGGCAGGGTCGAGGAGTAGGCGCCGTGGTCGTCGCCGGCCACCAGCAGCACGCCGCCATGCTTGGCCGTGCCGGCATGGTTCATGTGTTTAAAAACGTCGCCGCAGCGGTCCACGCCCGGGCCTTTCGCATACCACATGGCGAATACGCCGTCGTGCTTGGCCGGGCCGATCAGGTCGACGGTCTGGGTGCCCCAGACGGCGGTGGCGGCCAGGTCTTCGTTCACGCCCGGCACGAACTGGATCTGTTTGGCTTCCAGGTGACCCTTGGCTTTCCACAGGTTCTCGTCCAGGCCGCCCAGCGGCGAGCCGCGGTAGCCGGACACGAAACCGGCGGTGTCGAGGCCGGCCTGTTCGTCGCGCAGCTTCTGGATCATCGGCAGGCGCACCAGCGCCTGGATCCCGGACAGGAAGATCTTGCCGCTGGTGGCGGTGTACTTGTCGTCGAGGCTGACGTCTTTGAGGGCGGCCGGCGCACCGGGAGCGGGAACGGCGGGGGCAGTGGACAAAGGCGCGTGCGCGCCTTGACCGAGGACGGTGTCGGGCATGGTGTCTCCAAGGGTGTCGTGAGCTGGCCCGCCTTCGCGCTGGCGCCGGGTAGGCGCTGGCTGGGGCGGACCATCATCCGCTTGTCGCGGCTTTTACCCGGAGTGTAGCCACTGGCTGACGTCGTCGGAAATACCGATTGAGGATGGGGGTATAAGAAAAAATGATACCCCCGGTGTTTTCAGCCTTGGCGCGCCGCCTTGAAGCGCGCCAGCGTCGTCTCTTCGTCGCGCTGGCCGAAGGCGTAATTGGTTTCGAGCCAGATGGCGTTGATGATGGCGACCGTGATGGCGAAGCCGAGGCCGAGGATCCATGAGAAGTACCACATGTCGTGTTCCTTTATTAATTAGTAGGCGCTGTGCTGGTTGTCCTGGATGTGCTGGTGCGTGACCTTGCCGCGCATGACCCGGTACACCCAGCCGGTGTACAGGGTGACGATCGGCAGCATCACGATCACGACCCAGAACATGACGGACAAGGTGCGGTGGCTGGACACGGCATCCCAGGCGGTCAGGCTGTGGGCCGGCAGCAGCGACGAGGGCATCACGAAGGGGAACATGGCCGCGCCGGCGGTCAGCACCACGCCGGTCACCGCCAGGCCGCTGGACAGGAAGGCCGGCAGTGAGCGGCGCGCGGCGCTGAACAGGCAGGCCAGGGCCGCGCCGCTCAGGCCCAGGGCCGGCAGGATCCACAGCAGCGGCCAGTGTCCGAAATTGTCGAGCCAGGCGCCAGTTGCCCGGGTCACGGTCTTGGCCGCGGGCAGGAACACGCTGTTCGCATCCGGCATGGCGGCGATGCGGAAGCCGTCGATGCCCTTGGCGATCCAGACACCGCCGGCGGCGAACAGCAGGATGGTCAGGACCGCCGCGCCCATCGCCATGATGCGGGCGCGTTCGGCGACGGCGCCTTCGGTCTTTTGCTGCAGGTATGTGGCGCCGTGCAGCGACAGCATCGCCAGCGCCAGCACGCCGCACAGCAGGCCGAAGGGATTCAGCAGGTCGAAGAAGGACCCCGTGTACTCTAGGCGCAGCATGTCGTCATAGCGGAAGGGCACGCCCTGCAGCAGGTTGCCGAAGGCGACACCGAAGATGACCGGCGGGACGAAGCCGCCGGCAAACAGGCACCAGTCCCAGGTACTTCTCCAGCGCGGGTCCTGCAGCTTGTTGCGGTAGTCGAAGCCGACCGGGCGGAAGAACAGCGCAAACAGGCATAGCAGCATCGCGATGTAAAAGCCGGAAAAGGCGGCCGCGTACACCAGCGGCCAGGCCGCGAACAGGGCGCCGCCGGCGGTGACCAGCCAGGTCTGGTTGCCTTCCCAGGTGGCGCCGATCGCGTTGATGACGATGCGGCGTTCGGTGTCGGTGCGGCCGACGAAAGGCAGGGCGATACCGACGCCGAAGTCGAAGCCGTCGGTCAGCGCGAAGCCGAGCAGCAGTACGCCGACGAAGGCCCACCAAATCAATTTATAGGTCTCGTAATCGAACAGCATGATGGTTCCTTGTGGATGTGTTCAGACGCGTGTTCAGACGGCGGCGATCTGGTCGTCGCTCAGGTGCTCGGGTTTTTCGGCACCCGATTCACCGTGATAGCGGCCGGTATGCAGGCTGGCCGGTCCCAGCTTGGCGTACTTGAACATCAGACCCATCTCGACCACCAGCAGCAGCGTATAAAAGCCGAGGAAGCCGAACAGCGAGAACCACAAACTGCCAGGCGTGAGGCTCGATACCGACAGATGGGTCGGCAGCACGCCGGCGATGGTCCAGGGCTGGCGCCCGTATTCGGCCACGATCCAGCCCAGTTCCGCCGCCACCCAGGGCAGCGGGATAGAAATCACGCACAGTTTCAACAACCAGCGCTGTGGCGCCAGCCGGCGGCGCACCATGAACCACACCGCCGCGCTGAAGATGAACAGGAACAGGAAACCGAGGAAGACCATGCCGCGGAAGGACCAGAACAGCGGCGCCACTTTCGGGATGGTGTCGGCGGCGGCCTGCTTGATCTGGGCTTCGCCGGCGTCGATTACGTTCGGTGTGTACTTCTTGAGCAGCAGGCCGTAGCCCAGGTCTTTCTTCACCGCGTCGAAGGCGGCTTTGGCTTCGGGCGATTTGTCGCCGCCCTTCAGGCGCAGCAGGGCGGCATACGCCGTCATGCCGGTGCGGATGCGCGCTTCGTTTTCGAGACGCAGTTCCTTCAGGCCGGTCACCTGGCCGTCGTAGGAGCGGGTGGCGATCAGGCCCAGTACCCAGGGCAGCTCGACCGCGTAATCGGTCTTTTGCGTGGCATCGTCGGGGAAGCCGAACAGGGTGAGCCCCGCCGGCGCCGGCTGGGTTTCCCAGGCCGCTTCGATGGCGGCCAGTTTGACTTTATTCACTTCGCCGGCGGTGTAGCCGGATTCGTCGCCCAGCACGATCACGGACAACGTCGACGCCAGGCCGAACGCCGCGGCGATGGCGAAGGAGCGCAGCGCAAACCCGACGTCGCGCGCCTTGAGCAGGTAGAGCGCCGAGATGCCGAGCACGAACATCGAGGCCGTCACGTAGCCGGCGGCGGCGGTGTGCACGAATTTGACTTGCGCCACCGGATTGAAGATCACTTCACCGATCGACACCAGCTCCATGCGCATGGTATCGAAGTTGAATTCGGCGCCGACCGGGTGGTTCATCCAGCCGTTGGCGATCAGGATCCACAGTGCCGACAGGCTGGAGCCGAGCGCCACGAAGAAGGTCACCATCAAGTGCTTGCGCTTCGACAGCCGGTTCCAGCCGAGGAAGAACAGGCCGACCATGGTCGACTCCAGGAAGAAGGCCATCAGGCCCTCGATCGCCAGCGGGGCGCCGAAGATGTCGCCGACGTAGTGCGAATAGTAGGCCCAGTTGGTACCGAACTGGAATTCCATCGTGATGCCGGTGGTGACGCCCATCGCGAAGTTAATGCCGAACAGCTTGCCCCAGAACTGGGTCATGTCCTTGTACACCTGGCGGCCGGTCATGACGTAGACCGATTCCATGATGAACAGGATCCAGGCCAGGCCCAGGGTGAGGGGAACGAACAGGAAGTGATACAGCGCGGTGGCTGCAAACTGTAGCCGCGAGAGGGCTACGACATCGTCGAGCGGAGGCATGGTGTGACCTGCTTTTTATTTGTGGGGAAGGGAATTGGGCGCGGCCGGGGCGGCGAACAGGTGGCGTTCCACTTGGCCGGCCGGCAGCAGCATGTGCTCCGTTTGCGGATGCGAGAAACAGGCAGCCCAGAGGCCGACCAGCACCAGGCATTTGACGGCGATGGTCACGGCCAGCGTCAAGGCCAGGTTGGAGCGGATGTGCATGGTGAGCGCCTTCAAAATGCTCCTACAGCAGATTTGAGCATGCGCAAACTACGTGTAGCTGGATCTGATAGCGGAGCGATGACGCGAGGTTAGTTTTCCCAAGCGGAAAAATCTTTGATGCACATCAAAAAGGCGGGAAGCCGGCTGGCGGCAGCTACTGGGGGAGCTGATTGGGCAAAGAATGGGCGCCGATCCAGGCACCGCTGTCGCACAAATCGTGCGCGACCTGGGCCACCAGGCGCCCGACCGCGGCGGCCGCATTCGTGAGCGGGATATTGCGCGAGGCGCACAGCACTACGGTGCGCGCGATGGATGGATCGCGGATCGGCAGGGCGCGCATCGCGCCGCGTTCGACTTCGGCCAGCAGCGGCGCCACCGGCAGGATGGTCGCGCCCATGCCGGCCAGGATCGCGGATTTCAGGATGGCGATCGAATTGATCTCGATGACGTCGCGCGCATGCAGGCCGGCGGCGCGCGCCGTGCTTTCGATGCGCGGCCGCACGCCGTGCTGCAGGCCGGGCAGGATCAGGGTGGTGTCGAGCGCGTCGCGCAGGGTGACGCTGTCGCGTCCCGCACCCAGGGACGCGTCGACGCGGCAGATGTAGCGCAGTTCTTCTTCGACCAGCGGCGTGGTGGCGAAGCCGCCCAGCTGGCCGTCGTCGAGCAGCACGGCCAGGTTGACGCGGCCGGCGCGCAGTTGCTCGGCCAGGTTGCCGGTCAATTCCTCGGTCAGCTGCAGCGTGATTTCCGGGTATCTCTGGCGGACGGCGGTCAACAGCGGCAGCGCCAGCGCACCCGAGATACTGTGCGGCAGGCCGAGCGTGACGCTGCCCGAGGGCCGCTCGGCCGACTGCACCACGGCCGCCTGGGCATCGGCCACCTGTTTTAGTATCGCCAGCGCATGCTCGTAAAACACCTTGCCGGCATCGGTGCTGAGCACGCCCTGGGCGGTGCGGTGCAGCAGCTGCACGCCGAGTTCGTCTTCGAGCTGGCGCAACTGCTGGGTCAGTGCCGGCTGTGCCACGTGCAGCACCAGGGCCGCGCGCGACAGCGAGCCGTGGTCGACGATGGCAACGAAATAGCGCAGCTGGCGAAGTTCCATATAGCAATTTTTGTATCTTTATGGATACATTCTAAAAGTAAGTTGTTTTCTTAAGGCAACTTGAATTCCCGACAGTTGTTATACTTGGGCGCCGCCAAAACGCGGCGACATTAGCATACCTTCCACCTGCCTGCGCCTTATTTCCCGATGCTGAAGAAAGTTGATTCTTCGCGGCTGCGCGTGGGGATGTTCATCCATGCGCTCGATGGCGCCTGGATGACGCATCCTTTCCTGCGCAATCGCTTCAAACTGGCCCACGACGACGAGATCCGCAAGATCCTTGCTGCCGGCATTCCCAGCGTGACCATCGACTGCAGCCGCGGCCTGGATGCCGACGATGCGCCGACCGTCGACGAAGCCGCTGCCGCGATGGAGGCCGAGATCGCCGCCATCGGCGCCGCGCCGGTGACGCCGCTGCGCAGTACGCTCGCCGATGAATACGAGCGCGCGCTGGCGATCCGGCACCAGGCCGCCGGCCTGGTCAGGACCGTGATGCAGGATGCGCGCATGGGGCGGGTGATCGAGCTCGACCAGGTGTCGCCGGTGGTCGAGAACATCACCGGCTCGATCCTGCGCAATGCCAGCGCCTTGCTGGGCCTGTCCGTCATCAAACGCAAGGACGACTATACCTTCCTGCATTCGGTCAGCGTGTGCACCCTGATGGTGGCGTTCTGCCGCGCGCGCAAGATGGATGCCGCGACCATCTACCAGGCCGGCATCGGCGGCCTGCTGCACGATACCGGTAAAGCCCTGATCCCGGATACCATCCTCAACAAGCCGGGCCGCCTGACCGAGGAAGAGTTCGCGATCGTGCGCCGCCACCCGCAGGACGGCCACGACATCCTGGCCGCTACGCCGGGCATCGGCGCGATCCCGCTCGATATCGCGCTGCACCACCACGAGCGGCGCGACGGCAGCGGCTATCCGGACCGCTACAGCGACGAGGGGATCAGCGAACTGGCGCGGATGGCGGCCATCGTCGATGTCTATGATGCCATCACCGCCGACCGCTGCTACCACAAGGGCATCCCGCCGGCCGAGGCGCTGCGCAAGATGTACGAGTGGAGCGCCTCCCAGTTCGAACCGGCGCTGATCCAGGAATTCATGCGCTGCGTCGGCATCTACCCGGTCGGCACGCTGGTGCTGCTGGAATCGGGGCGCCTCGGGGTGGTGGTCGAGCCGCACCCAACCAGCCTGCTGACGCCCAAGGTGAACGTGTTCTACAGTACCCGCAGCGACACCTACATCAAGCCGGAAACGGTCGACCTGGCGCGCGGTCTGGGCTTCGGCGGCGCCGACCGCATCCTGCACCACGAATCGCCCGACAAATGGCAGGTGGATCCGCAGCGTTTCATGGCGCTGGCCTAAGCCGGTCCGTGCGCCTTCAGTCCGTTAAAAGAATTCGGCGGTGTCGTTCGAGGCCGCCGCCTGCACCATGCCGTGCGAGACCAGGTCGTCGTAGTGACAGGCGCAATTGCGGCCGCTGCTCTTGGCGTGGTACAGCGCCTGGTCGGCGTGGCCCAGCGTCACCACCGGCGATTCGAAGGCGCTGATGGCGACGAAGCCGACGCTGACCGTGACCTGGCCCACTTGCGGGAAGGCGTGGCCGGCGACGCCGGCGCGGAAGCGTTCGATGATCTTCCAGGTGTTCGCCAGCGTGGTCGAGCGCAGCAGCACGACGAATTCCTCGCCGCCGAAGCGGAATACCCGGTCCTGGGCGCGGAACGCCGATTGCAGCAGGTTGGCGATCAGGATCAGCACTTCATCGCCGTACAGGTGGCCGAACCTGTCGTTGACCGCCTTGAAGTGGTCGACGTCGACCACCGCCAGCCATTGCTGTTCCTGGCCGTGGATGTGCGGTCCGCCGAGCTGGCGCCGCTCGGGCAGGCCGGCCAGGCGCGCATCGTGCTGCTGGGCGCTGTGCAGCATGCGCGCCAGCTGGTCGTCGAAGGTCTTGCGGTTGAGCAGTCCGGTGAGGGAATCGCGCTCGCTGTAGTCGAGCAGGTTCTGGAAGTTGCGGTACACGCCGACGATGCCGCCGATCATGTGGATGGTGGTGTCCGAAAACGGCTTGTCGTCGCGGATTTCGAGGCAGGTACTGGCCTTGTCGCCGAACCAGATCGGCAGCCACAGCGTGCGCATGCCGTCGTCTTCGAGCGCTTCCGCGCTGGGCCTGCGCTCCAGCAGGCAGTGCATCAGTGCCGGGTAGCCGGCCAGGGCTTCGCCGGCACCGCCTTCATGCATGTCTTCGACGCGGGCGGCACTGCCTTTGCGGATCGATGCGCGGGTACGCAGGACTTGTTGCCCCGCCATGGTGGCAATGCTCAGGATGCGGGTCTGTGCGGCGCCGGCCAGTTCCTGCACCGCCGAGATCACGGAAATGTCGAGCATCGCGTGATCGCGGTGGCCGGTCATGTCCACCATGTGTTTCAGAAGCGAGTCCATGTCGTTCCCAGCAATGGTATCCGGTGGCTTGCGGACGGACGTCGTTACTGTCGGGTGCGCACGCCATCTGGCATTTCACTACAGCAAGAAAGTCAGGATAGCTGCTTTTTGAATTAATTTCAATTATGCAAATAAAATTTTTTTAAGCCTATTTGATCTTTATGAAGCTGACGTGGCAATGCACTCTACCCATTTGAAATAAAAGTTCCAAATAACAAAAAATGATTCTCATGGGAAAAGTTGTTTGTAATCAACTTGCCGTACGGCATCATATTTTATAGTGAACTCACTGACACGGAACGCGAAGCAGCCAGTCGCAAGAAGCGCAGTAGTCGTAGTCAGCGCCCTCCGGTCAGTGTTTCATTAACCTACCATATGGGAGTAAGTTATGAGCAACTTCATGTCGGCAGTTAAAACCTTCGTTGCTGACGAAAACGGTGTCACCGCGATCGAGTATGGCCTGATCGCGGCACTAATCGGTGTGGTGATCGCTGGCGCCGCCAAAACCGTCGGTGGCGATCTGCAGACCTTGTTCAATGAAATCCACACCAAGCTGACCGCCGCCTAAGTCAGTATTTCCCACCCTCCGGGGCATTCGGCCCGGAGGGTTTTTTGTTTCGAGAACGCTATGCCAATCGAACAATACCTTGATTTGAGCCTTCTTTTGTTGGTTTGCATTGCTGCCATCAACGATCTGGCCACGCGCCGTATCCCCAACCGCTTGCTGCTGGCCGGACTGGCCGGTGCCCTGTTGCTGCATCTGTTGTCTGCCAATCCCGGCGCATCTCTGCTGACAGGACTCGCCGGCATGGGGGTCGGTTTCGCGGTATTCCTGCCGTTTTATCTGCTGCGCGGCATGGCGGCCGGCGACGTCAAGATGATCGCCGTGGTGGGCGCTTTTATCGGTCCCGGGGAAGCGTTCGAGATCGCCGTGCTGACGTGGTGCGTGGGCGGCGTGATGGCACTGTGCGTGGTGCTGATGAACGGCCGCTTGCGGCTGGCCTTCGCCAATATTCGCTACTTGTTGTCAGGCCTCATGGTGCCGAGTACCAACATGACCCAAACGCCGCTCCAGCAAAGTGCCGGTTCCATACCTTATGGACTGGCGATCGCGGTCGGCACGATCATCGTTCTGCTCCGTCATTAAGGTTGAGTCTGCCTTTGGCAAAGCGCAAGGGTGGACCAGAAGGCGGTCGTTAGAATCAATCCGACCTCTTTCGGAAAACATGAAGGCTTCTAGGGGATTCCGATGTTCGAAACGCTATCGACAGGCAATACCGCGACGGTGCCGCGCGCGCTCCAGGGCAGTGCGCCGGACGCGTCGGAGATCGCGCCGATCCTGCCGCGCCAGGCCAAGACGGTGCGCGACACCGGACTCGAGCCACGCTTCGTCTCCGACCTGGTGCTGAAGGCGATCCAGGCCAGCGGCAAGGCGCCGCTGCCGCTGTTGGCGGGCAAGCTGCGTCTCTCGATCAGTGTGCTGCGCGAAGTGCTCAACCCGCTGATCGCCGAGCAGCAGGTCGACGTCGCCTGGTGCGGCGAGTCCGATATCGACATGCAGTACCAGTTGACTCCGATCGGCCAGCGCACTGCGGCCGAGGCGCTGGCGCGCTGCCGCTATGCCGGGCCGGCGCCGGTGACCCTGGCGGCCTACCGCGCGATGGTCGAACGCCAGTCGCTGCGCCATGCCGATGCCGAACGCATCACCCCGGCCCAGCTCGCGGCCGCCCTCGGCGAAGATGGCCTCGCACCCGGTACGCGCGCCACGCTGGGTGCGGCACTGTATGCGCGCCGCTCGCTGCTGCTGTATGGCCCGTCGGGCAGCGGCAAGACCCAGCTGGCGCGCAAGCTCGGGCGCCTGCTGCCCGGCCCGATCGCCGTACCGCACGCCCTGATCGTCGGACGCCAGGTGATCCGCCTGTTCGATCCGGCCATCCACGTCGCGCCGCCGCCGGCACGCGGCAGTACCCAGGAAGAGCGCCGCAGCTGCGATGCGCGCTGGGCCGTGTCGCGGCGGCCGCTGGTCCACGTCGGCGCCGAGCTGGCCCGCGACACCCTTGAGCTGCGCTACGACGCCGAAGAAGGCGTGTATCACGCGCCGCCGCATCTGCAGGCCAACAACGGCATGCTGGTGGTCGACGATGTCGGCCGCCAGCGCATGCCGGCCGCCGAACTGCTCAACCGCTTCATCGGACCGCTCGATGCCGGTACCGACCAGCTGGTACTGCAGGGTGGCCAGACCGAGACCGTGTCCTTCGATGCGGCCATGGTGTTCGCGACCAACCTGAATCCGGCCATCGTGTTCGACGATGCCGCGCTGCGCCGCATCGGCTACAAGACTGCTATCGGCGCCTGGTCGCCGGATGCCTATCGCACCCTGTTGCGGCGCCAATGCCGGCTGCGCCGCATCGACTACGACGACGGCGCGGCCGACCATCTGGTCGAGCGCCTGCACCCGCAGTCGGGGCGCGCGCTGCTGGCCTGTTACCCGGGCGAGCTGCTGGACCGGATCGCCGATTTCGCCGGTTTCGCCGGCGGCGAAGCGCGCCTGACCGTGGCAGCGGTCGAACAGGCCTGGCGCAGCATGTTCATTGCCGGCGATGTGGAGGCTTGAATGAAGAACAAGCGTGCTCTTATCCTGATGGCGGTCGCCATCCTGTTCGGCCTGGCGGCGGTGGTGTTCGCGTCGCGCTGGCTGCTCACCCAGCCCGGCGGCAGCAACGGCCGCATCCTGGTGGCGAATGCCGACATCAGTCTCGGCCAGCGTCTCGCGCCCGAGATGTTCAAGCTGGCCGACTGGCCGTCGGGCAGCTTGCCGAAGGATGCGTTCACCGATCCGCAGCGCGTCAATGGCCGCGTCCTCAAGAGCAACCTGGTGATGGGCGAGCCGGTCACCGAAGCCAAACTGGCGCCGGCCGGCACCCTGGGCGGCCTGTCGGCCCTGATCACCGAAGGCAAGCGGGCGATCACGGTGCGCGTGAACGACGTGATCGGGGTCGCCGGCTTCGCACTGCCGGGCAACTACGTCGACATCATCGTCAGCACCCAGAAGGATGCGCGGCCCGGTTCCGATACACGCGAGCAGAGTATCTCGAAGATCGTGCTGGAACGGATCCTGGTGCTGGCGGTCGCGCAGGAAGTCAGCCGCGACGAGACCAAGCCGAAAGTGGTCAATGCGGTCACGCTCGAAGTCACGCCGGAACAGGCCGAGAAACTCGACCTGGCGCGCAGTGTCGGCACGCTATCGCTGGCCCTGCGCAACCAGGTCGACCCGCAGTCGGCGGCGACCGAGGGCGCCACCAAGCTGACGCTGCTGCCGCAGGCCGAACCGGTGCCGCCGAAGCCGGTGCCGGCACCGAAGCCCGTCGCCAGGCCGGCCGCGGCACCGCGTCCGATGGTGGTCAAGGCGGCGGCGCCGGTAAGGCGCGATTGCGTCAGCGTATTGAACGGTCTGCGCATGACGCAGGAATGCTTCTGAATCTATTCCAGGGTGAGGCCATGAACGCAAGCCTGATGCAAACACCGATGTTGCGCTGCCTGGTCGCTGCCGGCCTGGCGCTGGCGGCCGCCGGACCCGCGTGCGCCGCCGCCAAGGCAAGGGCACAGAACGTGGACGACGCGGCCCGGGCGGCACCGGCGCGGACCGAGATCGGCCCGAACTGCCAGGGCACTGCCGCCAGGCCGGCCCAGCTGGCCCTGCAGGTCGGCAAGTCGAGCCTGATGCGGCTGCCCGAAGCGGTCCAGCACCGCAGCGTCGGCAACCCGGCCGTGGTGCAGGCGCTGCTGGTGGCCCCCGACACCTTGTATATCGCCGGCGTCGACGTCGGCACCACCAACATGATCGTGCAGGGCCGCAGCGGCGTGTGCAGCATGCTCGACATCACGGTGGCGATCGATCCGGCACCGTTGCAGGCGACGCTGGCGGCGGTGATGCCCGCGGAGCGCGACATCAGGGTGATGGCGGCGGCCGATACCCTGGTCCTGAGCGGTACCGTGAGCGACGCCGCCGCCGCGTCGCAGGCGGTCGAACTGGCAAATGCCTATGTGCGCCGGCCGCTGCGTGCGCTGGCGGTGCCAAAGCCGGAAAAGGAAGATGCCGAGCCCAAGGACAGCGGCGCCAGCAACGGCAGCGTGTCAGGCGCGCGCATCGTCAACCTGTTGTCCGTGAACGCCCCACAGCAGGTGCAGCTCGAGGTCAAGGTGGCCGAAGTGTCCAAGACCTTGCTTGAACGCCTGGAAACCGGCGCCGCCTGGCAGTTCGGTTCCGGCAGCTGGGCGGCGGCATTGGCGACGAACTTCATCAGCGGGAAGGCCAACGGCGCGTTCCAGGCCGGTAAGGTCACCGGTGTCAGTAGCAAAGTCCTGACGGTCGCAGCCGAAAAACAGGATGGCCTGGTGCGCGTGCTCGCCGAGCCCAACATCATGGCGATCAGCGGCCAGGAAGGGACCTTTCTGGCGGGCGGCAAATTCTACATACCCGTCGCGCAGGAGAATAACCGCGTGACATTGGCGGAGAAGGAATTCGGCGTCGGCTTGCGCTTCACGCCGACCGTGCTTGCCGGCGGGCGCATCAACCTGCACGTCGCACCGGAGGTGTCGGAATTGTCGCGTGACGGCATCGGCATTACCAGTGGCAGCACCCTCGGCACATCGATCCTGCCGGTCGTGACCACGCGTCGTGCCAGCACCACCGTCCAGTTGTACGACGGCCAGAGTTTCGTGATCGGCGGTCTGATCAAGAATAACCTGGTGACCAACCTGAAGGGTTTGCCGGTACTCGGCGAAATCCCGGTCCTGGGTGCGCTGTTCCGCAGCACCGATTACCAGCAGGACCGCACCGAACTGGTATTCGTGATCACTGCTCACCTGGTCAAGCCGCTGCCGGGGGCACGCTATGAACTGCCGACCGACAAGGTCGGCGTGCCCTCACGCGGCGCGATCCTGCTCGGCGGGCGGCTGGATGGCCCCGCGCCCGAGACCACTACTGCCGCCCAGTCGGCACCGGCACTGGTGCCGCCCGCCTCGCACAGCAGCGGCGGCTTCGAATTGAAATAGGAGGGAAAGATGGCTATCCGATGCAATCTGCCGGTGCTGCCGGTGTTGTCCATGCTGCTGCTGGGCGCGATGCTGCAGGGGTGCAGCTCGACGCCGCGTTTCAGCGATCATTTCGGCGCCGCCCTGCGCACCAATCTTTCTGCCCAGGTCATCAACCCGGCGGCGGCGGCGAATGCCTATCCCGCTTTCGGCGTGGACGGCGCTGCCGCCCGCGCGGCCCAGGAGCGCTACCAGCGTTCGTTCAGGGAAGCCGATGCCAACGCCGACCGTACGTTGATCGCGAAGTGAGGCAGTGCCCGCTGCATGCACTCGATCGAATGCCGTTCCGAGGAACCCGATGAAAGCCCTCCTGATCAGCCGCGACACCCAGCTTTACGCGGAGATCGCCTCCCAAGGCGCGGCCCGCGTGCCGCCGCTGAATGTCGGCGCCAGCCGCGCCAGCCTGCGTGATGCGCTCGAGCGCCCGCTGGCGGAAGCGCCGGCGCTGGTCGTGGTCGACGTCAGCGACGCCGATGCCGCCGACGGCGACCTCCTTGAACGGCTGACCCGTCATTATGCAGCGGCGCATTTCATGCTGCTGACCGATAACCACCATCCCGAACTCCTGATCCGCGCGATGCGGGCCGGCGTGCGCGAAGTGCTGCAGCTGCCGCTGGTGCACGGCGCGCTGCATGAAGCCATCGACCGCATCGCCACCAGTGCCGGCGTGGCATCGGGCCATGACGGCAAGGTGCTGGCCTTCATCGCCTGCAAGGGCGGCAGCGGCGCGACCTTCATTTCGACCAATTTCGGCTACGCGCTGGCGACCCTGGCCGACAAGAAGGTGCTGCTGATCGACCTGCACCGCCAGTTCGGCGATGCCACGCTGTATGTCTCCGACCAGAAGCCGGGCATGACACTGTCCGACGTCTGCCAGCAGATCGCGCGCATCGACGGACCTTTCCTGGATTCCTGCCTGGTGCACGTGGCGCCCGGCTTCGGCGTGCTGGCCGCGGCCGACGACCCCGGCCAGACCACGGAAGCCAAACCCGAGCACATCGACACCATCCTGCGTGTCGCGCGCCAGCACTACGACTATATATTGCTCGACGTCGGCCGCCAGATCGACGCCGTCTCGCTGCGCGCGCTCGACGCCACCGATGCGATCTATCCGGTACTGCAGCTGGCGCTGCCCGACATCCGCGATGCGCGCCGCCTGCTGGACATCTTCCGTTCGCTCGGTTACCTGACCGATCAGATCCGCCTGATCGTCAACCGCTACGAAAAAGGCGGCAAGCTGCGCCTGCAGGACCTGCATGCGGCGCTCGGCGCCGAGGTGCTGCACACCATTCCCAACGATTACGTCGCCGTCACCGATTCGGTCAACCAGGGTATCCCGGTACTGCAGCTGGCGCGCGGCAGCGCCGCCGCGCGCAGCCTGGCCGACCTGGTCGAGCTGGTGACCGCACGCCGCGTCGTCGAAGCCAGGGGCGGCCTGTTCGACCGCCTGTTCGGGCGCGGCGAAGGCGATTATTAACTGTCCAAGGAGCTGCCATGTCTCTGCGTGAGCGCTTGTCGGGAGCGGACGAGGAACGCCAATCCCAAACCACAACGGCGGTGGCCCAGCATGCCTACCAGGAGCTGAAAAAGACGATGCACCAGATGATCCTCGACCGGATCGACCTGGAGCGTCTCAAGCGCCTGACCACCGAGCAGTTCAAGCACGAGCTGGCGCTGCTGGTACAACGCATCGTCGAGGAAGAGCGCATCGTGCTGAACCAGCAGGAGCGCCACAACCTGGTGCTCGACATCCAGCACGAGATGCTGGGCTTCGGTCCGCTCGAACCGCTGCTGAACGATCCGACCGTGTCCGACATCCTGGTCAACACCCACAGCAAGGTGTACGTCGAACGGCGCGGCCGCCTCGAGCTCACCGACATCAGCTTCCACGACAACGCCCACCTGATGAAGATCATCGAGAAGATCGTCTCGCGCGTGGGCCGCCGCGTCGACGAGTCGAGCCCGATGGTCGATGCACGCCTGCCGGACGGCTCGCGCGTCAACGCGATCATCCCGCCGCTGGCTGTCGACGGGCCGCTGGTCTCGATCCGCCGCTTCGGCGCGACGCCGTTGACGGTGCAGAACCTGCTCGACTACAAAAGCGTCACGCCGCCGATGATCAAGGTATTGGAGAGCCTGGGTCTGGCCAAGGTGAACATCCTGATCTCGGGCGGCACCGGCAGCGGCAAGACCACGATGCTGAACCTGATTTCCGGCTTCATTCCGGGCAACGAGCGCATCGTGACGATCGAGGATGCGGCCGAGCTGCAGCTGCGTCAGCCGCACGTGGTGCGCCTGGAAACGCGTCCGCCCAACCTCGAGGGCAAGGGTGAAGTGACGCAGCGCGCGCTGGTGCGCAACTCGCTGCGCATGCGTCCCGACCGCATCATCCTGGGCGAAGTGCGCGGACCGGAAGCGCTCGACATGCTGCAGGCGATGAACACCGGCCACGAAGGCTCGCTGGCGACCATCCACGCCAACACCGCACGCGACGCGCTGGCGCGTCTGGAAAACATGGTCGGCATGGCCGGCGTGAACCTGACGGCGCGCGCGATCCGCCAGCAGATCTGCTCGGCCATCACCGTGATCCTGCAAGCCACGCGCCTGACCGACGGCACACGCAAGGTGGTCAGCCTGCAGGAGATCACCGGCATGGAGGGCGACATTATTTCAATGCAGGAGATCTTCCGCTTCGAGCAGACCGGGGTCGACGCCGACGGCAAGGTGCTGGGCCAGTTCTGCGCCACCGGCGTGCGGCCGCGGTTCGCCGAGCGGCTCAGGATGTTCGGCGCGCCGGTGCCGGAAGACACCTTCGACCCGGACCGCATCTTCACCTAGACGGCACCTGCCGCGGAGTCACGCATGGACATCCTGTTCTATGGTTTCGTCGTCTTCCTGTTCGCCGCAGTCATCCTCGGCATCGAAGGCGTGTACCTGTGGTGGGTAGGCACGCACGGCGCGGCCGCACAGCGCGTGGCACGCCGCCTGCAGCTGATGTCGGGCACCGCGGGCCGCGCCGGCGAGCGCATCTCGATCCTGAAGCAGCGCCGCTTCGCCCGCAACGAGTTGGCCGACCGGCTGCTGCACCGGCTCGCGCTGGCGCATCGCATCGACCGCCTGCTGATGCAGTCGGGGATCAAGTGGTCGGTGCAGCAGTTCCTGCAGTGGTCGACGGCGTCGTTGCTGACCGGCATCTTCCTGGTCACGCAGTGGCCGTTGCCGCTGGTGCTGCGCATCGGACTGGCCCTGCTGTTCTCGATCATCCCATTGACGCTGGTGCGGCGGGCACGCAAGCGGCGCCTGGCGCGCATCGAGGAACAATTGCCGGAAGCCGCCGATTTCATCGCGCGCGCACTGCGTGCCGGCCACTCGTTCACCAATGTCCTGCAAATCGTCGGCAACGAACTGCCGGAGCCGCTCAGCGCTGACTTCCGCATCGCCCGCGAAGAGATCAACTACGGCGTGCCGATGGCCGAAGCGCTGCACAACATGGCGGCGCGGATCCCGCTGACCGACCTGCGCTACCTGATCATCGCCGTCCTGATCCAGCGCGAGACCGGCGGCAACCTGGCCGAGATCCTCACCAGCATCAGCCATATCATCCGCGAGCGCCTGAAGCTGGTGGCCAAGGTACGTGTGCTGTCGGCCGAAGGGCGGATGTCGGCCTGGATCCTGGGACTGCTGCCGTTCGGGGTGGCAGGGATGCTGTTACTGACCAACGGGGACTACATCAGCATCCTGTGGACCGACCCGACCGGCATCAAGCTGCTCTGGGGCGCGCTGGTGATGATCCTCATCGGCGTGTTCTGGCTGCGCAAGATGATCCGCATTCATATCTGAGGAGCGATCGATGACGAGCGCACAGTTGCTGTTCCTGTTGATCGTGTTCATGGTCGTCTGCGGCCTGGCGGGCGCCGGCATGATGCTGTTCGCACCCGGCGCCCTGCGCGCGCGGCTGGGCAGCGTCAACGGGCGTGTCGACGACAGCCAGGCCAGCCGCAGCAGCTGGACCGAGCGCGTCGCGCGTGCGGTTCGGCCGCTGACCCGCCTGTCGGTGCCGGACGAGGGTTGGGAAAAATCGCCGCTGCGCACCCGCTTCATGAACGCCGGCTGGCGCAGTCCCTCGGCGCCGGCACTGTATTTCGCCTCCAAGACCGCGCTCGCACTGCTGCTGCCCGGGCTGGCCGCCATCGTGCTGGTCTTGAAACCGGCGACCATGGGCGGTACCGGCATGCTGCTCCTGCTGCTGCTGGTGGCGTCGTTCGGCTACTACCTGCCCAACATGGTGCTGAGGCGCGTGGTCGAGCGCCGCAAGCGCGAGATTTTCGAAACCATCCCCGACGCGCTCGACCTGCTCACCGTGTGCGTCGAGGCCGGCCTGAGCCTGGAGCGCGCACTGGTCAAGGTGGCGTCCGAAATCCACATCAAGAGCGTGATCCTGGCGCAGGAACTGCAACTGGTGCTGATGGAGATGCGCGCCGGCTTCAGCAAGGAGAAAGCCCTGCGCAATTTCGCACTGCGCATCGGCGTGGACGACATCGATTCGCTGGTGGCCATGCTGATCCAGTCCGAGCGCTTCGGCACCAGCATCGGCGACGCCCTGCGCGTGTACTCGGACAACCTGCGCAACAAGCGCCGCATGATTGCCGAAGAAGCGGCCGCCAGGATCGGCCTGAAGCTGCTGTTCCCGCTCATCTTCTGCATCTTCCCGACACTGCTGATGGTGCTGGTGGGACCGGCGGGCATCCAGATCGGACGCGTCTTCGGCAACGTCCTCGGCAACAATTGAAACAAGTGGAGCGTATTATGCGTACCCGAATTTTTCTGACCGCCTTGCCCTTGTTATGCAGCGGCGTCCTGCTGGCCGGCTGCGGCGGCGCGCTGGTGCGCCAGGACATGCCGGCGCCCGTCATGTCGTCCGCCGACGATGCCTACCTGCGCGGCCGCAACCTGCACCTCGAACGCCGCCACGACGAAGCGATCGCCGCCTACCGGGCCGCGCTGCAGGCGGACGCCGGCCACGTCAACGCCAACAATGGCCTGGCGATCGCCTACGCCGAACAGCGCGACTTCGCCCGCGCGATCCCGATCTGGCGCATGCTGACGCAGGGTGCGACCATGGGCTCGGGCCAGGCCACCGCTTTCCTGTTCGGTAACCTGGGTTACGCCTATTTCCTCAACGGTAATTACGACGACGCCCTGGTCGCACTCGAAAAAGCCTGCCTGCTCGACCCGCTCAACACGCGCGCCTGGCAATACCTGGGCGAGACCCTGCAGAAGCTCGGCCAGGACGAGCGCGCGCGCCAGATGCTGAGCCAGGCCAGCGCGCTGCGCGAGCACGATTTCAAGGCCGACTACGTGGTGGCCGGCGGCGGCAGCCGGGTGCCGGCGATCGAGCGCGCGGTACAGGCGGCGCACGGCGGGCAGCAGCGGCCGGACCAGGAATGGGCCTTCGTCGAAGTGACCCGCACGGAGAGCGGCGTGTTAGAGCTGCGTCGCGTGGCGCCGGCAACGCCGCCGAAGGCACCGGTGCCGCCGCTATCGGATCCATCGCAACCCGCCATCGTCGCCGCGCTCGAAATCAGCAACGGCAACGGGCGCCAGGGGCTGGCCAGGCTGGTGTCGCGCCAGATCCGCGATCCCGGCCTGAAAATCGTGCGCCTGACTAATGAAAAAGGCTACAAGGTGCGCCAGACCCGGATCGAATACCAGCCCACCTTCCGCAACCTGGCCGAAAGGCTGGCCCAGCGCTTCGGTGCCGGCGTCCCGGTCGAGGTGCGGATGGCCGGACGCGCCGACCTGCGCCTGGTGATCGGTCACGACCTGCCGCCGCAGCGGATTGCCTATCGCCCGGGTGCCGCCGGTACCACGCGCGCCGTCATGGCCAGTACACCCTGAAGCGGGCGTAACGTTTTTGCAACGGTATCGGGCGCCATGCTTGGCCGAAATTCGCAATAATTGAAGTTCAATAAACTCGGGAGAATTGCCATGACCTTCACGCGTCGTTTCCAATCCGCCATCGCTCAATCCGTCATCGCCGGTACCCTGCTGGTCTCGGTCGTCGCCTGCGCCCCGACCGCCACCCGTGAAGGCACCGGCGAATACGTCGACGACACCGTCATCACCACCAAGGTCAAAGCTGCTTTCGCCGCCGACCCGACGGTCAAGGCGACCCAGGTGCAAGTGGAAACCTTCAAAGGTACCGTGCAACTGAGCGGCTTCGTCGACTCGCCGGGAAGCGCCCGCCGCGCCGTCGAACTGGCACGCGGCATCAAGGGCGTGAAGTCGGTCAAGAACGACACGGTCGTCCGCTAAGTTCGTCCGCTACGCGCGTCCGTCAGGATACGCGGTATGCATACAGACAGGCGGCTTCGGCCGCCTGTCTTCTTATTGGTCAAGCTTATTGCCAGCTGACCTTGCCGAACCCGTTGGTGGTCGCATTGCGCGTGGCCGGCTTGCCGTACACGGTAGCCGAGCCCATGCCGCTCATGCTGATGTTGGCGGCGCTGCGGGCGAACACGCTGGCGCCGCCCAGGCCCGACATCTCCAGGTCGACCGTGTCCGCCCGCAGACCTTGCGCATCCAGCCCGCCGATGCCGCCCAGGTGTGCGCGCAGCAGCCGGGTCTGACCGCTGACCGTGATGTGGCCGGCGCCGCCCAGGTGCAGCTCGACCCGGTCGGCTTTTCCCGGATCGAGCGTCAGGCCGCCGACCCCGCCCAGGCGCGCGTCGACATCGCGATACTGCCCCGTAAAACGCACCGCGCCGGCGCCGGCCAGCGACAAGGTGACGCGGTTGCCGCTGAAGCCGGACAGCTCGCTCGAACCCACGCCCTGCGATACGAATTCCTGCAGGTTCGGCACCGTCAGGTCGGCGCGCAGGTCGTTCGTGCTGCCGTTGATGCGGGTGTTGTCCGCCATGTCGATGACCAGTGTGTCGCCGCGCTGGACGGTCGTGATCTTCGACAGGGTGCGCCGTTCGCCGGACAGCACCAGCGACGGCGGTCCCTGGCGCAGGTTCAGGCGGATCGCGCCGCCGAGATGGACTTTCGAGATGCCGGCGTCGACGTTGCGGGTTTCCCGCACCACCTCGTCGGCCGCGGCGCCGTGCATCGCCAGCGACAGGGTGGTGGCCAGCAGGGCACTGCCGATGATCTTGTTCATGGGATGTCTCCAGTGGTGATCGCTTGAGTCCACTATAGGTGTTTAGTATCGTGCGATCATATTCCTCGCCGTAGCTGGCCTTTGTTTCGTGCAAAGGCTATGCTGGGCGACTTGATTGCTGGGTTCAGCAGTCCCGGCATTCAATCGCAGCAGGAGC
>Ga0265797_10003319_pt1 | contig 25909 bp, 7 predicted proteins | sample P2T30metagenome_FD_192433 | JGI IMG/M metagenome (GOLD analysis project Ga0265797, IMG submission 192433) | Plant litter microbial communities from East Loma Ridge, Irvine, California - P2 T30 | ecosystem: Environmental > Terrestrial > Plant litter > Unclassified | place: USA: California... | reverse complement strand
CTGGCATCGAGCACCGGCAGCAGGTGCTGATGCAACTGCGCCGCCGTGACGGCGCCACGCCCGGGCACGAAATCGAACGTCCGGCCCTCGCGGTCGCGTGCCACCAGCACGCAGTCATGCTCCTTGCCGATGCCGCGCCGGCCGGCGACGCCGCCGCGTTTGCGCGCCGGACGCGTCAGCTGGCGGGCGCCTTTTTGCGACTCGAGCAGGAACAACTCATCGGCCTCGGCGATCCCGCGCAAGGCGTCGGGTCGATCATGCTTGCCAAGGTGAAGGAAGCGGTGGCGCCAGCGAAAGCTGGTGTTGCGGTGCACGCCGACCGCCTTGGCGCCGGCGCGCACCGAAGTTGAATCGAGCATCTTGCCAAGGTAATCGAGCCACTTGGAGCGATGCCGCAGCCTGGCCAGCGGCGTGCCGGTCAGTGCCGTAAACGTCTTGCCGCAGGCGCGGCAGCGATAGCGCTGCAGCCCACGGTGAATGCCATGCCGGTAGCACCTGGCGGCGCCGCAGTGCGCGCAATCGCAAGAAGCACCGCGGGTAGCGTTGATCAACGTGCAGACGCGGTCGAGGCTGACCGCCGGCTGGATCAGCGCCAGCAAGTGCGCCCGTTGCTGTCTGTTCAAGTGCGGCAACTGCGCCGACCACTGTTTGAAGGCTGCCGTTTTCATCACCGCTACATCTGGTCTCGATACTTGTCAGACCATTCGGATACTCGGCAGTTCAGTCGATTCAACACACAACGGTGACAGCGCCAATAATTTTATCCAATTCGAGATAAAGCGGGATAAAGCCAGGCAGCCCTTCTATTACAAGCGGCCGGCGCTGGCGCAGGTCGATGTCGATCACCTGTGGGACGCGTTCCAGCGCCTGGGATACCGGCCGCAGCCGTTCCTGCGCATCCTGGGCGATGTGCTCAATCCTCTCAGCCGGCCGCAGCCGGGATTCGAGCCGGCGGTACTGGACGCCGCCGAAGCGTAGCGCCAGGCCGACGAGCGCTGGATGACGTCCGCATTCCTGGCGCTGCGGCCGATCGAGCAGGCAGTGTTGTGGCGCATGTTCGACCAGAAAGACCGTTTTCGTCCTTATGATGCCGAGGCGCTCAAGTTTTACCGCGCCAGGACCGGCGAAAAAATCACGCCGCAAAAAACGCAGGCAGCCATCGATGCATTGCGCGCGCAGACGCCGTCGCTGATCTGGAAATCGGCCAAGGGCGAGTATGCGCTGGACGATGCAGGCATGCTGAACTGGTTCGAAAAGAAGGTGCGCGACGGCGCCTGGCCGCCGGTGGATCCTGACTTCGATGGGGCCGACGATGCAGGCGCCGGCGTGGACGCGTCCTGACGTCGATCGCGCACGCCCTGACTCTGTTTGTTTCGTGTCCGCTATCGGTGGTTCAACTAACAGTCACGCCGAGTTCGCCGGATTATTCTTTTTCTATCGTTAACGCATATCGAAAGGAATCGTCATGGCAACAATCGAGCAAATCGCGGATATCCAGGAATTGTATGTGGCGTATTTCAGCCGCCCGGCCGACCCGGCCGGCCTGGAATACTGGGCCGACCAGATGGAATTCAATCCGAACATCTACCAGGACATCGCGGCTGCGTTCTCCCTGTCTGCCGAATACCGCGCCACCTACGCCGACATGGACAACCGCGCCATCGTCAGCGAAGTGTACGAGAACCTGTTCGGGCGCGTGGCGGAAGCGGCCGGCGTCGATTATTGGGCCGCGGCGCTCGACAACAACACGATCACGATCGACAACGTGGTGACCCAGATCGCCAACGGCGCCCAGGGCGCCGACAGCCTGGCCTTCACCAGCAAGGTGGCCGTGGCCGCCGCCTTCACCGACCGCGTCGACACCGATGTCGAGATGGCCGCCTACAGCGGCGCCACCGCCAACGGCATCGCTGTCGACTACATCGCCGGCGTGCGCGACCTGCCTACCGCCGCCGACCACCTCGACACCGACAACATCGACGCCGCGATCGCGCTGATCGTCGGCACCCCGACCGGCATCGAAGCGACCACGCCATACATCGTCTGATGCAGCCGCGCCAGGCGCCTTCGCGCCTGGCGCGCGCTTACTGCGCCGCGCCGGCCTGCGCGGCGCCAGCGTCCTGGGCCTGGTCCGCGGTGGTCTTGGCGGCGGCGCAGTGCGGGCACGACTGCCCGTATACGTAATCGGGCGAGAGCTGCTGGCGCGGCGTGACCACCGCGCGGCAGGCGAAGCACTGCACGGTCTCGGTCGGCTCGAGTTTCGGGTTGAGCGCGGTGCGGTAGTCGAACACGAAGCAGTCGCCGCTGTAATGGGCGCCGCCGACTTCCTCGAAATACTTCAGGATGCCGCCCTCGAGCTGGTACACGCGCTCGTAGCCGATTTCTTTCATGTGGATCGCGGCCTTTTCGCAACGGATGCCGCCGGTGCAGAAGGTGACCACGGTCTTGCCGGCCAGTTCGTCCTTGTGCGCGGCCGCCACCGCCGGGAACTCGGTGAACTTGTCGATGCGGTAGTCGAGCGTGTTATCGAAGGTGCCGACATCGACCTCGAACGCATTGCGCGTTTCCATCATCACCACCGGCACGCCATCGTCATCGTGACCCTGGTCGAGCCAGCGCTTGAGCGTGGTCGCTTCGACCGACGGCGCGCGGCCCAGTTCCGGCTTGATCAAGGGCATGCGCATGGTGATGATCTCTTGCTTGATCTTGACCAGCATGCGCTTGTGCGACTGTTCGGCCGACAGGCTTTCTTTCCACGCCAGATCGGCCAGGCGGGCATCGCTGCGCACCCAGTCCAGGAAGCGGTCGATGTGGGCGCGGGTGCCGGACAAAAACATGTTGATGCCTTCCGGCGTAAGCAGGATCGTGCCCTTCAATTCCAGCGCGGCGCACTGCGCCTGGTATTGCGGTCGCATGGCCTCGAGATCGTCGAGCGTGATGAATTTATAGGCGGCGATGTTGACGTACTGGGGGGCGGAATGGGGGGCGGAAAACATGGCGATACCGGTGAAAAAGACAGGCCGACATTATAAGTCAGCGGGGAAGGGCGACTGCAACTCGGGGGCGATTTAGCGACAATTGACGCTACAATGTTTTATTTCAGGCAACCGGTCCGCCCCCATGCACTCGCTTAACATCCAGTACAACCCGCGCCTCGACCAGTTGCGCTGGCTTGCCGCCACCCTGGTTTTCCTGTTCCACTTCCACCTCGAATACCGCGGCCTGGGCGCCACCGGTTTCACCAGTTCGTGGGCGGCGCTGATCATCGAAGGCCATACCGGGGTCGGCCTGTTCTTCACCTTGTCCGGTTTTTTGTTCATGCAGATCGCGCTGCACCAGCGCCAGATCGTCTACCGCGATTTTTTGCGCAATCGCGTCCTGCGCATCCTGCCCTTGTACCTGCTGATCTTTGTGGTGGCGATTTCGATTTCGCGCGACAAGTTCCAGCCGCAGGATCTGCTGTACCTGTTCGTCTCCAACCTGGGCCTGGCGCCGACCTCGCATACCGTGATCACGGGCGCGGCCTGGACCATCTCGCTCGAGTTCCTGTTCTACATGGTGTTTCCGTTTCTGGCGCGCTTCGCGATGGAGCGCGGCATGCGCTACCTGGCGGGGTGGCTGGTGCTGCTGCTGTTCTTCAAGGGCGCGGCGTACACGGTCAACACCAACAGCACATTGATGTATTTCAGCACCTTTGTCGGTCGCTTCGACCAGTTCTTGATCGGCATGATGGCGGCGATGTTCTATGCGCGCCACGGGGCGCGCCTGCAGCGCTGGGCCCCATTGGTGGTGCTGGCCGCGCTGGCGCTGGTGATGTTCGATACGGCGTATATGCACCGCCACGCCAGCTTCTTGACCGCAGCGCGCACGCCGTTCTGGATTGGCTGGTCGATGCTCGAAAGCGCCGGCTGGGCCTTGCTGATCCTGGGCTGGGTGGGGTTTCGGCCGCGCCTGCCCGGGCTGGTGGAGCGCACGCTCAGCCATGGGGGCAAGATCAGCTTTTCGTTCTATCTGCTGCATATGGGGCTGCTGCATCTGCTGGCGCAGGGTGTCGGGCTGGTGCGGCCGTTCGGGGTCGGCTGGTTGGATGCAGGACTGATGGCGGGGGCGGCATATGCGCTGACTTGGGGATTGGCGACGCTCAGTTATCACGTGATCGAAGAGCCGTTCTTACGGCTGCGGCGCAATTATGGGGCGGTGCGGGTGCACGAGGCGGTGACCAGCCGCGATTGAAGGTAGGGGTGGTTCATGCGGACGGTGGCGCGTTGACGCCGCTGCCATGAGCCAACAAGATAATGTGCGTGTGTTCGGCATCCAGCCATCGAGTTCGAATCTGATCTGCTCGACGAGCAAGCCCTCTCGGACGCCATTGCAGGCCCCGCAACCCAACGGTTGCGGGGCTTTTTTGTGTCTGAAATCGTCTGTCCAGGGATGAAATTTGACCACCCACGCCTTGCTCGGATTGTAACTGCCAGTTTTACATCAGTCGCTTTTTCGATCCGCGCGCACAGGGTTTTTAGCGCTGAATCGGACATATAAAAATCTTGCGTAAACGTATTATTCATTGCATACCGTCCATAAAATTCTACTAATCAACTATTTCATACCCACAATAAAAAGTAAAAATATCACAACTCTTGGAAATTTATTGTTCGTTTTTTATGCATTTACAACAACGTTTTAGCGTTATGTATTTACTAAATCGATGAATTTCTTTTAATCAATTGTTGTATTTTCGTGAGAATTACTGCTTCTTCTGATTTTAAGGGTTCAGCGGACTTGCTCGTTGGAATCAACTCAAGAATAATGAGCTTTGGAAAAGTAAAGCAGCACTTCCAGCAAATTTGACAAAAACCTGTTGATTTTGACTTTTGGTTTTGCATTTTTGAGCATTACTTCTGCAATTCATGATTTTTCGCGCGGCCTACTGCCTTGTTGCTGCGTGTATTGACACCCTCGATCTCTATTGGAGCAATAATGGCACTTTCGTATGAAGCCCAAATCCAGCAACTGTACGTGGCGTACTTCAATCGCCCGGCAGACTACGCTGGTATGCAGTTCTGGAACTCGGTGGTCGAAGCCGCCAACGGCGACACCAGCGCCATCTCGGCAGCGTTCGCCTCGTCGGACGAATACAAGGCGGAATACGCCAACAAGAGCATGGCTGACGTCGTCACGACCGTGTACAAGAACATTTTCGGCCGCGCACCGGATGCCGCCGGTCTGGACTTCTGGGCCAAAGGCCTGGAAGCTGGCCTGTTCACCGTCGACTATGCGGTGACCATCATCAAGGATGGCGCGCAGGGCACCGACAAGAACATCTTTGATAACAAGGTCGATGTCTCGACCGAATTTACCCGCGCGCTCGACACTGCGAGCGAACAAGTCGGCTACGACGGCACCGCCGCCAACAACCGCGCCAAGGTGTGGCTGAGCGGTATTACCGATGACGCATCGGTCGAAAAGGCCATGCCGAAGGCAGTGCTGGATGATTCCGTGCTGGTGGTTATTGGCGCCAAAACGCCTGCTCCAACGCCAACGCCTACTCCGACGCCAACGCCAACGCCAACGCCAACGCCAACGCCAACGCCAACGCCAACGCCTACTCCGACGCCAACGCCAACGCCTACGCCAACGCCAACGCCAACGCCTACTCCGACGCCAACGCCTACCCCGACGCCAGAGCCAACTCCTACTCCGACGCCGGAGCCAACTCCTACTCCGACGCCAGAGCCAACGCCAACGCCGACTCCGACGCCAGAGCCGACCCCGGAACCTACGCCTACGCCTACCCCGGACCCCACTCCAGAGCCGACCCCGGACCCAACTCCGGACCCAACTCCGGACCCGACGCCAGAGCCAACCCCGGATCCGACTCCAGAGCCAACCCCGGAACCGACGCCTGAACCGGTCCCGACCGTAAGCAGCGGCATGCTGACCGCCGCCGCCGACGACGTCGTCATCCGCATCGCGGGCGACGACACGATCGACGCGGAAACCGATGCCACCACGGACGAACTGACCCTGAACGGCGCCGACAAGGTCGATGGCGGCGAAGGCAACGACACCATCGCCATCACCAGCACCGGCGCCAACGGCGTCATGCTCGGCTCGAGCCTGCGCGTCAAGAACGTCGAGAACCTCACCATCGCCAACGCGGCCGGCGCCGTCAGCGCCGACGTGTCGGCCTGGACCGGCCTGCAAAAAGTCGCTGTCGATCAGCGCAGCGGTGCGCCAGTCTCGATCACCTCGTCCGGCAACGTGGCCGATGTCGCCATCGCCGGCGGCCGCCAGTTGTCGGTCGTCGACGCCGGCGCTGTCGATGCGCTTACCAGCGTTTCGCTCGACAGCTACGCCGATGGCGCAACCGTCGAATCCGACGCATTGTCGGTGCTGAAGCTGACCCGTGGCGCCGGCAACGTGACCGTCAAGGCCGCAGCCGGCCAGCGCGATCTGCAACTCGGCCTGAACGGCGTGATCTCGACCGTGATCAGCGACGCCACCGCCACCAGCCTCAAGGTTGCCGCTACCGGTAACGCATCGAACGTGACGCTGGCCACCGACGCAGCAACGCGCATCGACATCGATGGCGACAAGCGCCTGACCGTCGCCCTGAGCGACGCCGGCAACGACAGCAGCACCGTCGACATCATCACCTCGGCCAACACCGCCGGCGTTACCGTTACCGGTGTGCTGGGCAACAACGTCGCCTTCAGCGGCGGCGCAGGCGCGGACGTGATCACCGTGGGCGCCACCAACAAGACGATCGACATGGGCGCCGGCGACGACGTCATCACCATGCTCCCGACCACCACCGCGCTGGGCGCGGGCGGCGCGATCTCGGGCGGCGCGGGCAATGACACCATCAATGTCGTCAGCACCACCGGCGGCGTGGCCATGGGCGCGATGCCGGTCGACGGCGTCGAAAACCTGAACATCACCAACGCTGCCGATGCAGTCAGTGCCGACGTGTCGACCTGGGCCGGCCTGCAGAACGTCGTCATCGCCCAGACCGGCGCCGGCGCGGTCAATCTCACCACCGGCGGCAACGCGGCCATGGTCAATATCAGCGGCGGCAACCAGGTTACCGTGACCGACAACGGCGCCGTCGACGCACTCAAGAGCGTGACCCTGAGCGGCCACAGCGGTGGTGCGACCATCAGCTCGGATGCACTGACTTCGCTGAGCCTGAAGAACACCGCCAGCGGCGCCACCGTCAACGCGGCCGCCGGCACGCGTGAACTGAAATTGGACCTGAACAACGTCACGGCAGCAGCCGGCGCCAGCGTCGCCATCAGCGACGCCAGCGCAACTAGCGTCAAGCTCTACAACACCGGCAGCGCATCGAACGTGACGCTGTCCACCGACGCCGCCACCAGCATCGCCCTCGACGGCGACCGCAAGCTGACGCTGTCGCTGCAAGACGCCGGCAACAACGCCGCCATCGTCAACGCCGTCACTTCGACCAACAGCGCCGGCGTGACCGTCACCACCGCGCTGAACGCCAATACCCTGTTCACCGGCGGCGCCGGCGCCGACGAAATCACCATCGGCGCCAACACCCGCGCCATCAGCATGGGCGCCGGCGACGACGTCGTGCGCGCCACCAGCGCCTTCGGCGTGGGCGGCACCCTGGCCGCAGGCGAGGGCACCGACACCCTGATCTCGAACGTGCCGGCAGCAGCCGCGCTGAGCGCAGCGTCGGGCGTCGTGTCGGGCTTCGAGCGCCTGGTGATCGACACCCCGGCCAGCGGTCCGTTCAGCCAGGTGATCAACCTGGCCAACCTGGGCACGATCGACCGCGTGACCATGGCCGGCAACAGCATCGCCGGCACGCTGGAGAAGGAAACCTTCACCTTCACCAACCTGCAAGGCGGCGCCGGTATCACCCTTGGCGGACGCACCGTGACTGCTAATGGCCCGGTGAACGCAACGGTTTCTGCCTCAGATGTAGCGGCTGCATTTGCAGGTACTTATGTTGGCAGTGCGTTGACTGTCACCGGTGCACTTACTGGCTGGACTGCAGTAGCCAATGCCGCACAAGTTACGCTGACTGCGAGCAATCCCGGCAATGTCGCTAACCTCGCGGCAGTGGTCAACAATGTCGCCGCGCCAGCAGCCCCTAGCATCGCAATCACTCAAGGCACCTCGAGCACCAAGGAAGTTGCGACGGTTACCTTTAGTGCGCTGAAATCAGGCCAAGCGGTTTCTGTCGGGGCCGTTACTTACTACGCAGCAGGTGCAGTGTCTGCTGCTGACGTTGCGAATTGGTTCAAGGCCCAACCGCAAGACGGCTATACCGCTGTCATCAATACTGGCAGCCCGAACGTCGTCGTATTCACCTACATCAACAATGCCAACGTAGTGGACCTGACGTCGAGCGCAGCCGGTAGCACCCAACCAGCTGTGGCTGCACCAATTGTCGTTGACGGCACCGCTGGTGTAACGCTGAATAACTTGGTCAACAATGGCACATTTGAAATGACCGGTTCCAACACCGGAAGCATTAGCTTGGGCATCGTTGGCGCTGCCGCAGGTATGAATGATGTGGCAAATGTTGTCATCGGTGGTCCCGCGCAAGTCGGCAACACTGGCCTGTTGAGCATCGCCGATGTCGAGACGGTGAACCTCACTACGGCAGCTGCCACCCCAACTGCTGCCAGCAAGATTAATCTGGTCGACTCAGCAGCGACCACTGTCAATGTCAGTGGCAATCATGGTGTCGACTTTACTGGCTCGTCGCTTGCGAACATGACGACGTTGAATGCAGCAGGTGTGACTGCATCTGGTGCGATCGGCGCTATTACTTTCACGTCGGATACGTCGAACAAGGCGCTCAATGTCACTACTGGCAGCGGTGACGATGTGATCGATCTTCGCTCGGTAACTTCCACGAGTGCAGGCGCCACTGTCAATACCGGCGCGGGCAACGATGTTGTGCGTGATACTGCAGGTAATGACAGTATCAATACTGGTAGTGGTAACGATACTGTGTATCTGTCTGGTGGTGCAGACAATGTCGACCTGGGCGCAGGCAACGACGTGCTGATTATCGAGTCGGCACAAGTTGTTGGCGGTAACCTCAAGGGTGGTGAAGGCACAGATACCCTGTCCATGAACGCAGCTACTGCTACGTCACTGAGTGCAAACACCGGCTTTGGCAGTAGTGTTAGCGGCTTTGAAAAAGTGAGTATCGGCAGCGTGACTGGCGCAGCAAATGTTGCGGCTGTTAATTTGGCTAACTTGGGTAATATCGATTATGTGATTTCCTCCGGTAGTAATACTGCTGATGTGAAAGAAACGAATACATTTACTTTTGCTGACCTTCAAGCAAGCGCGAGTATTACTATTGGTGGCCGTACGGTTACTGCTGTAACCGCTATCGGTAATACTGTGTCTGCCGCTGATGTGGCTGCCGCATTTGCTGGCACTTATAGTGGGAATTCACTTAGCGTGACTGGTGCGGTAAGCGGTTGGACCGCAGCATCGCGAGCTAGCGGTCAAATTACCTACACTTCGACCGTAGCCGGTAATGTCGCTAATCTGGCACCAATTGTGACTAACGTGTCTGCTCCTACAAACGCTTTTATAAATTCTTACACTCAGGGTTCTGGTAACATTAATGAGAATGTTATGGTTTTAATTGGAGCGCTTGCAGCAGGTCAGACTTTAGATTTTTATTCTGCAGGTGGTACGTGGAGCACCTACTATGGATCCTCTTACAACCCAAGTTCAATCAGCATCAAAGCGCATAGGGCAATGACCAGCGCCGAAGTGGTAAGTGCCATTAAAAAGGCTGGGATGGATGGCTGGCTGGTTCAAGGGGACAATGGCAGCTACGTAAGCTTCTATGGGCACGTACCGCTTGCCAGGACAGATCTTACCCTAAGCGTATCTGGCACTAATCAGGCGGCTTTGGCGGCACCAGTCATCACGGAAGCAATTTCTGGATCGTCGCTTTCCGTTACTAATCTAGCCAATAATGGAACGTTCGAGTTGACTGGCGCGCTTACTGGAAGTGCTACTGTTGCGATCGATGGTGCTAACACTAATGCATTTGATGTATTGAATATCAAGCTCAATGGTACATCGAATCTGGTCAATACTGGCATGCTCAACGTTTCAAACGTCGAGACAATTAACATTGTTACCGGCGATTCTGATTCTACTAGCGACCCATCAAATGCCAGCAAGTTCATGTTAAACGCTTCAGCGGCCACGAAGGTCACTGTAGCCGGCAACCATGGAATCGACTTTACTGGCTCAGTATTGAGTAATACTACGACCCTTGATGCTGCAGGAATCACGGCAACCGGCGTGGCTGGCAGCGTGACGTTTACATCACAGGTGGTCGATAAAGCGTTGGCTATTACTACTAGCAGCGGTGATGACGTGATTGACCTTCGCTCGGTTACGAGTACCAGTGTCGGTGCCACTGTTGTGACTGGCGCCGGTAATGATGCTGTTTGGGGTACATCCGGACAAGATGTAATCAAGACTGGGCTTGGCAATGACATCGTATATGCATCGACTGGAAACGACACTGTTGATTTGGGGGAAGGCACTGATACCTATGTCATTGCATCAGCAGCGGTTGCAAACAGTAAAGTTTCGGGCGGAGCAGGCATTGATACATTGTCCATGAGCGCAGCAACTGCTGCAACTCTGAGCGCGTCGTCCACATTTGCAGCTTCTGTAGATGGTTTTGAAAAGCTCAGTATCGATGCTATCGGTACTGGTGGAAGCAGTAATACCGCAACGGTGAACCTGGCTAATTTAAATAATATCAATCATGTGATTTCTGCTGGTAGCAGCGCAGACTTTGCTAGGGAAAAAGCGACTTTTACCTTTACCGATCTTCAAGCATTTGCAAGCATTACGATTGCTGGCGTCACGGTAACGGCTGGTGGGGCCGGTGTTTTTGCGGCTGACTTGGCGGCTGCTTTCCTTGGTACTTACGATAAAGGTTTAACCAAGACTGGCACGCTTAACGGCTGGACTGCTTCCTCATCAGGCGCTAACCAAATAACCTTTACCTCGACAGAATTTGGCAATGTGCAAAATTTGGTGGCAAGTGTCACAAATGTCGGTATGCCACAACTACCATATGTTACCCTTTACACTGGCAGTAGCGGCCAAACCATACAAGACGTCACTTTTTACGCCCTGCGGGCTGGACAGTCAATTTCGTTATATGACCCAACCACTGGCGTAGCTAATACCATTACTGCTACTTATGATATGCCTGCGTCAACAGTTGCATGGAATTTTAATAACCGAGGGGGGTATGATTATTACAGCTACGCAGTCGTTGGTGGTGCGGGTACTACCGTTCGTTATGATGCATATCATGTCACTCCACGGCCGACATTTATTGTGTCTGGCAGCGGCACAACGCAGGTAGCACCGGTTGCAGTTGTCACTGAGGCAATCACAGCACCATTGTTGTCGGTTACTAATATGGCCAGCGAAGGCACTTTCGAACTGACGGGTAGTGCAAATAACACCGCCGTTTCAGTGACTGGTGCACAAGCCGGTACTAATGATGTACTCAATATTAAGCTCAACGGTACATCGAATGTGGTAAATGTCGGAACGGTTGATGTTGCCAACGTTGAGACAATTAACATTGCGACCGGCAATACTGGCTCGTCAGCGCCAACTGCTGCTAGCAAGATCAACCTGGTCGCTGGGGCTGCTACAACAGTCAACGTCGTCGGCAATCATGGCATGAACTTCACTGGCTCAACGTTGACGAACCTTACTAACTTGGACGCATCGGGCGTGATCGCTACCGGTGCAGCTGGCGCGGTGACCTTTGCTTCGCAAGTAACCAACAAAGCCGTAACCGTCACTACTGCGGGTGGCAACGATTTCGTTGACCTGCGTTCGATTACCAGCACCAGCGTGGGCGGTACTGTCAACACCGGTGCCGGCAACGACATTGTGTGGGGTTCGGCAGGCAAGGACACGATTAACACCGGCGCAGGCAACGATACCGTGTATGCCACCACTGGCAGCGACACGCTCGACCTGGGCGCAGGCGACGACTTGCTCATCATCGGTTCGACCGCAGTTGCAACCGGTACGTTCTCGGGCGGCGCTGGTGTCGATACCCTGTCGATGAGCACCGTGAACGCAGCGTCCTTGACCGCAACGGCAGCGTTCGGCAATGTCATCGACGGCTTCGAAAAGCTGAGCGTCGATGCGCTGACCGGTACCACCGGCACCACGATCAACCTGGCCAACCTGGACAACATCGACTACGTTATCTCGGCAGGCAACAGCGTGGCCGGCGCCGCTGAAAAGCAGACGTTTGCCTTCAGCGCGCTGCAGGCTGGTTCGAGCATCACCATCGCCGGCCGTACCGTCACCGCGGTGAACACCACCAGCGTGTCGGCTGCCGAAGTGGCTGCTGCATTTGCAGGTACCGGCAACACGTACCTGACGATCACCGGCGCATTGGATGGCTGGACCGCGGCAATCAACAGCATCTCGGGCCAGACTGTCTTCACCGCTGTCAGTGCCGGCGACGTGCCGACCCTGGCGCCAGTGACGAAGAATGTCACCGCGCCAACCATGCCGGTTGTGGTCACGACCAACGGTACGACCAACACCAGCGGCGGCGGCACCAACGAGTCGACGGTGATCACCTTCGGCGCGTTGACCGCAGGTCAATCCGTCACGGTGGGCAGCTTCACCCTGAACGCAACGGCGGCCATGACGGCGGCGCAGGTGGCGACGTACTTCCAGTCGCGCCCATCGTCGGGCTGGAGCGCAGCGGCGCAAGGCAGCACCGGCGACGCTGTCAAGTTCACCTATACCGCCAGTGTCGGTAACGTGGTTGACCTGGCAGTGAGCGTGGCAGGCACCAGCACCGCCGTGCCGACCACCGCTGTCGTCATCGACGGTTACGCCGGCCTGACCCTGGCCAACCTGGCCAGCGGCGGCACCTTCGAGATGACCGGCCTGAACACCGGTGCGATCGCGGTGAACGTGGACGGCGCCGTAGCCGGTACCGCCGACGTGTTCAACCTGAAGCTGAACGCGGCGTCGAACCTGGTCAACACCGGTGTCATCAACGTGGCCAACGTCGAGAAGATCAACATCGCCACCGGCAGCACCGGCGCCAGCGCACCGACCGCCGTGAGCAAAGTCAACCTGGTCGATGCGGCCGCCACCACGGTCACCGTCACCGGTAACCATGGCGTCGACTTCACCGGCTCGAGCCTGAGCAGCCTGACCAACCTGGATGCATCGGGTGTGACGGCAACCGGCGCCGCCGGCGCCATCACCTTCACCTCGACCGTGGCGGACAAGGCGATGACGGTAGCGACCGGCAGCGGCAACGACGTGATCGACCTGCGTTCGGTGACCAGCGGTACCGTGGGTGCCAGCGTCAATACCGGTGCCGGCGACGACACCGTGTACAGCACTGCCGGCAACGACACCATCAACCTCGGCGCAGGCCGCGACCTGGTGTTCTCGTCGGCTGGCAAGGACACGATCACGCTGGGCGCCGGTAACGACGTCTACACGCTGTTGTCGGCATCGCACTCGACCTCGGCTGCATCGGACACGATCACCGACTTCCAGGCCAACACCGTCGGCGGCTCGACTGTTGCCAGCGGCGCCACCACCACGGTGGCCAGCCTGAACGGCGACACCATCGCGCTGAAACTGGCCGCTTCGATCACCGGCGTGTCGGTGAAAGTGGTGAGCGACTTCAATGCGGCAACCGCGTGGCTGACCAGCGTCGGTGGCGGCAGTGTGCACAACACCGCCGGCATCGCGCTCGACAGCACCACGGGCAAGGTCTACATCGACATGGACGCCAACGGCACGCTCGATTCGGTCATCACCCTGACCGGCATCAGCACCCTGAACGAAGCGGCGTTCGTCATCACCCGCTGATCGGAATAGCAGTTGCCCTAATAAGGAAACTGCTTTCGGACGCAACCCGGCCTTGCAAAAGACCGGGTTTTTTCATGCCTGATCTTCCGCACGCTCATTCTCATCAATATCAATCTGTTCACGAATTGTTGTATTTTCGTGAGAATTAATGGTTTTGCCGATTTTGCTTATTCTGGATGTTGCTGTTGAGAAGCGAATCCAGAATAATGACTCATGGAAACTCAAGTACGTAATTCCAGAAAATTCGCGCAACAAGTAGTAGGCGTGCTGAATTAACCGTTTTTATCTGCCTTGCGGCTCACTGCCTTGTTGCCGCGTGGACTTTTATTCCGATCTCTACCTGGAGCAATAATGGCACTTTCGTATGAAGCTCAAATCCAGCAACTGTATGTGGCGTACTTCAATCGCCCGGCAGACTACGCTGGTATGCAGTTCTGGAACTCGGTGGTCGAAGCCGCCAACGGCGACACCAGCGCCATCTCGGCAGCGTTCGCCTCGTCGGACGAATACAAGGCGGAATACGCCAACAAGAGCATGGCTGACGTCGTCACGACCGTGTACAAGAACATTTTCGGCCGCGCACCGGATGCCGCCGGTCTGGACTTCTGGGCCAAAGGCCTGGAAGCTGGCCTGTTCACCGTCGACTATGCGGTGACCATCATCAAGGATGGCGCGCAGGGCACCGACAAGAACATCTTTGATAACAAGGTCGATGTCTCGACCGAATTTACCCGCGCGCTCGACACTGCGAGCGAACAAGTCGGCTACGACGGCACCGCCGCCAACAACCGCGCCAAGGTGTGGCTGAGCGGTATTACCGATGACGCATCGGTCGAAAAGGCCATGCCGAAGGCAGTGCTGGATGATTCCGTGCTGGTGGTTATTGGCGCCAAAACGCCTGCTCCAACGCCAACGCCTACTCCGACGCCAACGCCAACGCCAACGCCAACGCCAACGCCGACGCCTACTCCGACGCCAACGCCAACGCCAACGCCTACCCCGACGCCAGAGCCAACTCCTACCCCAACTCCGACGCCAGAGCCAACGCCTACCCCTACGCCGGAGCCAACCCCAACTCCGACGCCGGACCCTACGCCGACGCCGACTCCAGAGCCGACCCCGGAACCTACGCCTACTCCGGATCCGACTCCAGAGCCTACGCCAACTCCGGACCCAACCCCGGACCCGACGCCAGAGCCAACCCCGGATCCGACGCCTGAGCCAACCCCGGAACCGACGCCTGAACCGGTCCCGACCGTAAGCAGCGGCATGTTGACCGCCGCAGGCGACGACGTCGTCATCCGCATCGCGGGCGACGACACGATCGACGCGGAAACCGATGCCACCACGGGCGAACTGACCCTGAACGGCGCCGACAAGGTCGATGGCGGTGAAGGCAACGACACCATCGCCATCACCAGCACTGGCGCCAACGGCGTCATGCTCGGCTCGAGCCTGCGCGTCAAGAACGTCGAGAACCTCACCATCGCCAACGCCACCGGCGCCGTCAGCGCCGACGTGTCGGCCTGGACCGGCCTGCAAAAAGTCGCTGTCGATCAGCGCAGCGGTGTGCCAGTCTCGATCATCTCGTCCGGCAACGTGGCCGATGTCGCCATCGCCGGCGGCCGCCAGCTGTCGGTCGTCGACGCCGGCGCCGTCGATGCGCTCACCACCGTTTCGCTCGACAGCTATGCAGATGGCGCGACTGTCGAATCCGACGCGCTGACCTCGCTCAAGCTTACCCGCGGCGCCGGCAATGTCACCGTCAAGGCCGCCGCTGGTGAACGCGAGCTGCAACTCGGCCTGAACGGCGTGATCTCGACCGTGCTGAGCGATGCCACCGCCACCAGCGTCAAGGTTTCGGCCAGCGGCGCCGCATCGGCCGTGATCCTGGCCACCGACTCGGCAACCAAGATCGCCATCGATGGCGACCAGCGTCTGGTGCTCAGCCTGTCCGACATCGGCAACTACGGCGCCACGATCGACACCGTTACCTCGACCAATACCGCCGGCGTCACCGTGCAGAGCACGCTGGGCAACAACGTCGCCTTCAGCGGCGGCGCGGGCAAAGACACGATCTTCGTTGGCGCCACCGAGACGACGATCGACATGGGCGCCGGCGACGACACCATCAACCTGACCCCGGCCACCTCGGCCCTGGGCGCGAACGGCGCAATCTCTGGCGGCGCCGGCAACGACACCATCGGCATGACCAACCTGGTGGGCGGCGTGACGCTCAACGCGGGCATGCGTGTGGACGGCGTCGAGAACTTCAAGCTCAACGCCGCCGGCCAGATCAACGCTAATGTGGCGTCGTGGGACGGCCTGCAGAACGTCGATATCGTCCAGTCTGGCGCCGACACCGTGAACCTGACCACCGGCGGCAACGCGGCCGTGGTCAACGTCACGCGCGGCGGCCAGATCGTCCTGAGCGACGACGGCGCCGTCGACAAGCTGGCGACCGTCTCGCTGAACAACTACACCGGCGCCGCGACCATCAATTCGGACGCACTCACCTCGCTGAGCCTGACCAACGCCGCCGATGGCGTCACCGTCAACGCCGCAGTCGGCACCCGTGAACTGAAGCTGGACCTGAAGGGCGTCAATGGCGGCGCCGCGCCGGCCGTGATCAGCGACGCGACCGCCACCAGCATCAAGGTCAGCACCACCACCAACGCCTCGAACGTGACGCTGGCCACCGATGCCGCCACCAGCCTCGCCCTCGACGGCGACCGCAAGCTGACGCTGTCGCTGCAAGATGCCGGCAACAGTATCGCCATCGTCAACAGCATCACCTCGACCAATACGGTCGGCGTAACCATCAACACCGCACTGAACGGCGCCACCGCCTTCACCGGCGGTGCGGGCGCTGACGAGATCACCCTTGGCGCCAACACCCGCACCATCAGCATGGGCGCCGGCGACGACGTCGTGCGCGCCACCAGCGCCTTCGGCGTGGGCGGCACCCTGGCGGCAGGCGAGGGCACCGATACCCTGATCTCGAATGTGCCGGCAGCAGCCGCCATCAGCGCGGCGGCAGGCGTGGCCTCGGGCTTCGAACGCCTGGTCATCGACACCCCGGCCAGCGGCGCGACCAGCCAGGTGATCAACCTGGCCAACCTGGGCAACATCGAGCGCGTCAGCATGGTTGGCAACAGCATCGCCGGCACGCTGGAAAAAGAAACCTTTACCTTTACTAACCTGCAAGGCGGCGCCGCTGTCACCATCGGTGGCCGCACCGTGACCGCGCTTGGCGCGGCCAACACTTCGGTCACCGCCGCCGATGTGGCCGCTGCATTCGCCGGCACCTATGTCGGCAGCGCGCTGAACGTCACCGGTGCACTGACCGGCTGGACCGCTGCCGCCAGCGCTGCACAGGTTACGCTGACCGCGACCAATCCGGGCAATGTCGCCAACCTGGCTGCAGTCGTGAAGAACGTTGCTGCGCCTGCTGCACCAGCTGTTGCGATCACCCAGGGCAGCTCGAGCACCAAGGAAATCGCGACCGTTACCTTCAGCGACCTGCAATCCGGTCAATCGGTGACCGTCGGTTCGAAGACCTATTACGCAGCCGGCACTGTCACCGCCGCTACGGTGGCGGCCTGGTTCCAGGCACAGCCGCAAGACGGTTACACCGCCGTCATCAATGCAGCCAGCCCAAGCGTTGTCGTATTCACTTACATCAACAACGCCAACGTGGCCGATATGACGTCGAGCGCGGCTGGTACCGCGCAAGCGGGTGTGGCTGCACCAACCGTCATCGACGGCACCGCCGGCGTGACGCTGACCAACTTTGCAAACAACGGTACGTTCGAGATGACCGGCGCCAATGCTGGCAGCATCAGCCTGGCCGTGGTCGGTGCCGCTGCCGGCACTGCCGACGTCACCAACGTCGTCATCGGTGGCAACGGGCAGGTCGTCAACACTGGTCTGCTGAGCATCGGCGATGTTGAAACGGTCAACATCACCACCGCAGCCACTGTCGCGACCGCAGCCAGCAAGATCAACCTGGTCGACTCGGCAGCCACTACCGTGAATGTCAGCGGCAACCATGGTGTCGATTTCACCGGTTCGTCGCTGGGCAACCTGACAAAACTGGATGCCTCGGGCATTACTGCCGTTGGCGCGGTTGGCGCAGTAACCTTCGCATCAGAATCGACGAACAAGGTCATCGCCGTGACGACCGGCGCAGGTGATGACGTGGTCAATCTGCGTTCGGTCACTGCAACCAATGCGGGCGCAACGGTGAACACCGGCGCCGGCAATGACATCGTGCGTGATACCGCAGGCAACGACACGATCAACACCGGCGACGGCAATGACACCGTCTACCTGTCGGGTGGGATGGACAGTGTCGATCTGGGTGCGGGCGACGACACCTTGGTCATCGAATCGGCTTTGGCTACCGGCGGTAACCTCAAGGGAGGGGGCGGGACCGATACTATTTCGATGAGCGCTGCCGTGGCTAATGCGCTGAGTGCAGCACCAGTCGGCACAATTAGTGGATTTGAAAAAGTAAGTGTTGGCACAGTAAGTGGTGCTGGTGCGACTGCGGCAGTCAATCTAGCCAACCTGGGTAACATTGATTACGTAGTTTCGTCAGGCAGTGGCACCACAGACATTAAGGAAACAAGCACAGTCACTTTTGCTGACCTGCAGGCTAACGTTAGCATTACTATTGCCGGCCGTACCGTCACCGCTCTTACCACTGCCGGGAACACGGTTTCGGCTGCTGACGTAGCTGCCGCATTTTCCGGTACGTATAAAGGCAATTCCCTGAGTATCAACGGTGCGTTGACGGGTTGGACTGCAGCGCCCAATACGAATGACAAAGTTACTTTTACTTCGACGTTTGCAGGTAATGTACCTAATCTTTCACCTATTGTGACCAATGTTGCTGCGCCAACTGCGCCTGCTCCCGCATATTATATGGAAGGTCCAGGCCAAAATGAGGGTGTATATTATGATACATTTGCGCCACTGCTTGCGGGCCAGTCATTGACGTTCTCATCTGCATATTTTAACTGGATGAATGGGCGTGACAATTATGCTACTGACGACAGCTTTACCATTACAGCAAGTACTGCAATGACCCGAGAACAGGTTCAAGCCGCGGTCTTGAAACAGGGGCTTGATGGATGGTGGATTAATTCTTATTCATCGGGAGCGGCTTTCACAGGCATTCTTCCTGGTAATAGAACCAATTTGATTCTTACAACAAGCGGAACAAGTCAAGCGAATTTTAATGCCCCGGTCGTTACGGAGGCAGTTGCAGGATCGTCATTGTCAATTGCTAATCTTGCCAATAATGGCACGTTTGAATTGACTGGTGCTCTTGCTGGTAATGCAGCTCTGTCGATTATTGATGCAGGTGCTAACACTACCGATATTTTGAATATTAAACTAAACGGTGCTGCAAATATTGTTAACACCGGCTCACTCAATGTTGCGAATGTTGAAACTATTAATATATTCACAGCAAACTCAGGAAGTACGGGCGTTACTGCTGCAAGTAAAATTAATCTGATTGATTCGGCTGCTACCAAAGTGAATGTCAGTGGCAATCATGGCATCGATTTCACTGGTTCGAATCTTGCTAATCTGACGATTTTGAATGCGGCAGGTGTGAATGCAAGTGGCTCTGCCGGTGCAGTGACTTTCACATCCCAAGTGGTGGATAAAACCGTGGCGGTCACGACGGGTGAAGGCAATGACGTAATCGATCTGCGTTCAGTAACTAGTACAAACGCCGGTTCTACGGTTGAAACTGGAGCTGGAAATGATGTTGTATGGGGTACCGCTGGCCGGGATATCATTAAAACGGGTTCGGGTAACGATATCGTGCATGCTTCGAATGGAAACGACACTGTCGATCTTGGCACTGGTGACGATACATACGTTATCGCATCAGCCTCTCTTGGTGTCGGCACTATTTCGGGCGGAGAAGGTATTGATACATTGTCTATGAGTGCTGCAACTGCCGCCACTCTGAGCGCGTCGCCTGTTTTCTTTGGCAACATTGATAATTTTGAAAAGCTGAGTATTAATGCCATGGTCGCTGGTGATGCTAATGCTACTATCGATTTGGCTAACCTCGACAATATTAGCTACGTTGTTTCGGCTGGAAGTAGCGACTTCTTCTCGAAGGAAAAAGCTACGTTCAATTTCACTGATTTGCAAGCTTTTACAAGTATTACGATCGCAGGTCGCACTGTCACAGCCGGTAATAATACGGTCACTGCGGCTGATGTTGCAGCAGCCTTCGTCGGTACTTACAGTGGCAATGCCTCGACCCTGACTATAAATGGGGCTTTAAATGGATGGACTGCGGCTACAAATAATATCCTTGGTCAAACGATATTTACTTCCACGACGCTGGGCGATGTTCCTAATTTAACTGCGAATGTAACCAACGTTTCAGCGCCAGTAGCACCATCGCTGGTGTATCGCAGTGGCAGTTCTGGACAGAACATTATCGATATTACCTTTACTGCGTTGGTGGCAGGTCAATCAGTAACGCTTAATGAAACCTATTATGGTGCGTCCTCTACTGTAACCGCAACCAAAGCAATGACGGCTCTCGATGTGGCGGGTGCCTTTTACACCCAGGGTATGATGGAATTTAATCAGTATTGGCAAACTGTTGGCAGTGTTATGCGCTATGACTCCAATAGGGTTTTTGCGCGGAACTTCAGCGTTACCACCAGTGGTACTAATCAAGCAACACCAGTAGCGATTGTGACTGAGGCAATTAATGCACCAATTCTGTCGATCACTAACATGCTTAGTGGCGGCACATTTGAATTGACGGATGCTGCTAGTAATACAGCAGTCTCTGTGACTGGAGCGGCTGCTGGTGCCAACGATGTGCTTAATATTAAGCTGAATGGTAATGCGCATATCGTCAACAGCGGTACGATTACTGCCGCTAACGTTGAGACGATTAACATCATTGCTGCTAACACCGGTTCGTCCGCCCCGACCGTAGCTAGCAAGATCAATCTGATCGATGCGGCCGCTACCAAGGTAACGGTCAGTGGCAACCATGGTGTCAACTTTACCGGCTCGACCCTGACTGGTTTGACGAATCTGGATGCATCTGGTGTAACCGCTACTGGCGCTGCTGGCGCCGTGACGTTCACGTCACAAGCTACCGACAAGGCAATCATGATCACTACCGCTGCTGGTAATGACATCATCGATCTGCGTTCGGTTACCAGCACTGCTGTGGGCGGCACCGTCAATACCGGCGCTGGCAATGACACCGTATGGGGCGGCGCTGGCAAGGACGTCATCAATACTGGTGAAGGCAACGACACCGTGTATGCGACGACGGGCGGCGACACGCTCGACCTGGGCGCAGGCGACGACCTGCTCGTCATCGGCTCGACCGCAGTTGCAACCGGCACGTTCTCGGGCGGTGCGGGCATTGATACGCTGTCGATGACCACGGTTAATGCAGCCGCCCTTAGCGCGACGGCCACGTTCAGCAACGTCATCGACGGCTTTGAAAAGCTGAGCGTCGATGCGCTGACCGGCACCACCGGCACCACGATCAACCTGGCCAACCTGGACAACATCGACTATGTCGTCTCGGCAGGTAACAGCGTGGCCGGCGCAGCCGAGAAGCAAACGTTTAACTTCAGCGCGCTGCAGGCTGGTTCGAGCATCACCATCGCTGGCCGTACCGTCACTGCGGTGAACGCCGCCAGCGTGTCGGCCGCCGAAGTGGCTGCGGCGTTTGCAGGTACTACCAACGCGTACCTGACGATCACCGGCGCCCTCAACGGCTGGACTGCTGCAACCAACGCCGTCTCGGGCCAGGTGGTGTTTACCGCCATCAGCGCCGGCGACGTGCCGACCCTGGCGCCAGTGACCAAAAACGTCACGGCCCCGAGTATGCCGACGGTGGTCACGACTGATGGTACGACCAACACCAGCGGCGGCGGCACCAACGAGGCGACGGTGATCACCTTCGGCGCGTTGAGCGCAGGCCAGTCGCTGACGGTTGGCAGCGCTACGCTGATCGCGACGGCTGCGATGACCGCCGCCCAGGTGGCAACGTACTTCCAGGCGCGTCCGTCCTCTGGCTGGAGCGCGGCGGCGCAAGGCAGCACCGGCGACGCGGTCAAGTTCACCTACACCGCCAGCTTCGGTAACGTATCAAACCTCGGCGTCAGCGTGGCAGGTACGGCGACTGCCGCTCCGGTTACCGCGGTCGTCATCGATGGTTACGCTGGTCTGACCCTGGCCAACCTGACCAGCGGTGGCACCTTCGAGATGACCGGCCTGAACACCGGTTCGATCGCAGTGAACGTGGCCGATGCGGTCACCGGTACCGCCGACGTGTTCAACCTGAAGCTGAACGCGGCGTCGAACCTGGTCAATACCGGTGTCATCAACGTGGCCAACGTCGAGAAGATCAACATCGTCACCGGCAGCACCGGCGCCAGCGCGCCGACCGCCGTGAGCAAGGTCAACCTGGTCGATGCGGCCGCCACCACGGTCACCGTCACCGGTAACCATGGCGTCGACTTCACCGGCTCGACCCTGAGCAGCCTGACCAACCTGGATGCCTCGGGTGTGACGGCAACCGGTACGGCCGGCGCCATCACCTTCACCTCGACCGTGGCGGACAAGGCGATGACGGTGGCAACCGGCAGCGGCAACGACATGATTGACCTGCGTTCGGTCACCGTCGGTACCGTGAACTCGAGCATCAATACCGGCGCCGGCGACGACACCGTGTATGGCACCAGTGGCAGCGACACCATCAACCTCGGCGCAGGCCGTGACATGGTGTTCTCGACGGGCGGCAAGGATGTGATCACGCTGGGCGCCGGCAACGACGTCTACACGCTGTTGTCTGCAACGAATTCGACCGCGGCTGCGTTCGACACGATCACCGACTTCCAGGCCAACACCGTCGGCGGCTCGACTGTTGCAAGCGGCGCCACCACCACGGTGGCCAGCCTGAACGGCGACACCATCGCACTGAAACTGGCGGCGTCGATCACCGGCGTGTCGGTGAAAGTGGTTACCGACTTCAATGCGGCAACCGCCTGGCTGACCAGCGTCGGCGGCGGCAGTGTGCACAACACCGCCGGGATCGCGCTCGACAGCACCACCGGCAAGGTGTACATCGACATGGACGCCAACGGCACGCTGGACTCGGTCATCACCCTGACCGGCGTCAGCACCCTGAACGAAGCGGCGTTCGTGATCACCCGCTGATCCATGCCCAACGGCAGCCCTTGTCACTGGCAGGGGCTACCCGCAGGCCGACCTCATCCTTCGCAAAAGGGATGGGGTTTTTCACATTTTCGAACCGACAAGTTCACAACGCGTAAATCCGGCAAACGTGGTCTGCTCGTCCAGCAAGCCCGATCCCACATGTTGTATTTGCGCCGGCTGATGAGGTCATTTCACTTTTTCCGTATTTCATGGATTGAACATTTGTGCGGATTAAAGAATAATGGCGTAAGGCAACAAACGTATTTTCGAGAGTTTTAACAAGAATGGATGATTCGTGAGCGTGGCCAGGCAGTACACCTCTTGTTCGTCATATCCGGCACTGGTTCCCCGCACAACAGCGACCACGGTGCTATCGAATCGAAGTCATATCCCTGATCAGCAATTTCTGGAGCACTAATGGCAACCACTTATCACGAAGACATCCAAAAGCTGTATGTCGCATACTTCAACCGTCCTGCGGACAAGGCCGGCCTCGACTTCTGGCAATCCGTGGTCGAAGCCAGCAATGGCGATACCAGCGCAATCTCGGCCGCATTCTCGGCCTCGATCGAATACAAGGTCGAGTACGCTGAAAAGAATTCGACCGACATCGTCATCGAGGTCTACACCAACCTGTTCGGCCGCGCGCCCGAGAGCGCCGGCCTGGAATACTGGGCCCAGGGCCTGGACGCCGGCCTGTTCACCATCGACGACGCCGTGACGGCGATCGCCGTCGGCGCACAAGGCGCCGACTCGCAGTCGTATGACAACAAAGTCATCGCCGCGACCCTGTTTACCGACTCGCTCGACACCGACGAAAAGATCCGCGCCTACGCCAACGCCAGCGACGACGTCAAGGCGCGCGTCAAGGCCTTCATGAGCACCGTCACCGACGACGCGTCGCTGTCGGCCGCCAAATCGTCGATCAGCGAAGGCACGTCGATCAAGAACATGCTCAGCGCAACGCCGGCGCCGACCGCGCCGGCCACGCCTGCGCCGGTGGTGCCTGCCGAACCCGCGCCAACGCCCGCCCCGAGCGTCCCGACCGATACGACGCCAACCGACACCCCGCCGGCAGACCCTGCGCCGGCCGAACCGGAAACCCCGCCAGTCGTGCCGGCCCCGGTCGAACCCGAACCGGAACCAACCCCGGCCGAGCCGGAAACCCCACCCGCCGATCCTGCGCCAGTTGAGCCCGAAGCGCCGCCGGCCCCGGTCAGCAGCGACAAATTGACTGCCGCCGGCGACGACTGGGTGGTCGCCACCGCAGGCGACGACGTGATCCTGGCCGGCACCGATGCCGACAGCGGCGGCTTGCTCCTGAACGGCGCCGATATCGTCGATGGCGGCGACGGCAACGACACCATCCGCATCGACAGCAGCGCCAATGGCGTACTGCTGGGTGGCTCGCTCGACGTGCGCAACGTCGAAAACCTCGAGATCGTCAACGCGGCCGGCCAGGTCGGCGCCGACGTTTCGTTCTGGGGCGGCCTGCGCCATGTCGCGGTCGAGCAGAACAGCGCCGACAGCGTCTTCGTCACCACCTCGGACAACGTCACCGACGTCGCCATCAAGGGCGGCAGCAACCACAAGGTGGTCGAGGCCGGCAATACCGGCGCGCTCACCGATGTGTCGTTCGACGCCGCCGCCGGCGTCTCGACCGTGCAGTCGGCGGCCCTGCGCACGCTGCACCTGTCGCACATGAATGCCGGCGTTACCGTGCTGGGCGCCGAAACCACGCGCACCCTGAACGTTGCCCTCGATGACGTGCAGGGCGCCGTGGTGACCGACGTTACCGCCACCGACATCAACTTCAGCGCCACCGGCACTGCCTCCGCCGTCACCCTGGCCAGCGACGCCGCCACCATCGTCCGTATCGACGGCGACCAGCGCCTGAGCCTGACCCTGAATGACGCCGGCAACTACACCGCCGGCGTCAACACCATCGCCTCGACCAACAGCGCTGGCGTCACCGTCACCGGCACGCTCGGCAGCGGCATCGCCTTCAGCGGCGGCGCCGGCGCCGACCAGCTGACCCTGGGCGCGCATGCGGGCAGCATCGACCTGGGCGCGGGCGACGACAGCGTCAACCTCACCAGCGCGCTGGCCGAAGGCGGCCTGCTGGCCGGCGGAGAAGGGCGCGATACGCTGCGCGCGACGGCTGCCGTCGCCGCCGCCGCCAGCGCCGCCGCCAATGTCATCGGCGGCTTCGAACGCCTCGATCTCGGCGCCGTGAGCGGCGCCGCCAGCCTGGCGATCGACGCCGCCAACCTGGGCGCCATCGACCAGGTGATCATGGCCGGCAACAGCGCCGACCTCACCATCGACCGTGTCGCCAACAATGCGACGCTCGAACTGAATGGCGCCAACACCGGCAACCTGAACCTGTCGGTGAATGGTGGCGCCGTGGGCGACGCCGACGCGCTCACCATCAAGCTCAATGGCGCGGCCAGCCTGGCCAACAGCGGCGCGCTGCGCGCGGCCGATGTGGAAACAATCCGCGTCGTCACCGCCAATACGGCCGCCGCCGCGCCGACGGCCGCCGGCACGCTCAAGCTGAACGCTGCCGCCGCCACCACGCTCACCGTGAGCGGCAACCACGGCGCCGACTTTACCGGCTCGGCGCTGGGCAACCTGACCACGCTGGATGCAACGGGCGTCAGCGCCACCGGCGCCGCCGGCGCGATTACCTTCGCCTCGACCTCGGCCGACAAGGCCATGCACATCACCACCGCCGCCGGCGACGACGCGATCGACCTGC
>Ga0265797_10003318_pt1 | contig 25910 bp, 23 predicted proteins | sample P2T30metagenome_FD_192433 | JGI IMG/M metagenome (GOLD analysis project Ga0265797, IMG submission 192433) | Plant litter microbial communities from East Loma Ridge, Irvine, California - P2 T30 | ecosystem: Environmental > Terrestrial > Plant litter > Unclassified | place: USA: California... | reverse complement strand
GTTTCTCGGGAGGATTTGGGGGGTTAGGGGGGAGAGTTGTGGGGGTTTGTGGTTTGGAAGGGGACATGGATGCAAGACTGAGAGAAGTGTGGAAGCCATATATGGTTCACTGCACTGTATACTTTTAGCGCGCAGGAGGGAGATGAGGCTGAGCTTGAACGCAGACGCAGCGTAGCATGACCAATCGAACAAATGGTCCACAACACGAAGAGTCTTATATTACCGCCACCCATCAAGGTCTAGCGTCATCGAATATATGCCAGAAAGAAAAATATACTCGTGCCGTCATATTTACTTCGGCATGCCCAGCCCCACAAGTTGAAACAGAAGCGGATTCCCTTCCACAGCTATCCACGCAATGCCTATCCACACATCAGTCAACATATCCAAAGCACAATTCAAAGAGAGAAACTCACCGCTATACACAATCAACTTCGTCACGACCTCGACATCGTACCGCACACGCGGCTTCGTCAACATCATGAAGATCTCGCGCTTCTCAGTCTCGTTCTCCTCGTCCGTGAGCGCCTGGGTGAACTGAACGTCACTGCCGTCTCCCTTGTCGCTGTTTGGTGGGGTGGTTGCGTTGGTACCCGGTGGGTAGACTTGTCCTGTGCCCATCATGTGCTCGTAGGATTGTACTCGTGATTGCATGGGCGTTGGCAGTAAGCTCGCACCCAGTAATTGTGCCTCTCCCTTTTCGAGAGACGGTGTTTGTGGTTTCGACAATGCACGCGGTCGAGAACTTGGTGTCCATGCCTCGCCTTCTGGTACGCCACCGTCCAGCGAACTAACACTTTCACGTCGCCGTCTGTTACGATATGCGAGCGTCTCGTACGCGTCTGCAGCAGATTGCGGCCCGACAGACACGGAGCGCTTGCGTGGGTGTGCGAGGTTCATGATCCTGTTAGGAAGTTCAGACGCTGGCGGAATGAGATTGTCGTCGTCGCGGAGTTTGGGTATGGAGGTGTACTTTGAGGCATCGAGGAAGAAAGCGCGGGGAAGGTTGAGCTGCGCCTGTTCCAGCAGGCGGAAGAAGGGTGGTAGGATCTTGAGTAGCGCTGGTTTTGCTGTGGATCGCCACATGAAGACGATTACGACGCCGAGGATAATTCGGATTGTGGCTTTCAGGAGGCCGAGCTTTTGTAGGTCGAAGGGTACGGTTGAGGGTATGGGGTAGTCCAAGGCAAAATCGGTCTGCGCATAGTGCCATGCGCCGATGTTGATACCTATCACGACTCCGCAGAATGAGACGCTGTCATCAAAGCATGGACAATCGTCTGCTGGCTCAGGGTTTATCCGAATCATGATGCAGACGACCAATGTTGCAACGATGATGTCGGTGTATGTGCCGCTGAAGATCCAGGATTCCAACCAGTCATAGTATGTCAGATAAAACGCTGTGATCATAGCGCCCATCACGCTTCCAACAATCACATCCAGGAAGCCGTGCATACCGCAGTACAAGCGACCAAAGATGATTGACACGGCGTAGAAGTAGAACAGGGCTTGCGAGCCAATATATACATAGGGATGATAGGCCTCGGGCGACTGCCGTATCGTGTAGATGGCATAGAAGGCGACCGATACAGCATTCGCTGAGTGTGAGGAGGGAAAGCCGTATTCGAGCGCTGCTGAGCCGGACATGGAGATTCGTGCGAGGGGTGGTGACAGTGGCCTAGGAAGGCAGACCATGTCTTTCAGTGCACCGGTGAAGTATACGCCCGCAGCGAGCATGAAGACGGTCCTACACATGTCAGATGTCGCACCAGTTCAGTCTGACTGCCTGACATACGCTCGGCCCACGCTTGTATACCCACACCAGAACTGGATGGGCAGGAAGATCATGAAGAAGGTGTGCGTCCCCAGATTGGCCGTGTATGCGAAGTATGCATCGAGTGCTGGCGACCGTACTTTGTCCTGCATGTACGCAAGCCATGGTGTCTCCCAGCGCACGATCGGTATGAGCCTGTTGCGAAGCGCATTCCGCCATTTGGGCAGTCTCCTCGCGTCTGTTCACAGAGTTTCGCGCATTAGCTTCCCATCTCTTGCGACTTCAGACGGAGGACACACACAGTGGTCGTGATGCTTATTGCCCGCATCCAGCCGCGGCTCCTTGGGCGGCTCTAGTGCATGTGCCCCCTTCATGGTGGCTATCTCGCTCGTGGGCACATCATACTGCGGACACATAGTCACAGCGACAAAGGCAGGCTCGTGGGGCAGCAGTGCTGTTCATGACCGTCGTGAAGATGCGCGCCTCGGGTGTTCTTGTGCAGGGTAATATGCGGTGCGAGTCGCGCATTGGCACTGTTGCATGGGTCAACTGGCACTGGTTGACGTCGGCGCTAGCTGGAAGGACCGTCCCGCCTTCGTTGCTGGGTGGACGAGCCCAAACAACACCAGGTTTCATCGACTGCCCGCTCACTTCACCCGCAGCCCCAAAAGCCCTCCGCTTCCGCATACTCGCTGCCCGTATTGATACCACTATCGTCCTTCCTCACAGCGAAGAAGTGAGCACTACACCGCAACACACGCAATATGTCGACCGCACCTCCGCAAAACTACGACTACCTGCGTCGCAAGCAGAGCACAAAGGCGCCATTCTCCTCGTCCATCACACCCGTCCGCAAGCCGGTGCGGACGCCCAGCGAGCGCAACAGTAATGGCACCGTGAGCTCATACGGCACCACCAACACACGTGACACCAACATCACCGAGCCCCCGACGTACTCGAAGAAGCTCGTGGTCGTGGGCGATGGCGGGTGCGGAAAGACATGTCTATTGATCAGCTACAGCTCCGGCAACTTCCCAGAGGTAGGAACCATCAAATACCCATTCCAGTGCATGTACTGATACTGCGCAGAAATATGTACCAACAGTGTTTGAAAACTACATCACACACACTCCCCATCCTCCAACGGGCAAGATGGTCGAGCTTGCGCTGTGGGATACTGCCGGACAGGAGGAGTACGACAGGCTGCGACCGCTCTCATACCCAGAGACAGACGTCATCTTCGTCTGCTTTGCCATCGACTGCCCGAACTCGCTCGAGAACGTCATGGATAAGGCAAGACACTGCCTTCACACTACTCAAATCGTGCTAACAGTCTCCAGTGGTATCCCGAAGTCCTCCACTTCTGCCCAACAACGCCCCTCATGCTGCTCGGCCTCAAGTCCGACCTACGCAACAAGAAGAACTGCATCGAGCTCCTTAAGACCCAAGGCCTCACACCCGTGACCCCAGAGCAAGGCCGCGCCGTAGCCAAGAAGATGGGCGCTCTGTACATGGAGTGCAGCAGCAAAGAGCAAGACGGCGTCGAAGAGATCTTCGATCTCGCAGTCACCATGGCCGTTGGCGACGAGTACAAGACACCCGAGCAGAGGTTCAGCAGCCAGCCAGCACAGCAACGAGGGAAGGACGAGGCCCTTGCTGTGGCCGGCGAGAAGAAGAAGAAGAAGCGAGGCGGCTGCAGAGTCTTGTAAACACAAGCCCCTTGCTGTGCGCTACTTTCTCTTCTCTCTCTCCTCGACGAGATGCAGCGACATCGAGATTATGACGCTGGACGAACACGATCTAGATGCTTAATGACCCAACATACGGCTCATCCTCATCTTCACTCCTCGACACACACTACACGTATATGATTCGGCGGCGTTCTTTTTGGTTGGCTTGGACGGACAATGCATATTACAGAAAGAGGCTGCGCTGACTTGCTGCTGTTCTTTTCCTTTTCTCTTGTATCTGTAATCGGTATTTAGTGTCCGCGCATGGTTGGGTGTCGTGCCCCGTAGACCTGTGCGAGGGGAAGTAAATTCAAAGCATATTTCTGAATCTTAAAATTTCGCGTGATGTCTTTGCTATTTGTAGCGACCTGGGTATCATGATATATCTCGCGCCATAACTCCCTCCGCTTTCACCGTCCCGCATCCTCCCAAATCTCACATATGCTTGTTATTCACTTCCGCCCCTCCGCCTCCGCAACCTCCGTCTCATCACCCTCGTGCTCCGTCGTTCCCTCCTGCGCGCCTTCTTGTGCCTCGTTGGGGTCCTTGGCCATGACGTTTTCGAAGTGGCTCCATAGCGATTCTACGGGCGCGAATTCGTTGCCGACTTGTGTGACTTCTTCGAGGGAGCGGTTGAGCTTGTTGATGTTTTGGAGGACGAGCTCTAGGGACTTGAAGGGAGATTAGCACGTGGTATAGGAACAGCGATTCCCTAGCCAGACGTTTCTCATGGGACTAGGACAAGACTACTGTGCTGAAAGACCCATGGCGCATGAAGTAGCGTGTCCAGATCATGCAGATGTCAACGTACCTGGGCAATTTCTGTGACCAGTATCTCCCGCTGTTGTTCGAAGTATGGTTTCTCTGGTCCATTGTGTGTCCCATTGGGCGCTGGCGCGCGATTAGTTGACATGTTGACTTGTGTTGTCTCAATTCATCCCATGTCGCAAGTCGCGTTGTTTGCGGGGAGCTTTCGGCAGTCGCGCTAACGGGTACTTACTAAGCACACTACAAAAACTTCGAGCTTGAGCTCAGGTTTTACACTCTTCCCTCACAACTTCCACCATGAGACCACACAAGTGAAGGTAAGTCCACAATCTCTTCTTTTACTGCCCTCCACTGTTACATGATTAATAAAATAATCTGTCAATCCACTGACTCCCCCAAAGAGGGGCTCTTGATGACTCAACTATTTGTATTCACACTATGATTTCGACTCTTACCTGCAACTTCACCATCACGCAATTGCTCAAGTAGCACTTCGCTAACAAGCTTTGCGCGAACAGACCTTCATGATGGCGCCCTCAGCGGCCCCCAACACAGTCGAAGAACCTTTCCCAATCTCGCGCATTGCGGATCGGTACCTGCTCTTCTCCATCGACATCATCAGCCATTGCCGGCGCAACCACAATATCTGTGGGATGCTGGTCGGCACGATCCCGAACCTCAGTCAGCAGAATGTCTTCTTAGGCATACCGTTGGAGCTCATGCCTGAAGAGGCGCGAGTGCTGGTCGAGAGGGGTGCTGCACACATCGTTGACGATGCCGAGGTGCATAGAAAGGCATTCCAGGACATTAGCAGAGAAGACAGGCTAGCGTGGCTGGAAGAGATGGATCGGCAGGCAGAAGACGTGACCAAAGCGATCGAGGCTGCGAAGGATCAGAGGAAGGAGAAGGCATTGAAGGAGAGAGGTCTACTGAGAGAGGTGCTAGAGAAGGAAAATAGCGTTGCTGGTAGCACAGCAACAGCTGAAGTCGTCCACGATGATACATCTAGCTCTTCAGAGTCAGACTTGGGCTTCATCATGAAGGGCTCAAGCTTCTCGGACACGACAAACCAATCTACTGCCGATCCCTCGCTTTTCGATTCGCCCTCCCCTTCTTCTACGCTTTCGGTCGTTGATGGCTCCTCGATGAAAGGTGCCTCGGCGCAGAAGCATTTCGTCACACCCACAACGTCCTATCCTCCTCTCGCAAACCCACCCCAAGACGCATCGCTCGCTCTTCCTGCCGTACCCAAGTCGTACCCGCTCTTCCGCTACCTCCACTCGCTTGGCTACTACCACATGCCGGGCTTGCGCTTCGGCTGCCACTACAACTCGTACCCCGGCGACCCACTGCGATACCACAGTCACTTCGCAGCAACGGGTTTGGGCTGGGACGAAGAGTTTCAGCTTCTGGATGTTGTGGGTGGTGGACGCTTGGCGACTGGCACGAAGAAGGCATATATGATTGGTGGTGAGGATGCTGAGGCCGTGAAGAAGAACGAGAGTGCTGCTGGTGGTGCTGGCTTGTTCTCAGATGAGACGAGTAAGCAGAAGGCGAAAGAGGTCAGAGCGTTCAGCATTGAATGGGCGGCTATATAGGTACATTTGAGTAGTGAGTGGGATGCCCCATCTGCCAATATGCCAATGATACCCTTTCTGCATAAGCACGATGCACACATCTTCGAGTGTGACTCCATGTATACCATGAGGCTGACAGTCGGTGCTTGAATGAGGCTGAATATGCATGTTCAGTGGTGCAGCTTCTGTTCCTGTCGCGATTGCCTTGGCCCCATCTTTGTCGCTCACTCGCTCGCATCGCGTGTACCACCCTTCCCGACGTACCTGCACGATTTTTGCCTTCGTGCAACTTACACTGCATACCATGCTTCGCATTGTATCTGCCTATACATAACTCAGCGAAGTCCGGTCGGATTGACAAGGCTTGGATCAGACGCAGACTCGGACGACGTCGGACCATCGACATCGCGCGTAGCAACGACGAAGACATACACCAGCAGAATATTGGATAATTTTGGAGATGGGTCTGACGATCCGGAAGCGACGGTTCGGAAGGGTGAGTACGGCCTCTGGATCTTTCAAAGCGCCAGCGGATCGCTCACATCAGGATACAGCACTAGAATGAAAATCTGAGCCTTCGCAACGTACACTGGAGCGAATTCTAGGATTTATGGAAGCGGACGGCGCACACGCGACAGTGATATTCAAAACACTGTATACTGCTTTGAAGAACGCGTTGAACACGTACCCCGTGCATGAAAATTTCGGAATAGTGTGGCTTGATCAAGGGTATAACGCACTTAACATCCTCCACTTCTGTCTTCGCAACGGATCGGAAGAGGTCCTCGCCTGCGCAGATGCTGGACGTTTGATGTAGAACTCTCACGATTGAGAGACGACCGCAAGCGAGATATCAAAAATCACCGGAGAGGTACGCTATCACACAGCTTTATGGTTGGAACTGGTAGGCTCACGACTACATCCTTGCAAGGAAACGCCTTGGGCCGCCTACATTTAGCAACAAAAGCTCTGATAGTCGCAAGCCGCGCAGAGAGACTCAAGTAGCGACAGCAAGGGAATTTGAGCATCACCATTCAGGAGAAACACAGCTTGAGCAAGACGGCAAGCACCGTCCGGCTCTTACAGGTATGACTCCTGTAGCGTCACTCGACCCTATATCGAATTCATCAGGGCGCATGACAGGGCGAGGGGACCGAATCTTTCCGAATAAACACCTTCCGAAAAGCTTGAGAGCAAGGCGAACGATATGAACCGAGCAAGACAAGAGGTGGGGCCCAAGTCAGGGAAAGTAGTGGCATCAGCCGTGGAAGCAGAAACTCCAGAGCAAAGAAGTCCGCGACGAAGTTTTGTATATCATCGGGAGTCCGGCTTGCAAGTCGTTCCGCAGACCGAAGGCAGAAAACAGAGACCTCTCAACGATACAGTGACCGGTACTGCTAAAGGAAATATGGCAAATGTAACGAAGGAAGAGCCAAAACAACAAACCTACCTCATTACGACTGCTAGCGAGCGACAGGAGCCGATCGTCACATACTAACCGCTAAGCCCATCCACAGAACAAGTGATTCCACCCTCTCACGGCTATTTTGGAGGGTTTTTGCGCTACAAAGCATTCGACAATAATCCGGATCGCTACGTCCAGAGATACTTCAGCCTGAGAGAAGAAAGAGCAACACCGCAAGAAATGTAGTCATTCCTTAGATTGAATGACAGTTGGGAAGTATGCAAAGTCGCTGCTTGGTCTAGTCGAACGGGATCTGAGCTCCTATTCTATGGCGACTAGGTGGACGAGACGTATGTCTGCAAAGGCATGTTATGCCTAGCTTATGCCACTGACTTCGTCAAACCGAGGCCCGATCTGTTCGGATTTACCATCGCCACAGTGACATATCATTTCCAGGAGACAGAAGAATCACGATGCCAGGAATGGACTGTCGCTATTGGAAGGGCCATCAACGAAGCCAAACATTTGAGACACAGCCTGGAAGCTAGCTCGGGACATAAGGCGGCGCTCAACGGCGTAAGTTCAATGGCGAGAGCAACTCGCGCTCGTTCGGCTACTTCCTCTAGTCATAAAGACGAGGAAGACTTTCCAGTGGCAGGAAGAGAGGTGCTCGAGTGCAAAAGCACGTCACGAAATGGCAACGCAACTCAATCAAAAATTGATGACACGGCTTTCCCGGAACGAGCAAGAGCCGGTGGCCATACGACAGATGTGGATTCTGGGCAGCTTGATTCCGTCACTCCACCATCGTTCGACATCTCGAATGCATCCAGGGAACAGTCCTTACGTGTAGGTACTCAGGTTATAACACAAGAAGTTCCAGCAGGAGTAAACAAGGTAGGCAATCAGATGAACACTTACTTCGTGTCGGAACACATGCAGCCACGGCAGTATACAGACATTGACATTCAGGACATTTGTACTCTCTTGAAGCTCCAAGCCCCTCGGTGGTGCAAGGTGCCACGCACTTATGTGGTACTCCGTATCATTGGCTGTCTCGACCTACTCGATGCCTGCATAGATCTCGGCTTCTCTGACTACTGGTTTCCCGTCCTGGAAAAGAGCCTCCCAGACATCCTTCGTCCGAGCGCCCGGGCTGCGTTTGTCGAAGCTCAAAGTCTAGTCATGTCGCAGTCCATGGACCTCGAAAAGGGAGACCAAGGACAGCACTGCTACTTCAGAAAAGGCGAGAGTCCACCTTTCGAGATGAAAGGTGTTCTTGGAAGAGGAGGCTATGGCCAAGTGGACAAGGTGCTCAGTCTCATCAGCTTCAAAGAGTACGCTAGGAAACGGATGTTGCAGAGCACCGCCTTCAGAGGGCGGAAGAAAGAGGACATCAAGCAGTTCATTGCGGAGATCGAGATACTCAAATGTCTCAAACATCGGCACGTTGTGGAGTTTGTGGGCATCTACACCGACGCGAAGTACATCGGCCTCATCATGACTCCAGTCGCTGACGGCTATCTATCATCATACCTCGCAAGCGCAACCCCCTCAACTTACCCTGAGCTTCGCACAATCTTCGGCTGTCTGGCCGCAGCTCTCGAATTTCTGCATGAGCACAATGTACGCCACAAGGATATCAAGCCACAGAACACCCTCGTCAGCAACGGCAAAGTGCTCTTCGCAGACTTCGGCCTATCATTCGACTTCACAGACGCGACAGGCAGCACGACCTTGTCACTAGTCAACGGCAAGACAGCGCGCTACTGTGCACCCGAAGTCGCAAACCACGAAGCCCGCAACACCTTGTCCGACATCTGGCCACTTGGCATCGCTTTCCTAGAAATGATCGTCACGCTCAAGGGTGAGACCCTGCAATACATGGACGCGTTTCTCAAACAGCGTGGTTCGGAGGAGGCCTTCATTCGTCTGAACGCGACGGTTCTACCGGAGCTGGTTACTCAGCTGGCTGCGATGGGTCAGTGGACGGATAACAAGGCCCTGGACTGGACGGTACCGATGCTTTCTGTGACGCCTAAGTCACGACCGACTGCGTCAACATTGGTGGGCCAAATCACCTCACACGATGATGCTAACTTCTGCGGTATTTGTTGTGCGATGCCGGAGGAAGAGGACTTTTCGGCCTATACGAGCGACTGAGCAACTGAGCAGGTAGAGCTGATGATGAAAGAAACAGCGTCGAACATGGGTTGCATGTCATAAGTTACTTCTTGAGCATCAACTTCCTCAAGTCTATTCCACCATCTCGGAGCGCCTGATGCAAGGTGGTCGCGTCGTCGGCCCGCAATCATTTGGACGTTCTGGCTCTCATCTCTCCATGTCGAAGATGTCTTTGATGTTGTTCAAATCCGACCTCATAAGTCTTGGATGCACACGCTTGCCACAGCATACCTGTGGGATTTGAGAGGATAGATAGTCGTGAGCGAGATGCTACATGATCGCATCTTGAAACGCTCCACGCAGACAGCCAAATGAGTCACCAGCTTCCCACATACTCAAGTCGGCACCCGCAGGCCGAGATCACTGCTCGAGAGCTAATATTCATTCACTAACCTTGGCTACCGAAGCCCGCTTTATGCTCAGCCAACAACGTCTTAAAACTCTCATCGCCCTCCCTCGCCCTCTTCTCAAAAGCCTGCATATTATCCTTGACCCAATTCCCATCCTCCCCCGCAAGCGGCAGCAAAAACCCCTGCTCCGCACCAGCAGCAACATCCTCAAACAAAAACACATTGTGCAGTGCCATGGGATCGTCCAACCGCCCTTCGCCCTTCTGAATCAATTCGTTCCACACCCCCATTATCGCTATGACGAGCTGGTGCAATTTCGGCGCGTTTTCTGGGCCGCGGGGGCGCAGGTGTGCGTGGATGTAGTTTGCGCTGACGGGTTGGCCGCCGATGTAGACGGTGTGTCGGACTGGGGATTCGGCGGGCGTGTAGTGGTAGGAGACGTTGACGAATGCGGAGGGCGCGGAGACTGTGGCGTTTGTTAGATGGTGATTGTGTACAGCGGTTGTATAGGTCTTACATAGTTTACAATGTAGCCTCGTGAAAGCAGTTGCGATCTTTTGGTACTGCGATTGCGTGAGGCTGCAAGAGTGATGGACTTCGTAGTGTGGCATCGTTGCGGAGACTCTTTGCGATCTGGGGGATCTCGCTGCGCAATGAATCGAGGATCTTTGTGGGATTCTGTACCTCGCAAGGAAGTATAGTTCGTCAGAAGTACCTGCAACTGGCAATGAACCAGCTCGCAAGGCGCAATCGCGCGCCTTCCATCATCACACCCCTCAATCCCCCCTCACCCAAACTCTACTCCCATCCGACGTCATCACACCCTAGCCTAGCTCCTTCCTGCTCTTCCCCGGATCTTCACATTCCCAGTACGCATGTGTCGAGTCAAGGTAACAAGTTCGTTCGGTCGATGTTCCGTTCCAGCATGTTCGGCTCGCCCCATGTCGCCGCTCCCGGCAGCAGATCACCCAGCACCCGCGCGGCGAACTCATGTCTGGGTTGAAAACATCCCGCGCTCCACAGGCGTTGTAAGGCTTGGGAAATGTGCCGGTGCGTAAACCGTGGTGTTGGGCCTTTGGTGTAAGAACGTGTAAGTTGGTTTGGACAGGGGTGGTGTGGAGATGGCTAAGGTATGTAAGGTAAGGTCTCCACCACGGCTTGATGGGCGTGAAATATCGTGTTCATGACGCGTTCTTGGGTGGGCAACGGCAACAGTTTCACATCACAGTCGAGAGGGTCATGATTCTTAGGCATTGAATATCTCTGGTATATGTTTGTGGTGCAAGTTGATCATCAACATGCTATACGGCACTCTCTGATGCTGCCCGTCCCAGGCCCGACTTCCAAAGTTGCAGATCATTCCAACCTTCCTGTCCCTTCATAGCTTGGGTATTTCCTTCTCCTCCGAAGGGTCCCCTGGGAAAGCTACGAAGCTCTCATCGCCGCTGAAATGCCTGAACGCCCCGAAAGTCAGATCTGAACAATGAGGATCAAGGTGCCGCTGTCGTATTGAGGGGAGTGACAGGAGGCAAAGAGATGTTGAGAGGAGTCGATGCGCTACCCCATCCACTTGCTGAGGGTTCCGACGCGGGCCAATCTTTCCTATGATACTGGAAAAACCTGCCATTATGAGGAGAGAACACAAAATGGTCTAAGAAAATAGAGTAACTTACCATCCGCGTTCAGCTCCACCAGACAGGAAAGACGTATCCGAGTTGAGCTCGCATTTCCAATTTCCAGGCACGCCTTTTGCTGGATCCGTGCTTTTTCGGACGAACTTCGACAAGCCAGCAGTGAAGCACTGAAAGTCATCCTCGTCAGGATCGTCGGGCATCTCGCCGGTCAGTACTCTTCCAGCCGCAATGATTGTAGCAGCATGACTGCAAATCAGCACAGACTTTGGCTGCTCAGGGTCGTTGTCGAGAGTAGAGACAATGTGGTCCAGTGCATTCCTCACCCGCTCGTGGAGTTCGACGATCGTCTCGCCCGTAGATGCTGGTATATGTGTAGCCACATGGTCTGGATCGAGATTCTCAAAAAATGGTGTCAAGATCTTGAGGTCCGGCGGTGCTGGGTGCTCCCAGTTGGCGCGTCCAAAGAACTCACTGTGGCACGGGTCAGTCACGCAGCTCACTCCAAGTGCATGTGAAAGATTCAGAGCTGTTGCTCACATACCCAACGCCACGATCGATTCTGATCCTGCCCGTCGCTCGGCCTTCTGCAAAGAGCCTGTCCGTTGTGGGCTTGAGCGTCTGCAGACACCGGTAAAACGGACTCGAATAAACTCTGTCTATCGGAGGTTCGATGTTGCACAGATGCTCTGCTAGCTCCTTACTTTGCTCGACACCCTTAGACGTCAATGGTGGATCTGTAGGGATCCCGCTTGGTGTACGTAGTGCAGCGGTGTAAACTCCTGTCTGGGGATCAAGCGACCAGTTGGCTCGAAACTAAAGGCGCAAGCCAACCGTTAGAGAGAATGTCATGTGAAGGAGAATTGGTCGAGATGCTCTGGTCTAACGCGTGGCTTCGGATGAAGGCAGGCGCCATCGTCAACGCAGGAACGGAAGCAAAGGCTCTTGTGACAGACTACTGTATGCAGCAACGGAAGCGGGAGGATGTCCTCGGGCTATGTGTGGTCTGATAGACGAGAAGACGGAGCGTGGAGACGGAGAAAATGCTTGTTGTGGACTTACGGCATGACGGACGATGTAGATGACCTCGATCATCGCTGTTTCGTCAGTGGACCCTGATACAGATCGCGGATAATGTGCGAGCTGGAGTGTCTGTGGTCTGGTAGTTGGCGAATACGAAAAGATCGCCCGAGAAGGATCGGGAGCCAAATTTGGTAGTGCCTCGGTTGTTTTCGGTCCTTAACTCGACACAGCGTAAGCTTCTAGAAAATATTTGATGTGCTTCGTGAAGTCGTGCACTACTCCACTTTAAGTAGTGCGTCTAGCGTGTCGGAAAGTGAATTCTTATGATTTTAGTATTTTGTTAGAAGTGTGAAGAGCATTACACGGATTTCCACAACACTGAACTACGCAAAATATTGAGCCACGTGATCATCATCTTCTCGAAATTTCACATCTTCTCTTCACAGGAGATCACTCCCCACGCACGCTGTTTGTTTTCACGTTCAAACGTAAGATTCACCGCTCGTGCTGGCACGCGGCAAGTCGAAGCCTATTTCAATGCTATCAATCCTCCCGTCATTGCACGCCCCCACGCCTGAGGCCCTCGACAGACGGTTTCATGTAGTGCTCTTAGCGCCATCACATGCAGCTCGCATGCAATTCCCACGCACCTGTCAGGGCGGCGCGTGTCTAGTACACGAACGAGCCATCATCCAAACAGAGCGTATCGTCATGTTACGCGCGATTGCATTTAAGCAAGAGCAAGGCCCGATTTGTTTGCGCCATTGTTGGTCATTGCAACGTGCTTAAAGGATCGACCGTGCCAATGCAACATGCTCAAGCCTCGCAAAGTCCTTCGTCCTAGCACGGGCGAGGATGAACGCGAGACGGGAAGACGAAGCCCTGGACAACGGGACATTAGGCCCTCATGAGTCTGATGATGCTGGTCTCAACCCTGGATCCCATCATCGGTGCTTCCGAGCGGCCCCAGCAAGCCAGATGTTGATCTTGACATGTTGTTCGTGTTCTGAAACCTTCTGCTGTTTACTAAGGTAAGATACCTTGACAGCGCAAGGTAACGGACGGGAAGGGTCTGCGCAATTTCTAGGGGTTGGATCCTTCCTTCATACTAGTAAAACGCGGGGTGGTTGGGAAGAGCAAGGTAGTGTCCGGGTCACAACGGCTGAACGCACGTTTACACGCTAGGTAGGTGGTGTGTATGATCGACGATGCTATCGGGATTTTTGGAAACGAATTTGTTGGTGATCATCATATGACCATGCTTAACTTACGACGAGACACGAATGAGTTTTGGTCTCTGATATCGGCAATGTGGGTTGCCTTACGTATAAACTGTCATGGTAGCGTCCACTCTCATGTCGGAGTCTCGAAATTACTGCAAGCATTGTTAGATTGTGGCCGCATAGTTCACGGAAACTACCTGTGGTAATCTAAGACGACTAGCGTTCACACATGCCTACCTTAGCTGCGCGAAGGGGAAGGCGGTGATGCGAATGATGCGCCACCAAGGTTCACGGTCTTCGGATTCATAGACTAATCGAGTAAGCTAGTCGTTTATCTCCCGCTGCCAACCTTGGACGGTGTAGTGTCATCGGACGCTTCCGAAGAGGCCCGTAAAGACACCGTCTGTCGGGCAACGCCATGCTTTCGCTGTAACTGCCTCGGACTGTCAATAGCATCTCATTGGAAGAGGAACAACTATGCCGGGCCGAGAGTGGTAGTTGAACCATTTACGTGGATCGCACTCTTCGTCGAGTTGAAAAGTGGGCCAAGTACGGTAGCACTCGGTCTCCAGCATGTACTGCGTGTTGTGTCAACAATAATGCCATACTGCATCAGAGTAAGCGAACATCAATGTGTTGCTCCTGTATCCCACTCCACAGAGGTGCGTGTGGGATGGATCTGCTTCGGCGCTCCCACCGTGGGTGTTCGCAGCCGACGGCCCCTGTAAACGCGTAATTTACAAGATACCAGAAAGGCGAGTTTCTTGTCAAAGCACTACTAGGTCATGCGCCCCTACTCAAATAGGACGGAGCACGCGAGGATTGACAGGCACATTATGTTGCACGGGCGTTGGAGCGTCAATGCGGCTCACAATTGCCTCAGCCCTATGTTACCACCGTGGTGGCGAGTTAGGTCGTGGGCGGGTGCAGACGCATGTTGTACAGGGTTGAAAATTCTGCTGTTGAAGTTGGCGAGTGAGAAAGCAGAAACAGCAAGAAATGCCTCGTACTTCTTGCGGAAGGCGCTAATCTACGTGACGTGCAAGCGTGCCAGCCTCTAGGCGTCTTCTAGAAGCTCGTCCGGTGTTCTGTGAGTTGGGGCCCGTGCACACGTCTAGCGCCTGATAGACGTTCACTGCTCTCACGTGTACAACTCATTGGTTCACGCACTTTCACGTGTGCTCAGCCTGGTCTTTGACTGGACATCAATCACTCACGTTTGTTCTGTTCATTGGCGTAAACATGGTCACCATGACGAGCTGCTTAGCTATTGCTGCCAGCCGCAACCCGTAGACATCGCCCTTGTCGCGTTGCGTGTTGGTCGCATGCGATATGATAGGTTCGTTCCAAAGATAGTCCAGTCCGTTCCAGCCTGAGTATAGCGGATTGGCATCTAACTCTACCTTTGGTAAACGAGTCGCCGCAAAAGCAGTAACCGACGATATCGAATGGATCCAGACACGGAATATTCATAACGGTAGTGTCAAGAAGTGTCATGGGGAGCTGTAGAAGGCTATGAGCGATCCTCCTTGAAACTGGGATGAGTTCATGGGACGGTCGAACCTGTTCGATACCTTAGGTGTAGTGAAGTAAGCATCGGAAGCAGCCATGTTCCGCATGTACATGGAGTGGGGTAAGACGATTGTCGCCGCATGTAACGACGAACAAGAAGCAAACATGCATTAGTTGCGCCTGACTAGGACATGGGTATGAGATTGATGTGCAGTAGGGGTCAAGACACCCACATAGGTGGCTTGGAGCCAAGTGGGCTGAGAGGTGTGCCGCTCGAGTCCATGCGTGGGAATAACGAAGGATGATAGCGTCCAGGTAAGGGGAAAGAGCCACCCAGGTGATTGTTACTATTGACTAAATTGGCGAAACTTTCAACGATACAGACATGGCGTATCGGTCGTCACTTGGCCATCATTTCGTGCGACGCCTCGCCTTTCTCAAGACCTGCGTCGTTCGTCACGGACCTAGAGCGACGCGTAGAGAACTTTCCAGTCTTCTTGAGTTTCTGTTCGGTCACCCAGACACGTACCACGATGAGATAGCGTACGATCAGATAAATGATAATAGCTGCGATCAGAATGCCGACACTGCAAAAATTGTAGGTGCGAGGTCAGTGTATGTCTCACATTCATTCCGTACAGATGAACTTACATGTAGGCAGCCACAGCACCGGAAGAGTTATCCTGCAAGTCGAGGAACCCATAGGTATAAAAGCCCTGTGTTGCATGGGTGAGGTATGCGAGGCCGAGGTAGAGCGCAAGAAGTACAACAATTGGAACAACATCGAGCCATGGTAGTGGGGACGTCCTCGAAAACAAGATCTCAAAGAGGGCGTACACCGAATTCAAGGCATGCTGGGAAGTATTCGACCAAAGGGAGAATGGCGTTGGAAAGCCTGTAGGAGCAAGTAAAGCCCAGTACACGACTGCCAATCGTTAGTTTAAGATCAACCTCAAGACTGGTGGAGCGCTGCTGGATATCTCCGGTATAGTAATTCGAGCACGCCATAGAGGTACTGACTGGTAACAATGAACGGGTACACCACGATCGTGGAGTAGAACATGCTGTGCGCGACCTGCAAAGACTTCGGCCACCGAGCAAGAAACGAGCTGCCAGTAAGCCAATAGCTACCGGTATGAATTGCCGCAAAACCCTCGTAAAATGCCAACCCCCAATAAGTCAAATGGGTAAAATATGAAAATGTGCGCCCGGCCGCTTCTGGCATGCCATGGGTGCCATAATACCCAAATATCGTGAATAAGGTAACAAAGGCGTACAAAGATAGCACGGAGCGTACGAGGAAGAACACCAAAGGAGATAGAATCCAAGACGTGACGAATCTGTTAGAAGGATCGACGACTTCGTGGTACGGTGCTAGAATGCGCGCCCTGGCGGCCATCTCGATCGTGCGTATGAAGGAAAATGGTGTTCCAATGGCCGCGTTAGCTCGTGCTGTAGGTCGCTCCGGAAGAAAAGATTGGCTGAATAGAAGACTGTGCGGTTTCGCTAGTGACTGGTTAGTGGGTTGGTTGTGGCGAAGGTAGTCATGGCGAGGCTGATATTTCTCAGAAGTGGTGTTGGACTAGAAACTCCTTTTTGCGTTGAGTTTTGCGGAAGGATCGCACTCATGGCAGTGCACGTGGCGGGGACGCTAATGCAAGGCTTGCGGCGACAGCAGCCCGAAATGGTGTAAAAAACGTCTAGCGTTAGTTTGGACGGAAGCAAAATTACATCACGTTCCAAAGCGCACACATGCACGGTCCGGAGCTGCCCGCTCAGACCTCCACGGCATGCAGCACTAGACGCGACAAGGCACACTCCCCTTCTCCATCCCTACACATTTTCGATGCACGACCCTACAAGGGTTTGCATCTAACACATTTCGGACATGGTGGCACTATCGCGCCTACCTTCTTCTTTAAGATCCACTCCTCGCAATCACTTGAGAAATGTCTCTTAGCATGGTCGCCAAAATCAAACAACCCTCATTCAGCATCTCAATCACCAAACTGCCTCCAACCAGTTTGCTTCGTATCAAACACCATCATGAGTGACACTAGGATATCAGTACGGGCTGTCGTGCGACTTACATTTCTTGCACGTGCTAACGTGTTTTGGCAGAAGGCGCAGAACTTGGCCCGGATTCGTGATAATCAAAGTATGTCTCTATACAGGTTCATCTGAGGGTCTTCTCTAGACTGACATTTGTCTCAGGACGTTCTCGTGCACGGCGCAAGGAGTATCTACAGGAGCTAGAAGCCAAAATCCGCAGTGTGGAACAAGCCGGCGTTGAGGCATCATCTGAGATTCAAACAGCAGCAAGAAAGGTCCTGGATGAGAACAGAAAGCTTCGCACGCTTCTACATGAGCGAGGCGTCGCGGAATCTGAGGTGGTGGCGGCGTTAGGAGGGCCATCTAACATATCATACGAGCAGACCTCAGCTGCCTCGTCTCTCAACGCGATGCTAGAAAGGAGGTTCACAAGCAACACACTCTCCTCGACGAGCTCACCAACACTGTCACTAATGAGGGCGGAGTCTATGCCTCGACACATGCCATCTGTGCCACCGATCAGCACACCGGCGCCGCGTCCAACGGCATCGAACTTCTGCGATTCGCCTAGCCCTAGCTCCATTGTTTCGAGCATGGAATCACCGCCACCTGCATCGTACTCTACACCATTCTACACCACAGCAATGACTTCCCCGGTACCAGAGATCAAGACTGAAGATGTCCCATATGGATACTCGTACGACCAAACCTACAACAGCAGCTGGCACTACACGAATGAGTACAATCTCATGCCACAGCCGACGAATTACTACAACAACACATCATGCATTGATACTGCAAATATCATCAGAACCATGCGGTCAGATGCAAGACCAGACTTAGATGCTGGTCTTGGGTGCCGGATTCCAAACCAGGACTACTACACCGGCAACGCGGCTTTCAATTTTGTGCCTCCACATACTGCGACATGAGCTTTAATCCGAACGAACACATTCGCGATATCACTTGTGGTAGCTAGCTTGGCCGGTAGCTACGTGGCTCAAGACTTCACAGTCTAGAAGGCACTTGAAGAAGACCCCCACGCGCAGCTTCTGGACGTCGCATGACAAGCAGATATAAACAATGCAACACTTGCCAGATGTACTACACTGGCTCTGATAGAAAGCGCGATGCAACATATGCTGCGAGGCCTGAGATGTCGGGGTCGCGGCTGTCGAACAAAGAACGTCCGGGAGCGGACTCTGGTCGCGTTGCATGCTGGTGCTCATCACCAACATCAGCAAACATTCCTCGGAGCATCGAAACTCGAGTTGTACAACACCGCCATGTATATTTACTATTTCTGTTACATCATTGTTCACGAGCACTACGATAGACGATCTGCATCAACGTTTTCCAATATCAATAGTTATCAATGTTCGAGTCATCGCGTTGACGTTTGCTTTGCACTTTTCGGGCGACCTGCATCGACAAATCCGGCGTCCTCGTTGTCTGTCGCAAGACAAAGAACGACCTGAACAGATGCGCATCATGTTACTTGTGCATTGTGTCTTGATTTCCGCGAAACGAACTTCTTTTTTGACATCTTGTTACAGACTTTCCAAGTTGACGTTTGTCGTATTGAACAATGAATATGACGAAGCGCAAGAACAGCGCCGGAGGCGCACATTCAACGAAGAAAGCCAAGGAGGATCATGAAGAAGAGGACCATTCGCCGGAGCAGCTCCCCACAGAGGACGACAATGGAAAGACAGCAGTGCAGTGGGCTCTGCCAGCACGGGGGCGGGACACTCTTGCTGGCGATGATCGTGAAGCCGTTACAAAGTATGCACAATCTCTCTTCGGCCAACCATGGGAAAGGATCAGAACAACACAACCGCCTGCAAATTGGCCTTTTCTCCGTACACCTATGTACAAAACGGTTAAAGGCAAAGATGAAGTCGTCGACGGACCTTTTCACAAAAGTGCAGCGCTTTGTGCTCTTTACAATATCATCAAACGCGACTCACTAGGAAAAGGCGGTGATCTTTTCACGCGTCGCAGATTCGAGAATACTTTCGATACTGCTGGTATTAATGGCGCAGTCGTTGCTTCATCAGCGGCAGAAATCACAGTATTGGTGCTCGACCAGGACTATCGAGTTGACGTGTAAGTGCCGTCTTTTCCTTCCTCAAGCATCGATCACTTTAATCTATCATAGAACTATAAGAAACGATGAAGGCAATCAAGCACACATAGCTCACCTTGACTTCATTTGCTGGGCCGTTGAGCAACCTGGTGAAGGTGCCGATGCGGAGCCCGAAATCGGTTTCTTTATCAACCTACCGCCGGGGAATAGAGTCACCGTCAACGGACGGACGTTCGAGTACACCCTGCCTGAAGACTTTATTGAGGGTGGCGAAACCCCACTATTCATCATGGGGCCACTTAACATGCACACCACGGTCGAGTTACTTTCTCAGCCGATCTTCTTCTTCCGTCGCCTAGTTGACCTGGATTTCCAAAATAAAGGAGACAAAGTGCGTCATCGGCCATCACGTGAAGAGATAGCCTTACGAGATACGAATGGCAATGTATCTGCTGATAACATCAAGATCACCTGGACGCAGCTAGTGTCACCGGAACCGGGCCTCCTTCTCAAGACTGGGAAAGAAGAGGGACATCGACAAGAAAATAGAAAAACATGGACCAACGCCAATGGTCAGGTTATCGAAGATCCTTACCTGTACCTCAGCGAAACAATTCCCAGTCTTGAACGACTCAATCTCAATGATGTCTTGCCTCGCGTACTCGCAAGCATCAATAACGGCCAGGACCGGAGCATGGCTTCAGTTTCAATGTGGGGAAAATGAAGGGAACACGCATAGGCCCGGAAGAACACTGATCGCTCCGCTTCGTCATCCATCGCAAACACACTACAACCTTTTGGTCTTCACTTTACCGTTGGATCGGGATGCGACACTTCATGTTCTGGACCCACGAGCGTGGCAGACGACACTGGATGATCGCAATGCGATAGCTGCAGGAGCACGCAAGCTAGCCAACGATAGAAACTGGCTGCGCAACGTCCTCGGTCCTGACGTCGAAGATCCGATTGTTGCAGATTGGGCTGAATGTGCCCAAGAAGTAGAGGGCGACAACACCAACACGTTCACCATCCTAAACGCATGGGCTCTTGCTATGGGACTGCACCTAAACCCAGCGTTTAGGGTCAACCAATCACCAGATTTCCACAGTCAAGCCCAACGATTGTTCGACCTGGCACCGCACGACCTTTTGGACTGGAAACTGCTGCTTGCATTTCTCAAGTGCAAGAGTTACGTTCTCAATGTGGATGATTTAGATCCCAAAGGAAAGGGCAAAGCCAGTCCTAGCGTAAGACGTGGATCTCGGACCGAAGAGGATGATGGTTTACCTCCTTCTAATCGCCGTTTCGACCTCCGCGGACGTGGTTTTGATGAGCTGCTTGCTCGACAGGTAACGCAAGATACGGCGACGCCCAAACCTAGGGATGGAAATCAAATCGAGCTATCTAACGATGCAACGACCATTCATCTTGGTCACGGACTACCCGGCTATGGAGATTTCACTGCGGATTACGATGCTGAAGGTTTCGTGAATCAGGTCGTCATACCTGTGGTGGAGCATGGCCGCTGGAGATTGTCAGTAGGTCGGGACGAATTGCAAGAGATCGTAAGAGAGATCAGTCCTTCACCACAGAAAGCCAAAGATCAAGGGCAATCAGCTGTTGATGTCGACGTCGAGACTCAAACTACTGAGACAGTGTCTCGACCACCACAACAGCCACTTAAGCTTTATAACCCCGTCTCGACTATCGGCACCGCGCCTCGACTGCCCAACAAACCTACATCGCCGCCGAAAACCACCTCGCCATCCAAATTAACATCACCAACCAAACCAATGTCGTCAACAAAGCCTACATCGCCTGGGAAACCTGCCGCTTTTGCAAGACTTGAAGTCCCCAAAGCACCACAAGTCGAATCTTGTCATCCTGACGCTACACTTATTCCCCCAGATTTCGACCCATGCAACTATTACCGTACAAAGCTTGCTGAGCTACGCCAGACTGCGACTGCACTCGAAAACCCATCACCAGTACGGCTCAACACAGAGCAGATGTTTTACCGCATTGCGCCTGTGGTGCGTGCCCTAAATGAGTTGTATCCTTCTGGGGAAGGGTTTACTCTGTATGCGACGGAAGAACACCTTACAGTATCCCAACTCGACTCAAATATCGTGCACCACGATCAAATCGTTGTTCGCCTACATAAGTATGGCGATCGTACTCTCCTACTCTTGTTGCAATTCTTCCAGGACGAAGTGACCGCCCACGTGATCGATCCTGCGCCATGGTCTTGGACCCCTGAGCAAAGAGATGACTTGTTTCAATCGGTGCTAGGACTTGCCGGTCTGTTCAATATTGATGAACCCGACAGACTCTACTGGATTTCTGGACTACAGGAAGACAAGGCAGGACTAGATCCGTGGCAATCCGATTATCTCAATGTATTGAGCGCATGGACCATTCTCCTTCGTCTGCCACTGTCGATGAACATCCACGGCTTTCAGGCTCCAGACCACTTCTTCGAAGACTCTCAGCAGATCGTCCAGGCAGTCGTCGATGGGAGAGCTAATTGGAAACTCATCTGGGCGTTCTTGCGATGTACCAACTATGTTGCTGGTGATGCTCCGCCTGCACCCAGAAGACGATTCGCCAGGACCGTACCCATCCAGGACAGGGCGCAACATGAGGCCAGAATGCGTGCGAGACCTGCGCCGACTTCAGGTTCATCGGAAGAGACTAGTCTTAACAATCACTTTTCCAAGACTACAGGATATGCCCACACTCTAGAGTTTCCGTGGGATGCTCCTCCCGCTAAAGGGTCAGCTTCAACCAATTCATTTCCACTGTCTTCGGTCAAGAACCGTAGTAAGAACAACAATGAAAACAGCGGAGCTGATGAGGATTATGAGACCAGTGAAAATCAAGGGACTGGTATTCTGGCTGAGGACAATGGCCTGCTTCAAGATCACATACGATCTTTGGATCTACCAGAGGACTTCACACCCTGCCGGTACTTCAACACCAGGCGCAACGAGCTGCTAGCAATGGACGATGTCAGCATTGCCCTCGCCACGATTCGTCAAATTGCTACAACACGTTTTGGAGAATGACTGAGAGATGACGAAGTCTCCATGGGTGTAGCTTCAGTCACGATAGGTATCACCAACGCCCAAGGCTCTGTCGGTAGATTCGGGGCTTTGACGTCGCCCACGGTCCAGATATTCGCTTCTGGAGACGATTATGCGCCACCGGTGATCCGACCAGGACGGCCACTCATGGTATCCTTGCACTACGAAGCACATTTTGTGCTGCTCGTCATTGCCCTAGACGACGAAGATGAGCTGCAGTTCTCTGTTCTCGATTCTAAATGCCATCACTATCGACAAATCTCTCGTGATCGCATATACAAAACCATGCGAAACATCATGAATTTGGCGCGTTGGGGTTGGCCCCTATTTGCTGAAGCCAGAAAATACGATGACACGAATTACCCGGAACATGCTATATGGATACCGGTCTCGCAGCAACCTTCGGATGACGAATGTGGCCACTACGTTACTCTCAATGCCTGGAGTCTAGCCCTTAGTCTCGAAATCAACCCGGACGTGCGAATACTTTGGACGGACAGCTTCTTTGAAGATTTGCTTGATGTAGAGCATCTCGCGCGGATTGGTGTGGCGGACTGGAGGCTAGTGTATGCTTTCTTGCGGTGTCACAACTTTGTCACTAGAGATCGGGAAGTACCCAGAGAACGTCGCTTTACCCAGTCTGCGGCCTTTGACAAGGAGAAAGATCTCGAAACCAAGCTTGACTCTATCGGAATGCTGGAAGAAGTACACTGGAGTGAAATAAAAGTAGACCCTCTGCATCTGGCGAATGCTAATAGGATCGAGTTGTCAGCAGGGAGAACACACGACGATGCTATGGCATTCCCCTCTGATAACTGGAGCGAGTGGTCCAGAACTGAACTCGTCCCTGATCTCGAACGGTGGGGTTTGCTCGATCTGGAACACACCGATCCCGAACTTCAGCAAGATTGGGAGGCCAATGTTTTCCTAGCAGGCAACACTTTCGAAGAGTCAATACAGCAGCGCCATGGCGCAGACATAGTTTTGACAGCGGAGCAGATTCTCGCAGAGTATAGAGAATTTGTTCTAAGCTGGCGTCCGTTCAACATGAATGGCTGGTTGACTAAGCTTCCTTGTCCATGGTTCGCCGACTGGAGATACACGTGGGAATGCTTCTTGGAGCACGATCCTTTGACGACTTCGTTGAATATAGTTCTTCAGCAAGGACGCGCAAACCGCGATCTGTTTGATTGGGAGGTCAGCATTGCCATCGCTGCAGTAGTCGAAGCCATCGATCATCACCACCGAGACCTTCACGCTGCTCGACACCCTGGCCAAAACCCTCCATTTGCTGGTGGACTGTCTGTCACGTCCACCGATGACTTACAATATGCTTTGATGAATCACGCGTCACCTTTTTTGGCCGGTGTATCGCGTCCGAGGAGGAGTTGTATTATACCTTTGATTGTCAGTGGTAACCTTCTCGTGGCGACCAACGATTGGCGACGCAAAAACAAGAAACCTTTCAAAGAGCCGCGCCATGGGCAAGGACATACCATCCTGGCTCTTTTGCAAGAGGAACGCAAAAATGAAGGCTCCCCTGAAACGCACTTCAGGACACGATCCCTCGACAGTAGCCCTGAAGTGCTTGCAACAGGGTTGCCCCGGCTACAACAAGCAGTACAAGAAGCTGCTCACTGTCTCCAATGGTCCACGCACCGCAAAATTGATGGTCGTGTACAGTATGAGCAGGGTGAACCACGCATGATCCCAGTCCCCCGACAGCGCGGTAATTCGACGTGCGGATACCACACAGTCATCAATGCCTGGATACTGGCCATGGGACTGACACCATCGCTTCAAGCGCAGTATACTGAGGAGATATATACCGACGCCTGGAAAATAATTCGTGCTGCTGTTGCTGGAATACTGGATTCGAGGTCTCTGATGGCGTGGTTCATCTGCAAACACCTCACAGTTCAGGGAGCATCGACGGACGTGCCCGAAGAACGACGCTTCGTACTAAGCATGCGTCAGGATCCACAGTTGACAAAAGGTAAGGCATATGGTACTGGGAGTCTTTCTGAAAGAGCTGGCATGATCTACGCGACGGAAGACACTTTGCTGGCCGGCATTACTGAGAACATAGCGCCGTACGATCGCAGTACCAACCTCAATTTGATAACACCGCCACCACCATCCGCATCGGGGACCGAGAAGAAGTCTTTAGAGAGATCCTACGATGACTCCGACTTCGAAGTAGATCGCTGGCATTCCAGAACGAAGAGGACGAGATATGAGATGGAACATGATAGCCTCGACTTCCTGAACGAATACGATGCAGACGAAGATGCCGAAGCGTTGGAACCTCCTCTCAAACGGGCGAAACCCAGATGGCGAAGCGATGAGAGCGTCTCATTCTTTGGTTATCTTGCCAAACTTTTCCAGTAGTAATTTCGACGTTTTTGGTGCGCTGCGAACGGGGTGATAGTTGGACCTTGTGCCATGAGGCATTTAATTTTTGTCATGTCGCTGCGCTTGAATTGGTTGTTTCTTTTGATGAGTATCAAAAATAATGAAGATTCTCTTAATAGACATGCAAGGGACAGAGGACCAGACCGTGAGAACTGTACTCAATTAGCGCCTTGGTACGCAAATGACGTAACGCGATCATCTCAAGTCGACCACACTTTAGACACCAAACCATCATAACCACCACTATTGTTACCAATCGCCCTCACCAACCGCCAAAATGATCTTCCAGCCCACTCTCCGCGCCTCTCTCAAGCTCCCTACCATCCCCACCTCTTCCAAACGCGCCTTCTCCCTCCTCAATCCCACCCAACGCTCCCACGTAAACCGCGTCTTCGACCCCGTGCGCTTCCCCAACGACCTACACACATTGACAATGCTCAACGCAACCGACAACCGCACGCTCATCACGCTCTGGAGTGCGCGCTGGTGTCAGACGTGTCAGGACATACGCCCGAGTATACTGCGCATGATACAAGAGGAGAAGGTTGGGGAGAGGGAGGGTGGGCTTGGGTATGTAGAGGTTGAGATGGATGCGCCTGGCATTGGCGATTTGCCGGTGCAGTTTAGGGTATGTGGGTTGAGTGTGTGGGGATGGGATTTGGCTGACGAGGAGACAGATTGCGAGTATGCCGACGTTGTTGGCGTTTAGTCGCCAAGAGGCGCAGTTCGATACGAGACTTACGAAGCCGGATGATATGCGCAATGAAGACTTTTTGAGGGAGTGGCTGATTAACGAGGCCAAGCGGGGTGGGAGGATGGGTGGAGGAGGTGGAAGCTTGTTTGGTTGGTAGCGGTCTCTCACATCGCTATACCAGGAGTCTGACGCATACAAGGCGAGAACAAAGACGAGGCGGAGGAGAAGTGATGTAAGCAATCTTTGTTCATGGTTTATGTGTGTAGCTAATGATAGTTCAGAGCCTCAGTCACGATCCTTCCTCGTCGTGAACCCCTCGCTAATCTCCTGCCTCCCCTCCAAGAAAGTCTGACACGCACTCATCGCCGGCAGCAAAAGCATCACCACACTCAGCGTC